>Ga0306922_10001495_pt1 | contig 20934 bp, 21 predicted proteins | sample sta12Cox44000082_FD_203758 | JGI IMG/M metagenome (GOLD analysis project Ga0306922, IMG submission 203758) | Lab enrichment of tropical soil microbial communities from Luquillo Experimental Forest, Puerto Rico - statoxic.12C.oxic.44.000.082 (v2)... | ecosystem: Environmental > Terrestrial >... | reverse complement strand
CGATCCTGCAGCGCGTCCGAACCATCGCGATGGTCGGTGCCTCGTCCAATTGGAACCGGCCCAGCTATTTCGTGATGAAGTATCTGCAGGGCAAAGGCTACCGGGTGATCCCGGTCAATCCCGGCATTGCCGGCCAGGAATTGCTCGGCGAGAAAGTCTACGCCGCACTGCGTGATATTCCCGAGCCGGTCGACATGATCGACGTGTTCCGCCCGGCCCGCGAGGCGCCCGCTATCGTCGACGAAGCGATCGAGATCGGCGCTCCGGTCGTGTGGATGCAGCTCGGCATCCGCAACGATGCGGCGGCGGCCGTGGCGGAAAAGGCCGGGATCGAGGTCGTCATGAACCGCTGCCCGAAGATCGAGTTCGGGCGGCTCGGCGGCGAGCTGTCGTGGAGCGGGGTCAACAGCGGCATCATCCGCAACCGCCCGCCGGAGCCGCCGCTCCCACGCCGGGGGAGAAAACGGCCCACGCCGTCGCACAATGTGACCTACGGTTTCGAGACCCGCGCCATCCATGCCGGCGCCGCGCCCGATCCGGTGACCGGCGCCCGCTCGACACCGATCTACCAGACCACTTCTTATGTGTTCGACGATGTCGACCACGCCGCCTCGCTCTTCAACCTGCACAATTTCGGCTACATCTATTCGCGCCTGACGAACCCGACCGTCGCGGTTCTTGAAGAGCGGGTGGCGAGCCTCGAAGGCGGCCGCGCCGCGCTCGCCGCCGCGTCGGGGCATGCGGCGCAGTTCCTCATCTTCTTCACGTTGATGGAGGCGGGAGACGAGTTCCTAGCCTCGCGCAATCTCTATGGCGGCTCGCTGACCCAGTTCGGGCTCTCGTTCAAAAAGCTCGGCTGGAAGTGCCACTTCGTCGACCCGACCAACCCCGAGAATTTCCGCAAGGCGCTGACCCCGAGAACGAAGGCCATTTTTCTGGAGAATCTTGCCAATCCCGGCGGCATCGTCGTCGATCTCGAGCGGGTGGCGGCGATCGCGCACGAGGCGGGCATTCCGCTGATCGTCGACAACACCCTGGCGACGCCATATCTGTGCCGGCCGTTCGAGTGGGGCGCCGATATCATCTGCCACTCGACGACCAAGTTCTTGAGCGGGCACGGCCATGCACTGGGCGGCATCATTGTCGAGTCCGGCCGCTTCGACTGGGGCCAGGGCGATCGCTTTCCGTCCTTGACCGACCCGGAGCCAGCCTATCACGGGCTCAAATTCTACGAGAATTTTGGCGATTTCGCGTTCACGACGAAGGCGCGGGCGGTGGCATTGCGCGACTTCGGCCCGACCTTGTCGCCAATGAACGCGTTCCTGACCCTGACCGGCGTCGAGACGCTGCATCTGCGTATGGAGCGGCATGTCGAGAACACCCGCCAGGTCGCCGAATTTTTGTCGGGGCACCCGCGCGTTGCGTGGGTTTCCTATGCCGGGCTCAAGGACAACCCGTTTTTTGATCTCGCTCGGAAATATCTCCCAAAGGGCGCCGGCGCGGTTTTTACCTTCGGGGTCAGGGGCGGCTACGAGGCCGGCATCAGGCTTGTCGAAAGCGTGCAATTGTTCTCGCATCTCGCCAATATCGGCGACACGCGCAGCCTGATCCTGCATCCCGCCTCGACGACCCACCGCCAGCTGTCTGACGAGCAGCGCGAGGCGGCCGGCGCCGGCCCCGACGTCATCCGCCTGTCGATCGGCCTCGAATTGGCGGAGGACCTGATCCGCGACCTCGACGAGGCACTTGCCGCGGCCATTGAGTGAAGAAGCAGATGTTCCGTCATTCCCGCGAAAGCGGGAATCTAGGCCGGGGCGCTCCGGCTGTCGCCCTGGGCCCCCGCTTCCGCGGGGCGACGATAAAGAAGCGTTCGGCCAGCAGGATTGAGTTTGCATGCTTTTGGGCCTATATCTACCCGGTCGGGCAACCGACTATGGCGATACACGGCTTACGAAATAAGCGTTGCGGACCCGGGGGCAGTACCCGGCGCCTCCACCAATTCCGCGCCGGCGGGCTCGGCGCTTCACGGGGGCGAACCAGGCTCGACGCGCGTGGTAAAGGTAAGATCCGTCGCCCGGCATGATTCCGCCGTTATCGGGTCACAATTTAGCTGCGAACGACAACTTCGCACAAGAGGCGCTCGCGGCCTAACCCCTCGCGGGGTAAAAGCCTTGAGCAATTCGCGGTCCGAGGGGCACCGGGCAACAGAAGCCCCTCACTCGCCAAGTCACGCAACCCAACGAACGAGCCGCCGCAAATGGCCCAGGATCTCTTCGGCTACCCTAAAATGGTCGAGACGGCGTTGCGCGGCGTCATGCGCGAAGCCTTGGCGCGCGCCGTGCGCGAGGGCTTGCCCGGCGACCACCACTTTTACGTCACGTTCCGTACTCGCGCCGCCGGAGCCAAGGTCTCGAAATATCTGCTTGCCAAATTCCCGGAAGAGATGACGATCGTGCTGCAGCACCAATTCCGCGGGCTCGAAGTCGGGGACGACGCCTTTTCGGTCAGCCTGAGCTTTCAGAGCCGGTGGGAACGGCTGACCGTTCCGTTCGCCGCGGTGATGACCTTCGCCGATCCATCGGTCCATTTCGGCCTGCAGTTCGAGGCTCAATCCGCGCCGGCGGCGGAGGTTGCGGCTTTGCCCGCGCAGATCGCGTCGCCCCAGCCGGAAGAGCCGAGAAAACCGGAGCAGACGGCCGCAGAAATCGTCGCGCTCGACAAGTTTCGCAAGCGCTAGCCGCCACCCCAACCCTTCTCGGCAGGTGGGAGAGGGAAGGGTGGGCTTACACTTGACGCCGGCTGGGAAACGAAGATTCTGCCGCAAATTGCAGTGCGGAGCGAACCATGGGCGACAGCGCCTTTCGTGAACTCTTCCCGCTCGGCCCGGACGAGGCGCCCTACCGCCGGCTGAGCGCCGATTATGTCTCGGCAGGGAGTTTTGACGGGCGGCGCATCGTCAAGATCGATCCCGCGGCGTTGACGCTGCTCGCCCACCAGGCCTTCATCGACTGCGCGCATTTGCTGCGCCCGAGTCATCTCGCGCAGCTGCGCGAGATCCTCGACGATCCCGAAGCTTCGGCGAACGACAAGTTCGTCGCCTTCGATCTGTTGAAGAACGCCAATATCGCCGCCGGCAAGGTGCTGCCGATGTGCCAGGACACCGGCACCGCGATCGTCACGGGCAAAAAAGGGCAGCAGGTCTGGACCGGCGGTGACGACGCCGCCGCGCTGTCGGCCGGTATCCGCCGCACTTACACCGAGGCCAATCTGCGCTACAGCCAGGTGGCGCCGCTGTCGATGTACGAGGAGGTCAATACCGGCGACAACCTCCCGGCGCAGATCGACCTCTATGCCGGACCCGGCGACGAATACAAATTCCTGTTCATCGCCAAAGGCGGCGGCTCGGCCAACAAGAGCTTCCTCTACCAGCAGAGCAAGGCGGTACTGAATCCAAAGTCGTTGCTGAAATTCCTAGACGAAAAGATCCGCACCCTGGGCACCGCCGCCTGCCCGCCCTATCATCTCGCCATCGTTATCGGCGGCACCTCGGCGGAGATGAATCTGAAGACCGTCAAGCTCGCCAGTTGCCGCTTTTTGGACACGCTCCCGGCGGAAGGCAATCGCTATGGCCAAGCCTATCGCGACCGCGGTCTCGAGGGGGAGGTGCTGGAGCTTACACGCGGGCTGGGGATCGGCGCGCAGTTCGGCGGCAAGTATTTCTGCCACGACGTACGGGTGATCAGGCTGCCGCGGCATGGCGCCAGCCTGCCGATCGGCATCGGCGTGTCCTGCTCGGCTGATCGTCAGATCCTTGGCAAGATCACGATCGACGGCGTCTTCCTGGAGCAGCTCGAAACCGATCCGGCGCGCTTCTTGCCCGACATCGAACCCGGAGCGCTGGGTGGCGATGTCGTCGCGATCGATCTCGTCCGGCCGATGGGCGAGATCCGGCGTACGCTTTCGCGATACCCGATCAAGACCCGGCTCAGCCTAACCGGCCCGCTGATCGTCGCTCGCGACATCGCTCATGCCAAGCTGCAGGAACGGCTGGATCGCGGCGCGGGGTTGCCTGATTACGTCAAGGACTACGCGATCTATTACGCCGGTCCGGCCAAGACACCGGAAGGATATGCCTCGGGCTCCTTCGGGCCGACCACTGCCGGGCGCATGGACACCTACGTCGATGCCTTCATGGCGGCCGGCGGAAGTTTCATCACCCTGGCGAAGGGCAATCGCGGCCCCGAGGTTCGCGCCGCCTGCCGCAAGCACGGCGGGTTCTATCTCGGCTCGATCGGCGGCCCGGCGGCGCGCCTCGCGCAGGACTGCATCAAGAAGGTCGAGGTCGTCGAATATCCCGAACTCGGAATGGAAGCGATCTGGCGCATCGAGGTGGTTGATTTTCCGGCTTTTATCGTTGTCGACGACAAGGGAAACGACTTCTTTGCAGCGCTCTCTTGATGGCGCGGGTCGGGCGGGCACCGAAGGCTCGTTTGCACGCTGTTGCCTGCGCTTCTGACGACCGCGGTTTCGGGGCCCCTTGATTGTCGCGGGACGGCGATCTGGATGCGCTGCTGCGCGGCGAGAAGGGAGCGTGGGAAGCATTCGTGCGGCGCTATGCCGGCCTCATCGTGGCGGCCGTACGCGGCGTCGCGCGCGAGGCCGCCGAGGTCGAAGACCTCGCCCAGGAGGTCTTCTTGCGGCTGTGTAAGGATGATTTCCGGCTGCTGCGCGGCTATGACCCTGCCCGAGCCGGCTTGTCGACCTGGATCACGATCGTCGCGCGCAGCACCGCCCGCGATGCGATGCGCCGGGTGCGGCCGGTGTCGGTGCCGATCGAAACGGTGGCTGAAGCACGCCTGGCGATCGACCCGGTCGAGCCGGTGCGCAAGCTGAAACTGCCCGAAGCCTTGTTGTCGCCACGCCAAAGGGAAATCCTTACGATGTTGTACGACCGTGAGATGGAGGTTGCAGAGATTGCCGCTGCGCTCGGCATCGACCGGCAGAGCGTCCGTAGTGCGCATCACAAGGCCATGCTGAAACTGCGAGCCCACTTCAGAGCCGAGGTCGAATGAACGCAGCGGTTGTGGGGATGCCCTGGCTGGCGCCTGCATAAAGACGGGAGGAAAGCGTTGCAATGATGCGAAACGACGAGGAACGAGAAGAAAGATCGAATATGGCATCGGATCGCCGACTGTGGCAGCGCTGTCGCGTGAGCGATGCCCCGGAGGACGAGGCAGCGCGCTTCCTCGACCTTGCGGCGTTCGCCGACGGTCTGCTCGATGCCGACGATCAGGATCGCGTTGCGGCTTGGCTCGCCGACGACCCGAACGCCGCGGCAGACGTCAGCGCAGCCCGAGCTCTCGGGAACCGCGATGGACACTCGGCCGAACTCGAGCGCGTCATCGCCCGCGCCTGTGCGATAGCGCCCGAAGGCGCTCCGGCAAGCGGCCAAGTCGTCGTGCTCGCCGACTGGCGCGGGCGCCGGCTCGTGCAGGGCTTCGCTCAGTGGGGGAGCATTGCAGCGGCCGTCGCATTGGCGAGCTGGCTGGGTTTTTCGATGGGAAGCGATACCTCGCTCACCCTCACCGCGCCTCGGCAGCCGAACGAAGCCAGTTTTCTTCCTGATTTATTCGATCCAGCACCGGCCTTTCTGCGCGATCTCGGCGAAGGGCTGCGGACGTGACGGTAGCCTCGCTGACGGCGGGCCGCAGCGTGCGGCAGCATCTCGTCTCGATCCTTTTGGCCTTGTCGCTCGTGCTCAACCTGTTCTTCATCGCCGGGGCCTTGTGGATCCGCATTCACGGACCGCCGCCGATGAATCAGGAGGAGCGGCTCCAGCGCATCGGCGCCCAGCTAGCGCTCGGACCGGAACAGAAGGAGGCTTTCGAACAGTATTTTCAAGCCGTGCGCGCGCGCATGCAAGTGATGCGTAAAGCGGTCGATCCATTGATCAACAATGCCTGGTCAGAGGTTGCCAAGTCCGACGCGGACGAGGCGAGGGTGCTAGCGCTGTTCGACGAAGCGGGGCAGACACGGCGCGCGTACATGCGTGAGTTGGCGCCGGTAACGCTCTCCTTCCTGGCGAAACTGTCTCCCGAGCAGCGGGCAAAGTTTGTCGCGCTGATCCGCGAGCGACCCTGGGAACACCGGCACTGAAGCGCTCCCTTCGGGTCGGCTGATGCGCCTCGGGCTGGCGGCCGCGCTGGCGGCGCTGCTTTGTGGACCGGCGGGCGGGCAGACGGCGCCTTCGGTCGCGGGCAAAGTCCTGGTAATGTCCGATCTGCACTTCGATCCGATGGCGGATCCGCGACTGGTCGATCGCCTGGTCGCGGCCGAGCCCGAGCAATGGGCTACGGTTCTTGAAAGCTCGGATGACAAGAGCCTGAGCCGATACGGCCGCGATGCCAATTGGATGCTGGTACGCTCGGCCTTCCGTTACATGAAGCAGACAATCCCCGACCCCGCTTTAATCCTCATCTCCGGCGATTTCCTCGCGCACGGTTTGCGCCGAGAATTCGATGCCGCAGCCGGCGACCATTCGAGGGCCGCTCATCGGGCGTTCGTAGGCAAGACGATGCAGTTTCTTGCGCTGCAACTCAAACAGACCTTCCCCGCGACCCCGATCGTGCCGGCGCTCGGCAACAATGACGACGAGTGCGGCGACTATCAGCTGCAGCCGGACGGCCCGTTCCTCGCCGACACGCTCCCGATCCTGCATGCGCTGGTCGGCGGTGGCGGACCCGGTATGGACGACAGCTGGAGGCATCACGGCAATTCCAGCGTCAAAGTGGCCGGCATCCGGGTGCTGTCGACAAACACGGATTTTCTCTCGATCCATTATCGGAACGCTTGCGGCTCGCCCGCCGATCCCGATCCGGGGCAGGCAACGCTAGGTTGGCTGGAAGCGGAGCTGGCCGCGGCAAGCCAGGCGCAAGAGCGGGTCTGGCTGCTCTACCATATCCCGCCGGGCATCGACGGCTATGCGACGCTGCGCCAAGGGATGTGCCCCGGCTATTTGATCCCAATGTGGAAGCAAGCCTTCGCGGACCGCTTTTACACTCTGCTGCGACGCTATTCCGAGACCATAGCCGCCAGTTTCGTCGGCCACACCCATATGGATGATTTTCGTCTGATCGGGGATGGCGACGCGCACTATGCCTTCGCGCTGATTACGCCGGCAGTCAGCCCGATTTTTGGCCAGAACCCGGCTTTCCGCGCAGCCAGCTATGACGCCCGCGGCGGCATCCTCGACGAGACCACCTATTATCTGACGAACCTGGCGGCGGCGGCCGCCGATGGGAACGTGCCGCCGGAATGGCAGCCGGAATACACGTTCAGCGGCGAATGGAACCTGCCGCGGGTCGATCTGGCGAGCCTCGAACGTCTTTACTCGCGTATCCAGGACGAGCCAGCGGTGGGCGCGCGCTGGCACTCGATTTTCACCGTCTCGAGCCGGTTTTACTGGTCTCAACTCTCTGGTGGCCCAAGCGACGCGCAAGCGGTCCGCGCGTTTCGCTGTGCGACCGGCAACGTTCTGCCGTCGGAATATCGCCAATGCTACTGTGGCGATCACGGCTGAACGGAGCGTTGATGAGGCGATAGAGAGACAAAGGACCGCTTCGATCTGCCGGTAACGTCGGCGGGCGCGAATGCCCGAAGTGCGGGCGGCAGCGGCGCCGGCTGAGGCGTTGCGCGGGCGCGTCCTGCGCCGCGATCAGCGGCACACTGATCCATCCGACGGGGTGAAGAAGATCAACGCCCGCAGAGAAAAGGGGCAGGGCGAGAGGCAGATCTCGGCAGTTTGGCGAAATCCATTACCGCACTGATTTCGCGCCCAGCACTGGTCTCTTTTGAAATCACCTCTTGATCGAACACAAATGCGCACGCGGCGATCCGCCTGCGCTTTGGCGCCTTTAAGCGGTACGGACCCGACCGGCCGAGCTTCCAAGAGGCACACGGCGGTGAGCTCTGTGCAATCGCCAGCTCGGGCATGCGTGGAAATATGACCGCCGGTGAAGACCTCGTGCTACGGTAAAGCTCGATCGAATTGGCAGACCAAAATTGGAGGAAACCATGGCGCAGACACAACCCTCGGCGGCCCGCGAGCAGGTCCGCAACATCGTGCCGGGGCTGATCGATCTCAGCGAGAGGGTACTGTTCGGCGAAGTCTGGGAGCGCCCGGGCCTCTCCAAGCGTGACCGCAGCCTGATCACCTGCGCGACACTCATCGCGCTCGGCCGTGAAAAGCAGCTCACCGGCCACCTGCAGCGAGCGCTCGATAACGGCCTCACCAAGAACGAGCTCAGCGAAGTGATCACCCATCTCGCCTTCTATGCCGGCTGGCCGGCAGCGATGACCGCGGCGCTCGTCGCCAAAGATGTATTCGAGAAGAAGTAGGGTCGAGTACGGCAAGCACGCATCGCGGGAGGGCGAGATGAAGATCGGGTTCATCGGATTGGGTATGATGGGCTCCGGCATGGCGGCCAATTTGCAAAAGGCCGGCCACGAGCTGACCGTCCACGACTTGCGTCGTGCGGCGGCCGAACCTTATCTCTCCGCCGGTGCGGTCTGGGCCGATACACCGCGTGCGGTCGCCGAGGCGTCGGAGCTCGTCTTCACTTCGTTGCCCGGACCGCCCGAGGTTGAGTCGGTCGCGCTCGGCGAAAATGGCCTGCTATCCGGGATGACCCGCAGCAAGGCCTATTTCGACCTGTCGACCAACTCGCCGACGACCGTGCGGAAGATCCACGCCGCCTTTGTCGAGCGCGACGTCTACATGCTCGACTCACCGGTCAGCGGCGGGCCACGCGGCGCCCGCACCGGCCGGCTTGCGCTGTGGGTCGGCGGTGATGAGCAGATCTTCAACCGCTACAAGCCGGTGCTCGACGCGATGGGCGACAAGGCGCGCTACGTCGGACCGATCGGGGCCGGCTCGGTCGCCAAGCTCGTGCACAACGGTGCCGGCTACTGCATCCAGACGGCCCTCGCCGAGATGTTCTCGGTCGGGGTCAAGGCTGGGGTCGAGCCGCTGGCGTTGTGGGAAGCTGTACGGGACGGCGCCGGCGGCCGTCGGCGCACCTTTGACGGGCTGATCGATCAGTTTCTCCCCGGCAAGTACGAGCCTGCCGCCTTTGCCCTGCGGCTGGCGCACAAGGACATGACGCTCGCCACGCAGCTGGGCCGCGACTTCAACGTGCCGATGCGAATTGCCAACCTGGCGCTTGCCGAATTGAGCGAAGCTCTCAGCCGCGGCTGGGCTGAGCGCGACTCGCGCTCGCCCATGATATTGCAGCAGGAACGAGCGGGGGTCGAGATCCGTGTCGATCCGAAGCGCATCGAGGAAGCACTCCAACGCGATCCCCCGGCCTAGGCAGCCCGAACCAAGCATTGGTCATCGAACTCTCCGGCACGGGAGCAGCAGCGGCTGAGCCGAAGGATGCGGTTTGCGGCTCCCCACTCCTTTCGCGGGAAGTGGGATTACGTGCCAAATTTATGGCGCAACTTTCCGAAGAGGATTAGCTCTTCACAATCCCGATGAGGAGGCGAGCCCCGAGTGTCGACCGATTGGGTATAAATATCGGCAAAAGACCGGGGGGAAGGCGATGGCAGCCGACGACACTTGGCCCAGCGGAGCTGTCGGCCTCCAACAAGGCGAATATGGAGACGGGAGTCCGCTCGACGGGGTGCACTATCTCGAGTGCAAGCTTATCCTGAAGCCGGATCGTTTCACCTGTGTCCAGGATTTTCACGAGTACGGCTCTATCGTGCGGGAGGCGGCGCAACAATGCGAGGCCGGATTTTCTACGAAGCACATGGCGCAGCCGAAGCCTGGGATCCGAGAAGTTCTTTTTCTCGATACCGAGGACTTCCGATTTTACAACAATGCTTTCATACTGCGGCGGCGCACCACTTACGAAGACGGGTTCCCGGTGGGTGATCCGGAAATCGTCCTCAAGTTCAGGCACCCGGATTTGCACACGGCCGCAGCGGTCGACGTCCGGCCAACGATCCCGGGCAGCTACCAGATCAAGTTCAAGGCAGAAGCCCTACCACTGCGCGATCAGCTCGGCGGGTACCGCTTCCTCTATTCTCATAATGTGCAATTTGGACTCAGCCAGGCGCCCGCGGGCGACCAGACATCGATGCTGACCCTGGCCAGAATGTTCCCAGCGTTGGAGGCGCTCAAGAAGTCCGACAGCGAGAGGGTCGAACTCGTGAACCAGGCCATTGTCGAGGAGGTGCTGCAGGATCTCGGCACGGTAGACTTCGGAAAAGGAGTGGCGGCCGATTCCGATGTCGCACTCTGGCGCACCCGCGGTGAGCACAAGTCGCTCGTGGGAGAATTCTCCTTCCAACTTAAGTTCAAGCGTAGGAGCGACCTGCCGGAGAAGTCCGTGGAGCGCTGCAAGCAGTTTTACATCTCCCTTCAGAACATCGCGCCGGATTGGGTCGCGCTTGGGGTGACCAAGACGGCAATGGTCTACCGGCTCAAAGGCAATCCGCCGCAAGCCCATGAGTAAACGCTTTCCGAGCGGTCTTGGGGCACCATCAGCGGAACCGGCGGCCGCGGTCGAGCGTATCGCGCTCTGTCAGATATTCACCGCGTTTCTTATCATCGGCGCGACGAGCGTCGGCGGCGGCCTCGTCGCGTACTTGCGGCGCGACCTGGTCGCCAAGCGCGGCTGGTTGGATGATCCGACCTTCGTTCAAATGTTATCGATCAGCGAGGCACTTCCCGGCCTCAATGGGACAAATATCGCGATCCTCGCGGGGGACCGCCTGCGTGGCGCGCGGGGCGCAATTGCAGCAATTCTCGGAATTTGTCTGCCGGGCGCGCTGATCATGTTTGCCGTCGCGCTCGCATATCAAGCTCATGGTAATCGGCCCGTCGTCGCGGCGATGTTGGCGACTATAGCGGCAGCGGCCGTGGGGTGACTTTTTCGGTTACGGTGCAGCTCGGCCAGAGCTTACTCAAGCGCACCAGCGATTTCATCTTCTTATTACTGACAGTTCTTTTAGTCCATTGGCTGCATGTGTCGGTCATGGTGGTCTTGCTGGGTGTCGGAGCCGTTACCGTCTGGTGGTATCGGCCCCGGCGCAGCAGCAAGGAAGCCGTGAGGCCGTGAGGCAGCTCCCGTTCTAGTCGGCGTGTTCGCCTACCTGTCGTTGCTGACGATAGGGGGCGGCATGTCGGCGTTTCCGGAAATGAAAAGCCTCACGGTCGATGTTTATCACTGGCTGACGTTCTCGGTCAGCTCGCCCCCGGACCCAACATGATGATGGTGGCTGCGATCGGGGAATGGGTCGCGGGGCCGCTCGGCGCTTTCCTCGTCGTCGTCGCGTTCTTCCTTCCGACCGCCCTCATCACCTTCGGGGTGGGCCGGCTCTGGAACAGGTTGGGAGGGTGGCCTTGGAGAGACGCTATTCAGCGCGGCCTCGCCCCCGTATCGATCGGACTGCTTTTATCGGGGTCCCTGACCGTAGCGAAAGGGGCAGTTACTGGCTGGCTAACAGCCTTCGTCGCGGTCGCCGTCTTCGGATTGCTGGTACGCACTCGCATCAATCCTGCCATTCTAATCGTGGGAAGCGGACTGATCGGCTTGTTCACGTTTCTCGACAAGTAGCCCCGCGGCCATCCCGAACGGCCGGTTCCCTCGACGCGATCTCCCGCGTTATAGTGAGCAAGGCCCTTACTTGGCCGCCGACGTGAGAGGAGTGACGAGCAATGGATGGAACCGGCGTGGAGCTGGATTGTCTCGAAGGTGTTCGGATCGTTGATTTTACGCAATTCGAGGCGGGGCCTTCCTGCACCGAGGCGCTCGCCTGGCTCGGCGCCGAGGTGGTCAAGATCGAAAACCCAAAGATCGGCGATCCTGGCCGCAGATTGCGGCCAGGGCAACCGGATGACGATCCCTGGTATTTCCACCAATTCAACGCCAACAAGAAATCGATCACCCTCAATTTGAAAGCCCCTCGAGGGCTCGAAATCGTCAAGGAATTGCTGAAAAAGGCCGACGTCACGGTCGAGAACATGGCGCCCGGCACGATCGAGCGGCTGGGCCTGGGCTACGACGTGGTCAGGGAGTTGAACCCGGGGATCGTCTATTGCCAAGTCAAGGGTTTTGGCGCCGGCAGCCCGTACGAGAAAAACCTCGCCTTCGACATGATCGCGCAGGCGGCGGGCGGCCCGACCAGCGTCACCGGCTACGGCGACCGCCCGCCGGTCAAGCCGGGCCCATCCTTTGGCGACACCGGCACCGGCATGCTGATGGCGATCAGCATCCTGGCCGCGTTGCGCAAGCGTGACCGCACCGGCAAAGGGCAGCGGCTGCAGGTGGCGATGCAAGATGCGATGATCCATTATATGCGCGTGCCGTTTTCGCGCACGCAGCTCAGCGGCAAGGCCCAGCTGCGCGGCGGCAGCGACCGGTCCCAGCCCGGCGGACTGGTGCCGTCGGCGCTCTACCCGTGCGAGCCCGGCGGCCCCAACGATTACGTCTACGTGTTTACGAGCCGCGCCAATCCGGAGCATTGGACGCGCCTGTTGAAGGTGATCGGCCGCGAAGACCTGGTCGGCGACCCGCGCTACCAGACCAATCAGGCCCGCAGCGGGCGCGCGGCTGAGGTCGACGAGATCATCGCCGCCTGGACGCGCCAGCATTCCAAGGAAGAGGCGATGCGGATCATCGGCGAGGCCGGGGTCCCGGCCGGGGCGGTGTTCGACACGCTCGAGCTGATGAACGATTCTTCACTCGCCGAGCGCGGCATCATGCAGACCGTTGAGCACCCGACGACCGGTGCCTACAAGATGCCGGCGTGGCCCGTTCGCTTCGACGGCGTGCCGGCGCGCGTGAAGCCGTCGCCGCTGCTCGGCCAGCACAATGCCGAGGTGCTCGGCGGTTGGCTCGGTATCGGCTCCACCGAGGTGGAGGCGTTGCGCGCCGAGGGCATTGTGTAAGGGGGGCGTGCTCAGCGCCCCTCGTCAGTCCGAAAGCACGAGGCGACGTCGATCTTGTCCATCCCTTCAAGGCTTTCTTGTACGGTACTGTAGATCGTGCAGTGATGGTCTTCGATGGCGATCCGCGCGACCTGGAACACGAATTCTTTGCGACTGCTGCCGAACGTCACGCTGATCGCATCGCCGACCGCGACGCGCGGGGGTAGACGGATATGGTGGTACTGGTTGCAGGTGCTGCCGACGAGCCAATTGCGGCATTTGGTCAGCACGCCGGGTCCGCCCGGCGTGACCGCTTCGACGATCGTGGATTGATCAGCCACGGCCGACGCGCAAGCCGCGGCGGCGATCAACAAACCAGCAATCAAGATCCGCAGCGCCATCAGCCTTCGCCGATCGAATGCCGCATGATACACCATCGCTCGGCATCACGGCCTTTTAACCAAAGGAGGACACCGAGATGAAGCTCTATTATGCCCCCGGCGCGTGCTCGATCGGCATCCATGTCTTGCTCGAAGAAATCGGCAAACCCTATCAGCTGGAAGCCGTCAATTTCCGCGAGGGCGCGCAATACCAGCCGACCTATACCGGCATCAACCCGAAATCTAAGGTACCCACGCTCGAACGCGACGACGGCTCGGTCCTGACCGAATTCCCTGTCATCGCGCGGTGGCTCGCGCTGAAAAATCCGCAAGCCAACCTCATCCCCAGAGACGAGGAGATCGACCTCCGGGCGATGGAGGCGATGGAATATGCGGTCGGCACGATCCACGCGCAGGGCTTCACCCGGCTGTTCCGCACCGAACGCTTCGCACCGTCCGCATCCGATTACGAAAAGGTTAAGGCGCAAGGCCGCGAACAGATCGAGAAGGGATTTGCGATCGTCGACAAGGCGCTAGCGGGCAAGGACTATCTCGGCGGCAACAATCTCTCGGCGGCCGACGCCGCGCTGTTCTATGTCGAATATTGGGGGGCAAAACGGCTCGGCATGCAATTGCCGAAGAACTGCGCCGCCCATTTCGAGCGGATGATGGCACGCCCGGCAGTGCAGCGGGCGTTGCAGCAGGAGGGCCTCAACTAACGCACTGATCGGGTTGAAGGATGGGCGCGCAATGCGCTGAGTTTCGGAAGGAGTGACAGCAGATGGATGGAAATGTCGTACCGCCGAATTGCCTCGCCGGCATCAAAGTTCTCGATCTGACCCAGTTCGAGGCCGGAACAACTTGCACCGAGGCGCTCGCCTGGATGGGTGCAGATGTCGTCAAGGTAGAGAACCCCGACGGCGGGGAAGCCGGGCGCCGGGGGGTGGCGGATCCCTATTACTTCATGATCTACAGCGCCAACAAGCGGTCGATCACCGTCAATCTCAAATCCGAACGCGGTTTGGGCTTGGTCAAGGAGATGGCCAAACATGCTGATGTGTTTGCCGAAAATTTCGGACCCGGCGTCATCGAACGGCTGGGCCTCGGCTATGACGTGATCAGCGCAATCAACCCGCGCATCATCTATGCTCAGGTCAAGGGCTTCGGTGAGGGCAGCCCTTATGAAAAGGGCCTGTGCTTTGATCCGATCGCCCAGGCCGTCGGCGGTGCGATGAGCATCACCGGGGAACCCGGCGGCAAGCCGATCAAGCCCGGGCCGACGATCGGTGACACCGGCACCGGCATGCTGCTGGCGTTCAGCATCGTCAGCGCGCTCTACCAGCGCGCCTCGACAGGCAAAGGCCGTCGGCTACAAGCGGCGATGCAGGATTCGGTCATGCATTACAGCCGCGGCATGTTCATCAGACAGGCGCAGAGCGGCCAACCTGCGCCGCGCCGGCCGGCGGGCGGCAATGCGCCGTCGGGGATCTTTCCGTGCAAGCCCGGCGGTCCCAACGACTACGTCTATCTGTTGACTAGTCGCGCCAACCCCGAGCATTGGCCGCGGCTCCTAAAACTGATCGGGCGCGAGGAGCTGATCGGCGATGCGCGCTACGACAAGGCCTCCGCCCGAGTGGAGCATGAGGCCGAGGTCAATGAGATCATCGCCCAATGGACGCGCCAGCACACCAAGGAAGAGGCGATGGCGTTGATCAGCGGCGCAGGCGTCCCTGCCGGAGCTGTCTTCGACTCGATGGAGCTGACGAATGAGCCGAGCTTCTACGAGCGCGGTATCCTTCAGGAGATGCAGCACGGCGACTGGAAGATGACGATGACGACCTGGCCGGTCCGCTTTGACGGTGCGGTCGCTCCGCTCAAACCGGCACCATTGCTCGGCGAGCACACCACCGAAACGCTCAGTGATTGGCTCGGGTTGGGCGCCGCCGACGTGGAGACGCTGCGCCGGGAAGGGGTCGTCTGATCGCAAGCCCCCTCCTTCGTTCTCGCTGAGGAGTGTCTTTCCCGGGTGGCCGGCTTTGTCCAGCTGCCCGGGCGAGACCCGAAATGACAATGGCTGAACAAAGGCTCCGCTACCTTTCCGGTTTCGGCAACGAGCATGCCACCGAGGCGCTGCCGGGCACGTTGCCCGAGGGCCAGAATGCGCCGCAGCGGCCTCCCCGCGGTCTCTACACCGAGCAGATCTCGGGCACGCCGTTCACCGCACCACGCGCCGAGAACCGGCGAACTTGGCTCTATCGCATCCGGCCGTCGGCGATGCACCCGCCATTCCGCCGGATCGACAATGGCCTGATCCGCAGCGCGCCGTTCGACGAGACAGCGCCGCCGCCAGACCGGCTCAGATGGAACCCGCTGCCGTTTCCCGACGAACCAGCCGATTTTGTCGACGGGCTCGTGACGATGGGCGGGAACGGCGATGTCGGCGGCCGGTTTGGCGTCGGGATACATATCTACCGCGCGACCGAGCCGATGCGGTCGCGTGTCTTTTACAACGCCGACGGCGAGCTGTTGATCGTGCCGCAGAGCGGACGATTGCGGCTGGCGACCGAGCTCGGCATCATAGAGGCGAGACCCGGCGAAATCACGGTGATGCCGCGCGGCATAAAATTCCGCGTCGGACTGCCCGACGGCCGCGCGCGCGGCTATGTCTGCGAGAATTACGGCGCGCTTTTCGCTCTGCCCGAGCTCGGCCCGATCGGCGCGAACGGCCTTGCCAACCCGCGCGACTTCCGCACGCCGGCCGCCGCCTTCGAAGACGGCGACGAGCGCTGCGAGGTGGTCGCCAAATTCGAGGGCAATCTCTGGGCTACCGAACTCGACCACTCGCCGCTCGACGTCGCCGCCTGGCACGGCAACTACGCCCCATACGTCTACGATCTCGCGCGCTTCAATACGATCGGGACAGTTAGCTTCGACCACCCGGACCCGTCGATTTTTACTGTCCTGACCTCGCCGAGCGAGACCCACGGCATCGCCAATTGCGATTTCGTAATCTTCCCGCCGCGCTGGCTGGTCGCCGAGCACACCTTCCGGCCGCCCTGGTTCCATCGCAATTACATGAACGAGTTTATGGGCCTCGTGCACGGCGTCTATGACGCCAAGGCAGAAGGCTTCGCGCCCGGCGGCGCCTCACTGCACAATTGCATGTCCGCGCACGGCCCCGACCGCGCCACGTTCGAGAAAGCCGTCGCGGCTGAACTCGAGCCCCAGAAGATCGAGGACACGCTCGCCTTTATGTTCGAGACGCGCATGCCCGTTCGCCCCACCCGCTTCGCGCTCGAAACCGACGCCCTGCAGCGTGATTACGATGCGTGCTGGGCGGGCTTCGAGAAACTGTTCCAGGGATAATCACCACCAGGTACGGAGGGCATAGAGGAACTCTCCTCATGTCCTCTGTGCCTCTTTGGTCAATCTTACGTCACCGACGAAAAGCTCGTCGGCTGCAGGATACTGTTCTCCACTCTAGCGACGATGGCGCCGTTCTTCTCGGTCTCGGCCCGCTTGGTGTGCCATTCGGGATCGGCCTGAAAGGCATTCCATTTTTTCTCGCGGTCGGCGAGCGATTCCCATTTGAGCAAATAGTACAAGGCTTGGTTCGAATCGCCGATCGCGGTGGTCCAAAAGCCGGCCTGCTCGATGCCGTGCCGCTTCCAGATCCCTAACGTGATCGTATCGAAGCGCTTCAGCAGATCCGGCAAACGCCCTGGTACACAGTGGTAGACACGCAGTTCGTAGAGCATGGCTTCCTCCGTTACTTTACCGACGAGAAGGTGGTCGGCTGCAGGATCGTGTTGGTGATCGAGGCAACGATCTGACCGCTCTTTTCAGTCTCGGCGCGACCGGCGATCCATTCGGGGTCGGCCGCAAACCCGGCAAAGCGCTTAGCCCGGTCATCGAGCGATTCCCATTTGAGCATGTAGGTCAGATCCTGGTTCGACGGCCCGATAGCCGTGGTCCAGAACCCGGCCTGTTGGATGCCATGCTTTTTCCACAGCGGCAGGGTGAGCGTGTCGAAGCGCTTTATCAGGTCGGGCAGACGCCCAGGCACGCAATGGTATACGCGCAGCTCATAGATCATCGTGTTTTCTCCTTTTGAGTGAACCGACAGCAAAAATCAATGGAGCCGCGCCTCAGCCCAGGCGGCGGCATCGAGCAACGCCTCGTCGCGGAAGCGTGGACCCACGAGCTGAATGCCGAGCGGCAAGCCGCTGCGGCCGCTTCCGGCCGGCAGAGTCAGACAGGGTGTCCAGGCCAACGTCCAGATCGAGTTGAAGTTGGGCTCCCCTGTCGAGGCCAGTCCCTTTGGTGCCTCACCCGGGGCGCTCGGGGTGAGCAGCACATCGACATCGGCAAAGACATCATCGAGATAGCGGCGGAACGCTTCCGCTGTCTCGATGGCCTCGATATAAGCGGCAACGGGCAGCGTCCGCCCTTGCGCCAGGAGCCCGTCTCGCAGCGCCTCGCTCAACTTGTCACCGTGCTTCTCGTACTCATGGGCGTAATTGCGTGCAGCTTCGAATGCAAAGATCCGGCGGTGCTGGTCGAGAATATTCGCCGGGGTCAGCGTAACATCGCGCACGGTGGCGCCGGCAGAAGCCAGCACTGCGGCAGTATGCTCGAGCAAGGCATGAGTGTCGCCGTCGGCGCTCTCCCACGCTGGCGTGCGGCAAAACCCGATGCGCGGGACGGCGGATGCGCGGTCGAGCCGGTGCGGCTCCTGGGCCAACAGCACGGCGCGCAACAGCGCGACGTCTTCGAGGCTGCGGCAGATGATCCCGAGCGTGTCGAGATTGTGGCACTGCATCTTGACACCGACCCGGCTGAACTCGCCAAAGCTCGGCTTGTAGCCGATGACGCCGCAGAACGCCGCGGGACGGATCGTCGAGCCGCCGGTCTGCGTCCCAAGCGCCAGCGGCACCTGGAAATCGGCGACAGCCGCGGCCGAGCCGCTTGACGATCCGCCGGGTGTGTGCGCGGCATTGTCGGGATGCACCGTCGGGCCAGGATGGCGGTTGGCGAATTCGGTCGTCACCGTCTTGCCGAGGATAACACCGCCCGCGGCGCGGATCAGCGCCACGCAGGCGGCATCGGCAAAAGGCCGGTTGCCGCGACAGATCGGTGAGCCGTGCTCGGTCGGCATATCGACTGTGTCGATGATGTCCTTGACGCCGACCGGCACGCCGGCCAGCCGGCCTTTCCTTCCAGAACGGTCGACGGCCCGCGCCTGAGCAAGCGCCTGATCCGAATCGAGCCAGGCCCACGCCTTGATCTCGCCACCAACGCGCGCCCGCTCGAGGCAGGCGCCGGTCAGCGCCTCGGCGGTCAGTTTACCGGCCGATAGCTGGGCGGCTGCCTCGGAGGCGGTGAGGTGTTCGGGGCCGCTCACGGCCGCCCTCCTTCGGCAAGCCGTTGTTCGACCCATAGCGCGATTGCGAGCAGACGTTCGTCGGTGTGGCGGCGAGCCACCAGCTGCACACCGACCGGCAAGCCGTCCGGCCCTCGACCGGCCGGCAGGGTGAGGCAGGGCATATAGAGCTGAGTCCACAAAGCGTTGAATGCCGCCGATCCGGTATCAGCGAGACCGCGCGGGGCCTGGCCCGCAGCCGGCAGGGTGAGGATCGCGTCGAAGCCCGACGCCCAATTTTGTGCCGCAACCCGCGCCCTTTCCGCATCGCGGCAGGCGGTTCGGAACTGATCGAGTGTGAGCTGGCGGCCGAGCGCGATCTTTTCCTCGCGCAGCCGCGCGCTGAGCAAGGCTTCGTGCCGGTAGAGCTCAGGCATGTGATTGCGCAGGCCCTCGAATGCCCCGAGGATGCCCTGCCTCTCATCGCCGTCGGCTGATTCCGGTGGCGCCTCGGTGTCGCTGACCACAGCGCCCACGGCAGCCAGCCGCTTTGCCGCCGCTTCGAGCACCGCTCGCCCTTCGGGCTGCGCCTCGTCCCAATGCGGGCCGCGGCACAAGCCTAGGCGCGGGCCTGCCTCCGGCATCGCCGGCGGGGCATAGGGGATCGCCATCATTGCCGCGCAGAACAGCGCGATGTCGCCGACCGAGCGCGCCATGATCCCGACCGTGTCGAGAGCCTCGGTATTGATCCGCATGCCGGCGGGCGGGAACAGACCGAAGCTCGGCTTGAACCCGACGACGCCGCAATAGGCTGCCGGGCGGATCACCGAGCCGCCGGTTTGCGTGCCGATCGCCAGCGGCACCATGAAGTCTGCAACCGCTGCGGCCGAGCCGCTCGACGAACCGCCAGGCGAAAAATCAGGATCGTGCGGGTTGGTCGTCGGGCCAGGATGCCGGTTGGCGAACTCGGTCGTCACCGTCTTGCCGAGCAGGACCCCGCCAGCCGCACGAGGCAGCGCCGCGGCGCTGGCATCGCTAGCCGGCCGGCACCCGACATAGATCGGCGAGCCATAGGTCGTCGGCATGTCGGCGGTATCGAAGATGTCCTTGATGCCGAACGGCACACCCTTGAGCAGCGTGTCTTGTTTTGTCCGATCGAACTCGCGCGCCGCGGCGAGCGCAGCCTCGCCAGAGAGATGGCTCCAAGCCCGCACCACCGGCTCGCGCCCAGCGATCCGCTCGAGGCAGCTGCGGACGACGGCTTCGGCGCTCAGCTCGCTGCTTTCGATGAGGCGAACCAGCGTTGTAGCAGGAAGGCGATGTGGTTCGACATTCGGCATGGTAGGCCCGGCCGGCGACAGACCGGTATTTAGCCACAGTGGCGCGCCGTGCGCATTCAAAACCGTGGAACTCTGAACCGGTCGGGGGCAGAGTTGACGCAGCAAACAAGAAATCCGGGAGGAATGACCCATGTCCCAAGTGACAATCGTAACGCAGGATACTCGCCGGCCGGCGGACGAACCGATCTCGCGCCGTATGCTCCTGGCGGCAGGGAGCACCGGGTTGGTCGCCGCCGCGGGATTGGCGGCACGCAGCGCACTTGCTCAAGGTGTCCCGGCGCCCGGCATGCCGGCGGTCCAGGCTCCGGTCCGGCAGGATTGGCTCGACAAACGCCGGGAAGCGATCATCGAGCCCGAGCTGCCGATTATCGACCCCCACCACCATTTGTGGGACCGCCCGAATTATCGTTATCTGTTCCCCGAACTGCTCGCCGATGTTGGCAGCGGTTACAACATCCGCGGCACCTGTTACGAGCAGGCCCGCGAGATGTACCGCGCCGCCGGGCCCGAGGAGCTCAAATCGCTCGGCGAGACCGAGTTCGTGAGCGGCGTCGCGGCGATGAGCGAGTCGGGCAGATACGGGCCGACGCGGTGCATCGCCGGCATCATCGGCTTTGTCGATCTGCAGCTCGGCTCGCGCGCCAAGGGTGTCCTTGAGCAACATGTCACGGTTTCCGACGGCCGCCTCCGGGGCATCCGCAACGGCTCGACCTGGTCGGACGACCCGACCCTGAAGACCTTTACCGCGGGTGCCCCCAAAGGTCTGCTGCTGGACAAGAGCTTTCGCGAGGGGTTTGCGGCACTCGCGCCGCTCGGCCTTGCGTTCGACGGGTGGATGTTTCAAACCCAGCTCGACGACCTCGTCGATCTGGCGCAGGCTTTTCCGCACACGACGATCGTGCTGAACCACGTCGG
>Ga0306922_10001492_pt1 | contig 20968 bp, 15 predicted proteins | sample sta12Cox44000082_FD_203758 | JGI IMG/M metagenome (GOLD analysis project Ga0306922, IMG submission 203758) | Lab enrichment of tropical soil microbial communities from Luquillo Experimental Forest, Puerto Rico - statoxic.12C.oxic.44.000.082 (v2)... | ecosystem: Environmental > Terrestrial >... | reverse complement strand
GGTAGTTGCAGGCTGGAGAGCTCGAATTTTTCAGCTAATTCCTGGTTAGGAAATCCACCGGAAAGCGCAGCCAGTAGGTTGCGTTGTTGAGCCAACTGTTTCAGGAGAGGCGGTAACGTGGCGGCGACTTGCGCCAATTGTGATTCCTGTGCCGCCACGTCGAGCCGGCTCACATAGCCCTTCGCAAACTGGTTGCGTAGGACCTGCAACATGTTGGTGTTGATGGTGATGAGCTCCTGCGTGCCGGCAATCTGCTCGCGAAGCGATGCTTCCTGAATGGCTGCGGCGGCCACGTTGGAGCTCAAGGTGATATGTGTCGCGGCCAGGGCAAACCGCGCCTGCCCTTCTTGCGCCTTCAGGGACTCTACAGCCCTTTTGTTGAGGCCAAACACATCGGGTACGAAGGAAACGTTGACCTGCGGTGTGAACAGACTGTAGTAGAGCGCGCCCGAAGCGGTAAAAGGCGAGACCACACTTGATGTCTTCGAACGGTCCGCCGAAAAACTTGCGGCAGCACTGGGATAGTAAAAGCCTCGCTGCGCGCGGACATTCTCTTTTGCGACTACCAACGCCGCTTGCGCCGCTCTGAGGTCGGGATTGGCCTTCAGCGAGCGCTCGATGAGGTCATTGAGCGGCTTGGAATGAAACAAGGTCCACCAATCACCGGCGATGTCGCGGCCTTCGACAATGTGTTGCGCCTCGCCGCCTGAGACGTGAGGAGTGCTGCTCGTGGTCGCTACAGGAGTCGGGGTGTAGCCACCGACTTGTGGAGCCGCGGGTCTCTTGAAATTGGGTCCGACAGCGCAAGCAGCTGAGAACAGCAAAACAGAGGCTGCGATGAGGCTACGGGCGATGCGCGATGTCGACGTGTGCATCATTCGAGTCGGTTCCTTAGGGTTTACGATGCATGCTTGTTCCGTTGATGGCGCCGGGATTCGTGGCCTTGGCGGCCGTCGCTCCGCCGATCACCGGAGGATTGGAATCGCGATGGCGCGAAACGCCGGACATTGTTAGCGCAGGCGAAGCCACCGCCGGCGGGCGAGGCGGCAAAGCGTTGCTTACAAATCCGTTCTGAATCGGTGCTGCTTTCGCCAGGGGGACGGCGCGCCCTCGGCTGGTCTGCGCAACGTCTGACGGCTGTCCATGCGAACCAGGGTTCTGGTCTTGCGAACCCTGATCAGCGCGACTGGCTTTTCTTGCACCTGTGCCACCACGAGTTTGACCCGGTTCGGATTTGTTACGTTGTTCTTGCAAGTGAGCATCGTTGTGCTGTCGTTGCGGTTCGACGCCGATTCTCTTTTTGGTCTGCGCGTTCGATCGACCAGAAGCTGCCGCGTGGCCGCTGGCGCCTGGGTGGCCGCTGACCCCGCTGGCAGATCTGCGAGAGGGTTCCGACGGGGACTGCGACTCGGACGGGGCGGCACTGGCGAAGCCCGCGAGCAGCAATGCGGAGGCGATGATTAACAGCGGCATGCCTGTCTTCTTCATTCGAGATCCTCCTCCACCGCTGCTGGCTGCGCCTCCTTGCCAAGGAAAAACATTCGCAGCGCCGGCACCGCGATGAGAAGCATGAATGGACCAATCAACATACCGCCAACAATTACCGTCGCCAGCGGCCGCTGAACCTGACTTCCGATGCCCGTTGAAATGGCTGCTGGCAACAATCCGAGACTTGCCGACAAGGCTGTCATCAGCAGGGGACGCATCCGGATCGATGCCGCGTGGAACATGGCGTCCACTGGCTCCCGGCCATGATGCCGCTCCTGGTTGTAGAAGGTGATCATGAGGATGCCGTCCATCACCGAAACGCCGAACAGCGAAACGAAGCCGATGGCGGCTGAAACACTAAAGTTGAGGCCAGTGACCCACAAGGCGAGTATGCCGCCGGCGACCGCGAACGGAATGCCCGCAAGCGCCAGCAAGCTGTCGCGCACGGAGTTGAACTGGGCATAAAGCAATCCGATGATCAGGAGAAGACTGAGCGGAACGATGATCTCCAGGCGCTTTTTGGCTTCCTGGAGGTCGCCAAATTCGCCCGCCCACACCAGGTGGTAGCCGCTGGGCAGTTTGACGTTCTTGCTGATTCGGTCCTGCGCCTCGACGACCGTGCTGCCCAGGTCTCGCCCGCGCACGCTGAACTTGACGGGAATGAAGCGCTGCACGGCCTCGTGGTAGATCCAGGCAGCTCCGGTATCAAGGCTGATCGTTGCCAGCTCGTCGAGTGGGATGTAGGCATTCGTGCCGCTGGGCGCCTGATAAGCGACTTTGATACTGCGGATCTTCTCGATGCTGTCGCGGTACTCTGGTGTGTAGCGGATGACCAATTCAAATTGCCGCTCGCCCTCCAAGACCGTGGTTGCAACCGCTCCGCCCAACGACGCCTGTATCACCGCGTTGACATCGCCGCTGTTCAGCCCGTAGCGCGCGGCCTTGGCCCGATCTACTTTGATGTTGAGATTCGGTTGACCGAGAACAGGGAAGATCCCTAAGTCGGCGACTCCCCGAACCTGGCCGATCTCGTTGCGAACCTGGTCGGCCAGTCGTGTCAGCACTTCCAAGTTGGGGCCGATGATTTTCACCGAGTTCGAGCCCTTGACGCCGGAGATTCCTTCTTCGATGTTGTCCTGAATGTACTGCGAAAAGTTAAAGGTGATGCCGGGCAACGCGGTGTCGAATTCTTTCCGTATCTGCTCGGTCAACGAGTCTTTGGTAACGCCTTTGGGCCATTCGTCGGCTGGCTTGAGCGGCGCAAACAGCTCGACGTTAGAAAAGGGCGACGCGTCGCTACCGTCGTCGGGCCTGCCGTGCTGCGAAACGACCGTGATCACTTCAGGATGCCGTAGCATAATCTCGCGCATTTTTCTGGCCGCGGCTTCACCGTCTTGCAGCGAGAGTGTCATCGGCATTGAGGCACGAATCCAGAAGTTTCCCTCTTCCAGATGGGGAAGAAATTCGCTGCCCAGCCGCGTTGCCACAAAGGCGCACAGGGCCAGAAAAGCGACGCTGATGGCGAGCGTAAGCGGGCGGAATTTCAAGGCCAGCCGCAATGCAGGAGTGTAGATCTGGCGAAGCAGGCGCACCACGATGGTTTCGGTTTCCTTGACGTGTTCTGGCAACAGGATCGAAGCAAGGACGGGAGTGATGGTGAAGGTGGCGATCAAGGCCCCAGCCAGAGCGTACCCGTAGGTGCGCGCCATGGGGCCGAATATCTGCCCTTCTACGCCCTGCATGGTGAATAGGGGCACGAATCCGGCCACCATGATGAGCGCGGAGAACAGAACCGCTTTGTCTATCTGCACAGCGCTAATCAGAATCAGACGCAAACGATCGGTCCAGCCAGGTATGCTGCTGGCGTGCAGTAATGTTCGAGTCGGATCGGGTCCCCAATGACCGTCCCGAAGCTGTTGCAGGAGAGTTTGTCTTTGCTCGGCACCTGCCTGAAAGTTGCGGAAGACGTTTTCCACGAGGACGACGGCAGAATCTACGATGATTCCGAAATCGACCGCTCCCAGCGAAAGCAGATTGGCGCTCTCTCCAAGTATCACGAGCAGAATGATGGCGAAAAACAATGCGAATGGGATATTTATGCCGACGATGATGGCGCTGCGCAGATTGCCGAGGAAGATCCATTGGATGAGGAAGACCAGCAGGCAACCGAAGATCAAGTTGTGTAGCACCGTGTGCGTCGTCACAGCGACCAGCGATGCGCGGTCGTAGTAAGGTACAACCTTGATTCCGGGAGGCAGGCTGCCGTCATGGTTAAGCCGCTCAATTTCTGCTTTGACCTTGGGGATCATGACATTGGTCTGCTCGGTTCTCCGCATCACGACAATCGCCCCCACAATGTCGTCATCGTCATCGCGGCCCAAAATGCCAAGCCGTGGCCGATAGCCGACGTCGACCTTGCCTACATCTTTTACCAATACTGGCACGCCGTTACGCTGGTTCAGGACTACGTTCTCGATGTCGGCAACGTGGTAGCCCTGTGTCAGATCATCGCTGCCCCCGTCATCGATTAATCCAACCCCGCGAATATTGATGGACTGCTGCCCTATGCGAATTTCGCGTCCACCAACATTGAGGTTCGCATTTCCCAACGCGGTTATAATTTGCGGCACCGTGACGTTGTAGGCTTCCAGTTTGTGGGGATCGACCTGGACCTGGAATTCCTTCGTTGGACCGCCCCAACTGTTGACCGCCGCAATGCCGGGAATCGTCAACAACCGGCGTGCAACGATCCAGTCCTGCACGGTGCGGAGATTCATGATTCCAAAATGCAGCGGTCCGACGACCTGGTAGCGGTAGATTTCTCCCGTTGAACTGTTGGCCTGGATTGTGGGGACCAATCCACCCGGTAAGCTCACGTTCTGCTGAATAGCCACGGAAGCCTGCGCGACGGCAAAGTTGTAGTCAACGCCATATTTGAAGACGACGCGGACAAACGACAATCCGTAAAAGGAGGTGGAGCGAATAATGTCGATCCCTGGCGTTAGATAGAGCCCAATCTCGATGGGCCGCGAATAGTAACGCTCCATCTCTTCGGCCGAGAGGCCCGGAGCCTGTGCCGTGATTTCCAGAATGACCGGAGTCGGGTTCGGATAAGCTTCGATGTTGAGTAACCTGAACGCGACGAACCCCGCCCCAGCGAACAACAGCAGTGCCACCACCACAATTGCACGGCGGCTTAGGCAGAATGCTATGAGAGACTTGAACATGACTGCTTGTCTTTAATCTCGATGAGCTTTGTCCGATCTAGTCCGAAGGCGGAGCTGCCAGCATGTTGCTGAGAAACACCGCGCCATCGCTCACCACCAACTCTCCAGGCCGCAAGCCTTCAAGAACCTGAACCTCGTCGTTGGTTCGCAGACCTGTCTGGATGACCCTCTGTGTAAAGCGATGGCGATCGGTCGTTACCCAAGCGGTCATCGTGCCGTCCGGTTCGCGCACCACACCATTGGCGGGGATCGCTGTAGCTTCCACTGGGCCTTGGACGTGAATCACGAAATTGGCCAGCATTCCAGGTCGCAGCTCATTTCTCGGATCAGCTACTTCGGAGCGGACAGTCACACGATGTGTGTTGGGATCGACGCTTGGATAGATTTTGGAGATTTTGCCTTGGAATACGCGATCGGGATAGGCCAATACCTTAACGGCAACGGGCTCCCCAATGCGAAGCAGAGACAGTTCGCCTTCGACAACATCCGCTAGCATCCACTTGACACCAACATCGGCGACTGAGTAAGGCGCCGGAGCATTGCCGGGTTGCGCCAGCAACCCGATCGGTGCGTTGAATGATGTGATTTGGCCGGCTATGGGGCTGCGTACCACCAGCGCGTTGTCGATCTTGCGTGAGGCAATTATTTGGTCGATTTCCGCGTCCGTCTTTCCAAAGACGCGGACTGCGTCGCGCGCAGCCTTCAGAGCACCTTCCGCAGTGTGCTGATCCGTTGTCGCCTGCTCCAGTTCCCGCTCGGAAACCCCGTTTGTCCCGTTCAGGTCTTTGACCCTGGCTAGTTCCTTACCGGTGAGTTCCAGAGTCGCAGCCGCACTTATCAAGGTTGAGCTGGCCTGAATAAGGTCGGGGCTTTCAATCATGTAAAGCGGTTGTCCCTTTTGGACTTGGTCACCCAGTTCTGCCTGTGCCTTAATGATCTTTCCCTGGTAGGACGGAAACACCTGAACGGAAAGATCGTCAGCGAAGCTGATAGTCCCGACCGTTTCTTTCTCGACAGGGAATAAGTACGTTCCAATCGTTTGGATCTTGATCGAGCTCAATTGGCTGGGCGTAAGTTCAAGGGAGGTTACCGGGTCGTGGGATGCAGGTGCTCTGGTATCCCGCTCCGTCTTCGTGCCTTCGCCCTTACCGGCTTCTGATTTCAGGACAATTACAGCGAGCAAAAGACACGTAAACACGATTACCGCAATCATGGTCGCTCGCTTGAGCGGCATCCCGGGTTTCATAGGTTTCTCCAGCACTTGTGGTTCTTGCCGCCATCTCGTTTTCTCAGGTTGCGCGAATTGCGTGCCGTGTCCGGTGCCTTCTGGCGTCTTACACGGCAGAACCATCCGGTCGTCGAAAGACCGAGTTCCGCAGGCCCTGACAACGACGGCGACGTGCAACAGCATAGCCAACAGGGCAATGAAGGCGAGTACCTGGCTGTTCAGCGTCTCCCGTTTTCACGTCAGCTTTTCGAGACCGCATCTGCCTGCTTGGTCGTAGCACCGCGGGCACGACATCCCTGCCGCTTTCGTCTTGCGGCTGTAGAGAGAGACGCTGTACCCTCATTTAGACATGACTGTGCTGTACGGATAGGCACTCAAATGGGCAACGACCACCAATATTTCGATCTCCGGCACGCAAGTGCCAAACCAATCGCTTAGACAACGCCTCGCGATGAACACCGCACCGAAACTCGTCCAATCTGCTGATTCTGCAGGCCAATCTTCCGACCAAAATCGTTTGATTGGCTTCAAAGAACCCGACCACAGGCGCGATAATCGAGGTATAGCCGCCGAAGTGATGCCTCGTGTTGACTGGATTTGGGACCCGCGAAATCGCACACCTACGCTGATAGCGAGTGGGGCGGTGGTGCTGGCAATCGCTGCCGTGGACTGGTGGACCAAGCCCTACTTTTCTTTAGGGTTTCTCTATCTATTCCCCATCATGATGGCCGCCGGGTTTCTCCCGAGGTGGGCAACTGTGTTGATGGGTATCGCTTGCGCATTGCTGAGCGAGCGCTTTAGCAATCTCGATCCGGCGGACTTTTATATTCGACTTGGCTTCGAAGCATTAGCATTGTGCGGTTGTGGCCTTCTGACTTCAGAAGTTTTGCGCAACCGACGCTTAAGCCAGGAAGCACAGGAGCGTATTCGGGTACTAGTGGAGACCAGTCCGGCCGCGATTGTAACTGTCGATCAGCGGGGTTTTGTCGAACTGGCAAACAAGTCGGCGGCCGAAATGCTTGCCCCTCGTGACGGTGATCTCATCGGACAACCCATTGCAGCTTTCTTGCCGGAGCTGCATCACGCGCTACGGCCCGAAGAGGGGCCACAATTTCGCGCGTCTATGCAGTGTCTTGGCCATCGCGGCAATGGGGAATCGTTCCCTGCAGAGGTGTGGTTTTCTACCTACAAGGAAGGCGTGATTCCAAAACTCGCCGCAATTATCGCCGATCTGAGCGAAGAACAAGACTCAGCGTCGTCGGGTGGTGGGTTGGGCTCGCCAGATGAGGATAGGGCTCCGCTCAACAGTCGCGAGCTGGAGGTGCTTCGGTTGGTTGTTCAAGGCTTGGCTAACAAGGAAATCGCAGCGCAGATGTCGATTTCCGAAAGCGGCGTCAAGAATACCCTCCAGCAATTGTTTGCAAAGACCGAAGTTAGGACTCGGAGCCAGTTGGTCCGAGTGGCTCTGGAGCGGTACCGGGACTTGCTATAAACGCTCAGATTAAGGCTTCCAGTACCTCTCCTAAACCTCGCCTATTGTCCGCTCTTAACAACACCAAGCGAACCGAAGCCGCCGACTAATGAGATGGTCCGCCGCCTGGATTACGCTCGAGTGGACACACCCTCACCCCTTACATCTTTTCACATTCGGGCCATTACGCCGCGGCAGACCTTAAAACTAAGTGGATTAGCCTAAGCAGATCGGACTAGGGTTTTAGAGGCTGACGCCTAGGAGGCGGAGTGTCTTGCCAGGCACTCCGCGGGGTAATCCTAGGCGTCGCGAAGAGAGGAGTTACGTGCAGTAATATGTATTGAACGAGTTGAAGAGCATGGGGTCTTTCGGATTATTGAGAGAAGTTACATAAGTCAATCGCAATCTGGAGGACAGGACCGCCCAAGTTCCGACACGACGTAACATTGAGCCCCGGCGGAGAACGTGCCCCCTCGGCTGCGTGATCAGCAATTCCCCAATAAAAGAGGCAATCGCTCGGTTGCGTCATTGGTCATTTTCGTTTTTTCAACCCGTGACCTCTGGTGGGTCTCACTGACCAGCGCGATGGACAACAGGGAGGCTAGGGACCTCTGCTGAACGCTCGCAGCTGAGGGCTCTAAAGTATTTTGGCCATACTGGGAGCCGTTTGGAGTTGTTCCAGGCGTGCCTAACGCCGTAAGTGGGCTGCCTGGGGAAGTCATTGATTCTGTGGAGGACAACGGAATCGTGTGGCTCAACTGCCAAAACAAGACTTTGATCTACCGCGTCAGGCGCTGCCGCCTGCCTAAAATCTGACCGCCTCGTCGAAGCGGGCTCATGCGATAGACAGTCTATTGGTTTCGTTCGATCGCTCTCACCACAGCAAGAAGACCCTCAATTACATGGGTTTCGACCAGCCTCATAAGGGCGCTGGAGAGGGCGTGTTAGCAACTTGCGTGAGGTATCGAGACCGAGAGACCAGAGGGCATCACGGAACGCTCGAGGCGATTAGAGGCAAGTGACCCCGAATCCATTGCGGTGGTTCCATTTTGACGTTTCGTTGACGGCCTCGAACACACGTGTGTTGCCCCGGTGGGCGGGGATGACGTTTTATCGGGTTCCAAATTGCCGACTGATTTGCGTAACACCTGGCAACAATCTGTAAGACCCAACTGCCTGTTAAGTAGTTCCATGTAGGTCTCTATACAACTGTTTTAGCGATGCCCATGTCTCCAATTTCTGGCTCTCGCCTTATTCGCCTTGATTCGCTTTACAGAAACCATAGGGCACGCGGCGCTCTCTCGTCCGGCAATCGGCCAGAGAGCAAGACCAAGAGAGACTGCGAGATGGCAACGTTGGAACTTGAAAGAGCTGTATCAGCGCCTAGCTTCGCCTCGCTGCCGGACGCGGCAGGCTGCTCTAAGTATTTCAGTACAAGTTTGGTCGCGCAAGCGGTTCTGCTGGTCGTGCTTACCAGACTACCGTTCTTGTGGGTTGCTCCGGTTTTGCAGCCGGTTGACGTGCACGACAGTGTTCATCTGGTTGCGCCCGATCTCACACCGCCGCCACAAAAGCACCATGAGCCTATAGCGGTTCAGAAACCGCCTGTCCCACTGCCAAAACCCAAAGTTGCGCCGAAGCTAGAAGTACGACTGCCTGAGCCCAAGCCGCCTGTGATCAAAACTCCACAAAAGCCAGTGGAAGTCGCGAAGGCCACTCCGCCGCCGATTCCAGCGCCGAAAATCCCGCGGCGTGTCGTTTCCACAGACTTCGGGAGTTCGGCCCCTGTCACCCTGCGGAAGCCCGTGCATCAGGTCCAGACCGGAGGCTTTGGCGACCCAAACGGAGTTCCACCAAATTCCAACAGTCCAACCAGCAAAGGGCCGATGATTGCGAAGCTCGGGTCGTTCGATCTGCCGAGTGGGCCGGGTACCGGTAACGGCACGGGCGGCGCTACCGGTGCGAAGGGAACGGTCGCCAGCGCAGGATTCGGAAATGGTATCGCCGGACCCGGACAAGGCGGCGTGGGACCTGCCAGCCAGAGGAAGGTGCACGGGACCAATTTCGGTTCAGCCGATCCTCCGCCTGCTCCTGAGACACCGAAGCGTCAGGCGTCCACCAGCACCACTAAGGACACACCGGTTTCGCTGTTGAGTAAGCCTACCCCGGTATACACGGCTGAAGCTCGCCAGAAGAAGATCGAAGGCGATGTGGAACTCGACGTGGAGTTCACTGCGTCAGGACAGGTTCACGTGCTCCATGTAGTACAGGGGCTTGGCTATGGACTGGATGAAGCGGCTGTTGCCGCCGCCCAACAAATCCGTTTCAGCCCTGCGCGCCGAGATGGGCAGGCAGTCGATTCGCATGGTCGTCTCAGGATCGTCTTCCGTTTGTCATAAAGATTTGGAGGCTTGGATGTTGAAATTCCGGCGGTATCGTTTAAGCCTGGTGGTATTAGGGCTCTTTGTACTCTGCAGCGGTCTCGATGGCGTTGCAAAAAAGAAAACTCCTCCCCCGCAAACCGAGGTCTGGAATTCGGATCCTAAGTTCGACATGATCATCGACAAGATCACGATCCAGGAATCGGCGTTTGTAAAAAATCTGAAGGATTACACGCCGATCGTAGAGACGTATATCCAGAACATGCGCTCAGACCAGGATCTCGGTAAAGTGCCGGTCAGCGACGAATACTTTCTGGGACAGATCAAGCTGGAACAGGGAGTGGGGGACACCAATTTCCTCCCCGACCAAAAGAATAACCCCGAGCAACAGAATAACCAGCAGAGCCAGCAGAGTACGTTGCACAAAATCTTCAGCAGCATGACGAAGGTTATACCCAAGCACTCCAACAAACCGGTTGTCGGCGACTACATGTCGAATGGGTTCGCACAGATGGTGCTCATCGATGTGGGGAAACTGGACCGCCAGCATTATGACTTTCGTTTTATTCGGCGTGAGTTTCTGGGTGACGTCCGCACCCTTGTGATCGATATGAAGCCTAAAGAGCCACACGAGAAACCGATGTTTATCGGTCGTATCTGGGTAGAAGACCAGCAGTACAACATTGTGCGGTTCAACGGGACGTACACACCCCAGCCCAAGGACAGTGTGTATCTGCACTTCGACAGTTGGCGCGAATTTATGGGCAATGGTCAGTTGTTGCCAGCCTATGTGTTCAGCGAAGAAACAGACTTGGTGAGAGGCAATCACCACTGGGACTTCCGAGGACAGACGTTGCTCTGGGGTTACGACGCCCTGCGGCCCAACAAGAGCGGTGAGTTTACCGACATCGTCGTGGATACGCCTGACAAGGTGAAAGATCAGACCGAATCGAGGCAGGATCTCACTACCGTCGCTGCGCAAAGGGCTTGGCAGAGGCAGGGAGAAGACAATGTTCTGGATCGAATGCAGCGGGCGGCATTACTGGCGCCCGAGGGTGACGTCGACAAGGTGCTGGACACAGTGGTGCAGAACATTGAAGTCACCAACAACATCGAAACCGAGCCCCCCATTCGCTGTCGAGTATTGCTGACTCAGCCCATGGAGAGTTTCACTGTTGGCTACACTATCGTGGTCAGCCGGGGCCTGCTCGACGCGTTACCCGATGAGGCTGCGTTGGCGATGATTCTGGCCCACGAAATGGGACACATCCTTGCCAACCATCAGCTTAATGAAAAGTATGCCTTCAGTGACCGGATGATCTTCCCCGACGAAACGACGATCAGCAAGCTTCAGATGAACCGGACTCCTGCGGAGGAGAAGGAAGCAGACACCAAGGGTTTGGCACTGCTGCAGAATTCTCCGTACAAGGACAAGCTTTCCTCTGCGGGCTTGTTCCTTGCTGCCATGCAGGCTGAGTCGCCGCAACTACCTCATCTGCTGCAAGGACATTTTGGCAACCCGCTGCAAACGCCGGAAGGCGGAGTTCGGATGGGCACCCTGGCTGCCTCGGCGCCGACTCTGCAGGTGAGAGACGTGAACCAGGTGGCAGCGCTTCCTCTGGGAGGACGCATTAAGTTGGACGCCTGGTCGGACCAGCTCATGATTCAGAAGGGGCGTGCGGTTCGCCTCTTGGCGGCCAACGAGAAGATGCCGTTCGAAATAACACCGATGTTTCCCTACTTGACACGTGAAGCGCAGGCTGCGGTAAGCACGCAGCCGAAAGGGAATAACGTGCCGGCGGCCGATACAACAGCTCCGTCGGCGCAGGCGAAAAAGTAACAGGATGGAAGTCCTTAGAGATAAGTCATGATTTCGTTCCGTGGTTCTGCACCTTCGATGAAGAACACCATGTCCAGATGGGTTGCCTTAACTCTATGTGTTTTCGCTGTCTTCGCGTCCGCAGCACAGGACAAAGAAGAGCATCGACTCGCGGATGCTTACACGGTGCTTAAAGAGGTTGTGGGGATGCCGGATAAAGGCATTCCACTTGACCTGCTGAACAAAGCAGACTGTGTCATTGTGGTTCCATCGGAGAAGAAAGCGGCATTCATTGTGGGCGCCAGTTACGGTCGCGGAGTCATGACGTGCCGCTCAGGGGAAGACTTTCGCGGCTCGTGGTCTGCGCCTGCTATGTATGCGATCGAGGGAGGCAGCTTCGGCTTTCAGATCGGCGGGCAAGCCACAGACTTTGTCCTTCTTGTGATGAACGAGAGAGGCGCCACCTCGGTTATGTCGAGTAAAGTGAAGCTGGGAGGTGACGCCTCGGTTGCTGCCGGGCCGGTAGGTCGCACTACCACAGCGGAGACCGACATTGTGATGAAAGCAGAGATCCTTTCGTGGTCGCGCAATCGTGGGATTTTCGCTGGAGTATCTTTGAATGGTTCCACGCTGCGCTCCGATAACCATGCTAACGAGAACTTGTACGGGAAGGAACTGAGCGCAAAGCAAATCATCCTGAGCCATGTGGTGAAGACGCCAGCTTCCGGCCAGCCGTTAATTCATCTACTCAACCAGGCTTCGCCAAAGCACTCGTAGTTAATTTAGGCAACGTGCAACAGAACCACGGGGTTCGGTTCGAGGGCATAGGACTCTTGGCCGGAGGTCGCAATGCGCTAAGAATCTCAGAGGCAGCTACCTGCATTACTTTTTTGGTTCATCATGAGATCGCTTGGTCATTTTTAGTAATTTTGTGTTAACAAAAGCAGCAACGTGTTATGGGTAGCTAACACTTCTTGCTTGTAACAAACGAGGCTTTTTGAAGCTTGGCTCACTGATCTGGCCAGCGGCACGGAAACGACCTTGTTGGTAATCCGCTCGAAAGCTGGCCACAGTTGCACAGTGTGAGTGTGTCATCGATGATGGGAGCGGAAAGGATTAAACGGTGGCGAACCTTGTTGTCATGCCGCGGCGGGATGTCAAGTCAAAGGACGAGGACAACCCAGTCATGGCCGCTCTGCGCCGTGCGCTAACTATGGCGGAAGACGTTGGAATGGCTAGAGTTCTGGTTATCTATGAGCCGAATGACTGTCAAAAGCTGGGGGTCATTGATAGCGGCATGACGATACCCGAGGCCGTTCATATGGCTGAGGCATTCAAGCTCCGGATGCTGACCGAAAGCGTTGGCGATGCGGCCAGCGACAAAGGAACACAATAAAGCGACAAAGGCGACAAAAAAGTTAATGCTTGGCAATGCGGAATTTGCTGGCAGGAAGACGTTACAGACCACACAAGATCCTGCTCACCTGACCCACGCGAGCGCGACTGATTTCTTGACTATCCGAACGAAGCAGACCGTCACCTAACCACACAAACCGCGACGCTGTCAGATTCGTGGGCTTCAGCTCATCTGTCTGTAATGGCAGGAAGAAGCGATTAGGCCGGAGGTGGATAAATGCAACTTCTCTCCCTCGACCAACAACGGTGAGGTCTGGGGGCCCGGAGCTGGCGATCTCAACCAGCTACGGGCACTGTCTGCAATGGGTTTAGGTTACGCGGCCAATTTTTCTCCTAAGAATTCCTTAGCGTTCTTGACGGCTGCCTCCCACTTCGTCAATTGCTCGGGCGTCAGGAACTTCACTACTTGCTCGCGAATCTGGTCGCGATGTGAAGCTACCGCCTTTATGATGTCTGCGGTAGACGCATTTGGGTTCGCACTCCTGTAAGTCTGAACTTTTTCCCTTGCTTGCTCCAGGAACCCGCGCAGCTTGTTCTTCTGATCTTCCGTAAGATTGAGGTCTGCGGCAAGTTTCTTGACCTCATTCGCTACTTGTTCTCGCTGGTCAGTTGTCAAAGGCATAGCTCTTCTCCTTCTAACACCTTCTAACAGAATTGAAGAAGTGGTTTCCGGTTGAATGGTCAACTTGTTCGAGGTGCCTTACAGCTCTGACGAGGGGCGGTATTGCTTGGATGAGGCAAAAGATTGGCCGAGCAACAACCAAACTGCCAAGTGGTTTGTAGGAAACAAAAATACCCTCAATCGCACAACTTGATGCTGTCAAGTGAACGACAAACGAATCGATTGCGCTGCGGGGCAACTTAAGAGTGAAGAACCCACTCAAGCTTTGCTTGAACCGACACCCGCCTGCAGCAGCTTTGGTGGGCTACTGCCATTCTTAGACTTTCAACTGCTTTTTCTTAAGAATCAGCGTTGCAGTTTGTTTGGGCTGCGTGTACATTTCACACGTCCCGCGGCAAGAGGGACTAAGGAGGCACCAAATGGGATTCCTGACATGGATTGTGGTCGGACTCATCGCCGGATGGCTTGCCGGACAAGTGATGAAGGGTGGTGGATACGGCATAGTTGTGGACATCATTCTCGGCATATTCGGTGGCATCGTCGGAGGCTGGATTTTTGGCCTCTTGGGAATCTGGCAGGGCCGTGGGATGATTGGCTCTATCATCGTGGCATTTATCGGAGCCGTCATCTTGGTCTGGATCACACGCCTTATCAAGAAAGCCTGAATGCTTCTCTTAACGAGTTCTACACGAATCAAGCAAGGCGCTGATCAGCACTCCGGCGGCAGACTGCTTTTTCACAGAGTTCTGATGTGGGAACCTGCCGCGGATTCCGAGTCTTATCGGCGATCCTACGCCGGTCATCCGCGCTCGAGAGCCGAGTTCTAACCCACTGATCGAGATCATTTTCGGTTGCCCGAGAGGTCGGATCAGATTTCAGGCAGATGCAACGCTTGGCCGGTTTGTAAAATTAAGGATGTAATCTTACGTCAGGAGGTCCGCATGATCACTCATCGTCTTGTCAGAACCTCGCTCATCGCTGCGGTCCTTGCAGTCGGTGTTTCCACGTTCGCACAGAAGCCGGCGAATGCGCCGAAGAACGCTACGGCCGAATGCAAGGATGGCACGTTTAGCAGTGCGAAGACGCAACAGGGCGCGTGCTCGAAGCATGGCGGCGTGAAGACGTGGTGGGGCGGAGAGACAAGCGCGAGCCCCGGAACAAACGGAACTAAAGCGACAACCGAGTCGGCGCCGAAGCCTGAAACGAAACCACCCGCCAAGACCACAGCAACCAACGCTCCTGAAGGCGCTACCGCGAAGTGCAAAGACGGCACTTACAGTCATGCCAAGACGCACAGTGGGGCGTGTTCACATCACGGCGGCGTAGCGGAGTGGTATAAGTAAGGGCTGGTCAGGAAGAGCTGATTCGGTGGCGAAGACCGTTTGTACCCTGGGAAATGGAACTTAAGAGCCTTGCAAATTGCCAGGCCCCTGAAGGTGTCCCTGCTGTTCTGCCGGATCAATCAAGTCATATCAGGCGATATGCGACGACTCCGGGCCTTCTGTGAGCCCGAGGTTACGTACTTGATGAGCAATACCTCGTTGCCAATCTCGCTGTAGATCAACTCATCCACGGTGCCCGCAGCCAGGAGAAGGCCGTAGCCACCGGGACGCACTCAGAACAAGGCGATCGCGGGAACGGTTCGAAGTTCACCGTGTGCACCCCCGGTATCGGACGCCAGAGATAAGGATCGATGACACCCGTGAAAATCCACGGATAAATGGGGCCACTCCCGCAGGGGTGCCGTCAATAGTAACCTCGGTTTCCCGGAAGCCTGGGGAGCCGGTCTTCTTTCAACGGCCACGAGCTATTGCAGCTTTGCGTATTCGGCTTTGGCTTGTTTGTAAACCGGGATATCAGCGTCGGCGTCTTTCCACAGCGCCAAAAAATCCAGATAGGCGCCGCGCGCCTTAGAGTTGTCTTCCTGTAAGGCGCAGGCTCGCCCCAGTTGAAGACGGGCAAGAGCGCCAAGGGGGTTGTTCACGTTGACACCTCGATGATCGAGGAATTTTTGGAACTCCGCTGCCGCTTGTTCGCCCTGATGCAGCGACAAATATGCCTGACCGCGCACGTATGCCGGATAAAGCGAACCGCCGACCTGGAACTGTGGAAGCGGCGTGCCCAACTCGTATTGCGACGTGGTTTGCAGCAACTCGAGAGCCTTCGCAGGGTTATTGCGGCTCATCTCGACCGCCGCGTAGATGGTCGGCAGCCAATACCTATTGATCGTGGTGTTGAGTGGAAAGCGGTGAGCCAAGTCATCTGCAAATTTTTGCGCCTGTACCATATCCCCGATTCGGGCCGACGCCAGCGCGGCGAGGATCTGGACATCGCGGGTCGCAGCGGTCTTCAGTGCGGCAGCGATCTCCTTACGGGCCCGCTCTGAATTTCCAAACTCGGCTTCCCGCAGGGCAGCGTTCATTTGCCAGTCAGCCGCTGTTTCATTTGCGTCGGCGTGGCGGGCAACATCACTGGCGCGCCGCGACAATTCGCGGGCGCTGTTGAGACGACCATAGAAGCCCTCCGTGTCTGATGCAAAAGAGAGCAGCATGTCTTCGCCTGGTTTGTTTTTCACTAGGGCGACTTGTCGCTGCATCTCATCGGTGTCGCCTTCAAGGAAGGCTACTCCGTAGCGATTGGCATGCAGGTAGGAATTGTCCACTTTGCGGGTCACAGCCTCTTGATATTTGGCTTTCGCCTCCGCCGGGCGATTCAGCGCCGTGTATTGACCGACGAGGTTGGTGAAGGCAGCCGCGCTGCCTGGGTAGAGCCGCAGGTCTTCGAGGCCTGCCGCAACCGCAGCTTCGTATTGGCCAAGGTACGTGTAATCGACCCCCAAATTTCCCCAAGGTTCATTGTTGCGTGGATAGGCCTGTGCCCAAGTCTCATAGGTTTGGATCGCCTTCTCCAGTTCTCCGGTGACGAGCAGGTAATAGTTCGCTGAAATGCGGAATTTCTCTCGTTCGCTGACCTTGTCGCGCAAGGCATAGGCCTTCTGCAGACTTTCGCTAGCCAGATCCGGCTCTCGCAGATTGGAATAGGTGATTCCCAACGCAGAGTACGCCGCGGCAAAATTTGGGTCGAGTTCGACGGCCCGTTTGAAGAATGGAATTGCCGCCTCGCTTCCTTTCTCCTGAAGGAGCTTTCGGCCTACAGCCAGCGCCTGCAGCGCTTCCAGCGAGGGTGTAGTGACCTGGTCCAGTGGAGCGTCGAACTTCTCCACACTGCTAAGCGATTCCCCCAGCTTCTTCCGAAGCTTTGTCGCAGCCTGGCCGAGCGCTGGCAAGACATGTTCTTTGTTATCGGCTGTGAGCTGTTCCTGAGCCAGAAAGTCACCCGTTCTGCAGTTGATGGCGTCCAGACCAATCACATACTGGCTACCCAGACTCGCGATCGAGCCGGCAATGTATGCCTTGCCTTCCGCACGCTGGCAGAGATCACGCGCTACCTCCGGCGTCAGCCTAGTACCCGGCGGTTTCGCCATTAGCCTCAAGGTGGCACGAATTCTTGCGTCCGAAAGGATGTTGAGGAACGGGGACTGACCCAGTTGCGCCGAAATAGCCTGCTTCAAGGTCTCATCAAAGACTGGGTCACCCGTCGTGTTATTAAAATCGGCAAGCACCACTGTGTCCTGCTCAGTGAGCATCGGCACCCGATGTGAGCGCCAGTATATTGCGCCCCCGATGGCCGCAGCGGCCAGCACCAGGGCAGGCGCAACAATCTTCCATTGAAAGCGGGACGGTCGCCTCGCAGTCGATGGTTCTGTCGCAGTGGCAGTCGGTTTACCGCTGCTGGAAGGTCTGGTCGGCGCAGCGATTTGTTCCGCTCCACCCGTGTATTCCAGAGTAGCGGTCACCGAGTGTTGCGACGAATCCCGGTCACGTTTGATGCGTCGTAGCTCAGCCCGTAAATCCGAAGCGTTCTGATATCGCAGGTTGCGATCTTTTTCCAGGGCGCGATTGATAATGTCTTCCAGCTTGAGGGACAGATCGGGATTCAGCCGAATGGGCGCCAGGGGAGCGCTGTGGAGGATCGCGTCAAATATCGACGCCGTGGTATCGCCGCGAAACGGCAATACTCCTGTGGCCATCTCGTACAGAACCACTCCCAAGGAGAACAGGTCAGTGCGAGCGTCCAGAGGTCTGCCGCGCGCCTGTTCTGGGGACATGTAGGCGACTGTGCCAAGCGTACTTCCCGGGCTTGTCAGGTGTTCTTCCCGGGCAGCGGCGACCGTAGAGTCTGACTGGTCCGTGTCCCGCGGCGGCTCAACGATCGTCCTTTTGGCCAGTCCAAAGTCGAGGATCTTTGCATGACCCCGCTCAGTGACGAAAATATTGGCGGGCTTAATATCGCGATGAACGATGCCTTGGCGGTGTGCTGCATCCAAACCGTCCGCAATATCGATGGCGATATCGAGCAACCGATCGGTATCTACGGGACGGTTATCAATGACGTGCTTCAGCGTCATTCCGTCGAGGAACTCCATCGCGATGAAGACCCAACCGTCAGCCTCGTCAATTTCATAAATGACGCAGATGTTGGGATGGTTCAAGGCTGACGCCGCACGCGCTTCGCGGCGGAAGCGTTCGAGCATCTCCGGGTCATCGGCAAAATTCTCAGGCAAGAATTTAAGAGCGACGAACCGGCCGAGGCGAGTGTCCTCGGCTTTGTATACCACTCCCATACCCCCGCCGCCAAGCTTCGCCAGGATTCGGTAATGCGAAATGGTAGTACCGATCATTGCGGAACCCGGATACGCCGGGCGCTACGAAGCAGCTTTGCAGGCGATCAACGAGGAGGCGGCGTAAATTATATGCGCCATTTTCGAGCTGTTGCGCCAAACTACGCACGCCGCGCTTTTCCTCGCTGTGAGCGCATCATTTGTCGCTTGGTCAGTTCTGACAGCTTCCACCTTGCACGACGATCAGGGTGCCCCCTTGTGCACGAACGGTTTGGTTCCAGCAAGCTCCAGTGGAGTCTGAATACTGGTAAGTCTCAGAATTAGTCTGGCCGTTAGGACTAACTTGGCCACCGGCATTCCCGATCAGCATGTCGGTAGGTACAACCGTGTCCGAGAAAGAGCTGGAATACGTGGGCGCGCCGTTCAGAGTGACCAGCACGTTACTGGTGAAGCCCTGATTGATTCGTGTGAGCTGCTGGAACGCGCCATTCTTATGACCATTGAAATCGTAGTTGAGCGTGAGCGGCCAGGAGAACTGCTTGCTATCAACCTTGACACCATTGTCGTCCTGCGTCGTTGTGGAAGAAGAGATGGTGGTTGTCTGATCGACAGTTTGGTCGTAGATAGAGCCGTCGTTCTTGACTACATAGCGCTGCGCGTTGTTGAAATCGATGGCTTGGACAACCTTGGTGTCGACAGTGCCATGCGAAGTCTGGATGTAGCCCTCAATGGTGAAGCCGCGGTTCGAAACCACACTCACCGTACCCGTCACCAGCGGGCCATTGGTGTTCAGGTTCTCCGTGATCACGGGGTCAGGCTGGCTGATCGTGTTGAATGTCAGCGCGCCGGTTATCTGGCTGGAACCCGGGTCTTGGTACAGAAGCAGGTTAGCGGTCGCGGAAAAATAATAGTCGGCGTTGTACACACTGACGGCGATGGTGTGCGGCTGGCCATCACTCAGCGTGGCGGCGAATGGCGTGAGATCCACACGGTACGGTTCGAGGTTCAGCGTGTGCACCCCTGGTATCGGACGCCAGAGATAAGGATCGATGCCACCCGTGAAAATCCACGGATAAATGGGGGCCACTCCCGCAGCTGTGCCGTCAATAGTAACCTCGGCTTCGCGGAAGCCTGTGGAGCCGCAGTTGAACAGCTCAGCGGCGACGTCGTCTGGAGCGCAGGTGTACCAGAACTCATCGCCCTGTTGGCCCTGAGCGAACACATTCAGGTACGCGCGCTCGATGTTGGTTGGCAATGTGAACGTCTGTGTCAGTTGGTCGCTGGGCAGGTCCAAAGTCACGGTGCCGCCTGTCGGGCTCGCCGACATGGGCAACACGACGCTGGCCGTGGCAGGGGGATTCTGGCCTTGCGCCAAGGGATAGAACTGCAGATACGCGCTTCCGTGGATATGGCTAGTGTACGTCTGGTTTACAAGATTGCCGAGATCGACACGGCCTTTCTGGGGAATCGTGAACAGCGGACTGTATTCGGTTAAATTGTTCTCCGTATGCCAACTGCGCTGCACATCGCGCGACGGCTCAGCCGTCGTGCCGAAGAAAATGTTGGCTCCGCCGAGCCATATCTCGCTCGTACGATCGAACTGCCGACCCGCATCGACGGACCAATCCGCCTCCAGCACCACTGCCGCCCATGGACCCAGACAGCCCACCGGTGGGGCATAGCTGAAGAACTTGGGATTAAAATCGGCGAAATCGAAATTCTGGAACAGAGTCACTGTGCATGGCTGCGTCGCCGGACGTGGGACAGGGGCGTTGGCTGTCACGGTGTTAGCTGAGCCGATGACCGGTGTGCTGGGAGCGGTGTAATTCTGGGCAACGGACGCGCAAGTAAGAAAGAGGACCGCGATAATCGACACAACGATCCGCGCAGGCTGGTGCGAGTTAACCCGGTTCATTTGAAGCTCCTCGACGGAGGGCGCGGCGTGACAGACAGAGAATGCTGAGAGAATAGTGTTTCCGTGTACCGTCTGCAAGTCGGAGGTTGGACAGAAACGCGCTTCGAGTAAGCCGATTTCACAGAGGCACTCAGAAAACGACCGCGAGTGCAGCAACGGAAAACCGTCTCCGTGGAGGGTTACCCATGCGCCTGAAGACGAAATGTAGTTGTCACGAACCGCGCACATCTAGAGCCATCTACAGGAAGTCCTGCGATTCGGGCACTCGCGGTTTCGTTCAGAAGGTCCCCAGCACCTTAAACAGCGGAGCGTATTGTGAAGAAAATCCGCTTTTGTCTTCGACGCTTAAGCGCTTTCCAGACGGAATCGATTACGTCTTCCACGTCAGCGTCCGTTAACTTTGGCGAAAGCGGCAGTGTGCAGACTCACGCTCTCGGCATTAGGCCATTGTTCCGGTCTCCAGCCAAAACGCTTCTGGTATGCGCTCTGTTCCGCGATTTGTCGCTAGTGCACCCCGACACCGATAAGGCAAGCTGCTCCTCGCTGTGAGCGGAAGTGCCATTATTTGCCTATGTTTCAGAATGAAGCGGGTGCCAATTGTTTCGTGGTTATCGACTATCTGTTTCTGGCTCCCCCAACCGAGCGCTCAGGCGCGGAGCGAGCGGGCACGCCAACTACGGTTGTACCCGGAGGCACGTCCGAAGTGACCACAGCCCCAGC
>Ga0306922_10001491_pt1 | contig 20969 bp, 20 predicted proteins | sample sta12Cox44000082_FD_203758 | JGI IMG/M metagenome (GOLD analysis project Ga0306922, IMG submission 203758) | Lab enrichment of tropical soil microbial communities from Luquillo Experimental Forest, Puerto Rico - statoxic.12C.oxic.44.000.082 (v2)... | ecosystem: Environmental > Terrestrial >... | reverse complement strand
ATCACCTTGCCCTCGGCGTCTTTGACATCGACGTACAGCCAGGCATGAGGATTGGTCAACTCGAACCGGGTGACGATGCCCCGCACCTTGACCGGCTGATTCACGTCGAATTCCGCTGCGAAAGCGTGATGCGCCTCGACCGGCGCCGCGGCCGCCAACAGGGCAAAAGCAGCGATCACCATCCAGTCTTTCCTCCCCATGGGCTCTCTCCTTAATGTTCCGGCGGCCGGCCAAAGATGTTGACCAACGTCTGGCTTCCTTCCGCGCATGCGAACTCGATCGACTCGGTGCTTGCCGGTGACCGTGCGAAGTACCCGGCCACTTTCCACGGCCGGGTGAACAGCGTCGGATCGTCGATCGTGACTTCGTAGTCGATGTTATTGGCGTCGGCGATCGTAAAGTGTTCGACGGTGTGCAAGGCGTCGCTCAGGTACGGGATCTCGCGCGAATACGCAGTCCTGCCATTGAAATTCGCGGTGTCGACCACCAGCGTATTACCCTCCCAGTGGCCGATCGAGTCGCCCATGAAGAGCCGGATATTCTTCCCCAGGTGCGGCCGTCGGTCCAGGTGGATCACGCGACTGGTGTGGTTGTAGTCGTACAAAATCACGACCTCGCCCGACCGCTGCAGAAACTGGTACGGGTTGTTTCCGTCCTCACCCTGAAAGAGGCCCGGAAGTGCACAGCGCGCGTTCAACTCGACGTGCTGCAGGTCGACGGGCGGATTCATGTGCAGCAGGAAGTCGCGCCGCTTCACGTCCTCCTCCGGCCGCCACGGCAGATTCCGGTCGGCCGGATCCACAATTCCGGTGCGGCGTTGAGCTCTTCCCCCTTTGTCGCGGATGAGCGAGCCGCCCTGCTGAAAGATTTTCGGATACGGTCCCAGGCCGTCCGCGCGGGCCGACACCGAGAGCGGGTTGCGTTCGCTCGGGTCGATCGGATTCTCGGGCGGGTTGGCTTCCAAGCCCACCACGCCGTTTCGGGAGTACATCCCCTGGATGTCCGGCTGGCCATCCGGCGTGCGCGCCTGGCCGCGAGCGGGTATCCGGGCCGCGAGTACCGCGAAGGCCGCCACGCTCACCCCCATCCGGAGGCGGCTATTTGAAAGGAGCATTCTTAAATCTCTCCTCTTGTAAGTAGAAGACACACTCGTACTCGAGCAACCGTGGATTCTTGTCTAACAGACGATACAAGGGCATGCTGATTTTCCAGGAGCGCGTGAAAACCTTGGGGTCCTCGATCGTGGCTTCGTAGCGGATGTGATCCGGGTCGGCCGACGTGTAACGCTCCACCACGTGCAGGGCATCGCTATGGAAATTGCCGGCCTGGTCGAACCACGTTTGATCGTTGAAGTTCTTCACGTCGACCACCAGCGTGCTGCCGTCCCAGCGTCCCCGCGAATCGCCCATCCAGGTGTCAGGGAGGCCGTCCGGATGCGGGCTGCCGTCCATGGGAATGGTTCTCAGCGCGTGGGCAAATTCGTAGGAGATCGCGATTCGCTGGGGCGTCTGGACGATCTCGAATGGGTACGGCATATAAGTGGCGCGCGGAACGCCCGGCAGATAGCAGTTGGCTTCGACGGGGTCCGCCGTCTTGCGGCGGGCGAAGTTCTCCAGCTTTTTCGCCGCGGCCCAGGGCTGGTAAGGAATCTCGTTGCCTTCGACAACGCCTTGTCCGGGAGGCCAACCGATCTCACCCGAGTGGTCTTCAAGGTCCCACGCGGCGGTATTCACCGCCTGCCAGATTCCGCTGAAGTCGGGTTTCCCGTCGGGAGTTCGCCGCGCACCCGAAGACTGGGCGGCGCCCGGAAGAGCGGCAGTCACGAGCACCGACACTAGGGCGACAAGGCGCACGATCCCCTCATTCCGGCTCTTCATCTGCGCGTGGCCTCCCCAGGCGGCGCCCACCGATCTTATCAGAGAGGCCCTGAGGGCTCAAGGGCGCGCAGTTCTATTGTTCACGTGGTTGGCGTTGTGGTTGGGCAATCATAGCGGCGGCCGGAACCTCTGTTACTGGATAGAGAGTGGTTGATTCGGTTCCATATGATGCTGGCCGGGATCTTCACTTTTCTGCTGCTGCGCCGTATGGGCCTCCGTCGGCCGGCTGCGCTACTGGGCGCCACGTGCTGAGCGGCCTGGTTGCCGGCCGCCATTCTGCTGCTTGAAGAACGGTCTGTGGCTGTCGCGTGAGAAGGGCCTGCCGTTCGCAGTCCTGATGACGCAGGGGGGGCGATTCGGACTTAGAACCGGCGTGCAAGTAGAGATTGCCGTCCCCGCCGGCGAACGGGCCGCGCAGTTCTCGCAGGAGCTGTTCCGCAATCTCGAGGGTCTGGTCAGCAAGGCCCGCACTTACCGCGGGCGCATTATTTCACTCGAGGGGCATATTGATCCGATGGGTGGCGTGAGCGTGGTCAAGGTGCATCGGCTGACCCGAGTCACCCGTGACGAAGTCATCTTGCCGCGCCAGACTCTGGAGCAGCTCGATCGCAATGTGCGCATATTCATGACGGCGCGGGAACAGCTCAAGTCGCTGAAGTTCCAGGCGTGCAAAGGGCTCCTGTTCTACGGCCCGCCAGGTACGGGCAAGACACATACGATTCACTATCTGGCTTCGCAATTGCCAAACCATACGACCCTGCTGGTGACGGCCGAGCAGGTCGGATTGCTCGGCGAATATTTCAGCCTAGCGCGTTTCCTCGAGCCATCCATGATGATCATCGAGGACGTGGATCTCATTGCGCGGGAACGCACGCATAAGCGCGTGCCGGGCGAGGAGGTCCTTCTGAACAGGTTGCGCAATGAGATGGATGGTCTGCGAGAAGAATGCTATTTATCCTGACCACGAATCGCCCCGATCAGATCGAGCCGGCGCTGGCTTCGCGGCCGGGTCGCATTGACCAGGCTGTTGAATTTGCGTTGCCAGATGAGGAGGGCCGCACGAAGCTGACGAAACTGTATGCCGGCGGGCTGGATGTTTCCGAACAGCTTCTGAGAGAGATCGTCTGCCGTACCAAGGGCGCCACTCCGGCATTCATAAAAGAGCTGATGCGGCGGTGCGCGCGCAGTTTCAGATCGAATTCTCGCCCGGCAATGTGCTGACCGAGCCCGCTGTGGATGGGGCAATCGAAGAGATGCTATTTATGGGCGGCGCCCCTGAATCGCCGTTTGCTCGGCGGCGGTGGTGTTGAGCTCGGTGTGAGCTGACCCGCTCTCGCCAGGCGGATGTACAATCGATGGGCGGCCAGGAAAGTGGTGGCTCAACCGACCCGAGGAGGAGAGACGATGTCCTGTAAAAGCGGGGTGAGACCTGGGTGTCGGCAAAGTGGCCTGCCGGCATTGGTTGTCGGCGGAATCGGAGTCCTCATCGCAATTGCAGTTGGTCTCCCTGTCGAGGCGGATACTGGCTCGGCCGGGCCGCTCGCCCAATCCTGTGGTGTTCCGCCGCCAGCAGGCCAGGCGGGGGGCGGCCGCGGGCTTCCGGTCTTTCCGACCGGCGAATTTCCCGTCAAGCTGCCCCCAGTGTCGTTGCTCGGTGCGCACAATGACTTGCCCAATCCCTATCGCCCCGGCGAAAGCTGGGGGCAGTTGCCGGAAGGCCGAAAGTGGGGATCGAGCGCGAGTGTCTCGACCGCTCCCGACGGCACCATCTGGGTTGTGGACCGATGCGGCAATTCCGGTGCCGGGGGCACGACGTGTGCCGGACCGAGTGCGAATGTCAACCCCGTGTTCCAACTTGATCCGTCCGGCAAAGTGCGGAAGACGTTCGGGGCTGGAGTCTTTGTCAGCCCCCACAAATTGTCGGTGGATAAAGAAGGAAATGTGTGGGTCGCCGACAACGGAGGCCACCAGGTATTCAAGTTCAACCAGGACGGGAAGGTCCTGATGACACTGGGCAAAAAGGGAGTCGCCGGCCCGGGCGAGGACGAGTTCGACGCGCCGACCGATGTCGCCATCGCTCCCAGCGGCGACATTTTCGTCGGGGACGGTCACAGCGGGGGCGGCACGGCCACGGGTAACGCGCGGATCATGAAGTTCGACAAAAACGGGAAGTTTCTCAAGACATGGGGCAAGAAAGGAATGGGCCCGGGCGAGTTCGATGTGATCCACACCCTGGCCTTCGATTCCCGAGGCCGGCTGTTCGTGGGCGATCGTCAGAACAACCGAATCCAGATCTTCGACCAGAACGGCAAATTCCTCGCCCAGTGGTTCCAGTTTGGGCGGCCGAGCGGTATGTACATTGACAAAAGCGACGTCCTTTACGTGGCCGACTCCGAATCGAGGGACGGCCGGACCAACACCGGTCGGTTGGCGCTTCCACAGACCGGTTATGGTTACAACCTGGGGACCGAGCGCGGCATTCGAATCGGCAGCGCCCGGGACGGTTCCGTCCGATTCTTCATTCCGGACCCGTGTCCGTACCCATACGCCGGCGGTTCGAGTATGGCAGAAGGCGTTACCGCGGATTTCGAGGGCAATGTGTACGGCGCCGATTTCCTCGGGGATGTGCGAAAATTCGCAAAGAAATAGGGACCGAATCAATAACCGGAGGCTTTACCGCCCCAAGCCGGTCGCCTCTGCTTTGAACACCGTGTCAATCGCAGCCTGCGCGCATTTCTCACCGTCCGCTCCGGATACCCCCATGGCCCCCACGACCTGTCCGTCGACCAGGATAGGAAGCGCGCCTGGCTGTGGAAAGTCACGCATAAAAGTCGGCGCCAAATTTTCACCGCTGCGAACCATCTTGTTCGTGACTGAGGTCGGACGCCGCCAGCGCAGGGCCGACTTGGCCTTCAACAGTGCCGTGTCGATCGCATTCATCGGCGCGCCCTCCATGGCGTGGGACTCGATGAGGTTCCCGCCCCAATCCAGAATCGCCATCGCCACGACTTGCTTGTTCTGTTCGGCCCAAGCTGTGCAGGCGTCCGCCAAGGCGCGCGCGCCGGCGCTGGAGATGATTTTGATTTCCCGTGTCGCTTGCTTCGCCGTCACGGAGTGCGCTTCCTTCTGAGCGTCGAGCGGCAGCAATAGCAACAGCGTCAGTCCCGTGAGCGTTGCTCGGATGGTCAGAATTCTCTTCACGTCAATCCTCCTCGACCTGATCGTGTCAGCCTTCGGGTTGTCCCCTCCCGGTTCGAACCATCCCAATCATACTCAATCAAGCGGCGTCGAGGATTTCGGCCGGCCGGCAACCAGGGCGCGCAAGGACGGGTCCCGGAGCAAGAGTCCTGCCCAGACCAGCGCCCCAACCAGCGCGGGCAAGATCCAACCCGGGTTGCCGATGCGCAAGTTGGTGGCGACAGCGCCGCCCAGCAGCCCGGTCATCAGAATGGCTCCCAGAACGCGCGTCGGTGGAATCATATAGGTGAGGGTACAGACGAGTTCAATGATTCCGATGGTGACGATCAGCTGCTCCGGAAATCCGGCCTGTCGGAATCCCTCTTCGACTCCTTCCACCTTGATCAATTTCACAACAGAACCGAACAGGACGATCACGACGGGTAGGGCACTGGTCAGACGGGCGGCCCAAAGCATTTTCCTGGACGGCGCACGGCCCCATGCTCTTGACACGGGGAGCAACGCGCGCAATCGTGGTTCGCGCGGATAGAGCCCTCCCCAAACCAGAAGGCCCACATAGACCGGAAACAGCGTTTCGCCGAACAGGGGATTTCCAACCCGCAGTTGCATCGCGACGGCGCCACCGAGGTATCCCGTCAGGCAGATTCCTCCGAGAATGGCCGTACGCGGATAACCGTAGAGGGCGACACAGACGATCTCGAGTAGGCCGAGGGCGACAGCCAGGCGCATCGGGAATCCAAGTTGCGCAAAGGCCTGGACAACCGGAGCCACCTTCGTCAGGTGAATGACGCCGTCAAAGAGCAGAAATGCGATCGTGACGCCGGATAGGATGCGTCCCGCCCAAACCAGTTTGCTGGACGCCGGGGAGGTTTCGATCACCGATGACATTGGCTTTTACTCCTTAATTGGCCTTGGCGCTCACCATCCATGGAAGGCCAAAGCGGTCGACAAGCATCCTCGACTAGAATGCCCGGAACTTCTCTTGGGATCGGCATGCGGAGCCGCTCGTTTTCTGCCAGGCGACCGAAGACCCTTACTACCTCCGGCAGTGGGGGTTTCGAGCGTCACCGAAAAGCCTTTCGGCCCTCTCACCGCGGTCCGGCTACCACCCGGCGCCCATGAACATCGGGCCACCCACTTCGAGCTCGCTGTCGAGGATCTTGGTGCGCCGCCGCGAGGGCACATGCTCGGCGGCCGGCTTGCCTTCGTCGCGCGTACGCATGGCTTCGGTGCTACCGCCGACAGACCCTGGTAGAACCGAACCGCCTCCGCGCCTTCGCCTTTCAAACGATGTGGATTGAGTGGCATCATCTTCTCGTTTTCTTTTGGGACCCTAGGCATCTGGCAGGCCGCTGATTTCGAGGACGGGCCGGATTTCCACGGTGCCCCAGCGTCCGGCCGGGATCTCGCCCGCAATCTCGATTGCCCGATCCAGGTTTTCGGCTTCAATGAGGAAGAAACCGCCCAGTTGTTCCCGCGTCTCGGCAAACGGACCATCGGTGATGAGCCGTTTGCCTTCGCGAACGCGCACGCTCGTCGCGGTTGACGTAGGGTGGAGCGGTGCGGCAGACAAGTAGCTGCCGCTGCTCGCGAGCTGCCTTGCGTACGCCGCAGAATCCCGATAGCACTGCGCACGCTCGGATTCGCTCAGCCCGTTCTCCTCCAGGTAAATCAGCAACATATATTTCATGCTCGGGTCTCCAACGGTGAATCGAGCCGGTTGACGCCAAATCGACAGCCGGCCGGCAAAATAATTCTAAGATCGGGTATGCCCATCGACGCCGCAACCGCCGTGGAAGCATTGTACCGCTCGGATTGGGGCCGCATCGTGGCCACGCTGATCCGGCTTCTAGGCGACTTCGATTTGGCGGAAGAATTTGCACAAGAGGCATTTGCGGCTGCTCTGGACCAGTGGCCAAAGGTAGGTCTGCCGGAGTTCCCGCGCGCGTGGATCGTCCAGACCGCCCGCCATAAGGCGATCGACCGCCTGCGGCGCCAAACCCTGTTTACCGAAAAGATCCAATCGCAGCTGGTCCACGAACTCGCTACCGCCGGTCCCGAGCCGGAGTACGAGACCCACGACATTGCCGACGAGCGCCTTCGGCTGATCTTCACCTGTTGCCATCCGGCGTTGGCCCAGGAAGCCCAGGTTGCCCTGACGCTTCGAGCCCTGTGCGGACTCGAAACCGACGAGATTGCCCGGGCGTTTCTGGTCCCGACCGCCACGATGGCTCAGAGGCTAGTGCGGGCGAAACGCAAGATCCGGGACGCCCGGATTCCCTATATCGTCCCTGCCCGAAACCAGGTCGCCGAACGGCTCGATGCGGTGCTCAGGGTGATCTATCTGGTCTTTAATGAGGGCTATGCGGCAACACGCGGCGAGCGGCTGATCCGGACCGATCTGTCCGAGGAAGCGATTCGCCTCGGCCGGCTGGTCCGGACGTTGCTCGCGGCGGGCGAAGTCGACGTCCCTCGGGCGGAGGCGACCGCCCTCGTCGCCCTGATGCTGCTTCACGATGCGCGGCGTGAATCGCGTATCGATCCGGCAGGAGACCTGGTTGTGCTCGACGAACAGGATCGCAGCCGCTGGAACCGGCGACAGATCGCCGAGGCCCAGGCCCTGGTCGGCGAGGCCCGCGAGGGCGGGCGCGGGCCATACGCGCTGCAAGCGGCGATCGCGGCGGAGCATTGCAAGGCTGGACGGGCCGAAGACACCGACTGGGGCGAAATCGTCCGCCTCTACGATCAACTGCAGCTCCTCGAACCCTCGCCCATCATCTTGCTGAACCGCGCGGTGGCGATTGCCATGGCGGAGGGTCCCCAGTCTGGGCTGGCTCTTGTGGATACGCTTGCGGCGAGCGGCGATCTTGAAAACTACCACCTGTTACACGCCACGCGCGCCGATCTGTTGCGCCGCATGGGCTTGCGCGTGGAGGCGGCCCAGAGTTATTTGAGGGCTCTCCAACTGGTCGCCAACGACCGCGAGCGGAGATACCTACAGCGGCGCCTGGGGGAGGTTCAGTCCGAATCATGAGGGTTTGCGGAGGGATTCCCAGCCGTGCTCTGGGGCGGATGGACGCGCCTTGTCTGTCGGCGTACAGTTGGGTTCGTATGGAATGAGTCTGAGAATCGACTTACTATCTTTTTAGATTTGTTCTCATCTGCTGAACAGCCCGCTCAGATCCGCACCTGTTTCGAGCCATCCGGTCTTATCACCGGGCCGGCCGCGGTTTGGGGGTGGCGCGTCCGGGACTACCAGATCGTTTTTCGCGGCGTCTGCCAATGGTGCGCGAACAAGCGACATCACCACAGTTGAGAGGAGAGAACCATGGGTAAGTTGCCAGACAGATTGTGGAACAAGCGGGCATCGACGTGAACGTAAAGCTCGGAGAGCAGTTGAGGCCGCTTCGCACTTATCGGGTGGAATTGAGAGAATCCGAGTTATGAGTGGACGTGGATTGAACCTGGCTGACCGCCACTGCCGGCCGCATCCGGCCGGCGCCGCACCGTTGACGGGGGAGGCGTTAGGTGCCTACGCCGATCAGGTGCCCGATTGGAGAGTCGTGGACGACCACGAACTTTCGAAGACCTTTCTGTTTCCTGACTTTCAGACTGCGCTCGCCTTCGTTAACCTGGTGGGAGCCCTGGCCGAGGAGCAAGGGCATCACCCCGACCTCCACCTGGCTTGGGGCCGCGTGGACGTCCGGACTTCCACGCACGACGCCGGCGGGCTGACCGAGAACGATTTTATTCTCGCGGCTAAGGTCGATCGTGCCTTTTTCCGGCGCTAATAGAATCTCCTGCGGCGCCGGGGGGCCCAACCGCGCGGAGCTATAATCGGTGGATGCTCAAATCTGGCGAATGCGGAGGCCCTTGCTAGTTTGCCCGAATTGCGTAAGGATCCCATCACGGGCCGTTGGGTGATCATTGCAACGGACCGCGCCAAACGGCCGACTGACTTCGTCCGCCAATCCGTACCGCCTCGGGATGCCAAAATCTGTCCCTTCGATTACGGCAACGAACACAAGACACCGCCCGAGTTACTTTCCTACCGCAACTCCGGCGGACGCGACGAGCCGGGTTGGCGCGTCCGCGTCATCCCGAACAAGTTTCCAATGCTCGGCATCGAGGGCGAGCTGAATCGTCAGGGCGACGGTATGTACGACAAGATGAACGGTATCGGCGCGCACGAGGTGATTATCGAAACGCCCGACCACGCAGCCACCTTGAGCACGCTGCCGGAAAAACAGATCGAGGAGGTCTTCTGGGCCGGCAAGGAGCGGATTAACGATCTCAAGAAAGACCGGCGTTTCCGCTATATCCTGCTCTTCCGGAACCACGGCGAATCCGCCGGTGCTTCGCTCGAACATCCCCACATGCAGCTCATCGCGCTGCCGGTGATCCCCGAGCGTATCAAGGAAGAAATCGACGGTGCCAAGCAGTTCTACCAGATCAAGGAACGGTGCATCTATTGCGACATCATCCGCGAGGAGAGCGCGGCGGGAGAGCGCCTGGTCACCGAGACCGACCGCTTTAGCGTGATTCAACCCTACGCCCCGCGATTCCCTTTCGAGACCTGGATTTTGCCCAAGACGCATGAGTCGCATTTTGAACACTCTGACGCGGCCACCATGGCCAATCTCGCGTGGATCGTGAAGGCCGTGCTCCGCAAGATCGACAGGGTGCTCGAGCAGCCGCCTTATAACTTCATCGTGCACGGCGCGCCGCTGCAAGAACCCTCTTTGCCGTACTATCACTGGCACCTCGAAATCGTCCCCAGACTGACCAAGGTGGCAGGCTTCGAATGGGGCAGCGGCTTCTATGTCAATCCCACACCTCCGGAGGAGTCGGCTCGGTACTTGCGCGACACGGGACCGGCGTAACGTCACGCGAACCCGGAGCCCTTGCATACGGGCCCCGCTGTCTGTTATAAAACGCTCATTGCGGAACGGGGGCCCGGATGCCCGACAAGAAAAGAGCTACCGTAGGAAAAATGACCGAGAGGCGAGCGAGCAACCCGGAATCCGCGAAAACCGCGAAGGGTAACGAGAGGGCCCGGGCTTTGACATCTGCGCGCCCGGCGACGCCGGGCTCCGGGCAGCCCGCCAACACCGAAAGGCAACTCGGCAGCTTTGAAGCCGCCATGAAGCTGTTTCATGCGCGGGAATTCAAGGAGGCTCGTGAGCATTTTCTCGAGGCCGTCCACGGTCCCGAACTCGATGTAGCGCACCGCGCCCAGCTCCACGCCGCGATGTGCGACCGGCGTTTGCAGCAAATCACGGTCAATCTGCGCACGGCCGAAGATTACTACAACTACGCGGTGGCGCTCCTCAACACGAGACAGATCGGAGAAGCCCGCGCCCACCTGCAACGTGCGCTCGAAATGGCACCCGACGCCGACCACATCATTTACGCGCTGGCGGTAGCGCAGGCTTTGACCGGAGATGCTATCGGAGCGCACGAGCACCTCCGACGCGCCATCGAACTGGAGCCGAGAAACCGCATTCTTGCCCGTCAGGACGGCGATTTTGCCGCACTGAGCGGACAACCGCCGTTCCAAGCATTGCTCTATCCTGAAAAGAAGAACTGGTAATACCGCTCCGCCAGTCGTATCGGTATCCATGGAAGACACCTCGCCACTCAAGGTGGTTGCCATCGGCGGAGGCACGGGGCTTTCGGCGTTGCTCGAAGGGTTGAAGCGGCACACGAGGACCTCAGAGGCCGCTCTGCCGGCGGTGGACCTCACAGCCATCGTGACGGTGACCGACGACGGGGGCAGCTCCGGCCGGCTACGCCGCGACTTTTCCGTACTGCCGCCGGGCGACATTCGCAACTGTATGGTGGCGCTGAGCGAGGACTCGGCCCTGCTCTCCAGGCTCTTTCAGTACCGCTTCCAAGCCGGGCGCGGATTGAAGGGCCACAGCTTCGGGAACCTGTTTCTGATGGCGCTGACCCAGATCATGGGAGATTTTCCAGAAGCCGTCCGGGTGTCTTCGGAAGTGCTCAAGATCGCCGGCCGCATCTATCCCTCGACCGTCGCCAACGTCGCCTTGGAAGCGCGGCTAGCCGACGGCCAGACGGTCGTCGGCGAAACGCGGATCAGTCGTAGCCGGCAGCGCATTCAGGCGGTCCGTCTGACGCCGCGCAGAGTCGAGCCGCTGGCCGCCACGCTTTCCGCCATCGCCGACGCCGACGTCATCACACTCGGTCCGGGATCCTTGTTCACCAGTGTGATCCCGAACCTCCTAGTGGAAGGCATTCCGGCGGCCATCCGCCGCTCACCGGCCGTGAAAGTCTATTTCGTGAATCTGATGTGGCAGCCGGGCGAAACGATTAACTTTCGGGCAAGCGATCACATCCGCGCCATTCAGAAACACGCCGGCGGCAACCTGCTGGACTACGCGGTGGTCAATATCCGGCCGATTCCGCAGGAGGTCAAAAGGCGCTATGCCCGTCAGGAGGCTTTGCCGGTGGAAAATGATATTGAGGCGATCTTCAGACTGGGTCTGAGAGTGGTTGCCGGTAGACTGGCGGAACTTTCTCAGAAGGTACGGCACGACCCGGCGGCGACCGCCGCGATGGTGATCCGACTGGCACTGGAAGGCAGGCAGCGGAGGAAGCACTTCGCAAAATGAACTCATGCCGACACCCGTTACGATTGTGATACTGGCCGCGGGACTTGGCACCCGCATGAAATCCCGAAAAGCCAAGGTTTTGCACCGCGCCGGGGGCAAGACCCTGGTAGAGCACGTGGTGGCGACGGCGCGAAACCTGGCGCCCGGCGACCACATCTTTGTGGTCGTGGGACACCAGGGGGAACAAGTGCGCCAGCTGGTGGCGGCCCAGGGTGTCCGCTTCATCGAGCAACGCGAACAGAAAGGCACGGGCCACGCCGTTCTGGCGGGCCGCCAAGATCTGGCTGGACTCGGTGGCTACCTGGTGATTCTGTATGGCGACTGCCCATTAATCCGGGCTGAAACCCTGCGTAAACTGATCGCCCGCATGAAACAGAGCGACGCCGGTGGCGTGTTGTTGAGCGCGCGCATGGCCGATCCGACCGGGTACGGCCGCGTCATTCGCGATGCGCGCGGACACGTCGCCGCGATCGTGGAGCAGAAGGCCGCCACGGCCGAACAACTCGCCATCCGCGAGGCCAACATGGGGATCTACTGCTTCCGGGCCCCCCTGTTCTGGGAGCACGCCGGGCGCATTCAGCCGCACAACCCGGCGCGCGAGTATTACCTCACTGACATGGTCGAGATCCTCAACCGCGGGGGCCACTTCCTGGAGGCGCTCGAGGTGGAAGACGCCCGAGAGGTCTTGGGCATCAACAACCGACAGGAACTGGCCGAAGCCGACCGGCTGTTCCGCGAGCGCAAGCTGCGGGAGCTGATGCTGGGCGGAGTAACCGTTGTGAAACCGGAGACCGTCACCGTCGACGACACAGTTTCGATCGGGATGGACACCGTAGTCGAGCCGTTCGCGCAGATTCTGGGAAACACGAAGATCGGAGAGAACTGCCGGATCGGAGCGTGCACGATTATTCGGGATTCGGTGCTGGCCGATGAGGTCGAGATCGGCCCGTTCTCGATCGTGGCGACCTCCGGCGTGGGGCGGGGCGCGGTGGTCGGTCCGTTTGCGCGGCTGCGTTCCGGTAACCAGGTGGACGCCGGCGCGCATATCGGTAACTTCGTCGAGCTGAAGAAAGCGCACGTGGGCGCGGGCGCCAAGGCCAACCACCTGGCGTATTTGGGTGACGCCGAGATCGGGGCCGGCACAAACATCGGGGCTGGCACCATCACCTGCAATTACGACGGCTTCCAGAAGCACCTCACCCGCATCGGAGAGCGTGCCTTTGTGGGGAGCAATGCGACGCTGGTCGCGCCCATCGAGATCGGCGACGGAGCGTACCTGGCCGCCGGTTCGGTGATCACCGAGGCGGTGCCGCCGGACGCGCTGGCCCTGGGCCGGGCGCGTCAGGTCATGAAGCCGGACTGGGCCAAGAAGCGCCGGGCGCTCGGGAAGAAATGAGAGCCGTCACAGGAACGAGCCGGCTGGTCCTGGCCGTTGGTTTTGGCGGCCTGCTCCTGCTCATGGTGTTCGCCGGAATCGATGGGATTCGAACCCTCCAGCAGATCGAAACCTCCAACGACAATATCCGCGCGGGTTTTCTGTTGCGCACACGCGTGCTGGAGCAGATTCGCGGCGACCTGTACGTCTCCGGGACCTACGTCCGGGATTACCTGCTCGAGCCAGAGAGCGGCAAGGCGGAAGGCCACCGTTACAGCCTGCTCGAAATGCGCAGCGACATGGACGATAAGCTGCACCAGTATCAGGCCCTGCTGCACGATCAAGAGGTGCAGCCTTTCCAGGCCCTCACCGAGAGCCTGGCCGTCTATTGGCGAGTGCTCGAACCGCCGTTCCGATGGACCACCGAAGAAAGGCTGCACAAGGGCTACGTCTTCCTGCGCGACGAAGTGTTCCCGCGGCGGCAGTCAATGCTCGCGATCGCCGATCAGATTCGCGACATCAACGAGTCCCAACTGGATGTCGGCAAGGCAAGGGTGGCGCAGATCTTCGCCCGGTTCCGCCGCAGGCTGATTGCGACCATCGGGTTGACCATCGGGCTGGGGCTGCTGTTGGCAGGGTTCACCATCCGGAAGATGCTAGCCTTGGAGGGCGAGATGGCCCACCACTATGAGGAGATCGCCCAAGCGCGGGCTGAGCTGAAACAGCTCTCGGCGCGGCTGGTGGAAGCTCAGGAAGATGAACGGCGATCGATTTCGCGCGAACTGCACGACGAGATTGGACAATCACTGACCGGCGTGCTGGTGGAAATGGCGAACCTCTCGTCCTTGATCCGGAACCGCGACGTCGACGGTGTGGCGGCGAAGGCCGCGGAAGTCAAAAAACTGATCGAGAACTCGATCAGCGTGGTCCGCAACATGGCGCTGCTGCTGCGGCCGTCGATGCTGGACGATCTCGGCCTGGTCCCGGCGCTCGAATGGCAGGCCCGCGAAGTTTCGAAAAGAACCGGCGTATGGGTCAACGTGGAGGCTGAGGGGGTTTGTGAAGATCTGGCGGAAGGGCATAAGACCTGCGTGTACCGTATTGTCCAGGAGGCCTTGCATAACTGCGTGCAGCACGCGGAGGCGCGGCACGTGAAGGTGGCGGTGCGCCAGCAGGCCGACCGAATCCTCCTCTCGATCGAGGACGACGGGAAAGGATTCCGCGTCGAACGCGAGCGCGGCATGGGCTTGATCGGTATCGAGGAAAGAGTCGGCCATTTGGGCGGGCGATTGGAGGTGGAATCCGCGCCGGGACGGGGCACCTCCCTGCGCGTCACGCTGCCGCTTGCGGCGACCACCGTCGCCCAGCCCGCTGGCCAGCAGGCATGAAGAAAATTCGCATTCTTCTGGCCGACGACCACACCGTGGTGCGGAAAGGCCTGCGGCTGCTGTTGGAGAACGAGCCTGGATTTGAAGTGGTGGCCGATGCCGCCACGGGACGCGAGGCCGTCAGCCTGGCCGAACAGCACGAGCCGGACGTGGTGGTCATGGACATCGCGATGCCGATTCTCAACGGTATTGAGGCGGCGCGGCAGATCGGCGGCAGGCTCAATCGCGCCGCGATCGTGTTTCTTAGCATGCACTCCGATGAAAGCTATGTGTTGCGAGCACTCAAGGCCGGCGCGCGCGCCTACCTGCTCAAGGACTCCGCCGAACAGGACCTGATCAACGCCATCCGCGCGGTGACTGAGGGAAAGTCTTTCTTCAGCCCCGCCATCAGCAAGATGCTGGTGGAGGACTACATGCGCCAGATGCAGAGACGGAGAATCGACGACAGTTATGATCTGCTGACGCCGCGAGAGCGCGAGATTCTGCAATTGCTGGCCGAGGGAAAGAACAACAAAGAGGTCGCCGCATTTCTCAACCTCAGTCTCTACACCGTCGAAACGCACCGCAGCAATATTTTTCAGAAACTCAATCTACACAGCGGGGCGGAGCTGATTCTTTATGCGATACGTAAGGGGGTGATCAGCGGAGGATGACGCTCGAACAATCTCGCGGCCAACTCAAAACACTGAACGGCATCGAACTCTACTTCGAACTCCATGGAACGGGCGAGCCCGTGCTCTTGCTGCATGGCTTCTCGGGTTCCAGCCAGGACTGGGCGGCGGTGGCGAGCGACTGGAGCCGCGACTTCCAACTGATTGTGCCCGACCTTCGCGGTCACGGCCGGTCGAGTGTTCTCGCGACGCCATTCCGGCACGCAGATGCGTCGGCAGACATTCTTGGGCTACTCGATCATCTGAACGTCAACACCTGCAAAGGCCTCGGAGTGAGTGGCGGAGGCAACGTACTGCTGCATATGGCAACGCGGCAACCCAAACGTGTGGAGGCGATGGTACTGGTGAGCGCAACGCCCTACTTTCCCGCCCAAGCTCGCACCATCATGCGGCAGTATCGCGACCGTTTGCCCCCGGAGCAATGGGAGGTATTGCGACGCCGGCATCCGGCCGGGGACACCCAGATTGAGTCACTGTTGGCCAGTACGACGGCCTTTGCCGACAGCTACGACGATATGAACTTCACTCCGCCGTACCTCTCCACCATTCAGGCTCGCACGCTCATTGTACAGGGCGACCGCGATCCTTTGTATCCAGTGGAACTCTCCGTAGAGATGGCCAAAACGATCCCGCGGTCAAGCCTATGGATCGTACCGGACGCGGGGCACGGCCCGGTTCTCGGTGCCCGATGGCCGGAGTTCCTGAAAACCGCCGCGGAGTTTCTCCGCCGATGACGGCAGGTTGATCCCGCGATACACTGTGTTCTCAGCGTGACTCCACTCTACCAGCGGGACCTCGCCTACATTCAGGCTGCGGGTTTCGGAACGCTCGCTTCAGGCGCTGCTCTCGAAATTGTGCGGCGGCTCGGCGTGGCCACACCCCGGGTGCGGCGAGTGGTGGATGTGGGTTGCGGCGCCGGGTTGCTGACGAAGGCCCTGGTTGAGGCGGGCTTTGAGGTAACGGCTATCGACCGATCGGCCGAACTGCTGGCGATAGCGCGCGCGGCCGCCCCGCGGGCGCGCTTCCTCCATGCCTCGATCTACGACATCGAGATCCCGCCATGCGAGGCTATTGTGGCCCTGGGGGAAGTGCTGACCTACCATCCCGAGTGTGCGGATGGCGATCGTCGAATCCACCGGTTTTTTGAGTCTGCGTCCGCTGTCTTGCCCGGCGGTGGGATTCTGATTTTCGACATCATTGAGTGTGGAGAACCGTCTCTCGCCGGGCGCGTTTGGAGTTCAGGGGAAGATTGGGCGGTACTCGTGGATGCTACCGAAGACGTGGCTTCGCGCACACTGATCAGGAAGATCGAAACGTTTCGGGGCGTGGGTGAGCTTTACAGGCGCGGGCACGAGGTGCACCGAGTGCGCCTCTTCGATACTCGGACCCTCTGCGATCAACTCCACTGCTGCGGGTTCCAGGTCGAAACGGCGCCAGGATACGGGATCGAGACTCTCGCCCTTCGCCGCCGGGCCTTCTTCGCCACTCGCATGGTTTCCCGCTGAACGGCCCAACAGTATCCCATCCGTTTCGCCGTTGACACCACTCTCCCCGATCGCTACCCTAGTTGGCTATGGAAGATCCGGCGCGCCGTGGCGATCGTCCGCAGGGCACGCTCGAATTGCTGATCCTGAAGACGCTCAGTCGCGGGGCGAACCACGGATTTGGGATTACCTTGCACATCCAAACTGTGTCGGACGGGCTGTTGCGGGTCGAGGAGGGGTCGCTCTACCCTGCCCTGCACCGGATGGAGGCGCAGAAGCTGGTCAAAGGCGATTGGCGCGTGACCGAGAACGGCCGTAGAGCGCGCTTTTACTCGCTAACTGACACGGGAAAGCGCCGGCTCGCGGAGGCCGAGACCAACTGGGCGTTGGTAGCCAAGGGTGTACAGAAAGTGCTGAGGTTCGCATGAGAGAACTCTGGCGGCGGTTGGGTCGGCGTTTCCACCCTCAGACCGCCTGGCACGAAGAAATCCACAGTCATCTAACGCTTCGCCGGGAATGGAACCGCGCGCAAGGCCTTTCGCCCGGAGAGGCTCATCGCGCGGCGCGAAGGCAATTCGGACCCTCACTGCGGACGCTCGAGGAGATTCGCGCAGCGCACACGCGAGCCTGGCTCGACAACCTTCTCGGAGACACCAAAAACGCCATGCGCGGGTTTCGCAGGTCGCCGGTGTTCTTTTTGATCGCGATTTCGACTCTGGCGATCGGGGTGGGGGCGTCGACGGCGGTCTTCAGCGTAATCGATCCGCTCCTGTTCCGCTCTCTGCCTTATCCGAGGGACGAACAACTAGTTTCGGTGGGTTACTTTGGGCCTATCGATACCAACGAATTCAATGTCGTCAGCAGTTATCTGGAGTGGCGGCGCCTCCAGACTCCCTTTCAAATGCTGACTTCGATGCGCCCAGCCTCCACCTGCGATTTGGTGGCTGGGGGGACTCCGCAGCAAGTAGCGTGCTACGGCGTGGAAGCCAACTTTCTACGGACGTTCGGGATCACCCCGGACCTCGGGCGAGATTTTGCTCCCCAAGACGACCTTCCCCGCGCACCGACCGTGATTCTCATCTCCCACCGACTCTGGCAACAGGTTTTTGGCGGCGATGCCCAAATCCTTGGCCGAACCGTGACCGTGAATGAGGAGCCAGTGCGAATCATCGGGGTCCTTCCCCAACGGTTCGAGATGCCCCAGCTGGGTGACTGGGATGTGCTGCTGCCGGAACGTCTGGATGCCAGCCTGCCGCATTCGGTCAACTCCAATTCGGCATTGCGCACGTTCGCACGGCTACGGGAGGGTGTGTCGATCGCAGACGCGCGCGATCAAATGCGGCCGCTGTTTGAAGCAGGGCTAAGGGAAGATGTACCCGCCGCATTGCGCGTCGAAGTCCGGCTGATGGTTCGATCGCTGCGCGAGCGGCAGATTCACGAGGTAAAGCTGGCGTCCTGGATGCTGCTGGGTGCCGCTCTCGCCTTACTGCTGATTGCCTGCGCCAATATCGCAAACCTTTTGCTGGCCCGGGCCGCGGCGCGGCGGAGAGAACTGGCCGTGCGCGCGGCCATCGGCGCGGGCCGCGGCCGGCTGATTCGCCAGATGCTGACCGAAAGCCTGTTACTCGGGCTGGCCGGCTGCGTCGGGGGATGCGGTTTGGGATGGGTATTCCTGGGGGCCTTGGTGCGGCTGGCTCCCGACGGGCTCGTTCGTCTGGGGCTGGCCGCGATCCAGCTGCGAGTCCTGCTGTTTGCGCTGGGAACCTCGCTGGCGGCGGCCCTGCTGTTCGGCATCCTACCAGCACTCGAACAGCCACGCGCCGAGTCTCTAATCGGATGGCGCGCGGCGGCAGCGGCGCCGATGGCGCTTCGGCGCTGCCTGGTGGCCGCCCAGGTGGCCATCTCGCTGGTGCTGCTTACCGGCGCGTCGCTGTTTCTGCGCAGCCTCTGGAAACTCGAGACCCAGCCGCTGGGATTCCGGCCCGAGCGCCTGCTGACCGCTTCGTTCACCCTCAGGCGGCAACGCTACCAGGCGGTGGCGGCACGGGTCGCCTTCTTCCAGCAATTGGAGACGCGGCTGAAAACGATTCCAGGAGGAGGTTCGTTCGCGTTGAGCGACTCCATCCCGCCGCGAGGATCTATGGGGCGACCGTATTCCAACATGCGGATTGCCGGACATCCGCCGCTGGCGCAGAAAGGCGGCCTTGTGGCGTTCCGGTGGGTGACGCCTGGATATTTCCAAGCCCTGGGGATCGCGATGGTTACGGGCCGCGATTTTGAGAATGCGGAGCGAGCCGCCGGAGAACCGCCTCTCATCTTGAGCGCAAGCTTGGCTCACCGGATGTTCGGCAACGAGAACCCCATCGGGCAGCACATTGAACTCGACAGCGACGGCCGATGGTCGGAGGTGGTGGGAGTGGCCGCAGACGCTAAGAACAGCGGGATCGACGTCATCGCGGACCCCGAGTATTACCGGCTTCGCATGAATGATGGGCCTGGATTCGGCGGTACCGCGGTGGCGTTGTTTCGGACCTCACTCGACGAGGCGACGCTGGCGCGGTGGGTGCGCCGGGAGTTGGCCGCCGTGGATCCTGGGATACCCGTAAAGGTCGAGAGGATGGAGGCGCGTGTGGGGCGATTCACCGACCGGCCGCGTTTCCTGGCGTCCCTGGTGGCTGTGTTCGCCGCTATCGGGCTGGTGCTGGCGGCGGTAGGAGTCTACGGCGTGCTCTCGTTGCTGGTGGCGCAGCAGAGCCGGGAAATCGGGGTGCGCATGGCGCTCGGCGCTCGGCCGCGCGACATCGCCTGGCGCATCCAAGGCTACGCCGGCATCTGGACCGGAATCGGAGTCGCGGCCGGCCTCATTCTCTCGTCGGTCTTGACACGGTTGGTGAGGGGGCTGCTGTTCGACGTATCGCCGGCCGATCCCTCCTCGTTGACCTCTGCGGCGGGAGTCTTAGCAATCCTCGCAGCGCTGGCGGCATGGGTCCCCGCCCGCCGGGCCGCGCGCGTGGACCCGGTGGTGGCGTTGCGGGAGGAATAGTCCTGCTGCCGCCAGCTAACGCAAGGCGCCAACCTGGTAATCGGTGATGACGCGATCGGTCTGATAATCGTAGCGGGCGCTGGCGTTGGCGATCCGTGCGGAAGTCTGACCGAGCTCGGCCTGACTCAATTCGACGATCGAGCCCAGCCCGAGGTCGTAGCGGCTTTGCGCCAAGTCGAGCGCAAGTTGCGCCTCGTCGAGCAACTGTTGGGTCAGCGCCAGCCGGTCATAGGCGGTGGTCGCGTTCAACCACGCCACGCGCACATCGCGCACAATGCGATTCTCGAGGTCGCTTGTGTTCTGGGTAGCTGCGCGGGCCTTCAATTCAGCTTCCGTTTGCCGGGCCTTGAACAAACCGCCGTTAAAAATGGGAATGGTCACGTTTACTCCCACGGCGCCGTAGCGGCTTGGGATGGTCGAATTGCCGGTCGGCACAAACCCAGCGGTGCCCGATACGCCGATGCTCGGCAAATACAGGTCATGTTCAGCCTTGGCAAATCGGGCGGCGGCGCTCTGCCTGAGACGCAAGTCCTTGAGCTCGGGGCGATCCTCGATGGCCTGCTGGACCAGGCTCCCAACGCGATCGGCGAGCGGCGGCGGCATGGGCTCGTCGCTCAAGACGAATCCGGCCTGTCCGGGAAGGCCCAGGGCCGTAGCCAGGCTGGCTTCAGCCGCCCGGACGTCGTTCTGCGCCTGAACCTGTAGCAGCTTCGCGTCGGCGAGATTGACGTTGGCAAAGCTGACATCAAGCGTGGATTTCAAACCGCTTTCGGCCAGCGCAGTCACCTGGTCGGCGACTAACTGGCGGGCGACGACGGTCTGATCGGCCACCTTCATGACGGCCTCGGCCCGGAGGAGCGCGAAATAGGCACGGCTGGTATCGAGCAGGATCTCTGCGCGCGTGGTCTCGGTGGCCTGGTCCTGCGCATCGGCCTCGAGCCTTGCCATGCCCACCAGATTGGTCGTGCGGCCGAAGTCGGTGATCATCTGGCCAAGGGAGAGACCGGAGCCCAAGCGATTGTAGACCACCGGGTTGTTCAGCGCACCGGCGGCCAGGCGGCTGCCGTTGTCGGCGCCGACGCCAGTCAAGCTGCCGGAGACACTGGGGTCAAAACTGGCGCGGTATTGCGCGGGTAGTTGATGCGCAGCGGCGGCCGTCAGGGTAGCCACCCTGAATTGGGGATTGTTCTGGATGGCCTGGCGCTTCGCTTCAGCCAGGGTCAGATGTAAGGGCTGCTGCGCGCGCGCCAAATCGGCCATCGGCTGCGCGCGGGCCAAATCGGCCATCGGGGCGAGCG
>Ga0306922_10001486_pt1 | contig 20978 bp, 19 predicted proteins | sample sta12Cox44000082_FD_203758 | JGI IMG/M metagenome (GOLD analysis project Ga0306922, IMG submission 203758) | Lab enrichment of tropical soil microbial communities from Luquillo Experimental Forest, Puerto Rico - statoxic.12C.oxic.44.000.082 (v2)... | ecosystem: Environmental > Terrestrial >... | reverse complement strand
CCGCATGGCTATCCCCGATGCGCGTTTCCTGGGATTGCGCAGTGTGGATTACGGCCGGTGCCAGCTTAGCCCCAGCGTGCAAATCAAATTGAACGAGCAAGACATCAAACGCGCCCGGCAGATCGCCCAGTATCCCTGGTTCGTGAACAAAAAGCCCTGGCAAAAGGAAATCGAGCTGATGTTGAAGAACGGCTTCAAGCTCGAAGTCGAAGCCCTGATCAGCAAAGACATCAGCTATGTTTCGGAAGAATACGTACCGGCCCGGTTGGAGGAGAGAGAGTTCCTCGACTAGCCAGGGATATGGGCTTTGATATACGAGTTGACCTCGGCCCTGGGCCAACCCCGCCAGGATTTCGGACGAGCCCAGCGATTTAAGGTGTTAACAAATGGACGATCGGCTCGTGTCTTAATGCGAGCAGGGATGACAGCGAGCACATGCGCAAGAGTCGCATGCGCCAGGGAACGAGGCCTAACTCCGGAATCAATCCGCATGAGCGTGTAGTCCCCATCCCGCGGATTGGGGCGCTCAACAACACCGGCCCAGCCAAAGGAGAGCGTTCGGCGTTATACGGCAAGTTGCTCTGATCAGCTTCACTTCCGGTAGCGCCTCATAAGCCGAGAACCCCGTCGATGAGTGATTTGGCGATAGTACTGTGCTTGTTGACGACGCGCAAGAGATCGGAACACCGACGAATTGCGGGGAGAGGAAGCCCGAGCGCAGTTGGATCGAGCCATTCCGTTTGCTAGCTTGGCGTAGATGCCATTGCCTGTGCCCGAACAACTCAGCAAGACCATTGAGACCCTTTACCGCTCGGAATCGGGCCGGGTTCTGGCTACGCTCGTGCGTCTCCTCGGTGATCTCGATATCGCCGAAGAGGCCATGCATGAGGCTTTCGCCGCCGCTCTGGAGTCCTGGCCGCAGATCGGTATCCCGGACAATCCCCGTCCGTGGCTCATCTCCACCGGCCGCTTCAAGGCCATCGACGCAATGCGCCGGCGCGCGCGTTTCAACGGAGCCCAGAGAGATCTGATCGCGCACATCCAATCGCGCGTCAACGACGCTCCCAGCGGGAACGAAGAGATCGAGGATGAAGAGATCGAGGACGATCGCCTCCGTCTGATTTTCACCTGCTGCCATCCTGCTTTGCCTCCGGAAGCACAGATCGCTCTCACTCTGCGCGAAGTCTGCGGCCTGACAACGGAGGAGATTGCCCGGGCATTTCTGGTGACACCGGCAACGCTCGCGCAACGCATCGTGCGCGCGAAGGCAAAGATTCGAGAGACACCGATTCCGTACGAGGCGCCGACGCAACAGGAATTGCCAGAGCGGCTGAACGCGGTACTTCAGGTCATCTATCTCGTCTTCAACGAGGGTTACTCGGCCACGGCGGGAGCTGAGGTAACGCGGGCCGAGCTAACCGGCGAAGCGATTCGACTGGGCCGCCTGCTCGCCGAACTCCAGCCGGAGCCGGACGCCATTGGGCTCCTCGCCCTCATGCTGCTGCAGGAATCCCGTCGCGCCGCCAGAACCTCAGCAACCGGTGCGCTGATTTTGCTGGAGAATCAGGACCGCGCGCTCTGGAACCGCACTCAGATCGCCGAAGGCGTGGCCTTGGTGGAGAAAGCCCTGGGTTCCCGCCGCTTCGGCCCATACACATTGCAGGCTGCGATTGCGGCCGTTCATGCAGAGGCGGAATCGACCGCTACGACCGACTGGCGGCAGATTGTTGCGCTTTACAACCAATTGGTACGCATTCAGCCTTCGCCAGTAGTCCATCTCAATCGCGCGGTGGCCATTGCCATGCGCGATGGCCCAGAGGCCGGCCTCGCCCACATCGACGCGCTGTCGGAGCAAGGCGAGTTGGCAAATTACTACCTGGCGCATTCAGCCCGTGCAGATATGTACCGTCGCCTCGGCAGGACGGCCGAGGCCCGGTCCTCGTATGAGAAAGCCCTGGCGCTGACCCAGCAGGAACCAGAGCGGCAATTCCTGCAAGAGCGGATTCGGCAGTTGAAATAAAAGCTGAATTAAAAAATGGACAGCTGTCGATTTTCGATCTTCGCAACGACTATCTGATAACAGAACGATGAGCTATGGCTCCTCAGTGAACAAGAAACGATTCATCGGAAATAAGCCACATGAAACAAGTCCCTGAAACAAGGAGAAACGGTCATGCCGCAGTATCTAGTTGCTATCTACCGCCCCGACGACTACGACCCGTCGGTAGAAACCGAAGCGACTATCGAGGCGATACACGCGGTCAATCGCGAATTGATTGCTGCCGGCGCGAGGAAGTTCGCCTGCGGCCTTTCCCCGGCCGGCAACGCCAAGTCGCTGCGGGCCCAGCCTGACGGCAAAGTGCTCGTCACCGACGGGCCGTACACCGAGACCAAGGAGCACATAGGCGGTTTCTGGATACTTGAAGCCGCTGATATGGACGAGGCGCTGGCGTGGGCGCGCAAGGGCGCCGTCGCCTGCAGGGCGTCGGGCGAGGTGCGCGAGATTCTTTTCCGCCCCGCTCCGACGCAAGAACCCGGCGGAAGCAAGTAAAAAACCTGGCCACTGCGGCCTCGGAACCCGCGCCGTAGTGAGGAGATGAGCGAGCCAGCGCATGGCTGTGCGGCTGGCCCCTCACAGAGAAGAGCAAGAGGAGAAGAACCATGAAATACGTCTGTTTCGGATACTACGACAGAGGCAAATTTGAGGGCATGACCGCGGCTGAACAGAACGCCATGTTCGACACATGCTTTGATTACGATGACCATCTTCGCGCCAACGGGCACTGGGCTGGCGGAGAAGCGCTCCAGCCTGCGGAAACCGCTTTGACTCTGTATTGGAAGAACGGCAAGGTCGCAACTACTGACGGTCCCTTTACGGAAACCAAGGAACAACTCGGCGGCATTCTCGTCCTTGAGGCGCGGGACATGAATCATGCGGTACAGCTCATGGCGCAGCATCCGGCGCTGAGGTATGGCAACATTTTCGAGATTCGGCCAGCCGGGGACATGAGCGAAGTCATCAAGGCAAGCGAGCAGCGGCGGCGACAGAACACTAAGTGCTGAAGACGGCTCTGCTTTGTCACGGCGGAATCGACGAAGCGCCGCCAGGCTCCAAGAAAGCCGCGGGCAGTGCGCAGGGGGCAAAGCGCGAACTGTCACCTGCTGCGAACAGGGCAATGCGCTCATCGACAGGATTGCGGGAGGATGGCCCATCCGTAAGCAATCCACATCAGCGCGAAGTCGCCTATGGTTCCTTCTGCCGGCTCACACCAGGCCGATCTGGCAAGGAAGCGGGATCGGCGTGATACGGCCGAGTGGTTGGCTCGTCACCAACTGGGGGCCAACTTCGCACGCTAAATTCTGCGGATGTGATCGCCAGCAGCCGTTCGATGCCGCCACAGGGCATTTTGGCTGACCTCCTTGCGGCTGGTTGAGAGTGCAAGGCCATGGCCTGCACGGCGCTATTCCAGCCGGAGGGCGTCCGTGGGGCTCACGTTCGAGGCCCGCCAGGCCGGGGACAACTGCTGCCGCGAGCGCGCCGGCGGCAAGGACCAGTGCGGCGGCGGCAACGGTAGCCGGGTCAGTCGCGGTGACGCCGAACAACTGCGATTGAACCAGTTTGCCGAGCGCGGCGGCGCAGGGCACCGCGAGGGCGATGCCGGCGGCAATCATGACGGCGGCGTCGCGCAGGACGAGGCGGATGGCGGAGGCGCGGGTGGCGCCGAGGGCGAGGCGGACGCCGATCTCGCGGGTGCGGCGCGTGACCACGAAGGACATCACGCCGTAGAGACCGATCAACGAAAGCACGAGCGCCAGGGCGCCGAACGCTCCCGACAGCGCGGCGAGCATGCGCTCGGTGTTGAGGGAGCGGGCGACCTGGTCGTCGAGGGTGCGGAACCAGAGGATGGGCAGCCGCGGGTCGTCCTGGCGGATCAAGTGGCGGATGGAGGGAATGGCCTGCTCGGGAGTGCCGCGAACCTTGATATAGAATGTAGCGCCGGTGTCGTCGTGTTCGAAGAGCGGGAAGAAGACCTGCTCGGAGTTATCACGGAGACCGCGATAGCTCATGTCGGCGACGACGCCGACGATGGGGCTATTGGGCTTGACGTCCGAGCCACCACCACCGCGGGCGATACGGACGCCGAGGGGATCGCGGCCGGCCAGATAGCGCTTGACGAAGGCCTGGTTTACGATGGCGCAACGGGGGCCGATCTCGCCGGCGGGACGGAAGTCGCTCTGGCCGAAATCGCGGCCGGCGAGGAGGCGAACGCCGAGGGTGGCGAAGAAACCGGGGCCGACGGCGTTGAAGTTGACGCTGCGATCGCTCACGGTGCGGCGATCGGTCTGGATGGTCACCTTGTTGCTCCAGTGGCCGCCGGTGAGGACGGCAAATCGGGCAGCGGCGGAGGAACGGGCGGCGGGCAAGGCGCGGACCTGCTCGTCGAGGCGGCGGACGAGCCGCGAGGCGTCGGTGCGGGAGTAGCCGTTATGCAACGGAGCGATGGCGAAGGAAAGGAGGCTGGCGGTATCGAAGCCGGGCCCTTTGGCCAGCAGGCCAGTGAGCGTGCGCAGGAAAAGGGCGCCGCCGATGAGGAGGATGAGGGAGAAGGCCACCTGGAGGGTGACGATCGTCTTGCGGAGGCGGACGCCGCCGAAGCCGGTGCCGCCGCGCTCGCGGAGCGGGTTGACGATGTTGTCACGCCCGACGTGCAGGGCGGGCGCGATGCCGCTGAGCAGGCCGGCAGCGAAGCTGGTCAGGAGCGCAAACCCGAGAAGGTCGACGCTGAGACTCGGACGCAGAGCGTTGGCGGCCAGGTCGCGGGGCAGGAAGGCGATGAGGGCGCGCATGGCGGGCGGCGCGAGCGCGATGCCAAGCACACCGCCGGCGGCGGCGAGCAGGAGGCTGTCGGCGAGAAGCTGGCGGCCGACACGAGAGCGGGAGGCGCCGAGAGCGAGGCGGGTGGCGAGCTCGCGGGCGTGGGCCGAGCCGCGGGCAAGAAAGAGTCCGGCGACATTGAGACAGGCGAGGCCGAGCAGAACGCCGGTGGCGGCGAACAGGAGCCAGAGCGGCTGGGAAAGGCTGCGGCGCAGCGGCGAGTGGCCCTGGGGGGCGGGAGTGAGGATTAGGCTCGACGCGAGATAGAGGCGACGCTTCTCGGCGGTGATGACCGGGAAACCGGGGCGGCGGGCGCCGTCCTCGAGCCAGGGCCGGAACCAGGGAAGGAGGCCGGCCTGCGCCTGCGCGGCGGAGACACCGGGGCGGAGTCGGGCGAGAATCTGCAGCCAGCGGGTGGGGCTGTTGAGGAGATCCTCATCAGTGCTGAGGTTCGCGTCTGCGTACATGGACGTCGGAATCCAGAAGGCCGGCACAGCGCCGACGTCGACGCCGCGGAAGCCGGCGGCGGCCACGCCGACCACGATCATAGGGTGTTTGCCAATCAGGACCTTGCGGCCGACGACATCGGCAGCGCCGCCGAACTGCGCCTGCCAGAAGTCATACGAGAGCACCACGACCGGACCGGCGCCGGGCGCGGCATCGTCTTCGGGTTCGATGACGCGGCCGAGCGCGGGGCCGACGCCGAGCACGGGGAAGTAGCTGCCGGAGACGATCTCGGCGGCGACGGGCCTGGGATCGCCGCCGGCTGTGAGGTTGACCTGGATTTCGGCGCGGCAGAGGACGCCGTCGAGGAAGCGGGTCTGCTGCTGGAGGTCGCGGCAGACGGAGTAAGGCATCAGATTAGAGGAGCCGATAGCGCCGGTGATGAGGTCGTCGCCGTTCCAATCCACGAGAACCAGGCGCCCGGGCTCGCGGACGGGCAACGCGTGAAGGATCACTTGGTCGACCAAGGAGTAAATGGCGGTGGTGGCGCCCATGCCGAGGGCGAGCGAGAGCAGCGTAGTAGCGGTGAAGGACGGAGTGCGCAGGAGCGAGCGCGCGGAGAAGCGGAGGTCGTAGAGGAAATCGCGGATCCAGCGGCCGAGCCAGACATCGCGGACTTCCTCGCGGACCTGCGAGAGGCCGAGCTCGGCGGCGGCGCGGAGGCGGGCTTCCGGCTCGGAGACGCCGGAGGTGATGAGGTCGGCGGTGCGGCGTTCGAGGTGGTATTGAAGCTCGCGATCGAGGCCGCGCTCGAGCGACCCGCGGCGGAGCCAGTTGAAGAGCTGGATCATCGGCTGCCCTCCTCGAAGATCAGGTTGACGGCGCCGGAGAGGCGCGCCCAACTATCCTTTTCTACCGCGAGCTGCTTGCGGCCGGTGGCGGTGAGGGAGTAGAACTTGGCCTCGCGGCCGGTCTCCGACTGCTTCCATTCGGCGCGCAGCCAGCCTTTCTGCTGGAGGCGGTGGAGGGCGGGATAGAGCGAGCCCTGATTGACCTGGACGACGGAGCGGGAGATCTGCTCCAGGCGCTGCGCGATGCCGTAGCCGTGGGCGGGCTCGAGCGAGAGGATCTGGAGGATCAGCATGTCGAGCGTGCCTTGCGGGATGGGAAAACGCGGAGAGGGCATAGATACCTCAAGCTTCTACAGCTCAGGATACCCCGCGATAGGTCGAAGATCAAGGCGTGGGATCGTCAAGAGCGCGGCTTCAGGAATGATGCCAGGTTTCACATCTTCGATACCTGGCGGGAAAAGATCGCGCAGGCAGCATAGATCCTGAGGGTGATGTGTGCGGAGTTGTTGGCCCCTTGCTCGACAAATCGGGCCACTCGGGGATAGCACCCGATCAACGGCGTAGCGTTTGCCAATCCATGTTGACGGTTTGTCTCGGCCTTTGGCGCAGCGGCCTCGAACCCGATCGCTCTAGTCGTCTAGAAACTGCGATAGTCTCCGATATGGCCGCACATCATTCCCCTTTTCGAACTCTGACCAGGGTCCAGTCCCTGGGCCGGGCAGCGCAATCACGACGAAGGTGTGACTGAAGTCACAGACAAAGGCGAAATGCGGCTTCATCCTGAGCACGGCATCCGACGTTTGGTTGAGGTGCTCCTTGAAGAAGGGGGGATGACGGAAATGTCGGCACCCATGGAGGCGGCCGTTTCTGCCACCGACACTATGATGCGGCTCATCAGCGGGAAGTGTTCGTCGCGCTGCGTCTCGTTGGCAGCTGAGCTTGCCATCGCCGATTTGCTTGCTGACGGTCCTAAGGACGTCGTGGCACTTGCGAAGACGACAGGTACTCACCCGGACTCGCTTTACCGTATCCTCCGTTTTCTTGCTTCGGTGGGAGTGTTTGACGAGTTGGCGAACCGCCAGTTCCGGAATAATCGGCTTTCGTCAACGCTAATCAGCGGCGTCGAACATTCGGTGCGGCAGTATGCCCGCTGGCTTGGCTGCGAACTGCATTGGCACATGTATTCGGGCCTCGAAGCTTCGGTACGAACAGGACGGCCCTGGGCGGTAAACGAATATCCGGACCAGACGCCGTTTCGGGTGCTTGCGGAATACCCTGAGGACCAAGAAGTATTCAACCTGGCGATGGCAGAGTTCTCGGAAGCTGATGGTCCAGCCATCACTCAGGCATATGACTTCGGGCGCTTCCAGAGAATCACGGATGTAGGCGGCGGTCACGGAACTCTTGCGAGATTGATTGCTACGAAAGCTCCCCGGGCCAAAGTAACGGTGCTGGATCTCCCCCACGTCATCGAGAGTGCGGGCGCGCGGCTGTCCGACGGAGGCGTGTCCAGCCCAATTCACTACAAGGGAGGGAGTTTCCTTGACGGCGTGCCGGGGCCTGTAGATCTCTGCGTTTTGAAGCACATCCTCCATGACTGGGATGATGCAACTGCTGTCCGGGTTCTGGTCAATTGCCGGGATGCCTTGAGTGATAAGGGCCGCGTGCTCGTTTGCGAGATGGTGATCGCACCGGGACCGGAAAGGCTCGCCGCCCTTGCTCTGGATGTCGAGATGCTGGTGGGTGCCGGCGGAAGGGAGCGAACCGAAGCAGAGTTCTCGGAACTGTTCGCCGCAGCCGGGCTGCGCCTAGAACAGGTCATCCGCACGCCAACCCCAATCAGACTGCTCGAAGCCGTTCGAGCCGACTGAAAGGATGTACGCCCCCCGGGGGGCTGCCAATAGCGGGCGGCAGACCCGGAGCGATAGGCTCGATTGCGCGGCAAGGCAGGAAAAGTCTATGAGACAGACCCGCATCATCGTCACCCATTACGGCGGGCCCGACGCACTGCAGGTGGTCGAAGAAGAGTGCCCTGAGCCAAAGGCCGGTGAAGTGCGGGTGAGAGTGCAGGCCGCGGGTGTCTCCTTGCCCGACATAATGGCACGCGAGGGCATTCACCCCGAGACACCCCGGGTGCCCTTTACGCCTGGGTGGGATCTGGTTGGGGTGGTGGACGGGTTAGGCGCTGGTATCTCGGGCATCGAGCCCGGCCAGATCGTGGCCGCAATGCCGATCCACGGCGCGTACGCGGAGTTCATCTGCGTGCGGCGACGGGAACTGGTTCCGGTGCCGGCTGGGTTGGACCCCGCCGAGGCGGTAACCCTCATTCTGAATTACATCACCGCGTACCAGATGATGCATCGCTCCGCTAAGGTCAGATCGGGCCAGCGGGTTCTGATTCACGGCGCAGCAGGCGGAGTCGGCTCGGCACTACTGCAACTTGGGCACCTCGCCGGATTGGGGATGTACGGCACCTGTTCCGGGCGAGGAGCGTCGGCCGTTTCCGACCTGGGCGGTATCCCAATCGATTACCGAGATCAGGACTTCGTGGGAGAGATTCGCCGCCTCACGAGCGACGGCGTGGATGCCGTCTTTGACCCAATCGGCGGTGCCCATACTTGGCATTCCCGCCAGGCGCTCCGTCCTGGCGGGAGGGTTGTGGCCTATGGCAATACGACCTCGCTGCGTGGGGAGGGACTGTCTTCGGGTCGTCCAGGTCGTCGGAATCGCTTACATGGAATCCCTGTTTACGTGCTTTATATCGCCGGCGGCTGGCTTCTGCCGGGCCGGAAGCGGATCGTTCCCTATAGTATCCAGACCCTCAAACGGCTGCGGCCGGCACTGTTTCGACAGGATTTGATCACACTGCTCAACCTCCTTGGCGAGGGGAAGATCAAGCCGCTGATCGCACAAAGATTTCCCCTTGCCCAGGCGAGACAGGCTCAGGAGCTGCTGGGGAAGGGAGGCGTGACAGGCAAGATCGTTCTGGTGTGCAGCGGGCAATAGGTCCGAGGTTCCTGTGTGACCCTAAGGTCGCTGTGGAGCCGGCGTGAGGCCGTGGCGGGTCATGATCTCAGTCATCTTCACTCGGTCCGGCGGCCCGCCCGCCGCCGCGTTGATCACCTCGGCAGCCTGGCGGAAGTACTGCGGACCGATGGCGGCTGGCGTGATCACACAGAGTGTTTTCGTCCCGGCTGCAGTTGTTGTCGAACCGGTGAATTGCGTCGACAGTCCAGGTCGGCACCTAATCGATACCGCCCATAGATCTTGATCCATGCGGCCAGCAAAGATCGACTCGCCGCGGTTGGAGCGCTTATCGCAATTTCAGTGACCCACCGGAAATTCCCTTAAGGTAGTTCATTTCGATGGTGGGCTGCCGAGGGCTCGAACCGCAGACGTCCTGCTGGTAAGCCAGCTACATTGGGCGGCAGCTCTACGACAGGCAGGCAGGCTTCCAAGAGTGCGAGTGGACCGACCTGACGAAGCCCTAGTCGCCAAGGTCACCGAAGACGACATAAACGCCATTACGGCCTCAGTCGCCTCGACAACGCCGTAGGTGCGCCGCGGCGGCGAGTTGGTTGCGGACGAACGCGTAAGCGGTCTATAGCCTGGGTGGTTCGTGTCCCTGGAAGTGCGCGGGACTCACGCCGTGCCCGCGTAGAGGTGCCTCTCCGGCTCCAGCGCATTCAGGCCATCCGGATGCTGGTGAGGTCCAGGAGACAAATGGCACCCATGGCTTAGTTCTTCGGATAGCCGGGAGAGGCTTTTACTTCGAGCAACTGGGCGGTATGACGTTCGGTGTGCCCGCTGAGCATGAGAACCAGTTGGTAAGCGCTAGTCGGTGGCGTGCCGCCACCATACTCGCGTAGCGCGTCTTGGGTGGTGCGGACGTACTCTAGCGTCTTAGCTCGCGTGGCTTCGAAATCGGTGATCGCCTGCGCTTTCGGCGTGACCTTGCCCGTGGGCTCCAGAACGGTGGGAGCCTGGAACTTCGTCGAGCGATCGCGAATGAACTTCGAGATCGCGGAGTCGCCGGCGTCGCCCTGTTGCGCGGCGGGTAGTACAGGTCCCTTCAGTGCCTGACTGATATTGTCACGAAAGTACTGTTCGGCAGCGATGATGTGGGCCGAGCACTCAGCTACAGACCAGCGGTCGGGAGCGGGTTTATAGTTCCACTGCGCTTCGGTCTTCACATCGGCAATGGCGTCAAGGAACATCTGGCGGGAATGGTTTAGGTCCCGGATCAGCTTCTCCCGGTCGGCCTGGCTGATGGGGGCCGCCACGAGCGGAAGGGCAGCTGCGAAAAAAAGAGCAGATTTCAGCATCGGATGCTTTCTCTATTGGAGTATACAGGCTCTTCGCCCCGCGTGCCGAGGCTGCCGCGCATACGATCTTTTGCGAGCCCAACCAACTCGCGATAACGCCGCAGCGTTTAAGGATTCCACGCGGATCGTCGGCAAACAGGAAGTTGCCCGAAATGGCATTGCGGAAAATGATGCTCGCGCACCCGTGTACCAAAATCCTATCCGCCAGAATCGATCTTATCCTCGCACGTGCGAAATCGAAGGAATGGTGGGCCCTGAAGGATTTGAACCTTCGACCAACGGATTATGAGTCCGCTGCTCTAACCGCTGAGCTAAGGGCCCGGCTTGGCTGCAACTTTCTGAATTACCCGGACTTGCGGAAATTTAATCAATTTTCCTCGCGCGGTCGGCGCCACCCTGGTGCTAGTTTTGGTGTCAGTTGCGCCCGGCGCTTCATCTCGATTGCTGGCAACTCTATCCAGTTTGGCGACCGCCTGCGCATTATGCTGTGGTGCAAGGTGAGCGTATCGCATCGTCATCTGTAGTGACTTGTGCCCCATCAATTCTGCCACGGTCCGGATGTCCACGCCTGCCATTACCAGTCTAGAGGCGAATGCGTGCCGCAAGCAATGCCAGGTGAAGTTCTCGATCCCGGCCGCTTCCACCGCGATCTCGAACCACACCCTGAACTATTCGAATAGCCCCGCATCGCCGACAAACCGGAAAGAATCCGGTTTGGCAGATCCCTCGAGACGATTAGTTCAGAGAGTTGGTGCCAGCCGGCCCGCTGCCGTCTATCGCGCCCCCTCCCCCCGTCGCTGAAGGGTCTGATTTGGTGGCGTTAAGCAACTCTACAATTTCGAGCCAGTGCATTTTTTCAGCCCATGCGCGCGGTGTCGCCCAAGGTTCCGCCTCCGCCTCGATGGGATCGGCGCCGCGCGCGAGAAAAAGCTTCACCATCTCGACGCGCCCCCACCGGCATGCCCATCCGAGCGGGGTGCTCTTGAGCAGGTTGTCGCGAACGTCGAGGCGGGCTCCGGCATCGAGCAAAATCGTCGCAAGTTGGACCCCCACGCCGTGATCGCGCGAAACCGCCTCATGCAGCATAGTCTGGCCATGGTCGGTGGCGCGGTGATGCGGCCCGCAGCGCGCCAGAATCAGCTTAAAGCATTCGCAACTATCGGCCTGCTGCTGAGCGTTGTAGTCTTGGTACCCCGGCAATGGCCGCCACAGAATCCAGAACCAGCGTGGATCATCCGGTAGCCAATCGACGTGTTCGAGCGCCATGTGAACGATGTCGGCGCAAAGGGAACTGGCGCCGCCCCACAACAGTTGCTCCGCCACAGTCTGGCCTGAGTTCAGCTCGATGTGAGGATCGATTTCCCCTGCAAGCATCTTGCGCGCGATTTCGGACTGCCGCGCATAACCGGCCGAGCCGGGATCGATCCAGCCTCCATATTGGGTGAGCAGCGCAATCATTTCAGGATTGCGGCCCTCGTAGGCGCGGTATGTCGCCGAGCCCGAGCACCACACCGCCGCGTTTGGATCCGCGCCGCGCTCCAGCAGCAAACGCGCTATCTCGATGCGATTCTGGACCACGGTTTGAAACAGCGGGCCGCCGGCCGACCAGCTCTGCTCGGCAATCTGGCCGACCTGGGTGCGCTCGTCCGGATCGAGACCGAGATCCAGCAAACGGCGCAGAACCTCGATGTGATTGCCCAGGACGGCCGCTTCGAGCACGCCCTTAGCCTCCAGGACCTGCTTGGAGAGTTTTTCCAGATAATCCCAGCGGCCGAGGGCAGCGGCGGAGATCGGGCTCAATTGAGCACCGTGCTCCAGGAGAAGCGCGGCGACACGTTCGAACTTCTGGTTATCGAAGACCCATGCTCCGCCCTGGCCGGTAGCGGCATAGTCGAGCGGAGTCCATCCATTGTGGGAGTTGCGGTTGACGTCCGCGCCACGATCGAGCAGCCATTTCATCCAGCGCAACGCGCCCTTCCCGGCCGCCTGATGTAGCATCGTGCGCCCGTCCGCCGGGCACATGTCAGCCAACTCGGGGTGTTGCTCGAATACTGCGACGATCTCGTCTTCGCTGCCGGACTGAAATGCCTGCTGGCATTTGCGAACCGCCTCCGTGGGACCATTGGGGCTGTGCGCCCCTCGTCTCTCACGAGCGGCGCGCAGGACCTCAGTAATCTCCTCGTAGCCGCGCTCGCGCGCGAGGATGTACGGGCCGGTCGCGTCCCGCTTGGGCCAGATGCCGCCATCCGGATCGGCTCCAAATTCGAGTAGCAGCTTGGTCATCTCGAGATCGCGCCTCACGACTGATATATGCACCGCCCGCATTTCGCCGCGGCCCAGGTCCACGATTTCCGGACGGCGCATGAGCAACTCGCGAGCAGTCTTGAGATCGCCCCTTTCGACGGCAGCGTGTAATCTCGTCGCAGTGACACCGTCGACTGCGGCCTTCAGTTTCGGCCAGCTTTCAAACCCATAGGAACGCGCCAGCACGAACTGGGCGTCATGCAGGGCAAACGACTCGGGCGTAGCGGTGCGGTGGTAGGCCGTGACTTCGGCGACGGCTTCCGGAGACGACGCACGATAAGCTTCGAGCAATTCCTTGGCTTGGCGTTTCAGTTGATCGATGTCGGGGTTCTCGCGCATGACGCGAGCTGGCGGTTTCTGACTCATATGAGCTCCTTTCCTGGCTGAGCCTTTCGGCACACGCCGTTCTTGCCCGCCGTCCGCTGTACCGGGCCAGAAAAGAGTTCATTTCACGAACTGCTTGGAGCGTACCATTTCGGGGTGGACGCCGTCCTTCCCGCGGACTTGGGTGGCGCCCCCCGCGCCAACCGTCAGCATACCAAAGCTGGCCCACCGATGCGTCGGTCGTAGACTCGTGGAGGTGGCCCGCGACGGCGCGGACTGATCGTCGTCCAGCCTTCGCGGCGTTTGGTGGTTGTGCAAACAGGCGGTTGGCTTTTTCCGGGTCAACTGAACGGGACACCCTGATGATGAGATAGATCCTCGCTCAAACGGCGTAGTGTTTATCAGTTTCCGTACACTTGGTGAAAAGTGGGTTTCGCAGAAACTACCCCGGCGAAAGCTGTTCCCCCCCGGTATCCCTGTATCTCGTGCACAACCCGCGTCGGCTCAACTAGCTTGGTGAGTCAAACTGACTTGAACTTACCTTGGCAGGAGCGATCGTAACCCCGTTTCGGATTACGATAGCGCGGACGCGGGTGAACGGAACCCGCCAGGCGGAAGTCACCGAAGATCAATCGGATGGTTTCGAGAACCCCTTGAGTGCCAGAATGAGTTGCCGAGAATCGGCGTCTCTTGATCTCCTTCGAAGTATTTGAATCGCTTACAATGGTGCGGTCTCGCCATCAAGGACTGGCTTGATGTCGATCACCGGAGTGCCATCGATTGCCTCAATTCCCTCCACTTGGATGAACCTACCGCCTTCTACGCCAAGGACCTTGGTGCGGTGAAGACCTATCGGATTGGGCCGGTCGGGGGAACGGGTCGCGAATACTCCCGTGAGCCGAGTATCGCCGCGAGGATACACTTTGAGCGTGGAACGCCGCGATTCATGCAGCCATGTCAACACCCAAATGTTCTGCCCGGCCTGAATCCCATCGAGCCCTTCAACCAAATCCGGATAGATTTCCAGCGTGGCTTCGGGCGCGCCCTCCCAGGGTTGCCTCGGAGCGCCGGACCGCTGAATTAACGGGGAATGTACGTGGCCGATTGGAGAGAACTCATAGCTTGCTAGAGCCATTCCTTTATCGTCTATCAACCAAATCGGAAGGAGACAACGGACCCTAACGTGGGCGCCCGCAACGGCTATTACACGACGCCTTCCCATCAGACGGCGCTGAATCCAGGCACGCTCGGCTCGCGCTGTCGTACTTCTTTATGGCGGCGCGGATTGACTTCGCTTGAAATCAACACGCAGAAGAATAGCTGCAGACAAAGTGGCACAACGGGCGCATTCTGACGCTCCGCGTTCCTTGGCGGCAGGCCACCTTCACGGTATTGACCCGCGAAGCCGTGTCCTCATTACTTATCCGGATGCGGACGGCTACCCCACCTTACGCCCCGTGGTCGTTGGCATTCGGATAAAACAATTGCTGCCCATCGATTTTATAGTTGGCGATCGCGTTTTGCCCTTCGGGTGACACAAGATAGTCGATGAACCGTTGGCCAAGCTCTTTTTTCACACTCGGATGCTTTGCCGGATTGACTAACATGACACCATACTGATTGAACATTCGTTTGTCGCCCTCCAGGAGAATTTGCAAGTCGCCCTTGTTCCGAAAACGAATCCAGGTAGCGCGGTCCGATAGCACGTAAGCGTCACTGGCGGCGGCGGTGTTGAGTGCCGCCCCCATCCCTTGGCCAATGGATTTGTACCACTGGCCTTTTTCGTTATCGATGTCAATGCCGGATTGCTTCCACAGATTGAGTTCGGCGAAATGCGTACCGGATCGGTCGCCGCGTGAAATGAAGGAGGCCCGCTCGTCCCTGAGATTACGCAATGCTTTGCTGACATCTTTCAGGCCCTTGATGCCCGCTGGATCGCTCCTTGGCCCAATCAGCACGAAATCGTTGTACATCACAGGATAGCGTTTCACGCCTTCGCCCTCCGCCACGAATTTCAATTCCTCTGACTCGGCATGCACGAAGACGACATCAGCGTCGCCGCGCCGGGCTGTATTGAGCGCTTGGCCCGTGCCTTGGGCGATGACGCGAACTGTGATACCGGTCCTCTGCTTGAAAAGCGGCAGCAGATACTCGAAAAGGCCCGAGTCTTGTGTCGATGTGGTCGAGGCCACCACGATCGTTTTATCCTGCGCGGCGCTGGACGCAGCCGTGAAAAGCAGACCAATTACAATGGAGGCGATGAAACTACAGCCGGTGCGCGCGCGACTGGACACTGTTCTTCCTGACGTTAAATTAGCAAATCGCCTGCGATGAATCGTTTAGCCGCGCCCGTCGCAGGTCCTGCAAAAAACGCATCCGCCGGCCCACTTTCGATTACTAGACCACGATGGAGTAGCACGATGTCGCCCGCGAGTCGCCGGGCTTCTCCGAGATCGTGGGTAGCCATCACAACCTTAACGCCACGTCCGCTAATTGCCAGCACGATTTCCTCGATGGCGTTGGTAGCACCTGGATCGAGGCTAGCAGTGGGTTCATCGAGAAAAAGAACATCCGGGTCACGGGCTAGCGCACGCGCCAGTGCGAGACGCTGCTGTTCGCCTCCCGAAAGTCGTCGGGCTGGACGGTCTTCTAGGCCCTCAAGCCCGACAAGAGACAACAACTCTACAATCCGTCGTCCGCGCTCGGCGCGGCGTACGCCGGCGGTAGCCAGCGCATAGCCGAGATTTCCGACAACGTTGCGGCGGAGCGTTACCGGCCGCTGGAATACGAAGGCGCGCCGCGCAAATGACGACGTTTGACGGCCGCCCCACGTGATGCGCCCTCGCGAGGGAGATACAAGCCCCATGGCCACGCGCAGAAAGGCTGTCTTGCCCGAGCCGTTGGGTCCGATTAGAACCGTCGGCGCTCCCTGCGAAATCTGGATAGAAATGCGATCGAGGATTGTCACGCCGCCGGCAAGAATTCCAACTTCTGCGAACTCGATCGGCAAGTCCGCAGCAGATGCGCGCGAAATCATCCCGCGAAGCGCTCGCCGGCACGGCGAGCGCCCCAAGCCAAGGCGCTGATCAAAACGACGGTCAAAATTAAGACGATGCCGAGACCCAGCGCGAGCGGTAAGTTTCCTTTAGACGTTTCGAGCGCGATCGCGGTGGTCATCGTGCGAGTATAGCCCTCAATGTTGGCTCCTACAATGATGATGGACCCGACTTCCGCGACTGCCCGTCCGAATCCCGCAAGCAATGCTGTTACAAGCGAAAATCGCGCGTCCCAGAGCAGCGTCCTTATCCGGCGCAGCGGACCGACATCCATTGCGGCGAATTCGTCACGATATTCAACCCACAAGTCTTCAATGGTTTGGCGACTCAGCGCGGCAATGATTGGCGTTACTAGCACGGTCTGTGCGATCACCATTGCCTGCGGCGTAAATAGAAGCCCGAATGATCCTAGGGGCCCGGAGCGCGAAAGCGCGAGAAAAACCGCTATTCCCGCGACTACTGGCGGCAAGCCCATCAAGGCGTTGAGCACAACAATAACAGCCTCGCGGCCGTAAAATCGGGTGAGCGCAATCAGAGCGCCCAGCGGGAGCCCAATCAAAGCCGCGAATAGCGCCGCACTGAGACTGACAATCAATGACAGTCGCACAATGGAGAACAACGCCGGATCACCAGTGAGCACAAGATGGACAGCGGAAACATTGTCCGGCATTCTTGATCCAGATATCTCCGGCAAGCGATCGCGGTGGAAAATTACAGTATATTGCGCTCCTGTGGACTGCCTCGCAACAGGAACCTATCTCGCCGGCGCTTCTGGCCCATTTCTGCGTTTGCCGACTGAGCGATTCGTGGGCATCGCGAACGTTCGAGGCCCGCAATCCGGAAGTGTTGGTTGAGCTAGTGTCCTTCTTCATCGGCATTCTGCCGAGACGCGGGTGTTTTCGCTGGCGTTGGCCAAAGCACTGCTTCCGCAGTCGCGATCTCCGCCTCGCAACAAAGCACCCAACGTCTTCTTTCCGATAACGCGGTCGCAAAGTGGTTACCGAACACTGAGGTTCGCTCATCCATTTATGGCCGAGTGATGTTCTTCCCGGTAGAGGGAGGCCCTACACTGCAAAGGGTGTCAGTTTTGGTGTCAGTCCGTTCTGCAATTCCGTGCACTTTGGCGCGTTACGGTGCGGTGCTGGTCGTCCGCAAGTTTTGTTGTTGCAAGAGCTTGCAGCTTTGCACAGCAAAGTGCAATCGAGCCCAAGTCCGCTGTTCTAACCGCTGAGCTAAGGGCCCGTGCCTTAATTTCAACTACTTGCACGAACTTCGGAACCCTTGGTTTCTTCACTGTGGTGGAAATTGTGTGGACCTCGGAAGCTCCACCTCTCCCGCGGCTTTGACCTTGGCCTCTTCGACCATCGCCTCTTCGGCCTTCGTTGCGTTCAATTCTTGCAGCGGTTCAAAGGCGTGTTCCATGCCTTCAGATGTCGCATGTACGTACCGCTCAGAGAGGGTCACGCTGCTATGGGCGGTAATCTTCATGATCGTGAATGCATCGGCGCCAGCTTCCCCCAAGCCCTAACTTATTGGTTTTATATACTTTAGGGACGCTCAACACCCAACCTGTCCTGAAAAAGCATTACCACTGATAATAAGGAACTTAAGTTGAGGGCCCTGCCTTGAGTGGCTCGACCCCAAAAATAGAGCTATCGTCGTTCGCGGCCGGATCTTTCTATAAGAGGGGAGCGAACGCTATGAACATTGGATCGAAAACCACTGAGTGCTTCCTCAGGCGAACGGCCTGGATTGCTGGGGCCTGCTTTCTCAGCATTTCTCTCGTCGCGGCAAAAATGCCGACCGACAAGCCGAACGATGGAGAAAGCCAGGCTAAAGCGCGAGCGATTCTCGCCAGCATGGCGGAGTTCCTATCGAAGACGCCGCGCATGAGTGTGACCGTGCATGGGGCCTATGACGCTGTCCAGCCGAACGGCTACAAAGTTGAGTGGAACGAAATACGCAAGGTCGCATTGCGTCGCCCTGACCAACTACGCGTAGATGCGGAGCGGAGCGATGGTGCACGCAGCTTGGTCCTGTTTGATGGCAAGAACATTACTGCCTTCGACGAATCGCGGCAGGTGTATGCCCAGGCTGCGCAGCCGGGAGGCGTGGACCAGACCGTGATTCATTTTGTCCGTGATATGGGCATGCGCTTACCACTCGCTGTGCTTTTGCTCAGCCGGCTGCCGGAAGAACTTCAGACCAGAGTCCAGACGGTGGCTTACGTCGAAAGGACGACCACTCTCGGTGTTCCAGCGCACCATTTGGCCGGCCGGACAGACACCGTGGACTTTCAGCTATGGATCGCCGATAGCGACAAGCCGTTGCCTGTCCGGGCGGTACTAACCTATAAGAACGCCCCTGGTCAGCCACAGTTCCGGGCGGGGTTTGAAGACTGGGATGTCGCTGCGAATCTTTCGGATTCGATGTTCACCTTCACGCCTCCCGCCCAATCACATCGGATACCTTTCGCTTCTGCACTTCCGCACATCGGGTTCGCCTCGAGGAGCGCACCTGCGAAGAGAGGAACAAAACAATGAAACGCAAAATATTCCTTGCGCCCTGTACCGTTGGCTTGGTAATCGTGTTTCTCGGCGCTACATTACCGCAGGGTTACTCGCGTGGAGGTGGTGGCTTTCATGGAGGTGGCGCCTCACATGGGGGAGGGTTCTCACGTGAAGGGCCAGCAGCCGGAGGCAGCCTCTCTTCGCGCGCAGGCTCAATGCAGGGGGGACAGCGCAGTGCACAGGCGAGCCGGCAGCAAGCTGCCGTGAGCGCCCAAGCCAACCGTCAGCAGACTGCCGCCGCGATGCAATCCCGTGCGCAACAGTACCACGCCCCCTATCCCTACAACAATTGGGACGCAGGCAGAGGGCTTGCGGTAGCGACTGGAGCGGCAATCGGCGCTGCTGTCGCGAACTCGGTGACCGGTTCCGCCACGACGCCGACCTACAGTTCCGGCCAGCCTTGTGCTGATACGACCGTAGTGTCCGCAGGTGATATGCAATATTTCCGTTGTGGATCTGTTTGGTACAGTCAAGCCTATGGCACGAGCGGACCAACGTTCGTGCAAGTTGCTGCACCACCCGGCTACTGAGCGAGGATTGAATTTGTATCATTCGCTCGGTGCGGCAGACCGAGCCAATTGTGGTGGGCCCACAGAGCCGAACACCCATTCAGTCATACAAGGCGCGAGAGAAGCGATTCTGCATGTGCAACCGCGCAGCCGTCTGCAAACTCCACTGAGACTTCCAAAATTACCGCAACGCACGCTGCGCTTTCTTATCGTGAGCCGGCTGAATTTCGCGCATGGTGCGGATTTCAGTCTGCACTTCGCGCATGCTAGTCCTTCCTTCCTGCCTGCGCTCGACGGCTGCAAGCCAGCAGAGGAGCCGGCAAATCCAAGCGAGAGCAGCATACCTCCCCGGGAGCCAAAAATATCGCGACCTATCATCACAGCCCAAGCAAAAACCCACCAGAACATTGTGGAGCGGCCGCCTTGGACAGCTCCTCAAAAGCATCCCAAGGTGGAACAGTTCGGCCAGTCTGCGGAACAGCGGTTTCGAGGGGATGAGTCTGAGTTTGTAGCTGTGTGCATATCAGCCGTGGCTATCGCGCTTTCGAGTCACCTGGTCAAGAACGTCGCAAGCTACTCTGCACTCCGGCACGAGGCTGCTCGGGGTACACCTTTTCACGCAGTCGGGTGCTTCTCGGTGACGACTTCGGTTGTTGGCGTGGGGACTATTCTCGACCACAACCCTAAATGGCACGAAGGGAGCGCCCTGGTCGCCGGCAACTTCAACGGCTTTGCGCTTCGGTAGACGTACTGCTCAAGTGCGGTTTATCCGGCCTCGAAGCTCAAGGCTGGCCTACGGGTCGGTCCCTATGCGCACGATGGCCTCGATCGGGTTGTGCCCGAGAGACTTGAGCAGTGCGCCGATTTTCCTACTCTTCAGGTTTGGCGTTGCCGCCTTCCGGGCGCCTGTTTTGTGAGGGTACTTCTACTCTAGAGAATTCCGGCCAAGGGGCGATAACCCCACGAAAAGCATCTGCACGACAAGGCTGAAATCGAAACACTCGGGGGACCGCGGTCATCAGTACCGGGTTGAACTACTTCCTCTTGCTGGAGATTTAAGGTTCCGGCGGCCAGGAGGCAAGTTGCCCCACTGGGCTCAACCTCCCCTGTTGGCGGCAATTTGAGAGTAAGGAGGATGCTGTGGACGATATTTTCGGCCGCATCTGGGAGGACTTGATCGGCAGGGTTGCCGGTCCCATGCACTTCCGGCTATTTCTACAGCCCGCGATGGCAACAATATTCGCGATCCGCGATGGCATTCGCGACGCACGTAACGGTGAACCTGCCTACTTCTGGTCCCTGTTTACCGAGCCCAGGCGCCGCAGCTATCGCATCCGTGCCGGCTGGAAAGCAGTTTGCCGCATCTGCATCCTCGCAATTGCGATGGACGTCATCTATCAGGTCATTGCGCTTCATCGTATCTATCCCGGCGAGGTTCTCCTGGTCGCGGCCGGTTTGGCGATTGTGCCTTACCTCCTGCTACGCGGGCCGATCAATCGCATGATCCAGTACTTCACACGTCGGAAGGCAGTGCCTCAACAGATAGACTGAAATGGATATGGCAAGCGAGATTTATCCGAGAACCGGCAAACGGTATTAAAGGATGTAGCGTTCTCGCAGAAAACCGTTGGCCGCCTCGATCGTCGTGATCCCCGCCAACCGCAACTCTTGCGGCAGCCGCCCTTGCCAGGTCCCAAAGCTGCGCTCCGATCGGCCCCG
>Ga0306922_10001485_pt1 | contig 20994 bp, 15 predicted proteins | sample sta12Cox44000082_FD_203758 | JGI IMG/M metagenome (GOLD analysis project Ga0306922, IMG submission 203758) | Lab enrichment of tropical soil microbial communities from Luquillo Experimental Forest, Puerto Rico - statoxic.12C.oxic.44.000.082 (v2)... | ecosystem: Environmental > Terrestrial >... | reverse complement strand
CGGGAGCATCGTGGTGACCCCCTACAACTTCGACGTGGAGTTCAACCTCCAGTTCGTGCCCGCCGGCCACGAGATGGCGCTCGGAGCGGAACGGGGGCTCGGACTTGTCGACTTCGCGGTGACGGTGCACCTGGACAGAGAGGGCTTCGAGGACAGCACCCTGGCCGCGGTCGAGAAGTGGGCAGCCGGCCTCCCGGTCCCGACCTACGCGATCGACGACGAGACGGCCATCAAGGTCACCGACGGTGCGGTCGACGTCGTATCGGAAGGGCACTGGAAGCTGTTCACCCCGTAGGTCCGAGCACCACGCGGGCCATCGGACACGGCTGATCGACGGACAGGCGCGGTCCGGCGTCGGGACGCGCCGCCGCCAGTCGGCGATCTCAGCCCGCTTGATCGCCCATCAAGACGTCATCGCGCCGTCCTAGGTTCCCGGCTTCTTCTGGTAGATGACCACCTTGTTGCTGATCGCCGCGGTGACGGCCTCTTGAATGAGGATCGTGCACGCGACGAGGTGCTTGGGGGTGCTGTAGCTGGACGTCGGCGTGTAGACGAGCACGGCCTGACCGGTCGAGCCGGTCTTCCGCACCAGGGGCGTCACCGCTCCGCACGCGCCCGGCGCGCTGGGGATCGTGCTGAAGGGGGTCGTCGGGTCCCCGGGAACCCCGACGACGGGGTTGCCGACGGTGACGCGCACGCGCCCCTTGTAAGTGGGTGCGGCCCAGCGCGTCATGCTCGTCGGTGCCGCGGTGACCTTGTACGGCCCGGGATCGTTGGTCTCGTCGATCGCAAAGTTGTTCCTGGCCCTTCCGAACGTCGCTTGCATCACACAGAAGGAGGAGATCGTCGCGGCCGCAACGGGTCCCGACGTCGTGTACCGGAAGTAGAACTTGCCCGTCGCCCCCGTCGTGCCCGACTCCACTCTGACCGGTGGGCCTGTCCCCTGTGGCTGACACCAGGATCCAGAGCTGCTCGACGGTGTGGATGGGGAGAGGAAGCGAACGGTCACGTGCTGGTTCGCCGCTGGCTTCCCGTTCCGGTACGCAGTCACCCCCACGCAGGTGGTCGTGGAGTTGAGGGTGCCGCAAGGCAACTGCGCTCGCGGTCCCGCAGCGCTCGGCTGTGCACCCCCGCCGCCTCCAGGGCAGCCGACCTGGGTCAGGCAGATGACCTGCGGGCTCGCGGCTGCGACGTCGCACACACCCGTTCCCTTGCAGACCGGCGTCGGTGGAGGCGTCGCCGGCCCGATGTACTCAGGCTGGAAGTTCTCGTACGGACTGAGCGCCGCCGCCGCAGGAGTCGTGTACGTGATCTGCTTGGACACCTCGAGCGTCAGGACCTGGTCCGGCATGAACAGCCCTGGCACCGTCGTCGCGACGGCCTTGGCGTAGCCGGTGAGCGGCCCCGTGTGCGTGGTCCTGATGCTGGCATCGAGCGCGGCGTTGCTGTAGGCGCCCAGGTTCGCCGCACCGCCGGAGGCGTAGTTCTGGTCGCCGGTCGGATAGACGCCCCGCGAGTAGAGCTGCCCGCCGTCCCACCAGCACAGCTCGAAGGTCGAGCCACCGCACTGCTGGTACATCGTGTCGAACGGCGCACTCGCAGCGAACGTCAGCTTGACGCCGATGGTCGTGAGCGCCGTCGCGAGGTAGTGGATGACGGCCTGAACCGACGGCACTCCCGAGTTGAACGTAAGGCTCAGCTGCAGCCGCTCGCCGTTCGGGATCCCCGCGCCGCACTGGCCGGCGCCAGTTCCTGGATGGGTGCACTGCATCACACCCGCGACAGGGGTCCAGCCGTGACCGATCAGGAGCGCCTTGGCCTTGGCCACGCTGTAGGGATACGCACAGGAGACCGCGCCCGACAGCTGCGACGAGACCAGCGGGGGGTTAGAGCTGCAGTTGCTGAACGCGTAGCCCTTGAGGACGTGGGACTCGAGGCTCGGGTAGTCCACCGCCGTCACCAAGGCCTGTCGGACATACGGCTGGCTGAGGACGGGCGCCATGGCGTCGCCAGACCCGTAGTTGTAGACGACCGAGTTGTACTCCCAGACGGCGTCGGTCTCGAGCTTGAACTGGGCGTTGAGCACGGGCAGGTTGGGCCCGACCTTGCCGGGTGCGGGTGCGGGACCGGGGAGCACCGTCGGATCGACATAACCGATCTGCAGCTTCGACGCCTGGAGGTCTCCGAACTCGGACGCCATCGAGATGTACGGGACTTCGGTGACCGACAGCGTCGCTTTCTGCGGACCGGAGTAGAAATGGTTCGGCACGAGCGTGGCCGTCCCAGCGGCGTACGAGGAGAGCGTATACGGCCCGTCCACCCCAGAGCTCCAGAGGCCGCCCGGAACCCCATAGGTGGCGTAGTTGGTCGCCTCCGCGTCGAGGGCCGTCCAATCGGCCGCGCAGGCAGCGAGGGTCGTGCTGCTGTTGAAGCCCGGCGCCGCGCAGCCGTGTGCGGTGTCCCACGTCGGCGACAGCGGTGTGATCTGCGCGAGGTAGTCGTCGAGGATCCAGCGTGTCCACGCCGGGTTGGTGGTGTTCACGGACTTGGCGAACTGGAGGGTGACTCGGTTGCCGCTCGGCGCTCCCGTCACGTTCACCACCTGCGCGGGGATGCCCAGCCCGCTCGAGGAGCCGCAGAAGGCTGCCGACTCCGCCTTCCACATGTTCAGGAAGAACTCGACGCTTGCCGCGTCGACCGCCGCGCCGTTCGCGAACTTCCAGGGTTTGAGCGTGATCGTGACCTGACCGGAACCGGCGACGACTGCGAACACCGGAGGGCTCGCGAGCGAGAGCGCAGGCTGGAGCGTCGTGCTTGCGCCCAGCCCGAACCAGTAGAGCGGCCGGTACATCAGCTCCTGGAAGGCTTGAATGTTCGCGACGTCGTAGTGCGCGCACGGGGTGAAGGGGAAGATGTAGTTCGGCGTCTCGCCCGGATACTCGCCCATCCTCAGCGCGGGAAGCGCGTGCGGACGCCCCGCTGCGCTCACGGCCACGGCTGGGACGAGCACACCGAGCAGTAGGACGATCGTCAGCATCCACGCGACGGGGTGCGCGCGACCGGTCGGATCGTGGCGTGTCATTCGTCCCCCTTCATCTGAACGGTCCGTGAGCGCGCTCGGACGAGCGTCGTCGCACAGGAGCGCCGATGCGCGCGGCCGTGATGAGGCGTTGCAGCTCGGCCCCGACGAGTCAGGTTCATCACCGTCCCCCCTGTCGCGACGATGGAACCGCGGTCCCCTAAGGCGCGCAACGTACCACCGGCTCCTCTCGCGAAGTGGTCGCGCACGAGGTGGCGGTGACGGATCTTCAGTGAAGCAACGTCAGCACGGTGAGGATTCGTCAGCCCATGATGTCCACGCCACCGCCGGTTGCCGCGTCAACCGCGGTCGCCTCGATGCGCACGCTCCGTTGATCGCCGCGAGGTGCGCAGCGATGCCCTCGATGGACGACGTGTCGGCGCCGCCGGAGCGCTCAACAGCTCCGCGTTGGTCGTCGGCGCCGGGATGACACGGCGGCGGTCGGCAGCTCAGAGCTTCAGGAATCCGATCGAGTCGGCCCCGGCGTTCGTGAACCAGAGGGTCGAGCCCGGCCCAGCCGCGATCCCGATCGGCGAGCTGACTCTTAGGTGTAGGTACTCGGCGACCTTGAAGCTGATCGAGATCCGCCCGATCGTGTTGTTGCCGTAGTTCGTGAACCAGAGGGCACCGTACGCAGAGATGATGTCGTCCGGCATGTCCAACGGGGTGAACTGCCCCTCAGGCGGAACCTTGATCTTCCCGGCAGTCGTGATGCGGCCGATCGAGTTCCCATTGAAGTTCGTGAACCACATCGCACCGTCCGGCCCCGCAGCGATGTCCATCGGTCCGACGATGCCGCTTCCCCTGAAGATGGCGAGCGTCCCATTGACGACCGATCCTGTGACGCTGGTCACCGTCAGACGACCGATCGTGTCCGACTCGAAGTTGCAGAACCACAACGTCTTGCCATCCGGACCAGCAGCGATGCCGGTGGGAGCTTTGATCCTGATGTCCGTGAAGATGCTGATCACCCCAGCGGTGGTGATCCGGCCGATCGAGTCGCTGCTGAAGTTCGTGTACCAGATCGCGGGGCCTGGACCTGATGTGATGTATTGGGGCGAGAAGATCGCATGGAGCCCAAACGGGCTTGTGTACTCCGTTACGTCTCCCAGAGGTGTGACTCGTTCGATCGAGCTGCCGGCGCTCGCGACCCAGATGTTCTTGTCAGGACCCACGGTGATGCCGTAGGGGGCGAGGAACGAGGGATCGGTGAAGGTGGTGACCATCCCTGAGGGCGTGATCTCTCCGACTGAGTTCCCTTGCTTGTTCACGTACCAGAGGTTCCCGTTAGGGCCGCGCACGATGGCAGTCGGGTACTGAATGTCGGGATGGCGGGCAGTCACGGCACCAGCGGAGGTGATGCGGCCGATCGTGCTGTCTGCCGAATTGGCGAACCACAGGGCGCCATCGTGCCCGACCGCGATCCCCAACGGACGCTGGACACCTGGGCCGTGGAAGATCGAGACGGAGGCCTGCGCAGTGATCCTGCCGATCGAGTTGCTCCCGGAGTTCGTGAACCACAACGCGTGGCCTGGGCCGAGCACGATGCTTGTCGGGTGGCTGATGCCGTGACCGCTGACGTAGGTGATCACCGGGTCGCCCTTGACGTAGATGATCCGACCGATGGAGTTGCCACGCGTGTTCGTGAACCACAGCGCGTGGTCTGGGCCGACAGCGATCCCGGAAGGAACCAGGATGCCCGCACCTCGGAAGTCGCTGACCGCGCCAGTGGTCGTGATCCGCCCGATCGTGTTGTTTCCAGCGTTGGTGAACCACAACGCGCCGTCGGGTCCCGGGGTGATCGCCGTCGGGAAGCTGATGCCGGCACCGTGGAACGTCGCGATCTGCCCGGAGGTTGTGATGCGTCCGATCGTGTGGTTCGACGAGTTCGTGAACCAAAGGGCGCGGTCCGGTCCGACCGTGATGGCGGTGGGATTGGCGATCCCATGCCCGGAGAAGCGCGAGATGAACCCCTGCACGGTGATGCGGATGATCGAAGAGTTGCCGGTGCTCGCCACCCACAACGCGTGGTCTGGGCCTGCGACGATGCCTTCCGGCTGGACGATCGCGGGACTTCCGAAGTGGGACTGGATGCCGTTCGTTGTGATCCGTCCGATCGTGTTGTTGCCGGTGTTCGTAAACCAAAGGGCGTTGTCCGGGCCTTCCGCGACGCCGGTAGGGGCGCGGATCGTGGTGGAGAAGAACGCCCACGAGACTCCGCGCGAGGCAACGGCATGTGCCGCAGACGGGAATCGTTGGATATCGGCGCGACTCGTGTGGATGCGAGCCAGTGCTGTCACCACGTGCAGATCGGTGCGGGTCGCCTGCGCCATCGCCGACGCGTGCACAGCTCGCGGAGCGGTCACCAGCGCCGCGACGGTCAACGCGCTCAGACTGGCTGCGGCGACTCGGGTGGTCGAATGACGCATCTTTCCCCCTGCGATACGACCGACGGCCGACGGAATCCGTTTCCTCACCAAACGGCGATCCGCTCCGCGGGTTTATAGCATGCGCAATCCGCCCGTCGCGTTCGGCTGGCGATCCCGACTTACGTCGTCGCTGACGTCGCCCGAACTCAGTGCGATCGGACGACCGCGTCCGTGTCCGTGATGTCCATTGGACGCGCGGCGCGACCGGCGGATTCACCGCTGGAGCTGCGGGCGTACTGAAGGGACTTCATCGTTTGTGCGCCGACGACTCGGTGACTCGTGTCCAGTAGTACGTTTCCGCGAAAGGTTGCGGCACCCAAGGGGGAGGGTATGGGGAACCTCGTTCGGGCGCGGGGACTCGCACGCGTCGCGGTGATCGCGATCGTGAGCGCCGTGGTGGTCGGGTCGATGCCGTTGGCGAGCGGCGCGTCGAACGGTCCCGGTGTGAGGTCCGCATCCCTCGCAACCGGGCGCACCGTGGCTCGGGCGCTGCCACGGATCGACGGGATCCACGGACCGGTCGCGATCTCGTCGGACGGCACACACGTCTGGATCGCCAACGGCCAGACCAACTCGGTCACCGAGCTCCTCGCCGCCACGGGTGGCTTCGTCAAGCTGATCAAGGGTCCGAGCTATGGGTTCAGCGGCCCCGACGCAATCGACGCGGACGGCACGCACGTCTGGGTGGTCAACGGCACCGGAAACTCTGTGACCGAGCTCCTGGCATTATCTGGCGGACTGGTCAAGGTGATCAAGGGACGTGGCTACGGATTCGTGAGTCCCGACGCCGTCAACTCGGATGGCACGCACGTCTGGGTGGCGAACCACGCACCCCGCGGCGGCAACTCGGTCACCGAGCTCCTCTCGTCCTCGGGTGGTCTCGTCAAGGTGATCAGGGGACCGCTCTACGGATTCAACGGTCCCGACGCGATCGTTTCGGACGGCACACACGTCTGGGTTGCAAACAACCGCAGCAACTCGGTCATCGAGCTCGCCTCGTCTTCCGGTGGTCTCCTCAAGGTCATCAAGGGATCGCACTCGGGTCTCAACGTTCCGGACGCGATCGCATCTGATGGCACCCACGTCTGGGTGGCGAACGACGCCGGCAACTCGGTCACGGAGCTGCTCAACTCGACGGGCGCGGTGGTACGGGTCATCGGCGCACCGGGCGACGCCTTCGACGGTCCAGACGCGATCGCGTCGGACGGCGCCCACGTCTGGGTGGCAAGCGGCGACGACACGGTCACCGAGCTCACCTCGACGGGCGCGCTCGTCAAGGTGATCAACGGGCCCGGCTACGGGTTCGATCTGCCGCTGGCCGTTGCGTCGGACGGCACGCACGTCTGGGTGGCGAACGCACTCGGTGACTCGGTCACCGTGCTCTTTGCAGCCACCGGCTCGCTCGATGAGGTCATCTCCGGAGCGCCATACGGCTTCGCCAACCCCGACGCGGTCGCCTCGGACGGCACGCACGTCTGGGTGGCCAACGACGCCGGCAACTCCGTGACCGAGATCCTCGCCTCGACGGGCGCGGTCGTCAGCGTGCTCAACGGATCGGGCTACGGGTTCGACGCTCCCGTTGCCATCTCCTCGGACGGCACACATGTCTGGGTGGCGAACGGGGACGGCAACTCGGTCACCGAGCTCCTCTCCTCGACCGGCGCGCTGGTCAACGTGATCAACGCTCCAAGCGATGCGTTCAACAACCCTGATGGCATCGCCGCCGACGGCACGCATGTCTGGGTCGCGAACGGCGACAGCAACTCGGTCACCGAGCTCCTCGCCTCGACGGGCGGGCTCGTCGGGGTCATCTCCGGCCCGATCTACAAGCTTCGGGCCCCGTCGGGCATCTCCTCGGACGGCACCCACGTCTGGGTGGCGGACGAAGGAGGGAACGCGGTCACCGAGCTCCTCGCCTCGACCGGCGCCCTCGTCAAGGTGATCAACGCGCCCACGTTCGGGTTCAGCACTCCAGGGGCTGTCGTGTCAGACGGCACGGACGTGTGGGTGGCGAACACTGGCGGCGACTCGGTCACCGAGCTCCTCGCCTCCACCGGAGCGGGTGTGCGGGTGATCAGGGGACCGAGCGACGGGTTCAGCCTTCCCTTCGCCATCGCCTCGGACGGCACGCACGTCTGGGTGGCGAACCTCGCGACGAACACGGTGACCGAGGTTGTTGCTGCCTCCGGTACGCCGGTCAAGGTGATCAGAGGAGCGGGCTACGGGTTCAACGCTCCGGATGCGGTTGCCTCCGATGGCACCCACGTCTGGGTGACGAGTGGCGTCACGAACTCGGTGACCGAGCTTCTGGCCTCCACGGGAGCGCTCGTCCAGGTCCTCTGATCGACGCCCCGCGTCGGTGAGCAGCGATTGCCCGCTTGATTGTCCTTCAAGAGACGATGGACGTCGCGGCTCCGCTTGATCCCCACCCAACCGCGATCCGCCCGTTGTGGTCATGGCCGCGAGGGGGCGCCGATCGGGCTCGGCGCCCATGCTCCTGGGCGAGTGGGTGGAGCAGTGGCTCGCGCAGCGCAGACGGGCTCCGAACACCCTCGCGCACGAGTGGAGCCACTTCCGGACGCACTTCGGCCCGCTTCGCGAGGTCCCGATCGCCGAGCTCACGACGTTCCACTGCAGGGCGTGGCTCGATGATCTCCGCTTCCGGTTGTGCGATCGCAAGCCCCCCATGGGGCAACCGCACACCGTCCAGCACTGCTACAACCTCCTCCGCAGCGCCCTCAACGGCGCGGTCGAGCTCGGGCTCATCGAGCACAACCCGACCGTTGCCATCCCTCGGCCGCGGATCCCGCGACCCTCTCCCAAGTACCTCACCCCTGAGGACGTCGAGCGGGTGCTGCGTCGGGTCGACCGATCGGGGGATCCACGCTCGGCCGCGGTGCACCTCATGCTCCGCCTCGGGTTGCGGCGTGGAGAGGCGCTCGGGCTCACCTGGGGGGACGTCGATCTGAAGGAGGGAAGGCTGACGATCAGTCATCAGCTGCAGCGGGTGCCGGACCCCGACGGCACGGCTCGGACCTTGCTGCAGCGAGTCGCCCTCAAGACCGTCGCGTCGACTCGCACGCTCTCGCTCGACGAGCGACTTGCGCGCTACCTCTCCGACCTTCACTCGGCGAGCTCCGTCTCGAGCGACGACGAGCTCGTCGTCCGCTCGCGCCTCGGCGGCCCCGTCGAGCCTGACGGAATGACGGCGTGGTTGCGGCGGGTCGGGGAGCTCGAGGGCGTGGTCTGCACCCCGCACCGACTGCGCCACACCGCGGCCACGATGATGCTCCGGCACGACGTGGCGCTGCCCACGGTTGGCGCTGTGCTGGGACACACTGATGTCCGCACCACAAGCGTCTACGCGCGCGTCATGGACACCTCGAAGGAAGAGGCGCTCAAGGCGCTTGGCGACGCGCTCGGTGACGTGCAACCCGCAAAGCGACGCCCGCCGGGAGCTCGAAGGGGCTGAGATCAGTCTGCGTGCTCGTCGAGCACCGCGTGACATGAGACCTGTGCTTGGTCCCGCCTCGCGGGCTCACCTCTTCGCGCTGACCTGGTTCAGGCGAACGGCCTCGACGACGAGCGTTCGCAGGGCTGCCTTCTGCACTCGTTCCTCCTCGCGGAAGTCGATGGCTCGGACCGACCTGCTGTCCAGACGGGTGTTGAAGAGCTGCTTGGGATCCCGTAGCGACGCACCCTTCGGGAAGGTCAGACGCACGGCGCTCTTGAGCATCTCGCCGATGCAGATGATCCCGTCATGCGACCAGACGGGGACGCCCTCGGGTCTCGACGGCTTCTTCCACTTCACCTCTTCGACGACCTCCCGGTCGGCCTTGAGGATGAGCGCCCGGAGCTCCGACAGCAGGACGCCACGCCAGTCGGTCGCCTTCTTGAGTATGGCGTCGATCTCCTTGCCGGCGGTGGCCCCCGTCATGTGGTCCCCTCTGTGCAGCCGGCCGGTGCGTACGTCCTACTCGACGATCGCGATTGCGAACTCGGGACAGTTCGAGACCGCTAGTCGGACCCGCTCCTCGAGCTCGACCGGCACGTCGTCCGCGCTCCGGACGCTCGACTGGCCGTAGTCGTCCACGTCAAAGATCTCTGGGCAGAGCGCGAAGCAGCGGGCGTGCCCTTGACACTTGCTTGGATCCACCGTCACCTTCACGGGAAGACCACCGGGAGGGACCGAGGTCCCCGGACCTGTCCGCCCGCCCATGTCGTCCTTGCGCCGTCCTCGAGCCGGAAGGTCGGGATCTCCCGCAGCCACTCCTCGAGGGCGACGCGAAGCTCCATCCGCGCGAGGTTCGACCCCGCGCAGCGGTGGATGCCAGAGCCGAACGCGACGTGGCGGTTCTGAAGCCGGTCGAGGACCACTCGATCAGGCTGGTCGAACGCCTTCGGGTCGCGGTTCGCCGCTGGGAAGTTCATGAGCACCTTGTCCCCTTTTTGCATCGGGCACCCGCGAAACTCCGTGTCTTCGGTGACGATCCTCGCCATGGTCACCGGCGAGTACGCGCGCAGCAGCTCCTCGACGGCCGTATCCATCAGCTTCGGTTCTGCGACGAGTCGGGCGCAGTCATCTGGATGGGTCGCGAGGTGCCACAGAGATGACCCGATCGAGCTCCATGTCGTATCGATTCCCGCGATGAGAACCAACCCGGCGATCCCGAGGATGATCGAGTCGTCGATCGGCGCGCCGTCATGCTTCTCGAGCACCAGCGAGCTCATGAGGTCGTCCCGCGGGGACTCCTTGCGAGCAGCGAGCTCTCCGAGCAGGTAGTCGAAGATCCCTTGTCCGCCCCGACGCGCGCGCTCCTGATCGTCAGCGAACTCGAGGACGTCTCGAACCCAACCGGTGAAGGTGTCAGAGAGCTCCGCCGGCACGCCGAGGATCCCGGCGACGATGCGCACGGGTATCTGTTGGGAGTAGTCCGACGCGGCGTCTGCCCGCCCCGCTGGAACGAATCCCTTCAAGAGCTGTCGGCAGAGGTCGCGGGTCACGACCTCGTACTGCTCGACACGGTGGTGGCTGAACCACGGCAGCAGCAGCCGGCGCGTCCACGTGTGCAACGGAGCGTCCGCGCTGATCGGAGGGAGGCCATACTCGAGGATGATGTCCTCGGGGTCCGGGTCCTCCTCTGCGCCGATCACCCCGACCTCGAGCGAGCTGAACGTCGCGACGTCGTGGGCCGCCGCGGTCACATCGTCGTAGGTTGTGAGCATCCAAGCACCCCTGCGTCGTTCCGTGTGAGCGATCGGACAGGTCTTGCGCAGGTCATCCCAGATCGGGAACGGGTCGAGCAGGTAGCGCTCGTCCATCACATCGAAGTCGGTCGTCCAGTCAGTTACGGGCGCTCTCGACATTCTCTACCTCCCGCGCAACGCTCCAAGGTGCCGCGCGCAGTCTCGCACCATTCTGAGGTTCGGCGCTCCGTGACGCGACGGCGCCCGGCGACGCGACGCGGGCCGAACGAGCCACCGCGAAGGCGCCCGCGATCTACCCGGTCGACTCACCGGACGGGCGGTATGAGGCGCGGCGAGTTCGCCTAGCGATCCGCGCATGGCTGCAATAGGGTCCCTCCCTGGGCCGTGACGCACAGGAGGCGGACATGACAGCTGAGACCTACGAGCAGGCGATCGCCTCGACGCGTGGGGTTCTGGAGACCGTGTCAAAGCAACAGCTGGGCGACTCCACACCCTGCACTAAGTGGAAGATCAGCGATCTGATCAACCACATGGTGGGGGGCCAGTTTTGGTTCGCCGCGATGGTCAACGGCGAGGAGCCTGAAGGAGCGGACGTCGACTTCTCTTCGACGGATTACCTCTCCGCATTTGACGAGGGATCGAACCGCGGCCTCGAGGCATTCCGCCAAGAAGGCGTCATGGAACGGGAGTTGACGCTTCCCTTCGGGAAGATGACGGGGTCCGCGTTCCTCGGGATCGCCGCCACCGATACGTTCACGCACGGGTGGGATCTGGCCAGGGCGACCGGCCAGAGCACGGACCTGGCGCCCGACCTCGCGGAGAAGCTGCTCGGCGGTGCCAAGCGGGCGATCTCGCCCGCGTTTCGAAACGAGGAAGGCAACCCGTTCGGGCCAGAGCAGACCGCACCGGCTGGCGCCGGAAGCGCCGACAAGCTCGCCGCCTTCCTGGGCCGCAAGGTGTAGCAACAAGAGATGGGGTTGCTCTGGCGGCAGTCAGGGTGCGTGGCTATTGCTGAACAGCGGTGCCACTCGCCGCTTCGCTCTTGACGTCCTGCGTAGTCCACCAATCAACGCATCACCTGCTGCAGCCTTTCTAGCGGAGAGTCGAAGTCGAGGGTCTCTCTCGGAGTAGCTCCCCGCTGCTGAACATCTCGCCCCCGACTTTATCCCGGCCTCCTGTGGAGCACGGTCTTGGTACGAGCGGCTTGGCGGTGCTTGCGCTACGCCGGAGACATCCGGAACCCAATGAGCACCGATTCACCGGGAACTCCGGAAGAGCCTGCGGCCTGGTTGTCGATCACCGCGATCGAGATTCTGCTGCCAGCAGGAACCGACCCGGAGTCCGTGCCGTCGGAACAAGTGGTCGATGACTCAACGACGAGGCACGTCAACGATGTCCCTCCGGCATCGTTGATGATGACACCAACCTGGATCGCGTTGTTGGTGCCAGGCGCGGGCGAAACCACGACGCTCAGATCCCTGATCACCATCGCCCGGTCGGGTGACAGCGAATCCATTGAGGTCTGGGTCACGGACGACGAACTGATGCCCGAGACCGCTCCGTAGTTGGGAGTGAAGCAGTTCGCGGGACCGACGCATGTGGTCAGGACGCTTGGCACGCCGTTGATCCTCGCCGACTGCACGGCGCCGAAGGCGCTGGCGGGGCTGCCCTGCAGCGCACTCGCGTTGACAGCCGTCGAGTCCGAACCGAGGAAGGACGTCGCCGCTCTGCCTTGGAGGAAGCTCGCGTTCAGACGGGGGATCTGGATGGCGTTGCTGACGGCGATGGCCGGCTTGCCGGCCGGCGAGGAGAGGCTGAGGGCAGTGCCTCTCGAGTCTGACAGAGAGGTCGGCGACGTCGCTGTGTTGCTCCTCCCAAGGAGCAAGGAGCCCCCAGTGGCCGCATATGCCGTGCCCGAGAGTGCGACAACGAGCGAGACGACTGAGATCGCCGTGGCGGGTGACGGACGGTGCACGATGTGCTCCCCTTTCTCCAGTCCGTCCGGAACCCGATGGCCCCTTGGAGGCGGACCACGGAGCCGGCGCGTGCCGGTCCGATCGGAGGATTCAACTACAGGCGCCGCCCACTTCGCCCGAGCGAGGCGCCTACAGCCTCACAAATTTCCAATCAGTCGATTCAATGGCCACGCCCCTCGCATTGAGCCTGGGTCAACCGCCACCAGACCGACGCAGGCGAGCGCCCTGTCGGCGGTCAAGTCCATTTGTCGCTTCGCGTACACCCTGATGTGTCGGTCAGGGGCGGCTGAAGCTCAGCTCCTGGCCTCACCCCCTCTCGGGTCGACGTGGTCCTTCAGCCGGTAGCTGGGGCCGTTGATCGAGAGCACGTGGCAGTGGTGCAGCAGCCGGTCGAGGATCGCCGAGGCCAGCACGTTGTCGCCGAAGACCTGGCCCCACTCGCTGAAGTTCTTGTTGGAGGTGACGACGATCGATCCCCGCTCGTAGCGACGAGAGACGAGCTGGAACACCATGTTGGCGTCGGCGCGGTTGAGCGGCAGGTAGCCCACCTCGTCGACGACGAGCAGGCTCGGCTTCAGATAGGTCTGCAGCTTCTTCGCGAACCGCCCGGCGGCCTCGGCCTCCCGCAGGTTCCGGACCACGTCGTCGAGGCTCGTGAAGTAGATCGAGAACCCCGCCTGGCACGCGGCGACGGCGAGACCGACCGCGAGCATGGTCTTGCCGACCCCGGGCGGGCCGAGCAGGGCCACGTTCGCCTTCTCCTCGACGAAGCCCAGGGCTGCGAGGTCCTTGACCTTGCGACGGTCGAGCTCGGGCTGGAAGGCGAAGTCGAAGTCGTCGACGGTCTTGTGGTGGGGCAACCCCGAGAGCTTGAGCGCGTTGCGGAACCGCCGCCCGTCCCGGACCCCGGTCTCCTCCACCAAGACGAGGTCCAGGAACTCGACGTAGCCCATGTCGGCGACCCTCGCGCGCTCGGTGAGGTCGTCCAGTGCCTCCTCGAGGTTCGCGAGGTGCAGTCGGCGCGCCGCGTCCTTGATGCGCGTGGTCACGAGCTCGCTCATGCCGCACCGACCCGGTCGTAGTGGGCGAGGTCGCGCCGGGCGACCGCCACCTGTGCCCTCGTCGCCCTCGAGGCGACGAAGTGGTCCTCGTCACGGATCGGGACCACGACGTCGTGGACGGCCCGGTCCGTGGTGGAGCCGTCGGGCAGGCCAGCCCAGTGGGCGTCGTCGACGACCCAGGCGCTCTTCGCCTTGGAGCGCGAATGGGTGCACAGGAGCGCTGCGGCCTGGCCGAGCGAGTGGATGGCGACCAGCTCGCCGGTGACCCTCAGCTCGACGGTCCGGCTCGTCCCGACCGTGCGCCAGGGCACCGAGTACATCGAGCGCTCGAAGCTCACGAGGCAGTCCTTGCCGACACGGCGCAGGTGCCGCTCGCTGACGACGTAGTCGCTCTCGGGCAGCGGGGCGAGGGCCGCACGGTCGCGCTCGGCGCGCACGGCGATCACCTCCCCGTGGGTGCGGTGCACCTCGGCCCGGCGCAGCGGCAGCCACGCCCTGAACGCGTCGTCCATCTCCAAGAGCGACTCGAAGTCGCGGCCTTGGAGCACGTGCTCGCGGACGATGAGGACCTGGCGCTCGACGCGTCCCTTTGACTCGGGGCGTCTCGGGGCGGCGAGTCGGATCGCAAAGCCGTAGTGGGCGGCCATCGCCAGGGCCTCTTGGTGCAGCGGGGTCTCCTGGCCGCGGCCCACGTGGCGGCGCACCACGGTCTTCGTGCGGTCATAGAGGATCTCTGAGGGCACGCCGCCGAAGTGGCGGAACGCGCGCAGGTGACAGCCCCAGAAGCTCACCAGGTCCTGGGAGGCGACGAAGCAGCTGAACGGGTCGCGGCTGTGCGAGAGCGTCAAGTGGAAGCTCGAGACGCGGACCGTCGGCGGTCTCGATCGTGCCCTCGTCGCCCCAGTCGACCTGGGCCTGCTGGCCGGGGAGGACCTCGAAGCGGCGGTGCAGGTCGATCGGGTGCGGTGCGATCCGGGGTCGTGCCTCTGCCACGTAGAGCTTCACGCGCTGGTAGGTGCCGCCGAAGCCGTGCTCAGCGACCAGGCGCTCGTGGATCACCGAGGCCCTCAGCCTCGGCTGACGGCGCAGCCACTCGTCGACGACCCCGGTGAACGGGTCGATCAGCTTGGTCTGGCTTCGGTGGCGGTCCACCCTCGGCGGCGCCGTCGGCGCCTCTTCTTGCAGGTACTCCTTCGCGGTGCGCCAGTCACAGCCCGCCTCCCGGCCGACCTCGGCCCAGGCAGTGTTGCCCCGATCGGTTGACTTCGCCTCCACTGAACCTAGGTCTCAGAGCGCGGTCCATCCTCCGTCGACAACGAGCACCTGGCCAGTCACATAGCTAGAAGCGTCGCTCGCGAGAAAGAGGATGGGACCGTCGAGATCCTCCAACGTCGGCAGTCGGGCCAGGAGGGTGTGGCGTCGGATGGAGTCAGCGAAGGCTTCATCCGCGAGGTAGCCAGTGAGCGCCGTCGGGAAGTAGCCGGGCGCGAGGGCGTTGACCCGGACGCCCTGAGGTCCCCACTGCGCCGCGAGATTCCTCGTCAGGCTGATCAGCGCTCCCTTGGTCGCGTGGTAAGCCGCCATGGGTCCCGTTGAAGAGACCAGGCCATAGATCGACGCAACGTTCACGACGGTCGCTCCCACGCTTGACGCGAACAACGCTCTCGCACTCAGCCGACAGAGATCGAGGACGCTGACGAGATTGACGTCCACGACCGTCGTCAGGTCTTCCAGCGTCTGTTCGTCGATGGGACCGTCATCGCACATTCCTGCGTTGTTCACAAGCACATCGAGGTGCCCGTGCCGTTGGACCGTCCTTTGGATCTCATGTCGACAACTGGCGTTCGTCAGGTCACCGACAACGATCTCCAGACCGGGGAGCTCGGACTGGAGCTTCTCCAGGAGGTCGCGTCGGCGAGCCGTCGCGATGACATGTGCACCTGCTCCTGCCAGGACCCGGGCGAAGCGCTCCCCGATGCCGGACGATGCCCCTGTCACCACAGCGATGCGGCCTTCGAGGCCCCAGGTGCTGGTCGGAAGTCCGCTCACCGACGAAGAAGGTTACAGATGTACTCCGATTGTCCGAGGAGCGGTCGAGACGGACCCCCGCCACCGACGCCTCTCGGCGCCGAGTGGAGTGCAATGCGTTTGAACGTTGCGACGTTGAGCCGGAGCTGGCAGCCGACCGCACGGCGCCTCCGTTCCCGTGTGGTCACATATGGCTGCTTCCCGGCGGGCCGATCGGTTGCGCCGTCCGGAGACAGTGGGCACGACGCCCTCTGGAGGATGGAAGGGGTAGCGATGCGTGATCATGAGGTTGGAACTCGCGAGCGGTGGCTTGCAGCACGCAAGGAGTTGCTCACCGAGGAAAAGGAGCTCTTCCGTCGCGGCGACGAACTTGCAAAGAAGCGTCAGCGACTCCCATGGGTCCCGGTGGGCAAGGAGTACCTCTTTGACACGGAGGCCGGCCAGAAGTCCCTCGCAGAGCTCTTCGCCGGTCGCCCGCAGCTCATGATCTACCACTTCATGTTCGGGGAGGGCTTCAACCTGACACCTGAGCGCCAGGGGTGCACCGGCTGTTCCCTGGTCGCAGACCACTTCGACGCGGTCATTCCGCACCTGAACGGCGGGCGCAACGTGACGTTCGTGGCGGCATCGATTGCGCCGCTTCGGCAACTCCTCGACTACAAGAGACAGATGGGATGGGGCTTCCCTTGGGTCTCCTCGGCTGGCAGCGACTTCAACTACGACTTCGGCGTCGCATTCACAGAGGATCAGCAGGCGAACGGCGCCGAGTACAACTATGCCCACGTCGAGCATCCGCCATCCCAGAGGGAGGGCATGAGCACCTTCGTGCTAGCGGACGGTGTGGTCCACCACACCTATTCCTCTTACTCCCGTGGCGTTGAGTCGCTCATGGGGATCTACCAGTATCTCGATCTCGCGCCATTTGGGCGGGACGAGAACGATCTTGAGTACAAGCAAGCCTGGTGGCGTCGGCACGACGAGTATCCGTCACCTCAGCCGTAGCCGCATCCGCGGGTCGCGTACCACCAACTGCCTCGTCCGTTCCAGGGCGGCATCGCGACGTGGCCATGGTGATGACGCTTGACGGCAACTCACACATGGCCAGCATCTGGTTGGCAGTGAAGAGGTTCGAAGGTTGAAGTCCCTGCGCCTCCACTGCGAGAACAGACTGCGATTTGCAACGCCCGTCTGGACGTCGGCGCGCGGCCAGATCTGGGCCACCGCCTCAGGCAGGCCGTTCAGCCCGTCGCAACAGACGATGAGCGCGTCGACGGCACCGCGGTCCTTGAGCTCGGACAGCACCGTGGAAGTTCGAGCGCTTCGTCGCTTGAGTTCTATCGCCCGTGCTCTGGGAAAGCGCGTAGCTTTGGCTTCCGGTCAATGTCGATGGCGAGCGCCGACGACGCGACCGCTGATTGCCTCCAGCGTCGGCCGTCTCGTCTCGTCCGGCACGCTGCAGTACTAAGTTGCCAGCGTGCGTGGCAGAGCGTTGGGCACTCTCGTCGCGATCGCGCTCACTGCGACGCTCCTCACATCCTGCTCCGCCGGTAAAAGTGAGCTCTGGACCCAAGTCCGCTCGGTCTGTGGAGCAGACCCGCCGACCGAACCCCTCTACTCAGGAAGGCCACTCGCCGCAACGACGGCACATGGGCTCTTAGTCGCGGTCTTCTCACATCACGCGTTCATCGGCGTGTGCATCGGTAGGGAGTCGGGCACCCTCCTCAGTCCGCCGCTCCGACGTTCAGCTCTCGGAAGGCACGCGATGTTGCCGTTGGCAACGGTCATGTTCGACGGCGTGTTCTGGACGCTCGTCGCCACGAAGCCTTGGATCAGCTCTGTCCGCATCGCGACGAGCGCGAATGGATGGCACTTGGATCCCACCATTCGTGTCGATCCAGGCCTGTTCCTGGGCTCGTTCACCGGAGGAGTTCGGGAGGCGATCGCCGTCGCTTACCAGTCGTCACGTGCAGTCGCCACAGTTCGCGTCGAACGATGCTGGTACCTCGGATTCATGCTCTTCAACCGAGCCTGCTGAGGATCTCCGAAACGAGTGCTGACCCGTCGGAACGTCGTCGGATCGAGTTCAGAGAGCGCCTCCTCATCGCGTTGATCAGTCAAGATGCGACGTCGATGCGTTTGACCGCGTGTCATCAGGTACGCAGATTCGCAATTTAATTCTGGATCCACGGTGATACCTTCGCCGCGAGATGGGCCGTCTGGCCGGAATGGCCTTGGTGGTGTCGCTGCTTGCGCCGTCCCCTGGGACTGCCGCGCAGGTCGCCGCCGCCGTGAAAGCTTCGACGTCGATCGAATCGATACCGAGCGACCTCACGCCGAGTCTGTCGTCGGTTCTGACGTCATCCGGCTACTGGAAGGCGGTGTCGACCGACTACATCAACAACAACTGCAATGCGCGGAACACGCCGTCTGTGCGAACCAAGCCAGCCGCATGCTTCTACGGCGACCTGTCTTCGAAGCGAGTCGTGATCCTGTACGGGGACTCAAACGCCGGCAACTGGGCGCCGGCGGCTGCCATCGCTGCGACGAAGCTCAAGCTGCTGCTCGCTCTCGTGGCGATGCCGGGCTGTGCCGATGGTTTCATGACGTACACCACAAGCGAAGTCGAGTTTCCCCAGGCCTGTGAGACCTGGCATGACCATCTGGCTCCTCTCGCGAAACGTCTCCATCCGATCGCGGTGCTCCTCGTCTCAGAGGGCTTCGCCCGACCGGCCCCCCGTGGCTGGTCGGCTGCGATCGCCAGGGCATTCCAGGTGCTGAGCGGCGGAAGCGCGAAGGCAAAGCGAATCGTGGTCGGCACGACCCCCGACTTTCTGGGCCCCGTTCCACAGTGTCTCGCGTCCTACCCAGCTGCGATCCAGACATGCGATGTCGACTACTCGAACTCGACGAGCCCGTACGCACAGGACCTGGCACGAGACTCCCGGGTCGCGGCCGCCTCCCATGCAACGTTGATGCCCACGACGAGATGGCTGTGCAACGCGGCCCTGTGCTCACCGATCGTGAACGACATGATGGTGTACCTCGATCGGGACCACTTCTCGATCGTGTACAGCCAGTGGCTCGCGGGCGTCTTCGGTGCAGCCCTCAGGAAGTACGGCCTCTAGCCAGGTCTGGCGAAGGGCTTCAGCCAAGAGGCACTCCTCGCTCGAAGCACGGTCGCACCTCTTCGACCGGCCCGCTGGGTCCACGCGTCGTGATCGCGGGCGTGCTGGCCGCGTCTCAGGCGGCCTCGCAGGAAGCGCCGGAACGACGTCTGCACGACCTGCCACGTCGCTGCGCAGCCCGCGGCTCGTCGAGGTCGTGTGCGTCGTGGACCAGAGCACCGTTGGCTCCGCCACGCACGACCCCTCGGGGGCAGGCGTCCGGAAGCTGACGCCTGACCCCGTTGAGTCCGACGACTAGAGGTGCCCCACGCAGGTGCCGCCGTGCGCGTTGCTCGACGTCCCGTCGACGCAGGTGGTGCCACCCCAGACGACCGAGTTGAAGTTCGCCCCCTTGGTCGTCGCGCCCGTGAGGTTCGCGCTCCTGAGGATTTCCAGGAGCAGGTTGGCGTAGCTGAGGTTCGCATGCTGCAGGTTCGCCCCGGTCAGGTCGGCGCTCTGCAGGTTCGCGTAGCTGAGGTTCGCGCCAGCGAGGTTCGCGCCGATAAGCACGGCTCCCAGAAGGTTCGCATGCACGAGGCTCGCGTTCTGCAGCTGAGCCCCCACGAGGACCGCACCCGCGAGGTTTGCGCCGGCAAGGTTGTACGCCCCGCTCGGGAGCTTCGGGAACTTCGCGAGCGACGTGTTCACGTACTCCGTGGTCGGCCCTCCCGAGCTGCTGAGGAAGCTCGGGTCGCCGAGGTAGCTCACCGTGAGGGTGTGCTTGCCGATCGTGAGCGCGCTCGTCGTGAGGGTGGCCACGCCGCTTCCGTTGAGCGCTCCGGTCCCGAGCAGCGTCGAGCCGTCGAGGAAGCGAACGGTGCCCGTGGGCGTTCCCGCACCGGGCGCCGTTGCCGTCACCGTCGCGGTGATGGTCAGCGGTTGACCGGATGTCACGGTCGGGCCCGAGGTGCCGAGCTGCGTTGAGGTGGACGCCTTGTTGACGATGTCGGAGTCCGTGGCCGAGGCGCTGCCCAAGAAGCTGCCGTCCCCGCTGTAGGTGGCGGTGACGCCATGGGTCGCGACCGAGAGGCTGGCTGTCGTGCAGGTCGCCTGGCCGTTCGTGCCCAGCGTCACGCTCCCGCACGTCGGGATGTCGCTCGAGCCGTCCATGAACTCGACGGTGCCCGTTGGCGTGCCCGCCCCGGGGTTGGTCACCGACACGGTGGCCGTGAACGTCACCGACTGGCCGAAGACCGACGGGTTAGGCGCCGAGACAAGCCCGGTGGACGTCGACGCCCTGTCCACTTCGTGGCTGACCGGGCTGCTCTGGCTGCCCTCGTACGTACCGTCACTGACGTACTCGGCCGTGATCGAGTGCCCTGAGCTGACCGACAGCCCGCCGGTCGAGATCGTGGCCGACGTCACCCCGCCGACGGTGCTGAGCGTCCCGATCCCGATCGGCGTGCCGCCGTCGTAGAACTGGACCGTGCCCGTTGGGGGGCCAGAGGGCGAGCCCGCACCGGTCGGCATGACCGCCGCGGTGAACATCGCTGACTGCCCGAAGACGGTGGGGCCGATGTCGTCGGCCACCGTGGTCTGCGTCGGGTACAAGATCGTCTCGGGGAGGATCGCGGTGCTCGTGCCGCCAGCCTGGTCCGTCGTCGTCACGGTCACCGTGTAGTTGCCGGACGCCGAGTAGTCGTGCGTGCCGGTGAACGGCAGCAACCACCCGCCGGGGACCTGTGATTGGGACCCGAGGAGGAAGTTCGGATCGCACAGGAAGCCCTGCGTGTAGCAGCCGCCGTAGTTGCTCGCACGCTCCGGTGGCGAGCCGTCGCCCCAGTCGACCGACACCGACTCGACGTCCTCGCTCCCCGCGTGGATGACGCCGCCGAGCACCGTGACCGTCCCCGGCGGGTTGATCGTCTGGTTGACCGCTCCAAGGCAGATCGAGGACGGGCTGGTCCGGTTGCACACCGGGTCGAACCCGACGGTCGGCGGGACTGCCGCAACGTTCACCGTGATCGTGGGCGAGCTGGTCGTCCGTCCGGCTGCGTCCGTCACGGTCGCACTGACCGTGAACGGCCCGTTGGTCGGGAATGTGAAGGT
>Ga0306922_10001482_pt1 | contig 21002 bp, 19 predicted proteins | sample sta12Cox44000082_FD_203758 | JGI IMG/M metagenome (GOLD analysis project Ga0306922, IMG submission 203758) | Lab enrichment of tropical soil microbial communities from Luquillo Experimental Forest, Puerto Rico - statoxic.12C.oxic.44.000.082 (v2)... | ecosystem: Environmental > Terrestrial >... | reverse complement strand
CGGAGCGGGCCTACCAGGTCTTCGCAGAGGCGAAGCCATTTTGGCCGAATCAAGCAACGAAAATTTGAGCGTCGGCAAAGGCTGAAGCTGCAGGTAGCACAGTACTTCCGTCTGACGTTTCCATCTTTTCCACAGCACAATGTCCGCAGTATCTCGCGAGAGAAGCAACTGCGCAGGAATGCACAAGATGAATTTCGCCAGCACGCTCGTGCGTACCCGAATTCAATCCACCGCTCCGCGTCGATTTGATCCACAACAATCCAAACAGCAATCCGGCCGCACCCGGCGCGCCCAACAACAGCAGGCAGAACGGCGCCGGCGCATCGAATCCGTTCCGCCTGTCGCCCGCGCAAGCCGTGATCAACGACCAGGGCCACAATTACACGCCCGAACAGGAGGCCTATAACAACTTCCGCATGGACGGCTTTCCGGCATGGACCGGCGTTGCCGGCCCGCCGCCCTCCCCCCCGCCTGGCGCCGTCGTCACCAAGGGCCTAGTGATGGGCTATTACGACGGCAACACCACGACGGCGCTGTGGAACTACGCGCAGCACTTCGCCATGAGCGACAATTCGTTCACGACCACGTTCGGGCCGTCCACGCCCGGCGCGCTCAACCTCATCGCGGGCCAGACCAGCAGCTTCTCCGCGTTCAACAGCCACGTGCCGTCGAGCCACGAAGTGAGCGATGGGGGCGGCAACTTTACGATGATCGGCGACGGCGATCCGCTGCTCGACGTGTGCTCCAATCCGGCGGTCGACCAGGCGACGATCGCCGGCCGCAACATCGGCGATATGCTCAATGCGCGAGGCATCACGTGGGGCTTCTTCGAGGGCGGGTTCGACCTGACCGTCGTCAATTCCAACGGCACGACCGGATGCCTGCGGTCGCACGCCGCGACCCAGCCTCCCTTCCCAGTGTCGCAGGATTACATCCCGCACCACCAGCCGTTCCAGTACTTCGCGTCGACGCGCAATCCCAACCACGATCGTCCAAGCTCGGTGGCGGCGATCGGAAAGAGCCTGATCCCGGGGACCAACACGCCAGATCCGGCCAACCACCAGTACGACATCCATGATTTCTTCGACGCGCTTGCCGCCGGCAATCTGCCGGCCGTGACCTACCTCAAGGCCACCGCATTTGAAGACGGCCACGCCGGCTATTCCGATCCGCTCGACGAGCAACACTTCATCGTGCGCGTGCTCAACGCGCTCCAGCGCAGCCCGTTCTGGTCGCATACCGCGGTGGTGATCGCGTACGACGATTCGGACGGCTTCTACGATCACCAGATGCCGCCGATCGTGAACCCGTCGTTCAGCGTGGCCGACAAGCTCAACGGCCTCAGCACCTGCACACTCGGCCTGCAGCAGGGACGCCCGACGCGGGGGACGCCGCTCAACGGCGCCTTCGGATATCCGGCGCAAGGCCGCTGCGGCTACGGCACCCGCCTTCCGCTGCTCGTGGTGTCGCCGTTCGCCAAGGAGAATTACGTCGACCACACGCTCACCGACCAGACCTCGATCCTGCGCTTCATCGAGGACAATTGGCTGTTCGGCGAACGCGTCCAGCTAGACGGCTCGTTCGACACGATCGCCGGGCCGATCAGCAACATGTTCGACTTCGCGCGCCGCAACGACGACGACCCGCGCAGGCTGATCCTCGATCCGGAGACCGGCGCGATTGTGTCGCCTGCGGACGGCGACGACCGCTGAGAAGCACCAAGCACCGGCGAGGCCAGGAGCGTCGCGCCCCTGGCCTCGTCGCGCTTCACAGTGATGCTGGAGAACGGCTTATGCGCCGACAGCATTCACGAGCGAAATCGCGGACAGATCGCGTCGTGCGGTCAAGACATGAAAGCGCCAGGTCAGCAGCGCCGCGAATGTGATGACGCTGAGCGAAAACCCGATCCATATTCCTATCGCGCCTAGCCTCAGCGGAAAAGCAAGTGCGTACGCGCTGGTGAAGCCGATCAGCCAGAAGCTTACCGCCGAATAGAGCATCGGCATACGCGTGTCGTTGAGGCCGCGCAGCGCCCCTGCGGAAATTGCCTGGATCGCGTCGCATACGAAGAAGCTTGACCCGATCAGCAGCAGCGTGGCCGCAAGCCTCGCAGTCTCGACCACATCCGGCCCGCTGCTACCGAGAAAGATGATCGGGATCGCGTTGCGCGCGGCGATCACGACGAGCGTGGTCGGCAGCATGAAGGCGCCGCCCAAGGCGATCGCCACCAGCCCCGCCCGGCGGGCGACGACGACGTCGCGCCGCCCGACCGCGTGCCCGACGCGCACGGTCGCGGCAAGGGAGATGCCGAACGGAACCATGAACAGGATCGTCGCCACCTGCAATGCGATCTGATGGGCGGCAAGCGCGATGCTACCGATCCAGCCTACGAGGAGCGCGGCCGAGGAGAACAGGCCCCATTCCAGCGTCAGTGCCCCGGAAATGGGCATTCCGATCGCGATGAGCTGACGCATCAACGTCCAGTCCGGACGCCAGAGGTGTCCGAGCACGCGGTATTTCCTGAACGGAGCACAGGCGTAGCAGATCCAGACTGCGGCAACGCACATCGCGACATTGACCGATGTGGTGGCGAGCCCGGCGCCCAAGAGATCGAGACGCGGGAACCCGAAAGCCCCGTAGATGAGCGCATAGGCGAGCATGCCATTGAGCGGGATCGCCGCGAGTGTCACCCATAACGCCGGTTGCGGACGATTGACTGCGCCCATGAAGTTGCGCAGCGCGATGAAGCACCAAGCCGGGATCATCGACCAGGCGAGACTGATCAAGTAGCGGGCGGCAAGCGCGGCTGCGTCGGGCGACTGCCCCGCCGCGATCAGAATATCCTGGCCCCAGAGCTGCAGCACGTTCAAAGGAATGCCGAGCATCACGGCGGCCCAAAGCCCGACCCGCAGCGCGCGGCGCACCATGCGCGGATTGCGCGCGCCGAAAGCCTGCGCGGCGAGCGGTGCGACGGCGGAGACCGGCCCCATCCCGAGCACGAATCCGACGAAGAGAATGAGATGCGCCAATCCGACCGCAGCGACCGCCTCCGCGCCGAGGCGTCCGATGAGCGCCAGGTCGGTGGTCATCATCGCGATCTGCCCGAGCTGGGTCAGCGCCATCGGCCAGGCCAGCTTGACCGTTTCGCCGATTTCGGCGCGCCAGATCGGACGCGCAGTCCGCGCTCTCAATCCGAGCGACGTGATGGCTGTTGGTGATCTCATTCTCGCCCACCCTAAGGAGAGTCGCTGCAAGAGAAAAGCGCAGCTCCTCGCGCCGGAACCGCGATGCGATGGCACCGCGTCGCACGCGTGTCATAAAGATTTCGCAGAAGGCTCGATTGGGCGACGCAAAGGCGCAGCGATCGGAACCAGACAAGCGAGCCAGCATACCGGTCGGCCCGGTTTGGTTCGTGATACCGGAATCCGATCATTGAGCCATGGCTGAGGAACCGCGCTACGCCATCTATTTTGTGCCGGCGGCTCAGAGCCGCCTCTATCGTTTCGGATCCTTCGTTCTGGGTTACGATTGCTATACCGGCAAGCCCGTGCCCCCCGACAACGACTTTGCAATCGACCGAAAGGAATGGGACAAGCTGACCGAGGAACCTCGTCGCTACGGATTTCATGCAACGCTGAAAGCGCCGTTCCACCTTTCCCACGCCTGCACCGAAGCACAGCTTATTAGTGCGATCTCCAGCTTTGCCGGGCTGGGTCACGTGGTTACGACGATAGCCCCCGCCATCCGGATGCTCGGCGGCTTTGCCGCTATGGTACCGGAGCATGCTGAGCCAACGGTCGATGCACTGGCGATGAAGTGCACCACGCTGCTTGATGCCTTCCGCGCGCCGATGTCGGCGCAAGAACGAGCTCGCCGCCTCGCCTTGGGGCTGAGCCAGAACCAGATGCAGAATCTGGAGCGCTGGGGATACCCGTTTCTATTCTCCGATTTCCGATTCCATATGACGCTGACGGGGAGGATCAGCTTGGATCGTCGCAATGAGGTCCTCGCTTGGCTTGCGAAAACGTTTGATCGCATGTGTGGAAGCGAGCCAATCACGATCGATCGGCTGGCGCTGGTGCGGCAGGACGGCGCCGATGCTCCCTTTCGGGTGATTGCCGAGACGATCCTAAAGCCGGCGGTGTGACAGTCAACCCTGCGGTTCTCGCGCCACGCGCAAACGCGTCTCTCCGCGGCGTCGCGGGCCCTACACCAACGCCCTTCGCAGCCGGGCGCTGATCATGTCGATGACGACGACCGTCACTACGACTACTAATATCTGCGCGGCCGTTTCGGCGTACTGAAACGCGCGAATGCTTTCATAGAGGGTCTGGCCGATTCCGCCCGCACCCACGATTCCCAACGTCGTGGCCGAGCGCACGTTGGTTTCCAAGCGATAGAGAATGAACGAGCTCCAGAGCGGGATGACCTGGGGAATCACGCCGAACACGATCTCCGGAATTCGCCGGGCGCCGGTCGCCCGGATGCCTTCCACCGGTCGCGGATCAATCGCTTCCACCGCCTCGGAATAGAGCTTCGAAAACACGCCCGTGTTGTGCACGAAGAGCGCCATCACGCCGGCAAACGGACCTAACCCTACAGCCACGACGAACAGCAGGGCGAACACGATCTCATTGATCGCGCGGCACGCATCCATCAAGCGCCGAACCGGCTGCACGATCCATTGCGGGCAGATATTCGATGAGGACAAGATCGCAAATGGTGCTCCGAGTATTGCCGCAAGCGCCGTTCCCCAAATCGCGATCTGCACAGTCACGACCATATCCGCGAGATAAGTTTCCCAGTCGCGAAAATTTGGATGCAGAAAGGCGCGGCCGAACTCCGCCATGTTGCGCCAGTCGGAGATGAGCGACGCCGCCCGGAACATTTCGGCCGGGCCCCAGCTCCAGATCAACAGCGCGAGCAGGATCAGCCACAGCGTCCAGCCACGCGCGCGCCGTGCAAGCGGATGAATTGGAATCGAGACGTCGATGCCAGACGGCGAAGCTTCAGCGGCGAGCGCGAACGACGGCCGCTTGTGTGTCTGTAAGATGGCTTCGCTCATCGAGAAATTTGCAGCGTGCACCGCGGGCCGGACACGCGCGCCGGAGCAAGCCGGCGCGCGATGCAGGCCGCCACTCAATGCGTGTTGGCAAACCCGGCGGCGAACTCGGCGATCATCTTGCGCATGGCATCCTTGTCTCCGGCCTGCTCCGCGGCAAGGAAGGCCGCAATGCGTTTTTGGTACGGATCGGTTTCGCCTTGCTTCTCCATCTGTTCGATCTTAGCGAGGTCCGCCCTGATCGCGGCGACTTGCGCGGTCTTCTCCGTATCGCTGAGCTTGTCATCGGCCTGCACTTTCATCAGCGCCTTGCTGGCCTCAAGCTTGCGGATCGGAATGAGCTGGCGATCGGAAGACGGAGTGAACGGCGACCAGATCAGGTTGGCGAGCACCTGCCGCGCGGCCTTGATGTCCGTCTCGGAGCCGAACCGGCCATAGCTCAAGAGGAAGGTGCAGAGCTTGGCTTTGATGCGGGGATCGAGGTCCTTGCGCCAGACCAGCGGATCGAGGGGAATGATCGGCGACGTCCAGATGATCTTGATCTGCTTGCGCGCGTCCGGGGTTGTGCGCTCGACCCGCTGCAAATCTTCACTGTTGTTGGTTGCGGCATCGACCTGTTTATGCGCCACCGCCATCGCGTTCGCCTGATGGCTCGCGTTGCGCACGGTCTTGAAACAATTCTTGGGCTCGATTTCGCGAGCAGCGAAGATGTAGGAGGTCGGGACCAGGAAGCCGGAGGTCGAGTTGGGATCGCCAATGCCGAAATTGAGCGACTTGTCGCACTTGAGAATGTCATCGAGTTTCGTGTACGGGCTGTCGACGTGCACGATGATGTGCGAGTAGTACCCGGTGCTGCCGTCCTTGGCGACGACCTGTGCGAATACTTCGCCATTCGAGCGATCCACCGCTTCCATGCCGGACTTGTTGCCGAACCAGGCGAGGTGCACCTTGTTGAAGCGCATCGCCTCGATGACCCCGGCGTAGTCGGTCGCATAGAACGCCCTGACCTTGAGTCCGGTTGCCTTGGAGATGGCTTCGACGAACGGCTCCCAGTTCGCCTTCTGGTTCACCGACGTTTCCGTCGAAATCACGCCGAAATTGATCTCGGCCAGGCTGTCCGCGCAAGCGAGCGTCCCCGCGACCGCCAGCACAAACGTCGCCAGTGCAATGCTTCTGAAAATTGGCAGCATCTTCATCTCCGGTTGGTGTTGAGCTGGGAAGTTCCGCAGCTGTCCCGCGCGTGGGGTCGACGGCGCCGTTGCCGTTATGCCTGCACCCGTCGCGCCTCGGGCCGTCCTTGACGCAACGGGATGGGCGCGACCACGCGTTCGCGTTCGGCGAACGCCGGCGTCTGCGAGAGCGCAAAGACCTCGTCGCTTTCCGCGCCGTAGATGCTGCTGAGCAGACCCGGCGTGAGCGACCGCGACGGGCCGTCGTAGACGCTCCTGCCGGCGTTGAGCGCAATCGTGCGCGGACAGTAGCGCAGCGCGTATTCAACCTGATGCAGCGACACGAGAACCGTGATGCCGTCGCGCCGGTTGAGATCCGCGAGGATGTCCATGACCCGACGCGCCGCGGTCGGATCCAGCGATGCGATCGGCTCGTCGGCGATGATGATTTCCGCACCCTGCACGAGTGCGCGCGCGATCGCCGCGCGCTGTTGCTGGCCGCCGGAGAGATCGCATCCGCGCTTGAGTGCATGCTCGGCGATGCCCACGCGCGCCAGTGCCTGCATCGCGCGGCGCTTTTCGTCGAGCGTGAAATGACCGAACGTCGCCTGGATCAGCGGCATCTGGCCGAGCAGGCCCAAGCACACGTTGGTCAGAACCGAAAGTCGCGGAACCAGATTGAACTGCTGGAAGATAACGCCGACGCGCACCCTTAGCCCATTGGCGGAGCGCGCCACGCGGCCGCGCCGTTGGATCGGCCGCTCAAACAGCAGAATTTCGCTGCTTTCTTGACGGCGGTCGTGGTCGATTGGCGTGAGACCGGCAAGGGCGCGAATCAAGGTCGACTTGCCCGACCCGGACGCTCCGATCAGCCCAACCATCTCGCCGCGTTGGATCGCGAAGCTAAGTTCGTCGAGCACCCGCGCGCCGGCGAACGATTTGGAAACCCCGCGCGCTTGAATGACAGTCTCCGTCGGCACGGGAACGAGTGTTTCCGTCGACACCAGCGCAACTCCATCGGACGTGATGCTACGGCCCTAACAGCGGCACATGACAGCGGGATGAACGAAAACGCCCTTGTCGCGCTTTTCCCTAGACAAGGGAGGTAAGTGGAGGATTCTTCTGTGAATTTCCGCGAGATCGACCGCGAAGAAGCCGTGTTGACCGCCGTCATACCGTGGCAAGCTGCCATGTAGGGCTCTGCGCCAGAGTCTCAATGCGCGATGCGTGCGGCCTCCGTGAGATGGACGATCCGGCCCGCGACCAGCACGCCGACAAGCCGCGGCCGGCCACGGGGCTCGGGATCGACCAGGATCAAGTCGGCACGCAACCCGCGAGCGATGGATCCGCGATCAACCAAGCCCACCGCACGCGCCGGCGACGCGGAAACCAGCGACCAAGCCTGCTCAAGGGGCGCGACTCCGGTTTCTGCCAGCCGGAACGCCGCGACTAGCGGCGCCGGATAGTAGTAATCCGACGCGAGGACCGAGCAGAGGCCATGCGAGATCATTTCGCTCGCATTCACCCAGCCCATGTGGCTCTTGCCACGCATCACATTGGGGGCGCCGAGAACGATGGCGTCGTCCGCCGCGGCGGCTTCGCGCGCCGTCTCCATGTTCATGGGAAACTCGCTTACGCGGCAGCCTAAGGAGCGGAACCAGCGCCGCTGCTCCGGGCTGGCGTCATCATGTGAGATGAGCGCCACCCCGTGGGTATTGGCATATTCGGCGATGCGGCTGATCGAGCCTGGCACCTCGTCGCCGCGCTGGCGCAGCCGTTCGACCAGCGCGAGGAAATCTTCCCGAGGCAGCCCCGAACGCTCGACCATCTGGGAAATCTTGTCCGGCCGCTTCATCGCATTGTCGTTGGACGGCAGGTGATCGTTGAAAGCGACCGCGCCGATGCGGCGTGCCGCCACCCATTCGCTCACTTCGGCTTCGGCGGCGAGATTGTAGGTTTCATGCCGGAGATGAAAGCGGGTGTCCGCCGCAAGGCATGGCCGAAGCGCTTCGATGGCGGCGAGAATGCCGCGGGCATTCTCGCCGCTGCGCAAGCCCGGCTCCCATGACCAGGTAACCCCATGAAAGACCGTGGTGATCCCGTTCGCTATGGCTTGGCGGTCGCTGTCGATGAGAGCAATGTCCAGCGAAATATCTACGCCGGGCCGCGGCATCATCTGCCGTTCGAAGGCATCGCCGTGAATGTCGACAATGCCCGGCAGGACGATCAGGCCGTCAGCATCGATCGTGCTACTTCCGGCATGATCGGCGCCGAGGTCAGCGATGAGTCCGTCGGCGGGGCTGATGTGAACGGTCGTAGCTTCGAGGCCGCTGTCGAGCAGAACGCGCCCGCCGGCGATGCGAAGATTCATGCTTTATTCTCGAGCCGTAGCAGCTTCGGTCCGCATTCGTGGGCATTGGTCGACCCCATCCATGACAGGCGCATGACAGCCCCACGGCAGGCCATCGGCCCTCGCCTGCGTGACAGACGTTTAGGTCTCGATAATCAATTCAAGTCGGTCGGCGGCAAAGCGCGCGCGCGTCGTGAGCACGGGGTGGTCGTCGCTATCGACGTCCACGCTATCGACGACCAAAATTGGACGACCGCGCGCGATCTTGAGGCTGGCCGAGTCCCCGGCTTCCGCGATCGCCGCGGTGACTTTCGTACTTTTTCTGGCGTAGTCGCGAACGCCGAAATGGGCGAGCATCCGCGTGATCGATTGGCTCGAGGCATAGATGCGAGCAGCGTCGGGGAACCGCTGTGCTGCCAGCCATGAGGTGGCGGCGCAAAGCGGAATGCGATCGGCGTTGCGCAGAAGTTCGAGGCGCACCACGGGGGTTCCCGCCTTGAGCTTGAGTCTCGAGGCGATATCGGGGTCAGCACTCTCAACCGCGCTCGCCGTGAGCCGGCCTCCGGCGGCTCGCCCGGCGCTGCCCACGATCTCCGAGAACCGCGTCCGCGGACGGATCGGATAGGAGATGCGACGCGCCTCGATATAGGTTCCGCTGCCGCGTTCGGCGCGTACCAGGCCGCGCTCGGCAAGCGCGGCGAGCGCACGCCGCACGGTGTGCCGGTTCACGCCAAAACGGCCGGCGATCTCGATCTCGCCGGGCAGCCTGCTTCCCGGCAGAAAGCGCCCGCGCACGATGGCTTGCTCGATGTCATCGGCCACACGACGCCACAGCGACACGCCAGCGGTTTGGGCGGCCTCACGCTCATCTGCCGTCCCGCGCAAGGGGACCTTGTGAATGGCGCGCATTGTCATCTCACTGTCACCAAAGCTTCATCGTCGGACGCTAGAGAGTTGTCTAGTAACATAGACAACTCGGCGATGGCAAACGCAGCGGCGAAAATTCTGTCAACTGACAATCTCGATCTCCGTCGTCGCCGGCGCGAAGCGATGGCGGTGCTCGCTGGGAGCAGCGCCGCCGAGATGACGCGATACCTCCAATCGGTCGGACCCAAGCCGCGCTATGATGAGATACGCGCGCCGGAAGGCGGGCTCTTGATGGTGCGCGGCCGCATCGGCGGCGACGGCGCGCCGTTCAACGTCGGCGAGGTGACGGTGTCGCGCGCCGCGATACGACTCGCGAGCGGCGAGGTCGGTTTCGGCTACGTGCTCGGGCGCGATCGGGAAAAGGCGCGGCTGATCGCGCTCTGCGATGCACTGATACAGAGCGAACATCACCGCGACGCCGTCGAGCGCACGATTTTGGCGCCGATCCGCTGCCGGCAACGCGCCGAGCGCGAACTCAAGGCACAACAGGTCGCCGCGACCAAGGTCGAGTTCTTCACGCTGGTGCGAGGGGAGGATTGACCGTGGTGAGCGCGGGCTTTGCCGATCCGGTGCTGTCGGCGCAGGCGACGTTCCGCGCCGTTCTCGACGCGACGGCCCGGCCCGCCAGCGTGCAGCCGCTCGGCGCGTCCATTTTGCCGCCGCCGCCGTTCTCGATCGGCGCGGCGGCGTTGGCATTGACCCTTTGCGATCATGATACGACGGTCTGGCTCGACGCCGATCTGCGCGCGAGCGAGCGCGTCACCGAATGGCTGCGGTTCCACTGCGGGTGCACGGTGGTCGACGCGCCACACGAAGCGGCATTCGCGTTCGTGAGCGCAGCGTTGGCGTTGCCGCGGCTCGAGGAGTTCGCGCTCGGCACGCCCGACTATCCCGACCGCTCCACCACGGTCGTGGTTCAGGTCGAATCGTTTCGATCGGGGACGAGTCTGGTGCTGACAGGTCCGGGCATTCCTGGCCGCCGCACGCTTCGCGCCGCGCCGCTGCCGGACGACATGCCCGCGCGGCTCGCCGCCAACCGTGGACGATTTCCCTGCGGCATCGATCTCCTGCTGGTGACCGCGAACGAGGTGGCCGCCCTGCCGCGCTCGGTTCGGATCGTGCGCGAGGACAATTGACATGTACGTTGCAGCGAAAGGCGGGGAGCGCGCGATCGAAAATGCGCATCGGCTGCTCGCCTACGAGCGGCGCGGCGATCCCTCGGTTCCGGAATTGTCGCTTGCGCAGATTGGCGAGCAGCTCACCTTGGCAGTCGATCGGGTAATGAACGAAGGCTCGCTCTACGACCGCGAGCTGGCTGCTCTCGCCATCAAGCAGGCGCGCGGCGACCTGATCGAGGCGATCTTCCTGGTGCGCGCCTTCCGCGCCACCTTGCCCCGATTTGGCGCCAGCGAACCCGTCGACACGGCAGCCGTGGCAGTGCGGCGGCGTATCTCTGCGACTTTCAAAGATCTCCCGGGCGGCCAACTCCTCGGCCCGACCTTCGACTACACCCATCGTCTGCTGGAGCCAGAATCCGCGCTCGCACTCACAGGCGAGCCGGCGCGAGCCGAGGCAAACCAAAATACGATGCCGCGGGTGACCGACCTCCTCGCTGGCGAGGATCTCGTTGAGCGATCCCCGCCTGCCGACTCCGAAGCCAGGATCGGCGATCTCACCCAAGACCCCTTGAGTCTTCCCGCCGCGCGCGACGTGCGCCTGCAGAATCTCGCGCGCGGCGACGAGGGATTTTTGCTGGCCCTCGGCTACTCCACCCAACGCGGCTACGGCCGCAATCATCCGTTCGCCGGTGAAATCCGCCTTGGCGAGGCCGAGCTCGAGTTTGCGGCCGAAGAGGTCGGCTTTGCCGTGCCGCTCGGGCGCATCACGGTCACCGAATGCCAGATGATCAATCAATTTCGCGGCTCGGCCAGTGAACCGCCGCGCTTCACGCGTGGCTACGGCCTCGGCTTCGGCCAATGCGAGCGCAAGGCCATGGCCATGGCCCTGGTGGACCGCGCTTTGCGTGCGCGCGAGCTCGGCGAGGAGATCAGGGGTCCTGCGCAGGATGAAGAATTCGTGCTGTCGCATTCCGACAACGTGCAGGCAACCGGATTTGTCGAGCACCTCAAGCTACCGCACTACGTGGATTTCCAGGCCGAACTCGGGCTCGTTCGCCGGCTGCGCGCGGAATTTGAAGAGGCGGGCACGGCCGGTTCCGTTCGGGAGGCGGCCGAATGAACACACCCGCCTACAATTTCGCTTACCTCGACGAACAGACCAAGCGGATGATCCGCCGCGCCATTCTCAAGGCGGTGGCGATTCCCGGCTATCAGGTGCCGTTCGCCAGCCGGGAAATGCCGATGCCGTACGGCTGGGGAACCGGCGGGGTGCAGGTGACCGCCGCGATCCTCGGACCTGATGACTTGCTTAAGGTCATCGACCAGGGTTCGGACGATACGACCAACGCGGTCTCAATCCGAAAATTCTTCATGAAGACGGCCGGAGCGCGAACGACGACCAGCACCCGCAAGGCCACTGTGATCCAGACGCGCCACCGCATTCCTGAAGCGCCGCTGGGCGAACACCAGATCCTGGTGTTCCAGGTGCCAATCCCCGAACCCTTGCGATTTCTCGAGCCGCGCGAGACCGAGACGCGTCGCATGCATGCGCTCGCCGAATACGGCCTGATGCACGTCAAGCTTTACGAGGACATCGCGCGTCATGGCCACATCGCGACCACCTATGCCTACCCGGTCAAGGTCGACGGCCGCTATGTCATGGATCCGTCGCCGACGCCCAAATTCGACAATCCGAAAATGAACGATTGCGCTGCCCTGCAGCTTTTCGGCGCCGGCCGCGAGAAGCGCATCTACGCAATTCCTCCGTATACCCAGGTGAAATCCCTCGACTTCGACGATCACCCGTTCGAGCGCTATCGCGCCGACGGGACTTGCGCGTTGTGCGGGGCGGCCGACAGCTTCCTCGACGAGGTCCTCACCGACGATCGCGGCGGCCGCATGTTCGTGTGTTCCGATACCGATCATTGCGAGACTCGACGTTCGCGCAGGTCGGGCGAACCGCAACAGGTTTCGCCATGACTGACATGGATGACGAAGAACCGCTGCTGATCGCACAGGGCCTCACCAAATGGTACGGCCGCCAGCTCGGTTGCCGTGACGTTTCGCTCGACCTCTACGAAGGCGAGGTGATGGCGGTCGTGGGCGAATCCGGCTCTGGAAAGACCACGCTGCTGCAGCTCCTGTCCGCTCAACTCGAAGCGACAGCGGGGCGCGTGCTCTATCGCATGCGGGACGGCGTAACGCGCGACCTCTCGATTTTGGGCGAGGCGGAGCGCCGGTTTCTCGCGCGCACGGACTGGGGCTACGTCCATCAGGAGCCAACGCTTGGCTTGCGCATGATGGTGTCCGCCGGCGCCAATGTCGGCGAGCGCCTGATGGCAGTCGGGTGGCGCCATTACGGAAAGATCCGCGGTGCGGCGACGAACTGGCTCGAACGAGTGGAGCTCGATCCGGCGCGCATCGACGACACGCCGCAGACCTATTCCGGCGGAATGCGGCAGCGACTGCAGATCGCGCGTAATCTGGTCACCCACCCGCGGCTGGTCCTCATAGACGAGCCGACCGGCGGTCTCGATGTGTCCGTGCAGGCGCGGCTGCTCGATCTGCTGCGCGGCCTGGTTGCCGATCTCAAGCTTTCCGCTGTGATCGTGACGCACGACCTTGCTGTCGCACGGCTGTTGTCTGATCGCATCATGGTCATGAAAGGCGGTGAGGTGATCGAGACCGGATTGACCGACCAGGTGCTCGACGATCCGTGCAAGCCCTACACGCAGCTGCTGGTCGCGTCGATTCTTCCGCCGTGAGACGAGCCATGCCAGTCGTCATCGAGCTTTCCGGCGTCGCCAAGAATTTCATCATGCACCTGCAGGGCGGCGTGCGGCTTTCCGTCGTCGCCGACGTCGCGTTCGCGGTGAAGGCGGGCGAATGCGTGGTGCTCGACGGTCCGTCCGGAGTCGGCAAATCGTCTGTTCTCAAGATGATCTTCGGCAGCTACCGCTGCGATCGCGGGCAAATTCTGGTTCACCGCGGCGCCCAGCACATCGATGTCGCCGACGCAGCGCCGCGCCGCATTCTCGGACTGCGCCGGGATGCGATCGCCTATGTCAGCCAGTTTCTCCGTGCCGTGCCGCGCGTGCCCGCCATCGACGTCGTGGCCGAGCCGCTGGTGATTAACGGCGCCGTGCGCGACGCCGCGCGCAAGCGCGCCGGCGAACTCCTGCGCCGGCTCAACATTCCGGCTCCGCTCTGGGAGCTGCCGCCGGCGACATTTTCCGGCGGCGAGCAGCAGCGGGTCAACGTCGCGCGCGGCTTGCTCCCGGAGCGCCCGATTCTGCTGCTGGACGAGCCGACCGCCTCGCTCGATGCCGCCAATTGCGCCGTGGTGATGGACCTCATCGCGGAAAAGAAGCGGCGCGGGACCGCGATTGTCGCGGTGGTACATGACCCGAATGTGCGCAACCGCATCGCCGATCGAGTCATTGATCTGACGAAATTCCGGGCAGCCGCGTGAGGACGCCATGTCCGGAAGACACCAAGATCTCGTCCTTGCCAATGCGCGGATCGTCTTGGCCGATCGAGTCGTCGAGCGCGGATGGCTTGCTGCCGTAGACGGCGTAATCGCCGAATTCGGCGAAGGCCTTCCACCGGAATGCGGCGAGGATCTGCACGGCGATCTGCTGATGCCGGGTCTGGTGGAACTGCACACCGACCATCTCGAGGCGCACTACGCGCCGCGCCCCAAGGTCAGCTGGGATCCGGTTGCCGCGGTTGTCTCGTTCGATGGCCAGCTCGCGACCAGCGGCATCACGACCGTGCTCGATTCGCTGCGCGTGTGGCCTGAGGACGGCGCGGAGGAGGTGGATGGTCACGCGAAGATATTGGCGCACGCGATCGCAGAGGCGCGTTCCGCCGATTTGTTGCGCGTCGATCATTTTCTTCATCTGCGCTGCGAGGTACCGATGCCGAGCGTCGTCTCGGAAGCAACCGAGCTGGTCGGCCGCAGCGACGTTCGTCTGGTGTCATTGATGGATCACACGCCGGGCCAGCGGCAATTTCGCGACGAAGGCAAGCTCCGTGACTACTACCGCGGCAAGCGGGGCGATTTCACTGACGCCGAGCTGGACGCGGTGTTCCGCAGGCGGCTTGAGTACCAGGCAGCTTACGCCACGCGGAACCACCGCCAACTGGTGGATCTTGCCCGGGATCATGGCAAGCCGCTGGCGAGTCATGACGACACTACGCTTGAGCATGTCGGAGAGGCGATCAGCGATCGCGTGTCGCTCGCCGAATTTCCCACGACCGTTGCGGCCGCGCAGGCGCTGCATTGCGCCGGAATTCGGGTGCTGATGGGCGCGCCCAACCTGGTGCGCGGCTGCTCCCACGCGGGCAACGTCACCACCGCGGAGCTGGCGAAAGCGGGCGTGCTCGATGTGCTCTCCTCCGACTACATGCCGGCGAGCCTGCTGCTGGCGGCACTGCGTTTGCCCGACGCCGTTCCGGGAATCGATCCCGCGGTGGCGTTCCTGTCGGTCACCAAGACGCCGGCGCAAGCAGTCGGTCTCGACGACCGCGGCGAAATCGCGATCGGCAAGCGCGCCGACCTCATCCGCGTCCACGTCAGGCGGGATGTCCCCACGGTACGCACCGTGTGGCGGTGCGGGAGGCGTGTGGCGTGACCTGGTTCGTTGACACGCGCGCGTCAAGCCGCACGCGACTCGGCATGATCGGCCCGGGCCGCCTGGTTCTGGTGGTGGGTCCGAGCGGCGCCGGCAAGGACACGTTGATCAACGGCACGCGGCTTGAGTGCGCGGACGATCCGACCGTGGTCTTTCCGCGGCGGGTGGTGACGCGGCCACCCTCAACATCGGAGGATCACGAGTCGATATCCGTGGAATCGTTCGAACGGACGGCCGCATCTCGGGGATTTGCACTGTGGTGGCATGCCCACGGTAATCGCTACGGCATTCGTGCATCGATCGATGACGACGTCCGCTTGGGAAGGACCGTCATCTGCAATGTGTCGCGCACCATCGTCGGCATTGCGCGGGAGCGTTACGCGAATGTGACGGTCGTGCTGATCACCGCGCCGGAGCGTGTTCTGGAAGCGCGTTTGGCATCCCGTGGGCGACCAAGTGATGGCGAAATCGCGCAACGAATGGTGCGATCGTCGGAGCTCGAGCGGAGCAATGAACCCGACTTTGTCATTCGCAACGTCGGTCGGCCGGGGGTAGGAATCCGCCGTCTTTTGAACGTGATCCACGACCCGGGATTTTTCGTGATCTTTTGACCAGCGCCATTTGCACGCTCGCTCACAGGCAAAAGCTCTGGTTTTGCGGTGCTTGAGGATTGCTGGAGGAACCATCTCCAAGCGACTATGATGAACAAACCAACATCACCTATGCCAAGGATACTGATACGTGGCAGCGCTTCGTTCGTTGAATCTGACGGACTTCATCGATTCGCTCATTAGTCTTTTCAGCGCCTTCGTTCTCGGCACCTTGATCGGGGCCGAACGCCAATATCGTCAGCGACAAGGCGGATTGCGAACCAACGCTTTGGTGTCACTGGGTGCCGCCGCGTTCGTGGACATTGGCATGCACCTCAACGGCAACGCCGGTGCCACCCAGATCATTGCCTACGTTGTCTCCGGCGTAGGATTCATCGGCGCCGGAGTGATCATGAAACAGGGCGGCAACGTCTGGGGCCTCAATACCGCTGCCACGCTGTGGTGCTCGGCTGCGGTTGGCGCCTGCGCGGGCGCGGATTTGGCCGTCGAAGCTGTCGTGCTCACTGCACTCGTCCTCGCCGGCAATACCTTGCTGCGTCCGCTCGTCAACGCGATCAATCGCACCCCAATAAACGAGGCCTCATCCGAGGCCATCTATGAAGTTCGTCTGACGACCGACGCTGAGCACCTCAACGAAGCGCGGGAGCTGCTCACGGCAAAGCTGGAAACCGCGAGCTACCCGCTGCGCGGAATTGAAGTCGTGGAACATGATCCCGCGACGGTCGAGGTCGTCGCCACCTTGCTCGGGACGAGCGCCAATCGTGACGAGCTGGAGCGGGTGGTAACGGCTCTGAGCGAGGCGGCGATCACGCAGCACGCGAGCTGGGCGGTGAGAACGGTGGAGTGATCCGGGATGTGGTCGCGCGGCGGCTCCTCAGTGGCCGACATACCAGGCGCAATAAGCGGCAGTCCCGCATTCGCTCGTCCATTTCCAATTCAGGTTTGTTTCGCTGACATCGGTGGCATTCTTCATCGCCTTGGCCGTGATGGTGTCGAAGGCTTGGCCATGACGGCCGGTGACACGAACGGCGGTATGGATCTGCAGCCATTTGCCACCGAAGTCGCAGGTGTAGGGTGACACCCGCAGCCCGCCGAGATTTTTCCACTGACCCGGAAAGCGCATTCCGAGGCACCTGATCTCCTCTTGTTTCTTGTTGCTCTCGGCGAGTGCTTTGTCGATTTCTTGTCGCAGTGGGGCCGATTTGGCGATGACCGGCGCAAGATCGTCGAAAGGCAGAGTTCCAAACTGAACAAGCTTGCTGGTATCGAACGCCGAGGCGGAGGAGATGCCGAGTAGTAACGCAGCCGGGACGAGTCTCACTATCATTGCAAGCCTCAAGCTCGCGATTGCACCGGAACGTGAAGCCTACAGGATTTCGTTTCAACCGGTAGCGCTTCGGGGAACGCCGGCGCACCTATTGGGAGAGCCCTGAAGCGAGGTTTGCTTTCGCTTCAGGGCCCTCAGTGCCGGCACACAACGGGCCATCCCCGGACGCTGCACGTCCCAACCCGTTGCATCAGTCAATTATATCTGCGAGCTGGCGTTGACGTGTGCCATTCCAGCAACAGGTTCAAAGCATTTTCGTTTTGTGAGGCGGTAACGCCATACGGAAAACCGGAGCTTACACCGCATCTGAAGTGCGGGGAAAATTGGCTGACCGTCATCAGACTGTAGCAATCTGAAAAGTAGCAAAGTTGGGTGCTGCGTGCTGGCCCACCCCCTGGCCCCCCTGTCCAGGACGCAAGCACTTGTAACCGTCCGCACGAGCCCTGGGTTGAGCGTACCCAACCCAGGGCTCTCCGATGCGCTCGTTCGCTTCGATCAACCGCTGAGCGTGGTCCACGCTTGCTTTTGTTGGCGAGCGTAGCCCGACCTCACAGAATGGGCCGCGTTAGCGAAAATCGAACATGTCGAACAGATCGCCGACCGCCGGCATGTTGCGCGGCACGTACGGATTGTCGTCATCCATACGCGGGTTGGGAAGATTGTCGCGGCTGCGGTGGCTCAGCGGCGCCAAGCCCCAGTTGCGCTCGATGAACTTCACCACGGAGGCATGATCGTTGTAGCTGTGCACGACCCTGCCGCCGCGCGAGTACGGCGAAACCACGACCATTGGAATGCGCGGACCGTCCCCGAAGAAGTCGAGCGGCTGAAAGAAACCAGGATCCCAGAAGCCGCCGCCCTCGTCAAAGGTGACCAGCAAGGCGGTCTGCGCGAACAGCTCGGGGCGCGCCTTCAGCTTGTCGAGAATCTTGTCGAGCATCGCCTCGAACAAGTCCAACTTCGAGCTCGCGGGATGCCCGTCGACCAGGCTGTCAGGCTTGACATAGGCAACTGACGGCAGCCGCCCGTGCTCGAGCTGGTCGAAGAAGTCGATCGCGTCCTTGATGTGGGCGGCGCGCTGTTGTGGATCGCCCATGATCGAGCTTGCATAGGAGAACGGGTTGCAGATGTCGCAGTAGTTGGCGCCGACCAGCTGATCCACTGGATCGGTCGAGCCGTTCGCGACGCGCACGGCCGCGTTGAAGCCACCACCGTAGTAGGCCCAGGAGATTTTTTTCTCGTTGAGTGCATCGCCGACGGTGCGCAGCGAGGACGGCGGCACCTTCGTGCCGGACAGGATGCTCGCTGCGTCGATTTGCCCGTTCGGCAAGAAGCCGGGGCTGAGATTGTTGATCATGTAGAAATGACCGGCTTCGCAGTTGGGTGCCGGGTGCCAGGGCAGCGTCGCCAAATAGCTCACGATCGCGGCGATACCGGGCGCGCTGAGATCGGAGCAGTTGGTCCACTGCTTGTCGACTTTGAAAGCCACGTTGGTGGGCGACTTAGGATCGGGATTGGCGACGCTCGCCGCCGGCGGCTGGCTTACCCCTTGGAACGTGGTCCAGAAAATGGCATCGGCCGTGCCCAGCATGATGTGCTGGACGGCGGTCCCACCCATGACCGGCTGATGATAGTTGTCGTTGAGCGTGAATTCGTCGGCGATGCGCTTCATCACGGGCGCGTCACCGCGCAGCATGTTCAAGAAGCCCATCGCATTGCTGCCGGAGCCGTCGTTGCGCGCGACGCCGACGAACGGATAGAGGTCGTTGAGACAGCCGGACGGGTTCTTGGGCGTCGCATTGAGAACGTCGCAATCCGACTGCTGCCACATGTGGAAGAACCGGTGCACCATGTCGCCGGTGTAGCTGTCATAGGGGAGCGTCGGACCGGTCAACTGGAACACCCCGTTGCGCAGTGTGGTGGCGTTGGCAACGCGCGTGTCGGTGGAAAACATGGGAAGCCCGCTTGCTCCGGTGCGCAAGAGGCCGAGATCTTCAGCCTCGATATTGGGCTCGATCCGCGGCAGCAGCGAGTCCGGCACGGAAGCGTCGAACGGACCTTGACCCTGGCTCAACGGGCCCGGCGCGGTCGGCACATAGGCGGTATTCGGCGGTGGGAATGAAGGCTGCAGTGGTGCCTGCTGATAGGGAGTTTTTCCGACCGTCTTGAATGCGTCGATGAAGTAGGTGGCGGGGTATGGCTGGTTGATCTGGAACTGCATCGACCGGATGAAATTCGGGCCCGGGATGCCGTCCTCGTGCACGATCCCGCGCGACAAAACATTGTCGACGGTTTGCCCATGCTTCGGCTTGTAGGTGGCATAGATGCTGTCGAAGGTCCAGTTTTCCCCGATCAACACAATCAGGTGCTTGATCGGCGTGGCGGTCCGCACCTGGCGCGCCGCGCCGTCGTCCCGGTCGTCCGCCGCAGCGCCGGCGCACGACATCGCGCCGATCGCCATCACGCCAAGGGCCGTCGACCACCACGGCTTTCGTTTGAAACCGCCTAGCAACATGATTGCCTCCTTTCGGTTGAAGACAATCAACGCTAGGCCTCACTCGGTGACGCCGGCGTGTCAGCTTTGTTGCGTCCCCATGATTCCCCGCGACCTAAATTTGCGATTGTGAGCTCGCCGACCGCACCGATGGCGCCATCCACGAGCACAGTTCGCGGGAAATTTTGGAATATCTGCTCGCTTTCGCCGTTGCAGCGATGTTCCCTCTGCGGAGCGCGCGCCGCGAATCTTCCACGAGTTAGTTGTGTCGCATGGCTGGATGGCTGGCGTCGCATGGCTGAGGCGAAGTTGATTTGCGCACATCGAGAGAAATGGTGGCCGCTTACCGAAGAATCGCGCGTGAGGGTTCACGTCGCGCACATCGACCGCGCATTGATCCGTAAAACTACGCATCGATCCACAAAAGATGTGACGACAGTCGTTCAAACGAGATTTGAGCGGATCGTCACAAATTGCCTCAGCCGGTTTTCATAAATATTCGTGCTCAATGCGCTCTCAGTTTGCGCTCCGCTGCACGGCCGATCGCCTCCTTGCACGGGGCACTGAGAGCCGCAAAGTGCTGTTTGACGCACAATAAGATGCGACCCGCGCTGGGCTTGATGGCTCGGCACTGCTCCTGGATATCCGCGCCGCAGGATTTGCGCACCGGCGTAATGCTTACCAGTGCCGCTTTGCAGGGCTCGGTGAAATCTGGGAGGTGTGCCTTGATACATTCCACGAGTGTTTCCCTTCCCGATTGGGCAGGGGCACAATGACTTGGTATGTCCCGGCTGCACGCCTCTATGACCGTGGCATATTGGCCAAAGGCGGGGGACACCGTGAGCAGCAGAAACATTGCAAGGTTTAAACAAGGCCTTCCCACATCAGCCTCAAATCGTTCGAGCGTGCCGCAGCCTGCATCAGGCTACCGTCTTTAGATTTCGGAAGTCGACAGGTTTCCAACAAAGCTGAGCGGTAGTCGGCACTCTCAGCCTCGCAGAGGAAGTCCGCGCGGCGCGGTCGAGAAGGCCGCCGGTCGGGCCTTGGCGTCGTGTGATATTCGAGACCAGGCGGGTATTGCGGCCGCGCTTGTAGAGGCGACACTATCGCGCGAGTGAGTAGAGGTCAGTGTGCGGTCCACGCAACCTGCACGCCCTGGCCGCGCCGCCTGCCCTTGTGGTCAATCCACCGGTTCTCGCTATCAGATTGCTTGGCTGCCCGGATCGCGACCGGGCCCACATTGGCGAGGAACAGCTTTTCGTGGGGGCGCGTGAGCGTTTCGATGGCCTGTCTCAGCGACAGCCATTTCA
>Ga0306922_10001479_pt1 | contig 21021 bp, 19 predicted proteins | sample sta12Cox44000082_FD_203758 | JGI IMG/M metagenome (GOLD analysis project Ga0306922, IMG submission 203758) | Lab enrichment of tropical soil microbial communities from Luquillo Experimental Forest, Puerto Rico - statoxic.12C.oxic.44.000.082 (v2)... | ecosystem: Environmental > Terrestrial >... | reverse complement strand
CAAATTCGGCTGAGATTCCCGATAGAATAGCCGCCTATGCTGATCGCCAAGATTCGCTCCGGGCGAGCGCCCCGGTGAGCCAACGCGTCCGCGAATGGATTTTGCTCGCCGGTTTCTGTGTATTTCTCTTCTTCTACGGGTTAGGGCAATTCGGCCTGGTTGGGGCCGACGAACCGCGCTACGCGCAGGTTGCCCGCGAAATGTGGGCGCGGCATGACTGGGTCACTCCCACACTGGGCGGCGATGCCTGGCTGGAGAAGCCTCCCCTGTACTACTGGCAGGCCATCGCCGCGTACAGCCTCTTTGGCGTGCGCGACTGGGCAGCGCGCTGGCCTTCGGCCATCGACGCGTCGCTGCTGGTGGCGGGCGTGTACCTGTTTCTGCGCAAGCTGCGCCCTGGGTTTCAGCTCGACGGCGCGCTGATGGCTGCGTCGGTTGCGGGAATCGTGGGATTCGCCCACTCTGCGTCAACCGACACGCCGCTGGCAGCGATGTTCTCACTCGCCATGCTTTGCTGGTATGTGTGGTGGGAGACGGGCCACAAGCTCCTGCTGGCGGCTTTCTACGTTTTTTCCGCGCTCGGGGTATTGGCCAAAGGCCCGGTGGCAGTGGCGCTGGCTGGGGTGGTGATCCTGTTGTTCGCAGTAGCTGCCCGGGACGTTCGCCGAGTGCTGCGGACGCTGTGGCCGCCAGGGATGGTGCTCTTCTTTGCGGTTGCCGCGCCTTGGTATGCGGCGATTCAACACGCGCATCCGGAGTTCTTCCGCGTCTTCCTCCTGGAGCACAACCTGGCCCGCTTCGGAACCAATCTCTACCATCACCCGCAGCCTTTTTGGTTCTACCTTCCGGTTGCCTTGCTGGGGCTCTTGCCGTGGACGCTGTTCGCGCTGACGTCTCTCAACGAGGTTGGACGTGCCTGGTGGCAGGAACGCCACCTGACCGCAACCCACAAGGATGCGCTGAATGTATTTCTTGTGATCTGGTTGCTGGTGCCAATTGTCTTCTTTTCGCTTTCGCAGTCGAAGTTGCCGGGATACATCCTGCCGGCGATTCCGGCGGGACCTTTGCTGGTGGTGGAATACGTGCGCAGACACGTAGAGGCAGAGGATCGTCCGCCACAATGGCTGATCGGGGCTCATGCGCTGCTTGCGGGAGGGCTGCTCGTTCCGTCAGTGCTGATCGCGTCCTTGTTGCTCGAGCACCGGCTGCCCTGGGGAACCGTGACGGTGCTCACTTCTGCGGTCGCGCTCGGGGTGGCGATCGGCATTGGGGTGACGCTTCGAGGGAGGCTGGGGTTGCGCCCGCTGTATTTCGTGACCTTGATTCCAGTGACGCTGGCAGTGGCTGCGCTGATACGAATTGGCGCGCCCGTGCTGGATGAAAAGCTTTCGGCGCGTCCGGTTGCGTTCCAGCTGGCATCGATGGAGACCAGGACTCTGCCGGTTGCGGTCTTGGGGATTGGACGCGAGATCGAGTTTGGGCTGGCGTTCTATCTGAACCAGCCGATCAGCCGATATGAGTCCAAGCAGGTGCCGATGACCGAGCATCTGCTGGTCGCACCGGAAGGAACGCGGTCGGCGATTTCGCAATTCATTGGCAGCCGGAGAGTGACCTATCTGGGGAACTATGCATTGCAGCATTTCGATTTCTACTGGGTCGCTCGGTCGGCCGCTCCTTCACCTGGCGAAGCTTTGCGCTGGGAGACTCCATCTAGAGTCGAATTACGCGAACCCATGGAGACGAACCCTCCTCGTTAACGACGCTGGCGCCGGTTGGTTTGCCTCTGACGGCGAGAAGCAACTAGACTGCTTGGTTCGTGCCCCTCAGGATTCCGCTGCCGAGGCCGCACGGGAGACCCGTGGAGATCCTCGATCTAAGACATTTTTCCTCCGTCGATGTGCGCCCCTTGTTGGACCACGAAACCCAGGTCTGGTCGCGCCTTCTGTCATGGGACTACAGCGGTTCGGCGGACATGATCCTGCGATATCTCGATGCGAAGATCCTGCCCGGATACGCCGCCGTTGATCGCGGCCGCATTTTTGGCTACACGTTTTTTGTGTATGAAGGCAGCAAGGGGGTGATCGGAGATTTGTTCGTCTCCAACGGCGAACGCCTTCCCGAGCCGCATGTCGTCGAATCGCGGTTGCTCATGCACGTGATCGAGACGCTGCAACAGTCGCCCGGAATCCATCGCGTCGAGGCTCAACTGCTGGTTCACGAAGCGGGAGTGCTGGCGCGTCCGTTTCTGGATCAGGGGTTCCGTCGGCATCCACGGCTGTTCATGGCGATGTCTTTGAGCAAGCCGGGACGGCCCGCGCCCTCGGTATATCCGGACTTCGAGATCCGCAATTGGACGGAAGGGGATTATCAATCGGCCGCGGCTGTGATCACGGCTGCCTACCGCGGGCACGTGGATGCCGAGATCAACGATCAATACCGGAGTCTGAGCGGGTCGCTGCGTTTTCTGAATAACATTGTCCGCTTTCCCGGCTGCGGGATTTTTGATGCGGAGTCTTCCTTTGTAGCTACGCATAAAATCACGCGGCAAATTGCCGGGCTGATCTTGTGTTCGCGCGTCCGTCACGATGTGGGGCATGTCACGCAGGTTTGCGTGTTGCCGGAGTATCGGTCGCGGGGTGTGGGAGAAGCGTTGCTAGCCTGCACGGGGAATGCGTTGCGCAAGCGCGGATTCTCTATGCTCTCGCTCACGGTGACGGAAGCGAATGCGCGGGCGGTCGAACTCTATCGGCGGCTGGGGTTCGATTCGCAGCGGATCTTTGATGCGTTTGTGTGGGAACAGTAACAAGACCAGTCATCAGTCTTCAGCGAAAGACTCTATCTGCAGGTGTCAGTGGAGTGACGGGCGTCCCCGCCCGTCGGCGCCTCTGTAGGCTGCCTCTTAGCCGACGACTGACGACTGGCGACTACCTGCGAATCAGCCACATCACCCAGCCCGCCAGGATCACTCCTCCGAGGAACATGGAGAAGCAATAGAGTCCGTAGCGGACCATCTCCTGCGGGGTGTTGCGCTGAGTGATCCCGAAGACCACCGAGGCGAAGATTGAGAACAGGACAGCGCTGGTGAAGTGCGAGAGGGTGATCGTCATGGCTTTTTCCCGATGGCGATGTGGTAGGCGTCGGCGACGGTAATGAAGTTGAGCAGGCCGGCGACAATCAGAAACTTGGTGCCATAGTCGGCGGTGGCGTGAGAAATGGCGCCGTGGCCCCAGTCCATGGCTCGGGTCACGATATAAAGGCCGCCGGCGCCGATGTTTCCGACGAAGCCCAGCATATCGAGAATGTCGCCGCCATTGGGTTTGTAGACGCGCCCCTGCATCGCCAGACCGAGGAAGAACATGGTGAAAATCGAGAGCATCAGGAGAACGCCACGCCCCCATCGCTTCTGAATGAGGTGTCCAGCTCCGGGAATCAGCCAGCCGATGGCGGGCGCGAGGACGGACATGGTGCTTACCGGACCCGCGGCATCCTGCTCAGATTGTTTCGTTTTTACGGGGGATGGGTTCGCCATTCAGATGATCACGATCTCGCGTTGGATTTTGCCCGTTACTTCCGCACGCCCAGGGCGGACCAGCACATTGACCTCGCTGCGCACGCCGAACTCGGGAAGATACACGCCGGGTTCAATGGAGAAGCAGGAGTTGGGCAGGATCTGGCGCTCGTCATGGATCTCGAGGTCATCCATATTGGCGCCGTTGGAATGCACTTCGGTGCCGATCGAGTGACCCGTGCGATGGATAAAGTAGTCGCCGTAGCCCGCTTTCTTGATGGTGTCGCGCGTGGCCCGATCCACCTGCCAGCCGGCGATGTGCTGCCCGGCACGGATGGCCTCGAGCACGGTCTTCACTCCAGCGTCGCGGGCATCGCGCACGACCTGGAAAATCTCGCGCTGCCTGTCGGACGGCGCTTTGCCGATGTAGCCCGTCCAGGTGATGTCGTAGTACACCGCGCCCGGGACGTCTTTTTTGCCCCAGATGTCGAGCAGTACGAAGTCGCCATCGCGAATGGGGGCGGAACCCTCGGCATGGGGCTCATAGTGTGGATTGCCGCTGTTGGCGTTGACCGCCACTACGGGCGGATCGTCGGTGACGAGGTTCTCGCGGCGGAAGGCCTCTAAAATCCATTGCTGCATCGCATATTCGTTCGTGCCGCCATTGCGCACGCGCCGGCCGATTTCCTGGAAGGCAGCCGAGGTTATGCGGTCCACCGAATCCCGCGCCTCGAAATGCGTCTTGATCTGCTCGTCGGTCCAGGTGGCTTCAAACTGAGCGATCAGGTCGGCGGCGCTGACCACGTCCTTGCCCATTCCGCGAACCAGGTCCATGGTGCCGGCATCGACCAGCGAAACGGTGAAGACAAGATTGTTGGGCGAGTACTGCATCGCGATGTTCTGAGAGTCGGTGAGCAGCGTCTTAAGCTGCTCGAACAGTTCCTGCCAGCCCGAATACACCTGTTTGGGTCCCGGGAGAGAGTCGAGGTGTCCGGCCTCGATGCGGTGCACGAGCTTGCGCGGCTCGCCCTTGGCGGGAATCAGGTAGAACCAGCGGCGAGTCACCATCATGGAACCGGGCAGTCCCAGCACGCGGTACGCGATCGGGTCGCGGTGATGATGGTCGTAGAACAGCCAGGCATCAATATTTCTCTCGCGCAAGGCTGCTTGAATGGCTGGAAGATTCATGACAATCCTCTATTGTAAACAACGGCGTGCGTTTCCGCGAACCAAGATGAACGATGGTGCCCCAGCTTCGCGTCCGCTTTTGGACGCGAACCGGGGCTGACGGCGATCCTCGCCCTTAAACGGCCGCAAGCTGCCCTTAAAAATCCCATGCCGGACTATGGGCGGCGCGCCACCAGCGGCGCAGCGCGACCACCGCCCAGATACCTTCGACAATTCCGAACGGCCAGGCCCCCTCGAGGAAGCCGTAAATCGAGGCCAAAACGCATGCTGCCGCGAAGCCGAGCACGAACTTCGGGCTGCGTGCCTCGAACGCGTAGCAGACCAGCATGGCGGTCACAGCGAACAGGCCGAACAGGGTGAGGCCGCTCATGCCGCAAGAATACTCTTACGTTGCGGAGCCGGAAGAGTCTCGCACGCTGTGCGCAAGACCAGGCGCGGTGCATGGGTGCGGATCTGGTGCAGGAAGGGGACGGTCGCCCGAGCGTTGTATTTGGCCGTCTCGCGCAGCAACCAGCCGAGGCCTTTTTGCACCATGTCGTCTTTGTCACGGAGCAGCATTCTCGTGAGGCGCTTGACTTGGGGGAGATGCATCCCCTTTCGCGCACCGCGAATCAGGGCCACACAGGCCGCCCGCCGGTGCCATCGATTGTGCGAGCGGGCCCAGACAAAGACAGTGCGCGAGCGTGAAGTCTTGCCTGCAACCATGGGTGAGATCAGGTAGTGCACCAGGCCGTCGTGGTCAGCCCAACTGCTGATGCGCGACAGCCAGGATTCGAACCGGCGAAATTCGGCATCGCCGAAGCGGTCGGTCAGACTCTCCAGCAGAAAAACGGCGAAGACTTTTTCTTCGAGCACGCGTCCGCGGAAAAGTTGGTCGGCCACGCGGAGGAGAAAATCGAGGTTCTGTTCGCGAACAATGGTGCGGCGAAAACGAACCGCGAGCTTGCGCAGTTCCGCGGTGTACCAGCCACGGGACTTCACTTTTTCTTTGAAGAACCACTGCACTCCTTCGGCGTGGGGGGCGGAGCCGCCGTCTTTCAGCACGCGCCGGATGTGGGCGGCGATGTAGGCGGGCGTGATTTTGCGTTTTGGCATTACGGCGCCTCGACCGCGCCAAAGGATACACCTTCAGGACATATCTGGGCAGTGATCGGAGCCACAGCTATTGCTGGACTGAGGTCGCGCCCATGAGTGCCTTGTCGTAGATCCAGAGGGCGAGCGCCGTGAGGACACCGACAGCGGTCGCGGCCCACCAGATGCGCTCGGGTTGGTGTTGCACCTCGCCAAATTGATGGAGCAAAAACCCTCCGAACCGTCCCCCAATCAGGGACCCGATGCCGATGGGTAGAAACGCAAATCCCATGTAAGTGCCCTGCTGCCCGGGGGGCGCGAGCCGCGAGATGTACTCGTAGTACCGCGGTGATTGCGTGATCTCGCCCAGGGCGACGATCATGAGCGCGGCCACCGCTGTCCAAACGGCGGGATGGGCCGCGAGAGCCAGCCATCCGACGGCGGTGATCAGCGTTCCCAGAATGACGGCGCGGAAGGAGGAGATTTTGCGAGTGAGTGCGTTCACCGCCACGGTGAGCGTGATCACGATGATGGGGTCGGCGATGAGGATCATCTCGGTATTGGCGTCTGCATTCACATAGTCGTGGATGTAAATCGGCAGGGAGAGATATTGCTGCCAGAAGACGATCCAGTATCCGGAAAAAATCAGGAGGAACAGCACGAACTTCCAGTTGCCCAGCACGGTGAGCAGATTGCGCGCTACCTGACCAAGAGAGGTGGTTTCCTGCTCACCGGCCCGCTTGGGCTCGCGGAAGAAAATCAGCACACCGATGAACATCAAAAAGACGCTCACCGCGGCCAGACGAAAGACATTCTCGACCCGCATGCGCGAGTGGATCCAACCGGCAAGCAGAGGTCCGAGAAAACTGCCTATGTTGACCAGCGTGTAGTAGATCGAATAACCGATAGAGCGGACATTTTCTGTCGATGCCCGCGCCGTCGTACCGACCACGCTGGGTTTTACCAGGGCCACACCCAGTGCCGGGAGAAACAAGACGATTCCCACCAGCGTGCCTAGCGGCAGCACGGAGCGGAGCGGCGCCATCCAGGGGGCAGCGATCGAGCTCACCAGAAAATACGAACAGCTCAGGATGAAGTACGCGAGCGAGAGCGCGCGGCGGAAGCCGATGCGGTCGGCCAGCGCGCCGCCGAAGATCGCCATCACCCAGACAGCCCCTCCGAAGACGCCGCTGAGACCCGAGGCCTCCTTGGTTGGGAACTGTAGGGCCTCGTGCAGGTAGCGCGCGAGAGCGGCGAAAACGGCGTAGTACGACAGCCGCTCGAAAATTTCGCTGAGGTTGGCGACCCAGAAGGGGCGCTCGAATCCAGTACGGACTTCCTCCAGGCGTTCGGAAAAGGTCAAGAAGGGCTCCCGAAGTTGAGGTTCGTGAGGCGGGCGCGGGGTCCGCGAATTAAGTACCCAGCCGATCCCTCACCTGCTGCGCCGTCAGCCCGGCCACACGGATCAGCTTGTTACGGCTGGTCTGACCGGCAGCAATACTAACGGAGGAGCGCGCGACCTTCAAAAGCTTTGCGAAGAATTCGACGCAGGCTTCGTTGGCTTTGCCATCGACGGGAGGTGCCGTGAGCGAGACCTTCAGAGCGTCCCCGATCTGTCCAGCGAGTGCGTTCTTTCTTGCGCGCGGGTGGATTTTCACGGCGATGGTGACACCGCCGGAGGTTTCGTGAATGGGGATCATCGGGATGGAATCGGTCGCATTGAAGGTTCCAAAGAACGAAACATCTCTGTGATCTCTGTGCCCCCCTGTGGTTATCCCGTGCTTCTCGACCCAAAAATCGCCGTACCCAGCCGCACACACGTGGATCCTTCCTCGATGGCGACTTCGAAATCGTGCGACATGCCCATGGACAGCACGTCCATCTCGACGCCGGGGTTACGGTTCCCGCGAATCTGGTCGCGAATCTCGCGCAGACGGCGGAAGTAAGGACGCGCGGCTTCAGCCTCTTCGCTGAACGGCGGCACGGTCATGAGGCCGCGAATTTGTACATGGCGCAGGCGCGGAGCACCCTCGAGAACGCGGTCGAGTTCTGCCGAACCGGGAGACACACCGCTCTTAGCGGCCTCGCCGCCGACGTTTATCTCGATGAGTAGATTCAGTTGCTTGCTTGCCGCCTTGGCCGCATCGTTCAACTTCTCGGCCAAGCGCAACGAATCGACCGAGTCCACCGCACGAAACAGTTCCGCGGCTTTCGACGCCTTGTTGCTTTGCAGGTGACCGATCATGTGCCAACCGGCGTCGGTGAGATCGTGCAGTCCGGGCGACTTGCTCGCGAACTCTTGCACCCGGTTTTCGCCAAACACGCGAATCCCGGCGGCGTAGGCCTCGCGGATGGGTTCGACGGGAAAGGTCTTGGTCACGGCCATCAACGTGACTTCGGCTGGATTTCGGCCGGCGCGGGCCGCGGCGGCGGCGATGCGCTTGCGAAGATCGGCGATGTTCTCGGCGATGGACATGCGGTAAGGCCGGGAAGGAGTCAAGGTACCACAGAGCGCATAGCGGCCACCGGAGCACGCAAGGACGAGCTAGCTCGCGCCGGCATCGAAAGGGGGAGGGGGCGGGACGCCCGGCAACCGCCGGCGAGGCGCCGGCGCTGCTTTCCTGCTGCGGCGCGTTCTACATAATCGCAGTCGGCGGCGCAGGTTCGTCCGGACTGCCCGCATTCGCCAGGGGCACGCGGACCATTGCAATGATCAGAATGGCCATCGCCGCGACCGCCATCCAGGGCGACGGCGTCCATTTGAACAGAGTCACGTCGTGATTGGAGCCGACGAGTCCTGCGATCACAAGTCCGCAGAGTGCTTCGCCCGCTATCAGCCCGGAAGCGGTGAGCACTCCAGCATTGTCGACCCGAGCCTTTTGGGCGTCATTGAAGCCGCGTTGATCGCGCAATTTGTCTGTCGCCCAGCGGATCATTCCGCCCAGAAAAATGGCAAAGGTTGTCCCCAGCGGCAGGTACATGCCGACCGAGAAAAGCATGACGCTCTTTACTTCGATCATGATCATGGCGATTCCCAACAGTATCCCAACTACGACCAGCGGCCATGCCATATCGCCACCAACAATGCCCTTGGAGAGCATGGCCATCAGTCCGGCCTGGGGGGCCGGCAAGGCATTGCTGCCGAAATGGTATGCCTTGTCCAGATAGGCCAACGGGAAGAACAGGACGAGCGACGCCACGACAATTCCGAATAAATCACCGATCTGCATTTTTGCCGGCGTTCCGCCCAGGATGTGTCCGACTTTAAGGTCCTGGAGCATTTCTCCTGCTACGGCCGAGGACACGCAGACCACGGCGGCCACTCCCAGCACAGCGGCTACGCCGCCTGAGCCCGAGACTCCCAGGGCTACCATCAGCAAAGCGGCGATCACCAGTGTGCACAAGGTGAGCCCCGACACGGGATTGTTTGAGGACCCGATCATCCCGACCAGGTTTCCGGAAACCGCGGCAAAGAAGAAGCCAATCACAACCATCACGGCCGCTGCGACCAGCGACCCGCTTATCATTTTCTGGCTGGTCAGCGCACCGGCGCCGCTCATGAAGTAGTAGTAGAGCACGATCATGGCGATAAACACCGCGGCGACGCCAGCGAAAACAACTTTTGCCGGTAGGTCCCGCTCGGTGCGATTCGTGGCGGCGTGTGCCGCAGCCGACTTCTTGAGATCGGTAACCGCCCGCCCCATACCTACCGCGAGCTGCTTCCGCATCTTGAACAGAGTGTAGGTCGCGCCAACGAGCATTCCTCCCACCGCGATGGGGCGCACAACCGAGTAATAGATGGCGCCCGCAAGCAGCGGCCACGCGATGGGTTGCCCGTTGGGCTGCGCCGCCTGAATGTAGGGGCCGGCCATAAAGGTAAGGAGCGGAACCAGCAAGCCCCAGGCGAGCACGCCGCCGGCGAAGTTCAACGCTGCCAGCCGCGGACCGATGATATAGCCAACCCCGAGATAAGCCGGGCTCACGTCGGGCCCTGTGAATAGGGTCGTGCCCCCGGTGATGGTGGTGGTCACGTTTGGATTCGTGCCTGTGCGCAGAAGCAGCTTCTTGCCGACCGCACTGATGTCTACCGGAAACGTGTTGTTTGCGGAAAAGAAGTTCACCGCACCCAGCAGGTACATGAGCCCGCCGAACCCCATATTGGCGAAGAGAATCTTGGCCGCCTTGGCGCCTTGTTGACCCGCCTTATGAATCTCCGAGGCTGCCACCGATTCGGGGAAGGGTAGTTCAGGATCCTCGACCATCACGCGGCGCAATAAAGTCACGAACAAGATGCCCAACGTTCCGCCAATCGCCATCAGGGCAACGGACTTCCAATACTGTCCACGAGTCAGTCCCGGCCATAGCTCCGCCATCACGAATGCGGGAATGGTAAAAACGGCACCGGCCGCGACCGACTCGCCAATGGAGCCGACGGTGCGGGCGATGTTTTCCTCGAGCAGCGAACCCTTCATCAGTCGGAGGAGGGCCATCCCGATCACAGCCGCCGGGTAAGTGGCAGCGATGGTCATGCCCGCCTTGAGCCCCAGGTACGCGTTGGCCGAACCCAACAACGCGGTAAGAAAGAGTCCGATCAGTACGGCGCGGAAGGTGAACTCCTTCATTTCCATGGTTTCGGGGACGTAGGGGGTGTACTTCCGGGTGCTTTGAGCCGGGGGTGCCGAGGTCGAAGTACTCATAGGATTCCTCGCAAATGATTCGTGCTACGACATATAGCACGCATTGGGCCGCGACCGCGCACCTTAGCACGCAGGGCTGGGCACTGACAAGTGCAGGTGCAGGTGAATTGCGTGACGGCTGCAAATCCCTATCCGTTTCGATGCCAGAGATTTCTTCAACTTTTGGCATCTTTTGGCGGAACTTTTCGCGGCTTGCGGGATTAGAATTCCATCTATGACTCGGGGGTACCCCCCCGGGAGTCCACCATGCTTTCCCTGGTCAGTCCCAGCGTTTGGATATCGTTTTTCACGAAATACAAGTGCTATCACTGCGGGAGCCAGGAAGGCTATGCCTCGCGGCCGAGGAACTTCGTGGAGCGGTTCTGCCTGAGGCCTCTGTTTCTGCAACCGGTTCGCTGCGGAGATTGTTACCAGCGGTCTTGGCGTCCCATCAATATACCGATCCTGCCCCGCAAAGACCCCATGCGGTTTGACGCCGAGGAGATGGTGGCCTCGGCCATGGCCGCCGACCGCAAGGAAGCTAAGAAGGAAACGAATCCGCCGGCAGAAGATCGCCAGCGCATTGCGTGATGCCTTCACCGCCCGCTATACTGATGGGGAATCTTCTGGCTGGAGCCCCAACCGCCTGCCAGACGATGGGAGGACGTCTTCAGCAGTGCCGGGGACCGAACTCGGACGATTCAGGCGCACGTTCTAGCCAAGCACTCTTCTATTGCCTGCTGGGCAGGCGCACTCGCCGATAGCCTTTTCGCGGCGCTTTTTCCCGCCGACTGCCGCATTTGTGGCCAACCGCTCATTCGCATCTCCCGGCTCCCGGTTTGCGAAGCTTGCCTGGATTCCATCCACCCGATTGCGGGAGGACTCTGCTCGGTTTGCGGAGAGCGCCTGGTCTCGCCCTATGCGTTCCGCGAGCAAACAGAAGCGCGCTGCGGCTTGTGCCGGCGGCTCGAGCAGCCCTTTGCTCGGGCTGCAGCTTATGGAAGTTACGAGGGCGGGCTGCGCGACCTGATCCACTTGCTGAAGTACCAGCAGGTGCGCCCGGCTGTGAACGTTCTGGGTCGAATGCTGGCGGAAGTGATTGCGGGGTTTGAGCCCGGGTGGGCCGACGCAAAGATCCTGGTAGTGCCCGTGCCTTTGTTCGCGGGCAAGCTTCGGCAGCGCGGTTTCAATCAGGCAGAACTGATTGCGCGAGCGGCGCTGAAGCTGAGCTCGGCAGGAGCCCAACTTCTACTCGAACCGCATTTGCTCGAACGCACTCGGGAGACGCAATCGCAGATTGGTCTTACCCGGCACCAGCGGCGTGAAAACCTGCGCGGTGCTTTTCGTGTAACCGACTCCCGAAAAGTATCGGAGCGCGAGATCCTATTGGTCGACGATGTATTCACGACCGGGACGACCGCGTCGGAATGTGCCCGGGTGTTGCGCCGAGCGGGTGCGTCGCGGGTTTGGGTGGCGACGGTGGCGCGAACTTTGAAGCATGAAGTGCAAGCAGTTTCGTTCCACCCTGACGAAGAGAGCACGTTGGCGATGGCAGCCCACGGCTAAGAATTTAAGATGGCGGCAAAGATCGACAATTCGTTGCGCGGGATGATCGGGCGTGCCAGCGCGGGAGTGTTGGCGGTGGCTTCGGGAAGCTACGGGAACGCGCAGACCCTGCACGCGCCCGTGCTGGTGCTGAACGCTTCCTATGAGCCGATCAATGTGTGCGCGGCGCGGCGGGCGATCGTGCTGGTGCTGAAGGGCGTGGCCATGGCCGAGGAAGAGAATGGCCACTTTCTGCACGCAGCGCGCGTAGCCATGCGGGTGCCGTCGGTGATACGGCTGCTGGAGTATCGCCGCATTCCCCACCAGACGCGCGCTCTGTCGCGCAAGAACATCCTGCTCAGGGACCGCAATACCTGCCAGTACTGTTCGATCGCGCTGGCCTCTGGCGAGTTGACGCTCGACCACGTTGTTCCGCGGTCGCGTGGAGGTCTTTCGACTTGGGAAAACCTGGTGGCCTGCTGCCACCCCTGCAACCGCCGCAAGGGCAACCAGACGCCGATCGAGGCGGGCATGAAGCTGATGCGCGAACCCCGCGCATTCAATCTTCACACCAGTCGCCACATCATGCGCTTGATGGGACGGTCGGATGATAAGTGGAGGAAGTATTTGTTTTACTGAGTTTCAAGTTCCAGGTTTCGCGAAAGAAAAAAGGCCGCGAGATTTCGCGGCCTCATCGTTCATCGGCTCGAAGCAACGGAAAACTAGTTCTGCGGCTGCTGATCCGGTTTCTTGTCAGGGGGCGGCGCTTGCTTCTCTCCTGGCGGCAGTTCTTTGCCTTCATAGGTGATTCTGGTCTTTGAGCCAAACCGTTTGTAGTTCTGGTATTTCACGATCTCAACAATGTGGACGTCGTTCAGCCCGCCCGAGAAGTGCAGGGTGTCGTCGGCCTTGGTGTAGACGGGAAACCAATATTTCTTGTCGATCAGTTGCCGCCAGGTGGTGAAGCTGGGGAACAGATTCTCGTTGCCCTTCTTCTTGCGGATGTCGGGCACGGTCTTGCCGTAGCTCTTCACGATCTGGAAGTCACGGTCGTCCACCCAAATGCGCCCCTGGAAGTAGCGCTTCTTCCCGACGATTTCTTTCGGGGCGATGTCGAAGACATAGCAATGGAGTTCATCTTCCTGCTGCATGCCCACGTAGAGAATGTTGTACTCCGGAAGTTCGTCGCTGGTGAGGACGAAGGGCAGGCGATTCTCAATGTCGTCCACGTCTTCCTGACTCATGCTGATGCGAACCAAGCTGGCTTGCGGGGCGTACACGACGTTCTTGGACTTGCGACCCTGATTGTCGAAGGTCACGTCGAACACCTGGCGATACTCACCGTCGATGGTGTCGCCATCGAGTGTCCTGACGGTGACGTCTTGCCGGTAGGTGTACTGCTCGCGCGCTTCCTTGAATTCTTTTTCCTTGGTGGAGAAGCGCTTGATGATTTCATCGGGTGTAATGCCCTTCGGATCGGACTTGTCGAGCGGGCCTTCATCCGCGAAAGCCAGCGATCCCAGGACGATGACGAAGACAAGAAAAGCGAGCCGACGGAAAGCCAGCGATGTCATGGAAATAGTGTAGAGGAAATTCTCGCCGATGAACGCGCAGAACTGCTGCCTTCCTACCCCCGAGCCCTCTCCGCTCAGGGAGCCCGGAGGGTAAGGAAGACTGCAGTTTCTGCCTGCTGACTTAGACTCGCTTCCGTGCCCAGGGGTTGCCGGGCGAAAGGAGTTCTGAGCATCGTTTTTGCCGTTCTCTGACGTCCTCATTTTGCCCTACCCTAAATCCCCGATCGGGCCTTCGCTTGGGGATGGATATCGGCGGTCCTGACCGCTGCAAAATGCGGTAATCGCAGCAAAACGAAGTGGCGCGGCGACCTTTGGTAACCGAAAGGCATTCGCGTAAGTACCCTGCCATCAGCGTCCGCCCGACCCTCCCGGGATTGTTCTTCAAGCGCATAGATCATAGATCAGGGTGAAGTCGCTTCCCGCCGCGGCTTTCGAAAGCAGGAGGCCAGGCCAGCCACGAGGAGGTTGTCATGTCGATCCTTTTTGTCCTCCTGATGTTCCTACTGTGATGTCGATCAGCTACCATCACGGTTACCGCCAGGCCCGCGGTGCGGGGATCTACCACGTGCCCAAGTGGACGGAGTTTGCCGCGACCCTGATGGCGTTCACGGCAGTTGTCATGGCGTTCTGCTAGGTGGTGATTGATCTCGACATTCTGCCCAAGAATGGGCCGAAGCCCTGGATGGCTGGGGAGGGCATGGCATAGGCGCGTAACAGGCGTAAACGTTAAGCGAACGGGGCCCCATGGCAGCACAGCGCTGGGGCCGCGACATTTTGGCGTGCGTTGCACACTGCTTCCCGAACGCGTTGACTCGCCTGCCGACACGCCATTAAGATGCGCGGACTCAGCATCGGAGGCAAGGTTGCGTTTCCTCATTTCTTTCTCGGTCCAAATGGTTCATCTGTTCGTGCTCACTTTGCTCCCGCTGACGTTCCCGCATGCTGCGGCGGCGCAGTCGGCCACGCAGGAGCAAACGCCTGTGAAGCCCCTCTTCACCTATCAGCAGGTCATGATTCCGGTGCGCGATGGAGTTCACCTGCAAACTGTAATCATGGCACCGGTCGATCAGGCTGGGCCGCTGCCGATCCTGTTTCGCCGGACGCCTTATGGAGTTCCCGACAAGCCGTACGAGAAGATGCCGACGACGCTGAAGGAACTCATGCAGGATGGCTACATCCTGGTGATTCAGAACCTGCGGGGGCGCTTCAAATCGGAGGGCGAATTTCTCCTGTCTTCGTGGGTCGACCTCAAGGATCCCAAGGCCGTCAACGAGACTACCGACGCTTACGACTCGATCGAGTGGCTGGTGAAGAACGTTCCCAACAATAACGGGAAAGTCGGGATGTTTGGAGTTTCCTACGACGGGCTGACGACCGCGCTCGCTCTGCTGCATCCGCATCCGGCGCTGAAGGCAATGAGCGAGCAGGCTTCACCCGTGGACCAGTGGATGAATGACGACGACCATCGCTTCGGCGCGCTTCGGGAGAGCTACAACTTCGAATACGCCGTGATGGAACAGGCGGACAAGAACAAGAACACGCATTTCGACTTCGAAACCTACGACACGTACCAGTGGTATCTGGACCTCGGGCCAGTCGGGAACATCAACGCCAAGTACCTGCACGGCTCGATTCCTTACTGGAATGCCAACCTCGAGCATCCCGACTACGACGACTTCTGGAAGAAAGAAGCGTGGGTGCGGCAGTTGCACAGTTCGACGGTGCCCAACCTGAACGTCGCGGGATTCTGGGACCAGGAAGATCCCTGGGGACCGTGGCAAATCTTCCGGCATGCAGAGGAGAACGATCCGCAGCATGACAATTTCATGGTCGCAGGGCCGTGGTTCCACGGGGAGTGGCGGGCACCGAAGGGCGACAGCATCGGCCTGATACCGTTTGGCGGGCACGAGACGTCGCGTGAATTCCGCGATAACGTCGAAGCACCTTTCTTCCGCTACTACCTGCATGGCAAGGGAGAGAAGCCGTCGTGGCAGGCGACCACGTTTCAGAGCGGATCGAACACTTGGCACAGCTATCCCGTGTGGCCGCCCAGAGAAACGAAGGCGAAGAATTTTTACCTTCACAGCGACGGCACGCTCTCGTTTGCGGCGCCGGCGGCCGCCGAGAAACCGTACCGGGAATATGTTTCTGATCCGGCGAACCCTGTGCCGTATCGAGCGCGGCCCATTTCGCCAACCTATCCGGGGGGCGACTGGGCCACATGGGAAGTGGCGGACCAGCGCTTTGTGGGCCATCGTCCGGACGTGCTCACCTACGTAAGCGCCCCGCTCGAGCACGATCTCACCGTGACCGGCGAAGTCTCGGCGGACCTGTTTGCTTCAACCTCAGGCACCGACAGCGACTTCGTCGTGAAGTTGATCGATGTGTATCCCGAGAATGCGCAGAAGAATGCCTGGGACGAGAATGGACCCAAGCCTGGACAATACTTGCAGTCGCTGAACGGGTACGAACTGCCCATCGCCATGGAAGTGAGGCGCGGACGCTATCTGACGAGCTTCGAGACGCCGCAGGCGCTTGTTGCCGACAAACCCATCGAGTGGAAGGTGCCGCTGCGGGATCGCGACCACGTTTTTCTGAAAGGTCACCGGGTCATGGTGCAGATTCAATCGACCTGGTTTCCGGTGATTGACCGCAATCCGCAGCGGTTCCTGCCCAGTATCTACAAGGCAAGCGAGTCGGACTTCGTGAAGGCCACGCAGCGGGTTTATGGCTCGCCGGCGTTGCCCTCACACCTCGTGCTGCCAGTCGTGGAATGAGCCTCTGATCGGCGGTTGGAATCATCGCAAAGTTCTACTAAGCGCAGAGCCACACCCGACGTGTCCGTGGCTCCAGAGTTGAGCCGTACCGGTACCCGCACCCTTCCCGTGCTTGAAAGAGAGCGGAGCTTAGATCCGGCCCGCGTGCGCTTGGGCCGACAAGTGCGCGCCCGTGAGCAGCAGCAATCCTGACAGGAAGGCCCAGAACATCAGCGACACGGAGAGCGAGAACGGTCCATACACCTCGGCGAAGTTCAACCAGGGAAGGGCGAGAATGTAGGCGTACTTGAGCGCTTCAAAGAGCAATCCCACTATGACGGCGGATGGCACCACGGCGCGAACCGGTACCCGGCCATTGGGCAGGAGCCAGTAAATCAAGAAGAAAATCGCGATGCTGGTACCGATCGCGAACACTTTCATCACCAGGAACCCGACGATGTGCACCAAAATGAGGGCGTGGTCGCGCAGCAGGGAACGCATCCACGCCTCATTGCCGGCGCTTATGGCAATCGAGAGCAGAGCCAGCACGCCGCACCAGAATGCCAACCCCAGCGAAATGAGTTGGTTTCCGAAGTAGGAGCGGTTGTCGGCGAATCCCCAGATGCGGTTGAGGGCGACTTCGAGGGGCGGGAAAAATTCCTGTCGAGGTAACTAACAGGATCACCAGCGAAACGATCTGCGCCTGGTGGCGGGAATGCACGAGCGCTTCGAGGTTGCGAATGACGAACTCCTGCCCAGCGGGCAGATAGTCCTCTAACAACTGCTTCACCACTTCGTACATCCGATGCGAGTGGAATACGCGCAGGATCAGGGTCATCAGCAACAGCATGAACGGGAAAAACGAAAGGATGGCATTGGCGGCCACCGAAAAGGCGAAGGTATGCACCTCGGTCCGCATGAGGTAGCGAACGGTCGAGAGCACAATCCCCGAGTACGAGCTATTCGATCGTTTCCGAAGGGTTTCGACAGGGGAAGAAACCGTACTTGTGACAGAACCGGACACAGGTTTGCTTAATCCTATCAAACAGATGCGAACGATGCCGGCGCGGAGGGATTAGGACTGTGGGTGACCAGGGGTCATATGGATGGTGCAGGCAAGCGACGCAAGCTCCTGAGTCTAAGAGGCTTGAGCGAATTTCTTAACTTGCCAAGAGAATACGACCTGCATATTATTCTCGACCACTGCCGCAACCACGGCAGGGTTCAGCAAGTGGGTTGACGTTTCTGTGTTCAGCGGTGGAAATTTCGCGCCACGATCCGGAGCTGCTGGGCTCGTCGTCGTGCACCCTGTGCATCCGGCGTCAAGCTTGGGGCTTTTTGTTTGTGCCAGTAACTTCACCCGCCGCAGTAACGCGACCTGTTCTCTTCGATCTGCTTGAGGGGGGGCCATCGGGACTGACCCCGAGGCTTCAGCAGCAGGCGGAGGGATGAATTCTTCGCGAAAAGGCAAAGGAGTTTCTCTGTGAGAGAGAAGGGAACTGTAAAGTGGTTTAACGGAGCCAAGGGTTATGGCTTTATCCAGCGCTCCACTGGCGAGGACGTGTTCGTCCATTTCTCGGCGATCCAGGAGAACGGATATCGCACGCTGAACGAAGGCGAAACTGTCGAATTCGATCTCCTCAAAGGTCCTAAAGGTTTTCAGGCAGCGAACGTCACTCGTCTCTAGCCTGCTCCCAAACCATTCCCAACCCTCCTGGCTTCCCGCGGGAGGGTTTTTTGTTGGACGTGTGTGAGCACTCCGGCTGCGTGATGGAGCAGTTGGCATTTAGCCAAGAAACGTCCATGCCGTCCGAGCAAAATAGAGCGGCATTCTTTGAGCAGTATGGACACGCCGGTTTTGCCGGGGAGAAGCCTGAAAAGCACAGGGGCCAAATGCTAAGGGCCAAGTGCCATATGCGAGTGCAATCCGCCGAGGCCGCTCCTGGCTACTGGATCTCCAGCGACACCAAATCCCCCTCCCCGCCGGGCCCTGCCTTGTAGTTCACCGCGACCTTGCGGTTCCTCCAATCGCAAGAGAACTGGTCTTCGCCCATCAGCAGGAGAGATTTGTAGTCCGCTACGCGCAGCTTGAGCGGCCTGCCGGTATTCACAGTGAGCACGGCGGCTGGTGCGCGCGAGCAATCGACGCTCACCAGGACTCCCTTGGCAAATTGCGTCGGACGCTTGTCGGGGACTGTCGGGTCGTGTTCCTGTTCCTGAGCGCGCTTCTGCGCCTCCTGCTCGAGCTCGTCAAATGGCGACGACTGGGTGACGCGTTTGGGCGCGCTGGGCGAAACGCCGTACTTGCGGACGGTGGGCAATTCATCCAGCTGCTTGCGGGCGGCACTCGCAATCAGCGGATTGCTGCTGGACTTCAGCCGCTCGAAAATCTCTTGGGCCGCATCCCACTTCTTGGCCGCCTCCTGGATTTGTCCGAGATTAAGGACATACTGCTCGTTGCGTGGGCTGAGGGCGATTGCTTGCTTGATGGACTCGAGCGCGGATGCGGTACCGCCGCCCTCGATGCGGGCCATCGCCAGCATGTTGAAGGCTTCTGCGAAATCCGGATACCAGTCAATCGCCACACGCAGGTCGATCATCATGTTGGGCAGGCCTTGCATTTCCTCGTGCCGGGCCTGCGCGGTTTTGTACTTCACCAGAGAGAGGTAATAGCGGTTCCACACGTCGCGCGGATCGAGGGCCGCCGCCTTGCCCACTTCCTCGGCTGCTTCCGGGAACTCTTTCTTTTCCAAATGCACCCAGGCCAGGGCACGGTGCGCGATTTCATTGTCAACAAGCTGACCGTTCTTGTCGGTCAGCTGCAGGAGGCGATCGACTTCCTTCAGCCCCTGTTCACGGCGCTCGGGAATCCGCACCATGACCTCGGCAAGCTGGGCCTCGGCGTCGGCCTGCGGGACTATCTTCATCTCGGCTGCCAGCTCGTCGGGGCCAATCGGCGCGGGAAAATGGTAGATCTGCGGGCGATTGGGGGCAGCATCCGGCCGGCGCGCGGCGTCGGCGTCTTGCTTTAACTGCGAAAGTGAATGGAAGTAGTCCTTCACCGCCTTGTCGAGCTGCGCGGCCGACATACCATAGGCCTGCTGGATCGCTTCTTCGACGGGCACGTGCTGGGTCTCCACCAGGCCGAAATACGTCCCCGTCTCGGGGAGCTTCTCCTTGTTGATGAGGTAGTGCATCACCATCCACGACTGCGCGTAGAAGAGCGTACGGTGCGAGCCTTCCTGGTGGCTCGACGTGTCGTGCTTCATGGTGAACAGGTCGGGCAGCGAGAGCCAGACCCATCCGCCAAGGAGTTCGGTGAGCGACTTGGGCGGATTGTGCGCCTCGGTTTGGTTGCCCAGCAAGTCCTCGGTGTAGTTGGAAGTCAATTCGGGGTCGTTGCCGATCTCGAACTGTTTGTTGTCGAGGCGCATCGAGGCAAAGTACTCGGCAAAGCCCTCATCAAACCACGGCTGCGTCGGCGGATAGTTGTAGTTCAGCATCAGGTGAGCGAACTGGTGCTGGATGGCGCGCCACGGCTCTTCCTCAAACGCATTCAGGACGATGAACTGGTGGTCTTCCCCGGGAACGAAAAATCCCGGGACGCTGATGGGTTGGCCATCGCGCAGGGGCGCCATCTGGAAGAAGCGCTTGTCGTCTTTGAGCGCGTAGATGGTCAGCGGCACCGGCATCTTGGGCTTGTTGCGGGAAAGTAACTGGCTGAAGACAGCCCGCATCTGCTCAAAGCGCAGAATGATTTCGCGGCCCTTCTTTTCGCCCGCGTCAGTGACCAGGGTGAAGTGCGCGGAGCGGAACTGTTGCCACTGGAGCTCGGCGGCCTTGAGGTTGCTTGGGAGCAGAAGCGTAGTCAGTAGAACAAGCGCGGCGGAAGCTAGGGGACGTCCATGGAAGAAACGGGCCATGGGATGCCGGCGAGGCATGGAGATAAGGAAATGCTAACACGGGGGGAGCAGGGAGATGGGATTGCGATCAAGAGGCGAGCGTCAGTGTGTGTAAGAGACGCCCGATCGCGTCAGTTGACTACTGCAGCTTCGCGTACTCGGCTTTGGCTAGCTTATAGATAGGGATATCGGGATCGGCGTCTTTCCAAAGGGTGAGGAAGTCTTTGTAGGCGGCGAGTGCGCGGCCGCGGGAGGCATGGGCATCCGCTCCCTGCGAGGTTCGCGACTGCAAGGCATTTCCCCGAGCCACTCCCAGATGCGCCAACGCTCCCGTCCAGCAGTTCCAGACGATGCCAGCGACTTGGGGCGTTCCTCAATCGCAGATTCTCTCCATCGCCCACTTCGCGCTTTCCCCAAGCACCGGGTCTTCGTCCTCGCATAACCGCTCCAGCGTCGGCACGAACTTCCGATCTCCACTGTTCCCCATGGCGATGACTGCGTTCCGACGCACGCCGCTGAGCTTCGCCCGACGGACGGGAGAGCCCCGAAAAGTCTCTCGAAATTCTTCCGCTTTCATCTCGGCCAGCCACTCGAGCGCCGGATTCACCAGCCCGTCGCGCGGCTGAAATTCGGGCGCGCCGGTCTCTGGAGCTTTGCGGTTCCAGGGACAGACGTCCTGGCAGATGTCGCAGCCGAACACATGCCGGCCCATGCCCTCGCGGAGTTCCGCAGGGATTGGGCCGCGCTTCTCGATGGTCAGATACGAGATGCATTTGGTCGCGTCGAGCTGATACGGGCCGA
>Ga0306922_10001472_pt1 | contig 21047 bp, 19 predicted proteins | sample sta12Cox44000082_FD_203758 | JGI IMG/M metagenome (GOLD analysis project Ga0306922, IMG submission 203758) | Lab enrichment of tropical soil microbial communities from Luquillo Experimental Forest, Puerto Rico - statoxic.12C.oxic.44.000.082 (v2)... | ecosystem: Environmental > Terrestrial >... | reverse complement strand
AGCCCAAGCAGTTCCGCTCATTAAGACAAGGCCGGCTATTGTAGATCCCAACAAGCCTAGGGCAGATCTGAATTTAGTTTCTGTTATGTTTGAATTTCTCATAAACTATTTCCTTTCTTCTTTTGGCCTTCCGTGACATCCCGTAATGGGAGGTCATTTCTGGCCGTTCACAGATGTACTGCAGGAAATCCGGCGCGAGGTTACGCGGGAAATGCAGAAAGGACGGTGGATTACGCGGATTTGACCGATGAGCGCCTCTTTAGAGGGATTCGTCCCGCTGTTGTCAGCCAAACAAGGACCGTTTCGGCGAGCCGCCTTCGGCTACGCTCAGGACAGGCTCCACCAACACGCGAAGCGCGTGTGCTCCCCTGAGTTTTAGAAGCGCTTCTCTTTAGCGCCACGTACCAGATGCGCTCCCTGATATTGGCCTGCCGCTGGTCGTAGACATTTCCGCATTGTTTTTGGATTCACGATCGCTGCCTCTATTTGGGACCAACTACTTTTTGCACCAGCGCTTCGAAACGCGGATCGCCTCGGAGCGGATCGAGCAGCGGACTGACTTTAATCCGGGCGGCTTGACCCTCATGGGTGGCGACATCTTGCTCGAGGCAGCGAATTGCTTCCTCGCGAAGTTCGCCCTAGCAAAGATCATCGCGGAGTCGATCTGATTTCCGATACGCAGGACACCGTTAGGCGCTCAACGTTTAGGATGCCGCGCTCACGGATCGAACGAGAGCTGCGGCAGCACGCTGCTCAATGTTATTGAACCGGCTGGAAGTAGTGTTACTGGACCGGCTGGAAGGCGTGCATCAGGTCAAAGTTCGCGACGTTGCGGCCCAGGACGACGCCGGCGACGCCTGAGAAGTGGTAGTGCAGTCCAGCCAAGATTCGCGCCTGGATGATCTCGGCACGGAGATCATTAGGCATGTCGAAGTGCCGCATCGCGTTCATGTTTCCGGGAGGCCCAGCGGGGTCGAACCCGTGAATATCGAGGTCGATCTGGTTGGTGCCGAGGAAGGTGCTGAATACCTCGGCCATCGCCGACGTAATCGTGCAGTGCGCGGAGGGGTATTCCGGGTGGTTAGGCGTGGTTAGGAGCGGCCGCCAGCCCGCCTGCTCTACGGTCGCTGGGTTACCATCTTCATAACCCGGCACAGGACCGAAGCCGTCGTGCGTGACTGTGCTCGGGTCAAGCGATCCGTTGATGGCAGTGACCGGCCGCCAAAACAAGTAGTGGTACTTGGCATGCATCATGGACATCATCGCATCGGCAGCGACGACGTTGATCATCCCCGCCAGTCGTGCTGTCTGCAGGAGGTTGAGGCCGCGCGCGGCCACAATATCGCGCCCGACTCGATTGTACTGGCGAATCACATTCGCCGACCAGAACTTCGCGATAAAGGTCTGCTCGTCGCTGCGCAAACTGCCGTTCGAGGCGCCGTACGCTTTCATCTGATCGAACGCCTCTACCCACTCATCGCTCAGAAGCGACGGCGGCGGATCAGGCAAGACCTGGTCTAGGCTCTGCAAGATAAATGGCCGCACGTTGCCGACCCACGGCGTCTGTGCCGGCAAGAACGGAGGCGTCAGTCGCCACACGCCAGGGGCTGGCGGCAGCGTGGGGAACGATGACGTGATGCCGATCGGGGTCAACCGGCCATCGCCCGTGCGCAGCCCAATGATATCGCTCGCAGCCTGCAGCCCAACAGAGGTGCCTGCGCCGCCATCACCAGTGCAACCACCGAAGTTCGAGAGCGCCTCGGCGTAGAGTGCGCCGAGAGTTCCAGCCTGTAGCGGGAAGTAGTTGAGGAGAGTGCGGTAGGCAGCCTCGACTACTGCGCAATCGACCGATGCCCCCGCCGGCGCCGCGATCGGTGGACCATATGGCTCGAAGCCGCCCTCGATCGCGACGACAGCGTCATACACGGCGGCTGAGACGTACGCCATGTAGATGTAGCCTTCCCCTTGAAACGCGCCTGAGCTCACGACTGTGTTCTCGGCGATCGTGTTCCACTGTGCGACCGTGTTCCCCGGAGGCAACGTCGCTGGCGCGGCACGAACGAAAACGAGCGCAAGTGCGATGAGGAGTGGCAGGATTCGTATTTTTTTAAACTGAGGCAATGGATTCATTGTTGTTCCTTTCTTTTTGGTTGTGGTTTGGTGCTCCACAGCGATAAAGCGCGAAAGAGCCATCAAAGTGATCATTTGAATTCAGATTTTTCGGAGACGCTTTGTGCGTGCAGAGATTTTTGGGGCTGATAGGCTGTAAGAGCCGCGATGGATGCGTCCACGGTTTCTCAGCAAAGAGTGACGGAGCTCCTGGCACGCTGGAGCCAAGGGGACAATGGTGTGCTCGCGGAATTAACCCCTCTCGTCTATGGGGAACTCCGACGCCTTGCTCATCGTGAGATGGGCGCAGAGCGGACTGACCACACGCTGCAAACGACGGCGCTAGTTAATGAGGCTTATCTGCGTCTGGCCGATCAAACCAATCCGCGCTGGCAAAACCGCGCGCACTTCTTCGCTGTATCCGCTCGGGTAATGCGCCGAATCCTGGTTAGCTACGCAAGGAGTCAGCGAGCCCAAAAACGCGGCGGCGGTGAGCTCAAGGTCGACTTGGACGAAGCAGCGCTGGTCTCACCGGAAGAATCAAAGGAAATTATTGATCTCCATGAGGCACTGGAAAGACTGGCCACACTCGACTCAAGAAAAGCTCAAGTCGTCGAGTTGAAATATTTTGGCGGCCTCAACTACGACGAGATGGCAGAAGTGCTCAAGATTTCACCTGTGACAGTGAGGCGCGACTGGAGAATTGCCAAGGCATGGCTGTACACACAATTGCATTACGCAGACTAGATATCCTAGACTTCTGACTGCCCACGGGATCACCCGGGGTCGAATATGATGCCAGCGCGGTTCCAAAAGATTGAGCAAATCTTTCTTGCGACGGTGGAACAAGAGCCCGAGCAAGTCAGCGCATTCCTGGATACGGCCTGCGGAGGTGATGAGGCTTTGCGGCGTGAAGTTGAAGCGCTTTTGGCTTCAGATGAACGAGCAGGCCGGTTTATAGAAGGATCAGGCGTTGGTCTTGCGACCAAAATTATTCAAAATGGGCAAGCTGATTCGCTCGTCGGTCAGACGATTGGGCACTACAAAATTTCTCAATCGATAGGCACCGGCGGGATGGGCGAAGTCTATCTGGCCACCGACATTGTCGCGCGTCGTAAGGCTGCGCTCAAACTCCTGCCCTTACGCTTTACTAGCGACGCTGAGCGCCTGAAACGGTTTCAACAAGAAGCCCACGCCGTGGTCGGGCTAAATCATCCAAATATCCTGACGGTTTACGAGATTGGCGAAGATCACTCAATTCATTACATAGCGAGCGAACTGATCGAAGGCGAAACGCTGCGTGATCGTCTGACGCGCGCGCCGATGCAGTTGAGTGAAGCGGTTGATATCGCGATCCAAGTTGCAAGTGCGCTCGCAGCCGCTCACAACGCTGGAATTGTCCACCGTGACATCAAGCCGGAGAACATCATGCTCCGGCCGGACGGCTACGTAAAAGTGCTCGACTTTGGGATCGCAAAGCTTGCCGAGCAAGAAGTGCCGACGACGATGCCGAGAGACGAAGCGCTGTTGCTGGTTGAGACCAATCTTGGGGCTGTACTGGGAACGGTCCGTTACATGTCGCCCGAGCAAGCGTGCGGAGAGCACGTTGATCAAAGTACCGATATCTGGAGTCTCGGCGTAGTCCTTTACGAAATGCTAACCGAGCATGTGCCATTCACGGGCGACACTCCACAAGAGGTGATGTCTTCAATTCTGGAGAAAGAGTCGCCGCCGCTCACGCGATACCTCAAGCACGTACCCGCTGAGCTTCAGCAGATCATCAGCAAAGCACTGCGCAAAGATCGCGAAGAACGATATCACAACGCACACGAGCTTCTTGAGGCGCTGAGAAATCTCCATCGGAAATTGGAAGCTGAATTGGAACGCGCCGCTGCTCCTTTATGGCTCCGATGTGCACGCTCGCCCGCCGCTGTCGCGCTCGGATTGTTGGCAGCCGCTTTGGCGCTGGTGCTGCCATTCTATCGCTATTGGGCCCTCACAACGAGCTCGCCACCCGAGAAAAGTATCGCCGTGCTTCCATTTGAAAATCTCAGTAATGTCAGAGAAGACGCCTCCTTTGCGGATGGCGTTCAGGACGAAATCTTAACGGACTTGGCAAGGATCGCGGAGTTGAAAGTCATCAGCCGCACTTCTGTGATGCATTACAAGAGTGGGATCGCACGCAACTTGCGGGAGATCGGCCAGCAACTCGGCGTTGCGCATGTGGTGGAAGGAAGCGTTCAGCGTGTTGGCAATCGCGTGCGCGTCAACGCGCAGTTGGTCGATGCGCGCACTGACAAACAGCTATGGGGACAGATTTATGACCGCGATTTGGCAGACGTCTTCGCCATCCAGAGCGAGATCGCGAAGACGGTCGCCGACCAATTACAGGCGAAACTTTCGCCAGATGAAAAGAACGCAATCGAACGTGCTCCTACAAACGATCTCACGGCGTTCGATCTGTCCACACGAGCCAAAAATCTTTTGTTGACCGTGAGCTTGAGTGTCCCGGCTAAAGCGACTTTATTGCAAACGGTCGACCTTCTAAACCAGGCTGTCGCACGTGATCCATCGTTTTTCGATGCCTATTGCCAACTCGCCAATGCTCATGACTGGCTTTATTTCTTTGGCTTCGACCATACATCTGCACGGCGAGCTTTAGCGGAAGCGGCCATCCAAGCGGCGGCTCGTCTCCGACCCGACGAGGGGAAAACGCATCTCGCGCGAGCAAGGAATCTCTACCAGGGGTATCTCGATTACGACGGCGCTCTCGCTGAGCTGGAGGTCGCGCGCCAGAGCCTGCCCAATGATCCACGGATATTCGAGCTGACGGGTTACATTCAGAGACGCCAAGGACGGTGGGCAGAATCCACACGAAACCTCGAGCGAGCGATTGAGCTCGACCCGCGCAATTTTTTCACATTGCAAGAAACTTCGATCAGTTATCAGTGGTGCCGGCGCTATGCTGAAGAGAGATCGCTCTTGGATCGCGTCTTGATGGTCGTGCCGAACGATGTCGCTACGAAGGCTGGGCGCGCGTTCGTGGAATTCAACTCGAAAGCCGATACCCGAGCATTGCATCAAGTGATCGATTCAGTCGCGGCCGCACAACCAAGCGCGTTATCGAGTGCCGCTAGCTATTGGCTCATGTGCGTTCTCGCCGAACGCGATACCGTTTCCGCAAATACTGTCTTAATTGCTTTGGGCGAGAATCCGCTCTACTTGGGTGTCGCTGACAACGTCGTTTTCAGTCATGCCTTTGTAGAAGGCATTGTCGCTCGCGTGGCAAATCAAGACGACAAGGCGCGGTCAGCTTTCACTGCTGCGCGCACGGAACAGGAGAAAGTCGTCCAAGCTGAACCAAATTACGCTGAGGCGTTGGGCGTGCTTGGTTTGATTGACGCTGCTCTTGGCCGAAAAGAGGAAGCACTGCGAGAAGGTCGGCGCGCGGTCGAGCTGCTTCCGGTGGAAAAAAATGCACTAGATGGCAACATGATGGTTAAATATTTGGCAATGATCGCTACTTGGGTTGGCGACAAAGATCTCGCCTGCGAACAACTTGCCAGCGCCATCCGACGGCCGAGCGATCTCAGCTACGGCCAACTAAAACTGCTGCCATATTGGGATCCACTGCGGGGCGACCCGCGTTTTGAGAAAATCTTGGAGGAGTTGAAGAACCCCGTCGTGCTCAAATAAGAATTGGCCTTCGCGTATGGTGAAACTCGGCTCGGCTACTTGAACTCGCCCTTGTGCTGGTGCGTCTCGATCACGTTGCGAGCCGGCATCGTAAACGCGAATCACAGCATCATGTGAACGGCTATAATGCATCGCGTAGCTGACCGCGTTGCTAGCCGCATTCGCTTCGCCATACCATAGCCGACCGAAGGGCAGCGCATCGGAAATCAGATCGACGCCGCAACGATCTTTGCGCGGGCGGACTTCATAAACGTGTTTGATCTCACTCACTTTCTTGGCCCGCGCGAAGCTGATCTGTCTCATATGTACGCCCAAGGGGAAGCTGATCTGTTCCACGGTTAGTCTGAGGCGTCGTGGGCGAATCCTCATTTATCGTCTGGGGTCTCCCGCTTGACGAGCAAGAAACTAGCACCATCGCCACTACAGAGAGCACTGAAACAAGTATGATGGACCTTTTCATAGGCAAGAATTTGATTGTATCAGCGTCAGAGATTTAATCACACTGCGCCGTGCGCCGTAAAGCATGCAGGAATCGTTGATACAATAGCGGGGTCTCTGCGTGGTCGTCCGGCGCTCAATTCGCATTCTAGCGCGATCCTGTGAAACACAGCCGACCGAACAGCAGCGCATCGCGGGCGAACTTTGTAAAGATGCATTTTGCTCCTAGCCGGTAATTTTCTGAGAGCAAGCAGGGCGCCGCGCTGGTTGAGCCGAGCGGAGGGTAGGGTCGGCCAATCCGTAAGGGACAGCAGCATAAGAATGCTTTTTTGCCACGTGTAGTATCCGGTCGGCTGCAGTTCGCCAGCGTGAACGCTACGATGAGCGTCGAAGCCGCGTGGTCTTAGCATCTAACAAGACAGAGATAAGCGACGGCAGGGTGACGTGGCAAACACCCTGAACTTATTTCGATCTGGGGCTGTTGGCTTCATCGATTGGTTAGACGGCTGGGCTGTCCAAGGGGCTTAAGTTTTCGCACTCCAAATTGTTCCGAGGACGCGGCGGAAATTTCCGCCCAGGATTAACTCGATGTTGACGTCGGAATAGCCGCGGCGAATCAAGCCGTCGGTCAGATCGAACATGCGTTTGTAATGATTAAAGCCGTCGGTGTCCATTTTGTCGCGAAATCCGTAGCTGGCCTTGTAAAAGCCGCGCAGCCACTTCTTGTAGTCTTCCGGCATCGCATCGTAGCCATCGAGATCGTAATCACTGCCGACCCCGACGTGTTCGACACCAACAAGCTTCGCTACGTGATCGAAGTGATCGAGCAGGGTCTCAATATTGGTCGGTTCTTTGTTCGAAACAAATTGGCGCACGCCGGTGATGCCCATCACGCCGCCTTTCTCAGCCATTTTTTGAATTGCTTCGTCTGTCTTGCACCGTGGATGATTGGGATTGAGAGCGCGACAATTCGAATGAGTGATTAGGACCGGTGCTTTCGAAATCTCAAACGCGTCGAGCGTTGTCTTGTCACCACAATGGGCCGTGTCCACGGCCATTCTCACTTTGTTCATCCGCTCGATGATTGTTGCGCCGAAATCACTGATGCCATCGTCGTGCCGCTCGGTGCTACCGTTGCCGATCAAATTGCGGCTGTTGTAAGTGAGGAGCGACACCCGTTGTCCAGTTGATAAAAACGATCGACATCATCTGGCGTGCGAAAATGCTCCGAGTTTTGCACGCCGAGGATGATACCGATCTTTCCGGCGCTCCTCGCAACACCTATGCTCTGCGCATCGTCTACACGTATGAACTTATCGGTGTGATGGGCCATCAGTCCGTTCCAGTGCCCAAAGAACGAAGTGACTTCATCGTAAGCGTTCGGGCCAACCGTTCCCACGCCGACGTGCATCACATCGATCCGCGAGTCTTTAAAGCGCTGAAAGTCGGCAACGGTAAAACTCTCAGGATTGGTAAACCAGGTCGGACGTTTATCGCCTTTGATTGGTGCGAGGGCTCCAATCAGGGTGAAAGGATTGAGCATGTCGATGACAATGCTGCGCTGGAGGAGATCGATGGCACGCGCTGAATATTTCGTTGCGCTCTGTGCGAAAAGTTGACACCAGCCGCGGTTGAGCATCGGTGCAGCGATCGTTGCCGCAGTGACGGCAACCATTCGCTTAAGCCATCGACGTCGCGTTATCATTTCTCTGCCGGCGACAAACTCGGGATCTGCCTCCATAGAGGGAAGTGTGCTGTAAAAGGCGGCAGGATGGCAAGCAGGTTCATGGCTCCTTGAAATCGCCCTTGTGCTCGTGCGTTTCGATCACGTTGCCAGCCGAATCATAAACACGAATCACTGCGTCTTGCGCGATACGCGCAATTTACACGGTGTATACGAAACAAAGATTAGGGAAGAGAAGGGAAGAAATTGCCTTGGCTGGACTCCTGTAGGCCCAGGGCTCAGAGTCTGGTCAAGTGCAATCTTTATTGGGCGAAGCAACCGATCAGAATTCTTTGAAATCTCCGACGTGCTCATGCGTCTCGATCACGTTGCCCGCTGCATCGTAAACGCGGATCACAGCATCATGTGAGCGGCTGGAAAACTTTGGGCGCCCGATTGCACGACGGTGGGGATGCAGGGAAGGAGAACTGTTTGACCCGATATTCTGAAAAAGCTTGGCGAGTAGCCGTCCGATTTCGATATCAACAAATGTCCTCTTGACAGTCTAGATGAAAGATTGAACGGCATGCTGACCAAGACTGTCTAGGAGAGTAAAATGGCCAAGGAAAAACCAGATCTCGTTTACGGCACGCTCGACATGTTAATCATGAAAGCACTGCAGCATGATCCGAGGCACGGCCTCGCCATTGCTGATCGGATTCAGCAAATATCAAAAGATATTTTACGGGTGGAGCAAGGCTCGCTCTATCCCGCGCTCTATCGCCTGGAGGCGCAAGGCTGGATTACAGCGGAGTGGGGTGTCTCAGAGAATAATCGCAAGGCGCGATATTACAAACTGACTCCAGCGGGCCGGAAACAGTTAGCGGCTGAACAGAAGCATTGGGAGCGTATCACTGATGGAATCAATCTCGTTCTCTCCGTGGGTTAAATTTTATGACGCGACTTCACGCTTGGTTTTGGCGTTTGTTAGGTCTCTTTCAGAAGGGGAAACGCGATGCCGAGATGGCAGAGGAGATTCAACAGCATCTCGATGGCCTGACCGAGCGTAATTTGGCCGCTGGCATGTCGCCTAACGAGGCGCGGAGCGCGGCGCTCAAACAATTTGGCGGTGTCGAGCAGATTAAGGAAATCGCCCGCGAACAACGCGTGTGGAGGTGGGCAGATGACCTTCTGCAGGATTTGCGCTTTGGGTGCCGTCTCCTTGGAAAATCTCCTGGATTTACCTTTGTCGCTGTCCTCACGCTCGCGCTGGGCATCGGCGCAAACAGCGCAATCTTTAGCGTAGTAAATGCCGTCCTCCTTCACCCGCTACCCTATACGGACTTCAGCCGGCTTGTCATGGTTTGGGAACGAGTCCGCTTGCCCTACTACGAGAACGATTTGAACGATCCAGCGCCGGGAAATTTCGCCGACTGGCGCCGGCAGAATTCCGTGTTCGAGGACATGGCCGCGATCCAAGACCGGAGCTTTAACCTCACTGGCGCCGGAGAACCGCTGCGTGTGGAAGGAGAAGCGGTTTCGGCTAGCCTATTTAACTTGTTGCGCGTCCGCCCCGCCCTCGGCCGTACGTTCACGGCCGATGAGGATGTTCCCAGCGGCCCCCGCGTCGTGGTGATGGGTTATAACTTGTGGGTAAGCCGCTTTGGCGGTGATCCGCAAATCTTGAACCATTCCATTCTTTTGAATGGTGCCAGCTACACGGTCGTCGGCATCATGCCGCGGGAATTCGTCTTCCCTGATCCTGCCAACTTCCATCTGGCGGGAGCTGAGGACCAGTTGTGGGTTCCCATCGGGCTCAGTCCTGCGGAGCTAGCCAACCATGGTAGCCACTACTTGCAGGGAGTCTTGGCGCGGCTGAAGCCGGATGTCTCGCTGCCCGAGGTCCAAGCGCAGATGGACGGCATCGCACGTCGGCTGGCGGAGCGATATCCGCAGTCGAACAGCGGAGTCGGAGTTAATTTGAGGCCGCTGCGAAGCGAGCTGGTGCCGGGGAGTACTTCGGCGGCGTTATGGATCCTTCTGGGCGCGGTCAGCTTCATCCTCCTGATGGTCTGCGCGAATTTAGCCAACCTGCTGCTGGTGCGCGCCTCAACGCGGCGGCGCGAACTGGCCGTGCGCTTGGCGCTGGGCGCTCGGCGAATGCGAATCGTCCGCCAGTTATTAACCGAGAGCCTGCTGCTGGCGCTGGCGGGAGGCTCTCTCGGCGTTCTTTTGACACTGTGGGGCGTGCCTGTGCTGCTCCGGCTCAGCCCCGCTGATCTTCCACTCTTTGGTATCGTCGGTGCCAATGGTCCCGTCCTAGCGTTCACGCTGTTGATTTCAGCACTTGCGGGCGTCGCTTTCGGAATCTGGCCGGCGCTCGTAGCTACGCGCCCCAACGTGCACGAAGGGTTGAAGGAGGGAGCCCGCGAGACGGCAGCCGGCTCAAGCCAGAAGATGAGGAGCTCGCTCGTCGTCACGGAAATCGCACTCGGCGTAGTTGTCCTCGCCGGTGCGGGGTTACTGCTCCGCAGTTTTCTGCTCCTTCAGCGGGCCCCGCTGGGATTTCAATCTGAAGGTCTTCTTACATTTCGCGTCATCCCCCGGGCCGAGAAATACGCCTTTCTATCCCAGCGATCCGCTTTTTACCAACAGGCTTTGGGAAAGATCGGAGCGTTGCCCGGTGTGAAATCGACGGCCGCCGTTTCTTTTTTGCCATTGAGCCTCTACCGCAGCATCAAGGGATTCAGCATCGAAGGGCGGCCCGCGCTTGGGCCCAGTGAGATGCCTAGGGCTGACTACAACGTCGTCAGTCCCGGGTATTTCCAGGCGATGCAGATTCCCCTCCGCGAGGGACGCGATGTTTCCTGGAGCGACACGGCGCTGACCCTTCCGGTGATCGTCATCAATCAGGCCTATGCCCGGATCTACTGGCCGAGCCAGGATCCGCTTGGCAAGCGCATCAAGGAAGGCTTGCCGGGTGACCCGGCCCCTTGGTTGACCGTAGTAGGAGTCGTTGGCGACGTTCGCGAGTTTGATATTACCACGGCGACGCGGCCTGCGGTTTATTTCCCGATTTCCCAGTTTGACGCCCGAGACGGCTTGCTGCGCGATTGGGTGGTGCGAACACAGGGAAATCCGAATGCACTCGTGCCTGTCGTACGTAAAGCGATCTGGAGTATCGACCGCGACTTGCCGATTTCCCGCGTGCGGACAATGGAACAGGTCCGTTCCTTTTCGCTTGCCTCCGAGCAGTTCAATGTCGTGCTGCTGGGCCTGTTTGCGTGCCTGGCCCTGGTGCTGGCCAGCGCCGGCATTTACGGCGTGACCGCATACGCGATTGCCCAGCGCACGCACGAAATCGGAATTCGTGTCGCCCTCGGCGCTCAGCATAAAGACGTCTTGAAGCTCATTCTGGGCCAGGGCACAAGATTGGCGTGTATTGGCTCGGTGATTGGCCTCGCGGCATCGCTGGTCCTGACCCGGCTGATGAGCAGCGTGGTCTACGGAGTGAGAACTACCGATCCCTTGAGCCTCGTCGGCGCCGCGATCCTGCTCGGCCTTGTGGCCCTTACGGCTTGCTATCTTCCAGCCCGCGACGCCATGCGAATCGATCCGATCACCGCCCTACGCCACGAATAGCAGAAAAGTAGGAAAAACGAGATATTGAAATTATGATTAGAACACGAGAGTCTCAACGGAGAGCAGCCGGCATCGCGGGGCGATGGCTGCTCAGCCTTATTTTTCTCATCAGCGCCGTGCAAACGTTCCGCGAGTTCCACAGTTCGGCAGCGGACCTCGCAGAGAAGCATGTTCCTATTGCTGGTGTGATCTTGGGACTTGCCGTGACAGTAGAGCTACTGGGCGCTATCTCGCTCATCACCGGTTTATGGTATCGCTGGGGAGCGCTCCTTCTGTTGCTGTTCTTGATACCTGTAACTCTGACTTATCACGCGTTTTGGCAATACGACGGGCCTCGCCGAGATGCGCAAGAGATTCACTTTCTTAAGAATCTCGCGATTGCGGGTGGCCTTTTGCTCACTTGTTGCAAGTACGAACGAGGTGGAGGTACGCCTGGCAGGCACGACGAAGGCGCGCCTGACCACGATTGAAGGTATGGTCAGCGCTTTGACGCGTCCCACGCGTGGGCCTCAATCGCGTTGCCCGCGTCATCGTAAACGCAGATCACGGCATCATGTGAGCGTCTGGTTTGGGGCATTCTATCTGCCAAAAAACAGGCGGAAGAACGAGCGGTGACGGCGATGAGGTCTGTAATAATATTGGTCGCTATAACCCGTGTTATAATAATGCCGACGATAGCCATAGTCCTCGTTTGGCACAACGTAGTGATGATCGTGATGCGCCACGTAGCGGTTGCCATATTCGTCGTAGTAGTAATGATGATGATCGTAGTGGATAATATCAGCGCCGTAACCGTGCTCGATCGCTGTGACGCCGTCTTCGTAATTGCAGCCGTCGTCGTGAGCCCGTGCGCTTGAAGCACCGAGCACTAGGAATCCGCTCAGGCTTGCCGCCAATACTGATATTTTCATGCAGTCTTCTGACGTTTGTTCGCGAGCTTTATTCGAGTCCAAGTGCCGACGCGCGGACAACGGTAAAGGGAAGACCATTCCACGCAGCCGCTTCCGGCGGGGAAATCGGAAGCTAGGGCGCCGGGAGTGGAAACAGAAGTCATTATCGTCGGGGCGGGACCCGTTGGGCTGGCGCTAGCCAATCTTCTCGACTCGCATGGAGTATCGTTTCAAATTTTGACTCAAGATACGGCGCCGCGATCCGTCTACGAGTCAAGAGCTGAGGGCGTTCATGTAAGAACCCTCGAGAAGAAAAATTCGCTTAACTAAGCTTGCGAAATGTGTCAAGCTGAGCTGAAGCGTTACAGGCCAACAATGAGGCGAAAAGCAGCCAGTCTCGCGGCGCGCGAGTTCAATTCGTCTTCGTCTTGCGACGTTTGTAACGAAGCCCTGCGAATGCTCGCTCTGCTTCGGATACGCGGATGTCTATTCGCTTTTCTTATTTTTTAAACAGCTCTGGCGATTTCTCCTTCAGAACTTCGTTTAAAGGACGGCCAGTAGCACGCTGCGACGGAAAGCGTTTCGCTGCCCGTGCGCAAAAGACCGTCCGTTACGGGAATTGCGCGGACAAGCATCCTTTGCCAACCGGGACGAGAATCGTCCGCTCCCTGCATGCAGCACGATGTGTTCAGTTGAGCGGCGAAGCGGCTACGGCGTGATCGTGGCGGAGTAGATGTTTTGATCTAGTCCCCCGGTGCCGTCGAAGCAAGTGGTGAACGACGAGGTACAGTTCCCTCCGGTCTCCGGATCGCCAGCTACGTCAGCCCCGTCTTTGTCGCCGCTGGGATCAGCCGCCCCGACCGTGTTGCGTTGGTCAGTCCATACCGCACCGATCGTGTTCCCTTGGGCGGCAACAGTGATGTAATCACCGAAGAACGGTACGCGGCGACCGCCGAATTGCTCATAGTTGAGGTTCGTTGGCATGTCGGTCACTTGGATGCTCGATCCCCACGTCTTGCCGCCGTCACTGGAGTCAGCAAACCGCACGTTCAAGCAAGCGGACGTAATCCCGCTGGCGTCATTGCATGGTGGGCGGGTGGCCGCGTAGGTCGCATCCCCCCGCGAATCGTACCAGATCGCGCTGACCCGGCCGGCAGACGCCACCAGGAACGGGTAAAACTGGTGCCCAGTCGAATTCGAATTGAGTAGCGCTGGGCTGGTCCACGTAGCACCGCCATCACTCGATACGACGAACTCAATCTGCCCTTGTCCGGAGGATAGGGCTGCTTCGAACGCCATGACCACTGTACCGTGCGTGTTGTCGGCAGCAAGGTAGGGTCCAGCCAGATCGAATCGCGGAAGGGTAAAGCCCGTGGAGCAGGCGAATGGGCCGTCACCGCATTCGCGTGGTCCGCCAGTGAACTGCTCCGATTCAAAGGGTGTGTACGTCGCGACGACACGAGCTTTGCTGAACGTCTTCCCAAAGTCATTGGAGGAGACAAAAGCTGCGCCCTTCGGTCCGAGAAAACCAAAGTTAGGCCCGCCGAAGCTGCCAATGAAGTCTTCCCACCCGACGTAAAGCGTTCCCGATGGGCCGATCGCAATCGATGGCCCCTGGCTGAAGCAGATTCCTTCAGAGAGCTTGATCGGGTGGCTGAAGGTCGCGCCGTGATCGGTTGAGCGGCTGAACAAGATCTCGTTGCAACCGTTCATATGGAAATCTGACCAGGCGGCATATATGTTGCCGGTTGCTGGATCGATGGCCAAGCTGGTCTTGTCGTTTGACTGGCCCAGCCCAAAAGTGTTGGTGGCAAGGATTACGGTGCGGACGTACTTCGAACCGTCTGTCGACGTGTCCGACGCATTCGACGGCTCGTAAGTCGCCACCCAGATAGTGCCAGTGTTGCTGCGCGTAGTGGGAGACACGCCGTTTTCGATACCTCGGTTAAAGTTATTGCCCATGTAAAACAGATTGCCCTCCCCGTCCCACCCCATCACCGGGTCACCGGCCGCGAGCGCACCGGTGGCCACAAACTGGCTAAGCGGTGAGCTAGTGCCTTGGGTCGAGGCGTCGCCGTTATAGCCGGGCAGCAGACTGTCTGTCCAAGTGGTGCCGCCATCCGTGCTACGGTAAAAACCAGCCCACGCGTCCCCTGCGGTCGGCACCGTGCAGTAGTCATTCGCACCGCTGGCCCACACGTTGGTGTTGCGCGGGTCGATGGCCAGAGTTGGCTCGTTCTGCATCCTTCGATCGGTCCCGCAACGCAACAACACAGCGTCAGTGTAGGTGCCAGTACCTCCCAGCATATCGGCGCTCGTGTACGTCGTGTCGTTGTCGTTAGTGACCCGCACGTTTGCGCCGGGGGTCGGACCGGGAGAAGCCGAAACGAAGATAATTCCCGCGGCTGCGATCAAAAGCGCGATTGCACTCGCAATGCGCAGATATGACAGAACAGAATTTTGAGGACTAAACCAGTGATGAGTTTTCATATATTTTTATAGGGTACAGGCTGAATTGAGATTGAGGAGTTTCGGAACGCAAGAGTGGAAAAGTAACGCCGTCGTTACTCTTCAGGCTGTGTTGCAAGTTTGCTGGAATGACACTAAAAAGGTCAGCCAACTTCACAGGTCGCTCCGACGATGTTCGCGGCGCGACCGCCTGTCGGCTGTATCTATTTTGTGTTTTTCCCCCGGTGGGGACGGTCCTTCCGGTCGAAAGCGTGAGGCGGACTTTATGGATTGGGTTGACTAGAACGAGGCCGCTAACATCGGGTCGCGGTTCCTTGAACTCACCCCCGTGCTCATGCGTCTCGATCACGTTGTCAGCCGCATCGTAAACGCGAATCACGGCATCATGTGAACGGCTGAAAAACTTTGTGTAGCTAATCGCGTCGTGGATTGGTCGGTACTTCCGTCGCAGCTTTGGGTCAAACGCATCGGGGTGGCTAACTCACGGCTTTTTCGGAGTGCTGCGCTTGAGGTGAAAACCTTCCCGCAACGCGCCGTAGCCCATTGCGTACTCAATCAATCCAACTCCTTTTTTCCAAACGATCTTTGTGAAATGACCTGATGGATGTCGAGCGGCTCTGGCCAAAACTCTTGGTCATTCGTCACCCATCACTCTGCTTGCGCTCCGGATCGTATTCGGACAGCCGTGACGGATCGTCAAAGACGGCGCCGATCACACGCCCGGGCCAGATCTCGAAATAACTCAAAAGCAGCGCCATCAACGGAACCAGAATGAAATACAGACCGGGCGCAGCCATCATGAACATCGCGATCGCGCGCAGCATCAGGAGATAAACATCCCAACGGACGCGCTGCTTCAATTGTTGGTCCGGCATTTCGTCGTAGCCCAGCCGAAACGCCTTCCAAAAATGTCCAGCAGCGAGTGAACCGAACGTGGCCCACAGGCCCGCCGAATGCGTGAGTTGCCGTCGCACTTCATCGCTAAACATCAACGGATGCAGCGGAATCAACACCATCCAATAGGGCACACCAACGATGCCAATCAGAAAAATCCACGTTACCACACCGCGCACGATCTTCATTACCAGCAACTGGCTCTCCGATTTCTTCTGCGTCTCGCGCAGAGCGCGCGGAACCAGCGCAGCGAGGATCGCCGCCAGCGCGGTCAATCCGTCAAACCAATAGTTAAACACGGTGAGTCCCGCGGACCAACCAAATCCATAAATGCCCACCACCGGAATCAGATTGCGCGCAAGCACAGCCCACGCGTGCGGATTCGACGCAAACTCTCGCAGATGTTGCGACAACGGCGGCGGCGCCACGGGTCGCCGCGCCACCGAACTGCCTTTTTCACGAGCTTTAATCACTTCGGCCTCATTGTATCTCTGAAAAGCTGTCGGCTCCATGAAGTAACAGTCGATATGATCGGCACGGCGTAACGCGTGCGCGAAGGCGTGCTGTTTCTTTTAGTCTCGCCGCACCACCGAACGAAGCTGTTCTGCGGCCTTTTTTGACAAGGCCGGTGACGCGCGCCCATACGTCGCTTACATACATGGCCGTTTAATTAGCTGTGGAGGCGCTGCGCTTCGTTTGTGCTCCAGGAGCCGCCCTAATCAGCCGAAGAGCAACGAGGCACACGGACGCCACACGCCCCCAACAGCCGCCTTGTTGCGTTTAGGCACGGCCAAAGACCAAGGTGTGCCGGTGAGACATTTTATGGCCACCTCTAAGGTTGCGATTGGGATTACACAGTTGGCGTTCGGAACGGCTGGGTTCCATCAGCGTCGCTGCCTTTCGCGACGAGCACGAACTCACAGCTGGCAAATTGCTAGCCTTGCCATTTCGAAAGCAACGTCCCTGGTGTTTGCCTAACGGCGACCAGCCAGACCGGCCGCCACGGCCTGCGGCCGAAATCGCCGAGTAAGATCGTTACTTGAAAATGTTGTCGAGGATCAAATTCGCGCGGCTGTAGTGGCGGCCGTGCGGCCCCTCATCGTTTAGGCCCCAGTTGTAGGGAAGATACTTGATTTCGTAATTGCCACTGGCCGCGAAATCGCACACTGACTGCGGGGCGTAGCGGCCGAGGATTTTCGGAACGCCACCGGCTATGTCGAAATCCCCTTTAAACCATTTGAAGATGCTGGAGATCTTTAACTTCTTCTCGTTGCACGAAAACTTGTTCAGGTCTTCGCGCGCCAGCCAGGCGCGGTAAGCGTGATCGTCCTGCTCGTCGAAATTCGCGGTAGTGTAGGCAAACCGCTGCAACGGCGGACAGCTCCGCGCCGCGCAGACCAGCACCGCGTGCGTGTGATAGCCGATCAGTGGGCGCAGCGTTCCGTGCTCGATATCATTAAGCGCGACTTTACGGCCGCCGATGTCGTTGCGCTTGCCGTCAAACGAGTTTTTCAACTGCCAGATGCTTTCCGTCGGATAAGCTTTGAGAATCCACTGAAGCACGAACGCATTGTAGGCATTCACGAGTGAAGCCGCTTTTTCGTTACTGACTGCGGGACTGTCAATCTTGGCGGCGAACTGACTGAGGTAAGTATCGAGCGCGGTGAGATCAGCTGCGTTCTGTTTCCAGCCGGTGTAGTTCACCAAGCCTTGCTCGTTCACATACTTCTTCAGCAACCGGTCAAAGTCGCTGTGATCGATCCCGGCGCGCACGTCCACGTTTTCACCCGTCTGCGCGCGTGCTGTTAGACTGAGAAAGGCGAATCCCATGATCGAGAGAAGAATCAGATGTTTCATCTTACTTTGGCGAATTCACGAGCGCCCAAACGTAGCCGTCCGGATCGGCGACGAAGGCCTCCGTTCCCCAATTGTATTTCCGCGGCTCTTGCACGATCCGGTACCCGGCTTTTCGCGCGCGATCGATCACTTGTGCAACGTCGCCGACGGCGAAGTGCGGATACATTCCCCAGCCGGGCCGAGCATTCGTGGGCCGTTTCTCGTCCCAATCCCAGTGGGTGCTGGAAAGAAAAACATCCACGTTACTGGATTGCAACACCGCAAAATCTCCGCTCCGCGATTTGATCTTTAAGCTGAGGAAGTCGTGATACAAGGCGATTGCCTTTTTCAGGTCTCCGACTTCTAACAGAATATGGTCGATCTTCGGCAAAGGTTGTTCCTTGAGCGAAAATTGGGAACGCGCACCAAAGAACTGGGATACACGCTGCGCGTGATATATAGAATTTCACGTACCCTTTCACCGCCAACTACAGATAAGCGCGGAGTTGATCGGGCGAGCCTTCTAAGGCGAGCATGTAAATTTTGTCGCCTTCACGCCAGGTCACCGTTGACCACCCTCCTCGCTGAACCACATCCGCTTTGCCTTTGATCGCGGGCTCAACTCCCGCCGACGCACGCGTCGTGACGAGATGAACCAGGCCGCCATCCGGGCGCATAAAGCAGATCACCGACACCGGAATCCCGTTCCATGGGAAGGTTTTGCACCCGAGGCTCTCAAGTCTCTCCAGATTTTCTGGCAACCTTTGTGCGGCGGGCGCGTCGTTTTTGTGCAACCACGCCAGGAGTTCAGTCGGGTTACGTGATTGTGCGTCGAAGGTCGACCGATTCCTGACGAGGGACGACATCACCTCAAGCGCTTCGCTCTGCCACCCAGCAAGGTGGGTTGGCCCCGTCTTATGCCAGATCAATGACCCTAGGATCGCACTGAGGACTAGCATGGCAGCAATTGCCCACCTAATGAATGGCTTGGGCCAGCGAAGTCGTCGGCTTACTTTCACGCCAGCAAGAATGCTTTCGCGCAAATCGCGGGGTACAGGAACGGCGCACAATTTTTCCGTTATCGCCGCATCAAAGGCAACCGATTCGTCGAACCAGCGCTGCAAAGTAGGATCACACCGCGCCTGATTGAGCGCTTCTGCAAAGCGGGGATCGTTTGCGTCCTGACCCCCCGGCCGATACGCGTTCAAAAAGAATTTAGCCTCACGATTGTCCATGTGACTCCTCTCCTTTGTTCGATTGAAATGAAACGACTTTATTCCCGAGAGCTTCCGCTTTTGAGAGCAACCGTTGACGCAACAGCGCCTTGCCGCGCGACAGCCGCGACATCACCGTGCCAATCGGCACCTCGAGCATGTTCGCGATCTCTTGATACGAGAACTGCTCCAGATAAAACATTGTAAGCGGTGCGCGAAACGGCTCCTCCACTTCGCGCAGCGCTTGCAGCACCCCGGGGCTATCGAGCGCGTTCAAATTGGGCGAGATCGACATCTCTTCCTCGGGGACTTCATCCAGTTCGATCTTTGGAAACCGGACTTCGTGGCGGCGCCGGCCTAGAAACTCACGGTACAACGTGGTAAACAGCCACGACTTGGCTTTCGATCGGTCGCGCAGTTGATGCCCTTTTGAAGCCCAAAGGAAAAATGCCTGCTGCGTCAAATCCGCCGCGTCGGCTTCCGATTTTGCAAGGGTGAGCGCAAAACGGTACAGGGGCGCATATTGCTGATCCACCAATTGTTGAAAATCGACGTCACTCATGTCGCGATTCTTCCAGCGGTGCCAGGCGTTTCGCCTGCGGTCGCGTCACGTTTTGGAGCAAAGTAAAGTCTTGCCACGGCTTGCAGTATCCCGAAGCCCGCGCAAACCGCGGCAAAAAAATTCCCAGAAATTTTCGACTTTCCGCCTTGACGCGGTCGGTATCGAACCGGTACTTCCCAGATTTGCAGTCCTGCTTCCACAGCCCGGATTTGCATCACAACATTCCAGCCAAATCCACGCTCACGCATATCGATATCGTCGAGCGCTTGCCGGCGGATGAGTCGCAGCGGCCCGAAGTCAGCAAAGCGGAATCCCCATCCGTATTCGACTAGCCTGCCAACGAGCCGGTTTCCGAGGCGCTGAATGAAGCTCATCGCTTCGCGTCCCGATTTTGTTACATAACGGTTGCTCAGGACCAAATCTGCGCCTTGCTTTGCCGCGTCGATCATTACGTCCACATCATCGAGATCGTCGCTGCCATCGGCATCGCAGAACAAAATCCAAGCCATATCGCGTGGGAGCTTTGTTAATCCGCGCAGGCACGCACGCCCGTAACCGCATCGTGTTTCCGTCAGCACGTCCGCACCGGCGGCTGCCGCACGCGACGCGGTCTCGTCGCTACTTCCATTGTTGATGACGCGAATGCGCCAGAAGCCGTGCTGTCGCAGGTCTTGTACGACCGTTGCGATAGTCGCTTGTTCATTTAGCGCGGGGATAACAACCAGGCACGAGTTATGAAACGAATTCGTTGGGCTTGCTCCTGAAACTCGTTTGTCTGGTACCGTTGCACTCACAATTCGTGAGAGGCATTGTTGGACTGCTGTATTCCGTGACTGAGAGCTCTTTCCCAAATGTTTAGGAGTCGCGGAACCCAGCCGATATTCCGGGTTTCGATTTCGGCGCAGGAAGAGATCCCAGCAGCTTCGCGTAGCCCACGTCAGCCAGTCGTTTTGCAGCCATTTTGATGTATGTTTCCGCTGCTTCGACGCCGAGACCGTTCACGAGCCGGTTCATCAGATTGAACAGCGCGCAAATGGCAACGGCATTGTGCACTGCACGATCGTCCCAGCCAGCGGCAAAAATTGCATCAATATCCGCGCTCGTGATTTCGCCGGGCGAAAGCGTCAGCTTGCAGACAAAAGCTAGAACCGGCTGCAAACGTACGGCGACATGTTCAGGCTTGGAGCCGGAGAAAATTTCCGCAATTGCTTCTGAATGGATTCCGAGCGTGATGGCGGCTTGAGAATGAACCGCGCGGCAATAATTGCAGTTGTTCAGCCCAGAGACATACGCAGCAATCAGTTCACGCTCGGCTGAAGAAAGAGGCGAATCACCGCGCAGCAGGACTTCATGATATTCTAGCAACGGTCGTGCGGCTTCAGGAAAAGCTTGAAAAATTTCCAGGAGTCCTGCGCCAGGCGGAATGGAACGCAGATAACTCATTGACCGCTTTCACTTGAAGTCTTCTTCGCTTCGTGACGCGTCAAAAGGCTCGCGAGCGTTTTCAGATCGGTCGTTGGAAGTTGGCAAACAAAATTTTCATACAAACAGCAACCAAGCGGAAAACACAAACGAGCTTTCATCATGACAATACGGAAGATGCCTTAGCCGGCCTATCTATTCCCTCGCGCCCC
>Ga0306922_10001471_pt1 | contig 21049 bp, 20 predicted proteins | sample sta12Cox44000082_FD_203758 | JGI IMG/M metagenome (GOLD analysis project Ga0306922, IMG submission 203758) | Lab enrichment of tropical soil microbial communities from Luquillo Experimental Forest, Puerto Rico - statoxic.12C.oxic.44.000.082 (v2)... | ecosystem: Environmental > Terrestrial >... | reverse complement strand
AGGGCAGAGAGGTCCTGACTGCGAGCGGGCCCCATTGCTCCGTGATGCGCCACGCGGTATTCGAAGTTGCGGGGATGGGGCGCTTTTTCGAGCAGGCCGGTACGCGCGCGCCAGCGGTAGCCGTGGGCCCCCTGGTCGTTGATCCAGTTGGCGAGTTCCGCAGGACCGCCTTTTGCTTCGATGCGAAGGTAGCGATAGGTGTCGGGCGGGGTGGCTTCCAGGTGCAGGACGGTGTACTTGCTCACGGCGAGCACGCGATAGCCCTGGTCGGCGAGCTGATTGAGTTGCGTGAAATAGGTGTCGTTGCTCTCGGTTTTCAGGACGGTGTATTTCGGGAGAGCGGTTTGGACGTGCAGGGTGGCGGCAAGCAGGAACAGAAACCGCAGGAGAAGCTTCATGGCGAAAGGCCTCCGCGGAAAATCTAGTCCGAGCGCCGACAGTATGGACCGTTGTGGGGTGGAGGGCAAGGCGAGACGTTAGGGATGCAAGCGCTGGCCTCAGAAATGAGGCCCGAGAGCCCTCGCGGACTAAAGCCCAATCTGCAAGGGGGTCCGCCGTGGCAGGACGGCAGGGGCTGCAGGGAAAGTCGAAATTACGACCGCGGCCCTAAAGGGGCGATGGAAAAACAAGGACATGCGCATCGCGGTCGTGCTCTTCCCCAAAACCATTTATGAGACAGGTAGGCAGGGTCTAAGGGCCTAGTAGAGGCGGAAGTCCATTTCGATCATCAGCGAGACCGGAACGGGCTTGCCATCCCGGGTGCCCGGTTCAAACCTCCACTTCTGCAGGGCCTGGATTGCCTGCTCGTTGAGGCCACAGCCCTGGGGTTGCGTTACCCGGATATCACGTGGAACCCCGTCGGTTCCCACGACAGTTTCAAGAAGGACCGTTCCCCGGCATTTCTTTTTGCGGGCTTTGTCGCTGTATTCAGGGTCGGGCGTGAACAGGGGCTTGGGCGCGTTAGCACATGGCGGCGCGTTCTCTTTAGAACACACCTTCAAGGGGACAGGCCCCGCCTTCTGTGAAGTGTCGGAAGCCTGGGTGGCCGCGACGGTGGCAGCGCCCAACAAGATAAGGACGCCAGAGAGGCTCGAGACGAAGCGAATCAGCATGGTGCGCACTAGCGTATCGCCTCGGCGCTGACACCGCAACATGCGCTGTGCCTCTCAGCCATGTCTGGCGTGATGTTGTTATGTCGTGATGTCGTGTCACAGTCCGCGAATCTTCATAACCGCTAATCTTGCTATCCAAACGAAGTTCGCATCGTCTACGAGCAGCGGAGCCGCCCGGGTTCCACGCGACGCGGGCCTTCACCTGCCGGCGCGATCTCACCTCGAAGGAGAATCCCATGAACACACGATGTTGGAGCCGGCTGTCGCGGATGGTATCGCTGGGACTGGTGCTGGGGGTTGGGCTGGGATGCAACAAGGCAAGCACGAGCGTGTCAGCTTCTTCGGATGGTGGGAAGCTGGCGGTGACTACGGCATCGGAGGAAGCGCGGAAGGAATACCTGGCGGGGCGGGATCTGTTTGAGCGCCTGCAGGCCCATGATTCGGTGCCGCACTTTGACAAGGCGTTGGCGCTCGATCCGGACTTTGCGCTGGCCGAACTGGGGCGCGCCAACAGCGCGCCGACTCCGAAGGAATTTTTCGAGCATATGCATAAGGCGGTTGCACTGGCGCCGAAGGCGTCGAATGGCGAGAAGTTGCTGATCCTGGCGAACCAGGCCGGGGCGAACGGGCTGCCGGAAATTCAGAAGGAATACCTGGACCAATTGGTGCAGGCATATCCGAATGACGAGCGCGCGCAGTTCACGGTGGGGACTTTTTACTTCGGGCAGCAACAGTTAGAGGAAGCGCTGGCGCACTATAAGAAGTCGGCGGAACTGGCGCCGAATTATTCGCAGGTCTACAACCTGATGGGTTACTGCCTGCGACAGAAGGGCGACTACACGGACTCGGAGCAGGCATTCAAGAAATATATCGCGCTGATTCCAAACGATCCGAACCCGTACGACTCGTACGCTGAGCTGCTGCTGAAGATGGGGCGGTTTGATGATTCGATTGCCGAGTACCGCAAGGCGCTGTCGGTGGATTCGAAGTTCAACGCCTCACGCTTCGGCCTGTCGGCCGATTACATGTATAGCGGACAGCCGAAGGAGGCCGCTGCCGTGCTGCAGGAAATGGCGAGCGCCGCGCGAAACGACGGCGAGTTGCGCACAGCGTATTTCGGGATGGCGGTGCTGGCCAGCGATGCGGGGAAGTTCGATGAGGCGCTGGCGGCGATGGACAAGGAATACGTGGTCGCCGAGAGGAAGCAGGATACGGCCAACATGGCGGCTGATCTGCAGGCCAAGGGCAACATCCTGATGCAGATGAAGAAGTATGACGCGGCTATGAAGCAGTTCGACCAGTCGTTCAAGATCGTGCAGGATTCGAACCTGTCGCAGGAGCTCAAGAACAACTCGACCGGGCTGCATCACTTCAATGCGGCAGCAGTGGCGATCGCGAAAGGCGACCTGACCGCGGCGAAGGGCCACCTGGAGGAGTTCCGCAAGGTCACCGAGGAGTCGAAGAACAACGCACAAGTGAAGCAGGCCCATGAACTGGCTGGACGGCTCGCGATGGCGGAGAAGAAATACGATACGGCGGTCGAGGAATTGCATCAGGCGAATCAGCAGAACGCTCAGAACCTGTTCCGCTTAAGTGAAGCGTATCGCGGACAAGGTGATGCCACGAAAGCCGGTGAGTATGCGAAGAAGGCGGCAGAGTTCAACTCGCTGCCGGCATTGCCGTATGCGTTCATTCGGACGAAGGCGAAAAAGATGGCGGGAGAGGGGTGAGTCCAGAGGTCAAGCCGAACAAGAGTGGTTGGGGCTTGTGAAAGCAGGTCCTTCGCTCCGCTCACGATGACAACACTGGTGCAGACCCGCTAGGTCTTCCCTTGGATCTTCCTGGCCCACCAGCGCGTGCCTACGAGCAGGAAGCGCCAGTCGGAGAAGAATTCCGGGGGCTTGCCTTCGAAAGCGTGGCCGATGAATTGGAAGAGCCAGCCGATGATGAACAGTGCGGCGGCGATGGGCCAGAGGCGGTGGACGAAGAATGAGGCGACGAAGAGCGCGAGCGAGAGCACGATTAGCGGGATGCCGATGGTGTGGCAGAAGCGGTTGACGGGGTGCCGGTGACTGGTGGAATACTGCGCGATCCAGTCGTCCCAGGAGCGGTTGCCGAGCATGGTGGCCTCGGCAGGAGGATAGGCCAGGGGCATAGGGGCGTCAAGGCTGGGGCTTTGGGACTCAACAAATCTTGTTCACCCTGACGGGGGCCTGGGAGAACACAAGGTCCCTCGACTGCGTTCGGCTGGCGCCTCACTTCGCTCGGGATGACAGGGTTATCGGTGGGTTGGCGATTCGGTAGGCTTGGGAACCGACGCTGCTTCAGTCGAGGCGTTTGATCATCTGCACGAAGTGGAATGGGACCTTGATGCGGTGGTTGGTCACGGACTCGGTGACACCGGTGGGAGCGAATCCGAGGCGGGCGTAGAAACGGGCGAGTTCGGTGCGATGGTTGATGAAGCGGAGTTCCATCTCGCGGAAACCGGCCTCCCGGCAATGGGCTTCGACGGCGCCCATCAGTTGATAGCCGAGGCCGGAGCGTTGGCGATCGGGATCGACGGAGACGAGCCCGAGATGAGCGCGATCGCCGCGAGGTTCGATGTAGGTGCAGGCGATAATTTCGTCGTCTTCTTCGAAGAGAAGGAAGCTGCCTTTGGCGAGCATTTCGCGGAGGGAGTGCTCGTTGATGCGCTCGCCTTCGATGTAGGGGCTCTCGGCGACGAAGGCGCGATTGACCAGGCGCACGAGGGCGGGAATATCGTCGGGGCTCTCGTGGCGGGTGAAAGGCATGCTTTATTGTAGCGAGGAGCGGCGGGCGGACGCGCTCTCAGTCCGGAAGCAGCGGATGAAACCCTGGCTGCGACCTCTCCCGCCGCGAAGCGTTTCCTGACCGAGAGAACCTCCTTGTGCGGTTCGCAGCGGTGCGGACCGACACGGTCGCGGGCTGGAGTCGGGCCTGTTCTTCGAAATACCACGATGCAGAGGGATGCCGCTGAAAGCTGTGATCGGGGGCACGAGCTGGGTTGTCGCAGGGCGTGTTGCGGCGTTGATTAACCGCCGATGTGGACCATGGTGCGGGAGGCGGGGACGAAGTCGGGTTCTCCGATGTGGTGGCGTTCTTCTTTGCGGAGGACGACGCCGCGGATGAAGTCTGCGAGGTCGGTGTCGCCGACGCCGCGGCGCATCTGGGCATGCAGATCGTGGTCCCAGACGGAGAAAAGGCAGGTGCGAATTTTGCCGTCGGAGGTAATGCGGAGGCGGCTGCAGTGTCCGCAGAACGGGTGCGAGACGGGCGCGATGATGCCGATTTCGCCGAGGCCGTCATCGAAGCGGTAGCGCCGGGCAGTTTCCGAGCGTGCGTGCGGGATTTCGATGAGGGGCCGGTACTCGGCCATGCGATCGAGGATTTCGTTGAGCGGAACCACGACGTTGGGGGACCAGACGCGGTCTTCCTCCAGAGGCATGAATTCAATGAAGCGAAGGACGACGGCTTCTTCGCGGGCGAACATGCCGAAGGGGATGATCTGATCTTCGTTGAAACCGCGCAGTAGGACGCAGTTCACTTTGACAGGCTCGAGTCCGGCGCGCTTGGCGGCGCGGATTCCGGCGAGGACGCTTTCGTATCCGTTGGGGACGCGCGTGATGCGAGCGAAACGGTCGGGGTCGACCGCGTCCATGCTGACGGTGACGCGGTGGAGGCCAGCGTCCTTCAGAGGCTGGGCGAGGTCGGCGAGCAGGTGGCCGTTGGTGGTGAGCGCGAGTTCAAGGGGGGCGCCGTCGGGGGTACGGAGGCGGGAGAGATCGCGGACGAAATCGACGATGCCCTTGCGGAGAAGCGGTTCGCCTCCGGTGAGGCGGATTTTCTGAATGCCCAGGCCGGCGAGGATGCGGGCCATGCGCAGATAGTCGGAAAAGGGTAGGTCGCCGTAGATGGCGCCGTCGTTGCCGGTGCGGCAGTAGACACACTTGTAGTTGCAGTGGTCGGTGATCGCGATCCGGAGATCAGTGATGGGGCGGCCGAATTTGTCGGTAAGAGCAGCCATTTCGCAGTTAGCCCCTGCAGCTTGTTCCTGAATCCCACCCTCCCGCAAGCTACGCGGGAAGGATGGGGCACGCTGCATTCAGCGTTCAGCTAGTTTCAGTTCAGTCGACTCGCGCACAGTCCTGAAGGGCTGAATGCCGAGTGCTGACTGCTGATTGTTCTTGGAAAAGGGGTCGCACCCGGAGCAGGTGCAGCGGGGAGCGTCTCCTTTCCAAGGCGCTTTGTCGAAAGCGCGGGAGGCACCGGCGTTTCCACCGACGCCCTCGGAGTGGTCGGTTGCGTCCTTGGAAAGCTCCCAACCAAAAAGGTCGCTAAGAACGGCCGCGAAGAAAATCCGTGTACCTATCGCGACTGTTTTTGGTGAGGCGCGAAACCGAACCAACCCTCGCCTCCGTCGCCCGGGTATTCCCGTGGGGCTGCGGAGGTCGGAAACTGCCGCTGATTATAAACCTTTCGCGGTCCACTGGGACAGCCGCGTCCCGCCCGACGGCCGAGGACGCTTCGGACAAGGGCAGGGCATGACGCCCGTCGCGGCATCGAGTTGAACAGATAGCTAGGAGGCTATCGGAAGCAAGCGCCGATTAGTGAGCGCCTCCGCCGAGAGCCTGCTGAATGGCTGCTTCCGCCAGGGGCGCCATAATCCTGTAGCCTGCAACGTTGGGGTGGAGGCCGTCCTCGGCGAGGTCTTTCTTGAGCAGGCCCTTGTCGTCGACCATGGCGCTGAAGTAGTCGAGGTAGAGACAGCCGTGGTCAGCGCAGTAAGTTTTCAGCCAGCGGTTCAGGTCGAGAATCTTGGCTGGCGAGCGCTGCTCGTACATTTCCTGCGACTGAGGGGTGTAGTTGTGCACGGGAAGCACGGAAGAAAACACGATCTTGACGTGGTGCGTGGCGGCGAGTTCGGCGAGCGAGGCGTAGTTGGCTTCGATCTGGTCGAGGGTCATGGGGCCGGTGTTGCCGGCGATGTCGTTGGTGCCGGCGAGGATGACAACGACTTTGGGCTGCAGGTTGATGACGTCTTCACGGAATCGGACGAGCATCTGCGGCGTGGTCTGGCCTCCGATGCCGCGGTTGATGTAGGGCTTGCCGGGGAAGTATTCGGGGAGATGCCACATGTCGGTGATGGAGTCGCCGAAGAAGACGACGCGATTCTCGCCGGCAACCGGTGGGGTGAGGGCGGCGTTGGCGTCGCGGTAGCGCGAGAGTTCTCCGAAATCGTTCATGAAGATGCTAATGCGAGAGTTGCGGTAGCGCTCGAGGCCGGAGAGGGGCTTGGGGGTTGGGGCGGTTTGCTGCGCGAAGGCGCTCGCTCCTAATAAAGCCCAGAACATTATGTGAAGAAGCCGGGTTGGGCCTTGATTCATATTCCGAAAGACTCCTCTGAGCCTAACCTTCGCGCCCGTTCCGCTGAAAGCTCCTTAGTGTACCCCGCCTCACTCATGACAGCCGCGAAGCCCGTGGCTCGAAGCTCGCGGCATTTCTTGTTAAACTGATTAGTTTAGCTCCCTACATCTGGCCTCGTTCTAGAAGGATTTCATGCTGAAAGCCGGTGAAATTGCGATTGTCAGCGGTGCGCGTACGCCCATGGGGCGGTATTGCGGCAAGCTCAAAGACTTTACTGCGCAGGAGTTAGGAGCGGTCGCGGCCAAGGGTGCGATCGAGCGCGCGGGGATTGATCCAAAGGAATTCGAGCACGTGGTGTTCGGGAATGCACAACAGACTTCGGGCGATGCGCTGTACGGGGCGCGGCACGTGGGGCTGCTGGCCGGGCTGCCGATTGAGACTCCGGCGTTGACGGTCAACCGGCTGTGCGGGTCGGGCATGCAGGCGATCGTGAATGCGGCGCAGATGATCCAGACGGAAGAGGCGAAGATCGTGCTGGCAGGCGGGATGGAAGCGATGTCGCAGGCGCCGTTCGTGATCCGCGGGCGCGATGGGTTTACGTTGGCGCCAGGCGGGAAACTCGAAGACTCGCTGATGGTGGCCCTGGTCGATTCTTATTGCGGGCTGCCCATGGCGAAGACGGCTGAGAAATACGGTGAGCAGCAGGAAATCACCCGGCAGATGCAGGATGAGTTTGCGCTGCGCTCCCAGCAAATGGCAGACGCGGCTTACCAAGAGGGACGTTTGCAGGAAGAATTGGTGCCCGTGCCGCTGCGGAATTCGAAGGGCGAGGCGACGGGCGAGATGTTTACCGAAGATGACCATCGGCGTCCGCAGACGACGATGGAGGGCTTGGCAAAGCTGCGTCCGGCATTCGGCAAAGACGGCACGGTAACCGCAGGAAACGCCAGCGGCATTGTGGACGGTGGGGCGGCGGTCGTCGTCATGTCGGTGGAGAATGCGCAGAAGCGGGATCTGAAACCGCTGGGCCGAATCGTGAACTGGGGCGTTGCGGGAGTGGACCCCAGTGTGATGGGGCGCGGGCCGGTGCCGGCGACCAAGCTGGCCCTACAGCGGGCAGGACTGACTTTGGACTACATCGATTTGATCGAAGTGAACGAAGCGTTTGCAGCGCAGTATTTGGCTGTCGAGAAAGAGCTGGGCCTGGATCGCAGCAAAGTGAATGTAAATGGCGGGGCGATCGCGCTGGGGCATCCGCTGGGGGCGACCGGGACTCGGCTGGTGATCACCTTGCTGTATGAACTGCGCCGGCGGAAGAAGAAGTACGGGTTGGCGACGGCGTGTATTGGCGGCGGGCAGGGGATCGCGATAGTGGTGGAGAGCTTTCAGTAAGGGCGGTTCCACCACGGAGACACCCTTCGACTTCGCTCAGGGGCGGAGAAATTTGTGGGTCTCATCCGTGAACTTGCGGCGGGTGACACGCCCGTCGAAATGGCTGTTCGCTTTTCAGACTAAGTATTTCTCTGTGTCCTCTGTGGTGAAGAAAGGCCTTCATATGGATATCAAGAAAGTCGGTGTACTCGGTTGTGGGCTCATGGGCTCCGGTATCGCGCAGGTGGCGGCGACAGCCGGGTTTGATGTGACGGTGCTCGAGGTCGAGCAGAAGTTTCTCGACAAGGGCTTTGCCGGGATCGAGAAGTCACTGGCAAAGTTTGCCGAGAAGAGCACGCTCAAAGAGCCGCCGCAGGCGGTACGGGCACGCCTAAAGGGGACGACTTCGAAGCAGGACCTGGCCGATTGTGACATCGTGGTTGAGGCCATCATCGAGAATGTTGAAGAAAAGAAGAAGATGTATGCCTCGATTGATCCGATCGTGAAGAAAGACGCGATTTTTGCCACGAATACTTCTTCGATCTCGGTGACTGAACTGTTGACGGCGGTGAAGCGGCCGGAGCGGTTTATCGGGCTGCACTTTTTCAATCCTGTGCCGCTGATGAAGCTGGTCGAGGTGGTGAAGACGATCGCGACCGCGCCTGAGGTCTACAACATGGCGTACGAGTTCGGGAAGAAGCTGGGCAAGGTGCCGGTGCGGACCTCGGACAAGACGGGCTTCATCGTGAACCGGCTGCTGGTGCCGTATCTGCTGGATGCGGTCCGGGCGTACGAAGAAGGCGTGGGGTCGATTGAGGACATCGACAATGCGATGAAGCTGGGCTGCGGTTATCCCATGGGGCCGTTTACGCTTCTCGATTTTGTGGGGCTCGATACCACGTACTACATCACGCACGTGATGTACGACGAGTTCAAGGAGCGGCGGTTTGCGTCGCCTCCGCTGCTGAAGCGACTGGTGATGGCGGGCTGGTACGGGCGGAAGTCGGGACGCGGGTTTTATGACTATGCGGAGTCGGGGAACCCTCGCCCCAACGAACTGTAAACTCCCCTTTCTTGGATTTGCACGGATGAGCACGGACTCGAGAGCTTACGGCCGCACGATTCTGGGGCGTCCCCTCTGGGTGGTGGTGGCGAGAGCCGGGCAATTCTTTAATTCCGGCCGATCTCGTCGACGCGACCGTCTTTATTTCTACGAAATGGGGCCGGGTTATCCGCTCTTCTCGATCCGGCACTGCTTTTGGGATTGATTAGTGCGGTCGCCCTGCCAAGGAAATAGAGATTGGAGTGGGTGGCTCGCTATAAACCCGTGACTTGTTCTGGGTAGTCGTCCTGGTCTACGGAGTTGTGCATACGGGCTTGGACATTCATCTGTACACCGCTGTGATCACAATGGCGCCGGTGCGTGTTCTCGTCCTGCTACCCTTGCCAAGTGTCAAGAATTTCTATTTGCAGAGCATAGAGATAAACCCGATCCGTCTTAACCCGCGTTGATTCGCAGAGACTAGTTTATGGAACTCCAAAATCTCCTCTTCGAAAAGAAAAATTCCATCGCCTACGTCACCGTCAACCGTCCCAAGGTGCTCAATGCGCTCAACATGGCGACCATGGAGGAACTGCGGGCGGCGTTCACCGACATCAAGAACGACTCGGCCATTCGCGTGGCGATCCTCACTGGCTCCGGTGAGAAGGCGTTTGTTGCTGGCGCTGACATCTCGGAACTGGCCAAGCACGACACGGTCTCAGGTAAGGAGTACACGCATCGTGGGCAGTCGGTGCTGGATCTGATCGAGAGCCTGGGCAAGCCGGTGATTGCCTGCATCAATGGGTTCGCGCTCGGTGGCGGATGCGAGATCGCGATGGCCTGCACCATGCGGCTGGCAAGTTCGAATGCGAAGCTGGGCCAGCCCGAGGTGAAGTTGGGGATCATTCCCGGCTATGGCGGTACGCAGCGGCTGCCGCGGCTAGTAGGGCGCGGCGTTGCCATGCAACTGGTGCTGACCGGGGATCCGATTTCGGCCGAGGAAGCGCATCGCATCGGGTTGGTGAACGAAGTCACCGCGCCGGGCGAGTTGATTGGCCGAGCCGAAGCGATTGCGCAGAAGATCATTGCGAATGCGCCGCTGGCGATCCAGTACGCCATTGAAGCCGTGAATCACGGCCTCGATCTGCCCCTGGCGGAGGGGCTGTATCTGGAAGCGACACTGTTTGGCGTGTGCTGCGCGACCGAGGACAAGAAAGAAGGAACGACGGCGTTTCTGGAGAAGCGGGCGGCAAGCTTTAAGGGAAAGTAACGCAAAATCTTAAAGGTATTCTCTTGGCTCTGTGTCTTTGTGGTGAGAGGAAGTTTTTCTCGTGTTGAAATCTCTCCATATCGGGCGCTACGTCGGCAAGGTTGAGGAGTTGCGCGCGCTGACGAAATTCCTGGAGGCGATCGGGTTTCGTCCGGTGACGACGACGGACAAGCGTTCCGCCTTGTTTTCGGCCCCGGTGGGGTTGTTGAGCATCAATGCGCTTCCTCCGGAGGCTCCTGCAGAACTGGTCGAGCAGTTGAAGGATGTCAATCGCCTGATTGTCGTGGAGGTGAGCAATCCTGACGATGCTTTTGCCATCGCGGAAAAGCAGAAGCTCAGGGTGCTGATCGACACGGCGTCGCCCAAATCAGGAGAGCGCAGCTTTTCCCTGGCACTGCCGGGGGACATCGTCGTGACATTGTACGGCAGGCCGGAAGAGCCACCCGCAGGGATCGAAGGCGAGCTTAAGGCAGAAGGCAAGCGCTTTGCGATCGTGGTGAGCCGATTCAATTCCTTCATCACGGAGCGGCTGCTGCAAGGTGCTCTTGATGGACTGCGGCGCACCGGGGCACGGAAGGAAGATATCGATATCACGCGCGTGCCCGGCAGTTTCGAGATTCCCGCGGCGGCGCGCCTGCTGGCCGAAAGCGGCAGGTTCGACGCCATCATTTGTCTGGGATGCCTGTTGCGCGGCGATACCGCGCATTACGATGTGATCGTGAACGAATGTGCGCGTGGGATCGGGCAATCGGCGCAGGAGACCGGGGTTCCTCACGCCTTCGGAGTGTTGACCTGCGACACGCTACAGCAGGCGATCGACCGCGCCGGGCTGAAGATGGGCAATAAGGGCATGGAGGCGGCACTGGCGGCGGTGGAGATGGCGGGGGTGAGGAGAGCTGTGGGGCGTCGGTCGGAGGGGAAACGGTCCTCGGTCCCCTCGCCCGGCTCGGGGCAGCCGAAGAGCAGTCGTCGGTCGTCGGGAAAGAAAACCGTCGTTGGTCGTTCGTCGTTGGTAGTTGGCAAAGGCACTCGTGGCGATCGGTCAGGCAAATCGAAGACAAGACACGTTAGTAAGAAACGTTCTCGCTGAAAACTTGCGACCTTGTCCGCCTATCCTTCCTGTAAACTGACGTTCAATCTTGCGCGAGACACCTCGATCTTCAATGGACCAGCCAACGACTAACGACTAACGACTGCCCCATGGGGACCCGACGAAAATCCCGCGAGCTATGCCTGCAAATGCTGTTTCAGGCCGACATGGGGCGGCAGACGGCGGATATGGTGCGCCGCACGTTCTGGGCTGAGCGGAAGGAAGTGGGGGATGATGTGCGGGGGTTTGCGGATGATTTGTTTCGTACGGCAACGGACCGCACGGCCGACATCGACAAGCTGATTGAAGGACACGCTGAGCATTGGCGCATGGAGCGCATGGCGGCGGTCGATCGGAATATTCTGCGCGGGGCGGTGGCGGAGTTCCTGGGGTATCCGGAGACGCCGCGGGCTGTGGTGATCAATGAGGCGATCGAGATCGCACGGAAGTTTTCGAGTCCGGAGTCGGTGCAGTTTATCAACGGCGTGCTTGATAGCGTGGGGCGCGATTTGGAGAAGGCGAGGACGTAGGCGGGATTGGCCGGGTGGAACGAGAGCACCTAAAGGCGCGTTCCACGCTCAGCCTCGACGACGTGCCTGAAGCACGTTCTGATACGAATCTTTCTCGGCAAATTCTGGAGGCGGTTCTGTGGGCGAGGTGGGACCCTTCGGCTGCGCTCAGGGCAGGCTCCCTCAGCTCGCTCGCTATGGTCGGGCTATTTCTCCCGCGTCATCGGCAGGCGGGCGGCTCCAAACAGGCCGGCGTCACTTCCTAACAGAGCACGAGTGATGATGGTCTTGCGGCCCTCGCCCGGTTCCACCTGTCCCGCGGCGCCGGACGGCACCCGGGTGGGATCGGCAGGAGCTGTGGCAGCGTAGACCATGGCACGGCGGCGGAGTTCGTCGAAGATGCTGGGGGCGAAGGCGTCCCATGCGCTGCAGACTCCGCCGCCGATCACATACATCTCGAGGTTCAGGCCATTCACCATGGCGGCCAGGGCAATCCCGAGGGCGCGGCCGACGGAACGGAAGATGCGGCGGGCCTGCTCGTCTCCTTGGATGGCCAGGTTGTAGATTTCTTTCGCGTTGAACTCGAGGTCGGAGCTGGCGGCCTTAGCGAGGCCGGGAGCATCGCCTTTGGCGATGGCCTCGCGTGCCACGCGCACGATCGCAGTCGCAGAAGCATACTGCTCGAGGCAGCCGTGATTGCCGCAGCCGCAGAGCTGGCCTTCGGGTTCGACGGTCATGTGTCCGAATTCGCCGGCCATTCCGGTCATGCCGTGCCAGATTTTTCCGTTCAGTACTAAGCCCCCTCCGACTCCGGTGCCGAGCGTGAGCATCGCCATGTCGCCAACGTGGCGCCCGGCGCCCAGCCACTTCTCGCCGAAGGCCGCGACGTTGGCGTCGTTTTCGAGGATCACGGGCGCACCGAGGCGGCGCTCGATTTCGGAGCGCACAGGGTAGTCGGACCACCCGGGGAGGTTGGGTGACTCGCGCACCATGCCAGTTTGCAGGTCGATGATGCCAGGGACTCCGATGCCCACGCCGACCAGCGTGCCGGAGTTCTTGTATTTATCGGAGACCTGGCGGATGGCGGCGCACATGTCGTTGAGCACGTGGTCGCGGCCGAGAATCGTCTTGGTGCCGAGCGTCAGCTTTTCCATGAGCTGACCCTGCTCATCCACGGCCGCGATGCGCAGGTTGGTTCCGCCCAAGTCTACACCGATTGCAAAGTTGGACATAGAAGTCGAGTACGCTGTAAAAAACAAGACAGAGTACACTGCGGGAAAGGGATTGTCGATTTTTGAATTGTGAGCAATCGGTCAAAATGCCAGTGCTGTAACGATTCAATGCAGGCACCGGGACCTGGTTGCCAGCCCGGGACACCCTCGCGACAGCCGGCGAGACGCTGGCGCTACTTTTGGCAGTTTGGGCAGTAGTGACTGCTGCGGCCACCTAACACGATGCGCTTGATGGGTGTTTTGCAGACCAGGCACGGCTCTCCCTCGCGGCCGTAGACGCGGTGCTGCAACTGGAAGAAGCCGGCTTCGCCGTTGGCGTCGACGTAGTCGGACACGGTGGAGCCGCCGAGCGCGATGGCTTCGTTCAGGACTTCCTGTACGGATTTATGGAGGAGTTCGTATTGGGCGCGGGTGATGGTCGAGGCGCGGCGGCGGGGGCGGAGCCCGGCGCGGAACAGGGATTCGTCGGCATAGATGTTGCCGACGCCGCGTAGCAGTTTCTGGTTCAGAAGCGCGCCCTTGATCGGCGTTTTGCGGCCGCGGAACAACTGGAAGAAGCGCTCGCGATCAACCTCCAGAGGCTCGACCCCTCCGGCTTCGAAGCCGGCAAGACTCGCGACGCTGAGACGCCCGAACCTCCGCGGGTCAATGAAGCGGATCTCCCTTCCTGAGGTCAGGGTCGCCACGGCGTGCGTGTGCTTGACGATCTCCTGTTTCGGGTCGGTGACCAGCAATCGCCCCGTCATGCCCAGGTGGACAATCCACTGGGAACGCGGGCCCAGGGGAATGGATTTCTTTGCGGCTTTGGTGGAGGTCTTAGCCCGCGCCTTTGCTTCGGGGGAGGAATGGGCGGGCGAGGGCGCCCGCCCTACGCCGTCGCGTTCGAGATCGAAAACAATGTGCTTGCCCATGCGGCGAACCCGCGCGATGCGGGTGTGCTCGAGCGTGGCTGCGATCTCCCTGGGGTGCGACTTCATGGTTTGCGGCTTGGAGCCGAGCCAGATGGACTCGATGGTGTCACCCGCCACGCGCTGATGCAGGCCGCGCGCGATGGTTTCGACTTCGGGGAGTTCGGGCATGGAAACAGTTTATAGGGGACGGGTCACAGGTCACAGGACCCGGCGCAATCACTGTAACCGTCACCTGTGACCCGTGACCTGACTTACTCTCCAATGGTATTCTTACTTGTACACACCCGCTCCGCTCAAATCCCAGTCATTGTTGAGACGGCGAACGACCGCGGGCTCGCGTGTGTGCGCGAAACCTGGGATCCCAAAAACCTTCCGTAGGGAGCGGTCCGTGAAAAAGGGCAAGACGGCGGTCATTGTTGGCGCGCAGTGGGGCGACGAGGGCAAGGGCAAGATTGTCGATGTGCTCTCGGAAGGCTTTCCCGTGGTGGCTCGGTATGCGGGCGGCCACAATGCCGGGCACACCGTCATCATCAACGGGAAGAAGTTCATCCTCCAACTGGTGCCTTGCGGCGTGCTGCGGGCGGGTTGCTTCAGCGTGATCGGCAACGGCGTAGTGCTTGATCCGATGGCGTTCCTGAAGGAAGTCGGAGCCCTGCGCGAGATGGGCGTGCAGGTCGATGGCAATCTCTTTGTAAGCAATCGTGCCCAGGTGATCCTGCCCTATCATCGCATGATCGAGTTGGCCGCCGAGAATGCTCCGGGACGGGTGAAAATTGGCACGACTTCGCGCGGGATCGGCCCAGCTTACGAAGACAAGATGGGGCGGCGCGGTCTGCGAGTCGCCGATCTGCTCGACCTCAGGCTGCTCAAGACGCACATCGAGAACGCAGTGCGCGAGAAGAACATGATCGGGCATGCGCTGTTCAATTCCGAACCGCTAGATGCCGACAAAATGTACGACGAGTATGCGGCCGCGGCTGGGAAGATCGCACCCTTCGTGCGCGATACGGCCGTGTTGCTGAATCAGGCGCTGCGGGATGGGAAATCGATTGTGTTCGAGGGCGCGCAGGGAACGATGCTCGACATCGATCACGGAACCTATCCGTTTGTGACCTCGTCGAGCGCGACTTCAGGTGGCGCAGTGATCGGAACCGGCGTGGCTCCGACCGCGATCGACATGGTGATCGGCGTGACCAAGGCCTACTGCACGCGCGTGGGCGGCGGGCCGTTCCCGACCGAGGCCATGGACGACAAGGGCGAGCTGTTGCGGTCGCGAGGAAATGAGTATGGCGCGGTCACGGGGCGTCCGCGGCGCTGCGGCTGGATGGATTTGCCTCTTCTCCGCTACGCTGGCATGATTAACGGCATCTCCTGGCTGGTGGTCACCAAGCTCGATGTGCTCGACGAGTTCGCCGAGATTCCGGTTTGCGTGGGGTATAAGATCGACGGCAAGAAGACGGACGAAGTGCCTGCGCAGGCCAGCGGCTACGAGAAGATCGAGTGCATTTACGAGGAGCGGCCGGGATGGAAGACTGCGACGCAAGGCATCACGTCGATGGAGAAGCTGCCCAAGGCCGCGCGCGAGTACCTCGCATTCCTGGAGAAAGAAAGCGGGGCGCGGGTGGGGATGGTTTCCACGGGGCCGGATCGGGATCATACGATTTTCGTGGATGAGTTTGCCGGGGCGATGAAGGCGGCGGCACGAGTGGCGTAAGCCCGTGGCGCCAGTACTTGTCAGAGAATGGTTCCCGAAAAATTTGTCATCCCGAGCGGAGCGAGGGATCTGCGGTTTGTAATAAAGCAGATTCCTCGCTCGTCCTCGCCTGGGCTGCGGACGGCTCGGAATGACAATCCTTATAAATGGTTGCAATCCCGGTGGTCGCACCGAAAGTGGTTGACATTCAGACGGCTATCGGCGATGTTCGCAAATCCGAAGCGGTTGTAGCCAAGTGCGGATGGAGCGTGGCGATGGTGGTGCTGGCGGTGACCTGGATGGCGAAGGTGGGACACGAGAACGAAACGGCCGCAATCTTTTCGAAGCTCACCGAGGCGTCACGCCAGGAGCCGGGATGCGCCATGTACGTCGTGCACCGCCACAAGACCGAGCCGCGCAGATTTTTTATTTATGAGCAATATAGGGATGATGCTGCCCTCGAGGCGCATCGCGCCGCGCCCCACTTCCTGCAATTCGCGAAGAAAGAGCTTCCCAGGGTGGCGGACCGGGTGGAAGGGAATCTGTTCGTCCCACTGGGGTAGCGGCCCCAGTCGCCGGTCGCCGCCTCGATCACGAACCTCTTCACGATGCACGCCGAATTCCTCTTCAACGATCCCCCGTTTGCTTTCAGCCACGCAGCCACCATCGCTAGTACGAGTCGTGGGTTGATTGCGGCTGGGTTTATAGGTGGAGACGAGAGGAACCCTGATGTTGGTATTTGGCTGTCGCGACACGAGGGCGGAGGGTGGTCACAACCGAGGGAAATCGCGACCGGGTTGGATGAAGAGGGTAGGAGGTATGCCTGTTGGAATCCCGTTTTGTTCTGGCAAGCGGCGATCCAACACTACTGTTCTACAAAGTTGGGAAGAGCCCCAGGAGTTGGCGGGGAAGACTCATGACATCCAACGACGAGGGCAAACACTGCTCGCAGTCAAAGCGGTTGCCTGACGACTTCTTGGGGCCAATTAAGAACAAACCCCTGAAATGGAAGGACGGGACTCTCCTGTGCGGTTCCAGTCCGGAACAGAAGGGTTGGACCGTACATTGGAGATGACAAGAGACTTTGGCGAAAGCTGGACCAAAACTGAAAGTCTAAACGACGGCCGAAAACTCGCGGCGATCCAACCGACAATTCTCAGTTTTCCCTCGGGGGAGTTGCGAATTCTGTGCCGTACACGGCCCGACAAAATCGCGGAATCTCGTTCGTGGGATCAAGGGCTCAGTTGGAGCAGGATGGAATTGATTTCTCTCCCCAACCCCGATAGCGGAATCGACGCTCTCATTTTGCGGGACGGAGTCTACTCGTCTACAACCACAGTGCTACAGAACGCACTCCACTCAAGGTGGGAGTCCTGGACGACGAAAGTTGGCGTGCTGTGCTCACACTCGAGGAAGAAGTGGGCGAGTATTGGTACCCGGCGGTTATTCAGAGTACCGACGAGATGATCCACATTGTCTATACCTGGAATCGTAGTCGCATCAAACACGCAATCATCGATCCCAAAGAAATCAAATAGCCGGGCATATCCGGAGTGGACGCGGGCGAAGGCACCCCGCGCCACACAGAAATCACTTGTTCTGATCCGCCATCAGCACGCCACCTGAGGCGTAGCTCTCCTTCGACACTTCCACGAACGTGACCACGATGGCTTCGCGGCGGGCGCCCGCCTCTTCCACCATCGCATCGGTGATGCGCTGGGCGAGTTTACGTTTCTGATCGGCCGTGCGGCCTTGGAGCATGGTGATCTGGATGAGGGGCATGGGAAATCAGCTTTTGGCCTTTAGCTGTTAGCTCTTGGCTTGAAGCTTCTACTTCGCCAGTTCGTATCCGGCGAAGAAGAAGCTCAGTTCATAACGAGCGGTCTCGTCGGCGTCGGAGCCGTGGATCGCGTTGAACTCGATGTTCGTGGCCCACTTCTTGCGGATGGTGCCCTCGTCGGCCTGGGCCGGGTTGGTGGCTCCCATCAGCGTGCGCAGGTCGGCGATGGCGTTTTCCTTTTCGAGCGCCAGCACGACGATGGGGCCGCTCGACATGAAGTTCGTCAGCGAGTTGTAGAACGGCCGGTGGGCGTGGACGGCATAAAACTGCTCGGCCTGGTGCTTGGAGATTTCGAGCATCTTCATGGCCAGGATGCGGAAGCCGTTTTTTTCGAACTGCTCAATGATGTCGCCGACGGCGTTCTTCTTGACCGCGTCGGGTTTGATGATGGTGAGGGTGCGTTCCAGGGTTTTCATGAATCAGTCGTTGATCCTTGGTCGTTGGTCGTTAGCTAAAGCAAGAGTCGTTGATCGTGGGTTAAGAACCTGTCGTCGGTCTTCGGTCGTCGGCTAAACATCAACGTCAACAGCTGCCGGCGAGCGTCCTTCGACAGGCTGTGGGCACGCTTACGGACCTCAGGGGCTAAAGCCCGCGTTCATGAGGGTCTCGATCGGCACGGCTAAAGCCGTGCCCTTTCACAACCACTACTGCGGAAAAAGCCTTGCCCCTCCCCAATCCTTAACGGGCCGGCACTCCGATTACGGAGAACAGCGTTGCGGCGATTGCGGCCGGGGACTTCGCAACCTTAATTCCGGCCGCTTCCATGGCTTTGATCTTCTCGGCGGCGGTGCCTTTGCCTCCAGAGATGATGGCTCCGGCGTGGCCCATGCGGCGGCCGGGTGGCGCGGTCTGTCCGGCGATGAAACCGACCACCGGCTTCTTCATGTGCTTCTTCACGTACTCGGCGGCGGTTTCTTCGGCGTTGCCTCCGATTTCGCCGATCATGATGACGGCTTCGGTCTCCGGGTCTTTGTTGAAGAGCTCGAGCGCGTCGGTGAAGTTGGTACCGATGATGGGGTCGCCACCGATGCCGATGGCGGTCGACTGGCCCACGCCGCGCGTGGTGAGCTGATAGACGGCTTCGTAGGTGAGCGTGCCGGAGCGCGAGACGATGCCCACATTGCCTTCCTTGTGAATGTGCGCGGGCATGATGCCGATTTTGCACTTGCCGGGCGAGATGATGCCGGGGCAGTTGGGGCCGATCAGGCGCGAGCGGCGCGTCTGCAGGAATTCCCATGCCTTCACCATGTCGAGCGTCGGGATGCCCTCGGTGATGCAGACAATGAGTTCGACTTCGGCGTCGGCAGCTTCCATGATGGCGTCGGCAGCGAACGGCGGCGGGACGAAGATCACGGTTGCATTGGCGCCGGTCTTGGCGACGGCTTCCTGCACGGTATTAAAGATTGGCCAGCCTTCGTGAGTGGTGCCGCCCTTGCCGGGCGTGACGCCGCCGACCACTTGCGTTCCGTATGCGGCGCTTGCCTTCGCGTGGAAGGTACCTTCGCGCCCGGTGAGTCCTTGGACGATGAGTCGCGTTTTCTTGTCTACCAGGATTGCCATGAGTGTTCTCTTGCGGGGCTGGGTCGCAGTCCCGATGAAACCCTTGCTTTTGTGAGGGCAAGATGCCGCTTCGACCAGCTCAGCGCAAGCTCTCACGACAGCCGGCGAGGACCCTTCGACTACGCTCAGGGCAGACCGCCGGCGCTACTTTCTAATGCCGATGCCACTAACTGTTCGCCGCAGCGACCACTTTTTCCGCGGCGTCTTTCATCGTTTCCGCCACGATGAAGTTCAGGCCTGAATCTTTCAGGATTTGGCGGCCGGCTTCTACGTTCGTGCCTTCCAGGCGCAGGACGATGGGAAGCTGAATGTGTGTCTTCTTCGCGGCTTCGACCACTCCCGTTGCGAGCGTGTCTACACGAAGGATCCCGCCGAAAATGTTAATCAGCACCGCCTTTACGTTTTTATCGCTGAGCAGGATTTCGAACGCGTGCGTCACCTGCTCGGCGTTGGCGCCTCCGCCGACGTCGAGGAAATTCGCCGGCATCCCACCGGCATACTTGATGATGTCCATGGTGGCCATGGCGAGGCCGGCACCGTTCACCATGCAGCCGACGTTGCCCTCAAGCTTGATGTAGTTGAGGCTGTACTTCGAGGCTTCGACTTCGAGTGGATCTTCCTCGGTGATGTCGCGCAGCTCACGCAGGTCGGGATGGCGGAAGAGCGCGTTGTCGTCGAAGTTGATCTTGGCGTCGAGGGCGAAGAGGCGATTGTCGGTGGTGGTGATGAACGGATTGATTTCGACCAGTGATCCGTCGGTCCCTTCGAACACTTTGTATAGGCCGCTCATGAACTGCACGGCCTGATTCACGAGCTGTGGCTTCAGGCCGAGTTGGAAAGCAAGCTTGCGGGCCTGGAAGGCTTCAAGACCCATACCCGGGTCGATGTATTCCTTGAGGATGGCTTCGGGGCGTTCGGCCGCGACCTGCTCGATGTCCATGCCTCCCGCGGCCGAGGCCATGAAAACGGGCTTGCCTTCGCCGCGATCGACCAGGATTCCGATGTAGAGTTCCTTTTCAATGGGCAGCGTTTCTTCGATCAGCAGGCGGCGAACGATGCGGCCTTCGGGGCCAGTCTGGTGGGTGATGAGCGTCATGCCGAGCATCTTGGCGGCGTGGTCGCCCGCTTCCTGAACCGATTTAGCAATCTTCACACCACCGCCCTTGCCGCGGCCTCCGGCGTGGATCTGCGCTTTGACGACGACGCCGGTTGCGCCGGCGCTGAACAGGGTCCTGGCGGCGGATTCGGCTTCCTCCCGTGATTCGGCCATCTCGCCGCGCGGGACAGCGACACCGTACTTCTTCAGGATGGCCTTTGCCTGGTACTCATGAATTTTCATAATGATTCCTGATCAATAAGGCGGCTGCTAGCTGCGGCCTACTGGCTGCTAGCAAACCGAAGCAGTTGTCTGCCAAAAGCCAGTAGCCCTGCGAGGAACTGGAATTTTCTTCGGGCAGGGTTCTGCTTGCGGCTTCCGACAGCGGGCAGCAAACGTTCGATTCTATAGAACGGTCGGGGATAGGGCAAACGTGAGCGGTCACAGCGAAGGGTGATGGGGAAGCTATCAGCTGTCAGCTCTCACTTTCAGTGAATCCGCTGATCGCTGATGGCTGATAGCTGACAGCTTAAACGATGCTACCCTGTAGCGGCATGATCGTCGAGGCTTTGTATCGGATCGCGAATCACTGCGAGTCGTTGTCGCGCGAACAGGCGCGGGCGGTGATGTCGGAGGTGCTGACGGGGCAATGCACCGACGCGCAGATTGCGGCGCTGCTCGTTGCGCTGCACATGAAGGGCGAGACGGTGGAGGAAATTGTCGGCTTTGCCGAGGCGATCCGTGGGGCGGCAACTCCGCTGGCGCTCGCAGGCAACTCCACGATCGATGTGAGTGGAACCGAGCGCGACGCGCTGGTCGATACCTGCGGAACGGGGGGCGATGCCAGCGGGACCTTCAACATCTCGACGGCAACTGCGTTGGTGGCGGCCGGGGCAGGAGTACGGGTGGCGAAGCACGGTAACCGCAGCGTTACTTCC
>Ga0306922_10001469_pt1 | contig 21058 bp, 22 predicted proteins | sample sta12Cox44000082_FD_203758 | JGI IMG/M metagenome (GOLD analysis project Ga0306922, IMG submission 203758) | Lab enrichment of tropical soil microbial communities from Luquillo Experimental Forest, Puerto Rico - statoxic.12C.oxic.44.000.082 (v2)... | ecosystem: Environmental > Terrestrial >... | reverse complement strand
GCGAGCTGGTCTTGCCAGAGGAAGCGGACCGTTACTGGAAGATCGAACCAGCGGTCGAGAGTAAGAACGTAGTTGCGTTCCCAGTAGGGGTGTAAGCTGATAGGGTTTCGTAGAGGACCCTGTTTATTCTGCGTCAAAATCGCGAAACATCTGCTCTTCGACGGCGAAAGTTCGCGACAATTTACGTGCCACTTTAATCGTTCGACCTCAGCTGGTTACGCGACTATTTCGGCCTTATTCTGTTAGTATGAACGACTATGATGTTGACATTTGGCGCGAAATATGCTAATGTATAGTGGGGAGGGGTAGTGTGCATGAATTTGACTGAGTTCATCAGAAGACGGGGCGGAGCAGTAACCCTGCGCGAAGTCACGCAGTCCTACTGGGCATTAAAAAACCAGCGGGAAAAAGTCGAAGCAATGTTAAACGAACTTGCGGCCAGCAGACGCGGCAGATGGGATGACGTTAAGACGACCGCAAAAGGTGGGCGGCCCACCCAGAAGTTCCGGCTACTCCCTAGAGAGATTCCTTTGATACATCCGCCGAATGAGCTACCGCAGCCTTATTCGCTGTGGACGCGACGCGATAAACAGCTTTATGGCATGGGCAATTCCCGGGCGCGGGGGGAATTTGTTAAGAGAATTTTCGCCGGTATGAGCGTCTCGCAAGCGGCAGATGACATCGGCCTACCGCTAAGAGACGTGGAGCGATGTATTGCCAGAAACCCGCGGTTCAAAGAATTCGTTCAAAGCGAGCGCGAAGGGGCGTCCAGCAAGAACCTATAATGTGCGAAGTTGTCTTACCAACGAAAAACGATTCGCTTCCAAGGCTGTGAAGATTATAAAGCGATGACACGCGAGCCGGACAGCTATTACGAGCCTGATGCAGAGGACTTCGCCTCGATGATCGCCGAGGAGCAAGAAATCGCGTCCTTACGCTCGGAGTATCACGAGGCTGCCAGAGAACTTCGCAACTACGGGGCGCATACTGACCGTCAGCTACGCGGGCTGAGCAAGAAAAAGAAAGCCTCTAAGCGGATACTTAGACGAAGGCATCATTTCGATGTTGTTTCTGACGATATGGAGGTGTGGATAGGCGGCGACGTTTATGATTACGTGTCCTATAGCGATATTTCTGGACAGGAAGACGAAACCGTTAGCGACGAAGACCCTCGCGATCTCACCAGGAAAGGCAAGCGAAGGGCAAAAACGGAGCGACGCAAGGCAGAGAGAGAGAGGAATTTAAGAATTTGGCGCACGCAGCGGGAGAAATCGCAGGCGACGTCAGTGGTTAGGAAGACAGGAGCTCAACAACCGGCGGTCGCTGCCTTGTGGCACGCGTAAAGGTTTCCGCGCGGAAGTAGCCAAGACCACGCCCCTAACGGGGCCGCTCCCTTAAACAAGGAGCGAAAAAGCCTAAGTAAGCGGCCAACGTTTCTCGCGCCGCCAGTCATGCAAGCGGGGACACCTAACAGAAAGGGTGTGCCCACATGGCTACACAAAAACAACCGCAGACCGAAGCTGCAAATTCGGCAATCCTAACCAAACAACAGGCAGCTGAACTTCTCGGGTGCACTGTGCGTTACATTGAGCGGCAGATTTGCGCCGGGCGTCTGCGCGCTTGCAAACCTACCGGAAAATTCGTGCGGATATTCCGCAGAGACATTGATGCCTTCTTAGAGAGCTGCGCGTCAATTGCCTAATCCAAAAATGAAAGGAGCTAGAGAGCTAATGAATACAAATCAACCACCAATTACACCGAAGAACTCGATTCAGCCGCGCCCATTGCCTAAACTACTGAATGCATTGTGCGATATTCTTCGGAGTTACGTTTCGTTTCAATTCGACGAGCAGCCGAGGGCAATTGCCTTGTGGATTGCGCACACATGGGTCTTGGATGCAGCCGATTACACGCCGTATCTCCATGTGTTCAGCGCGGAAACCTCAAGTGGGAAAAGTCGCCTACTGGAAGTTCTCGCCTTACTCGTAAACAAACCATGGAAGGTAGAGTCAGCTTCTGTAGCGGCTCTATTCCGGCGCGTAGAGATAGACCAACCTACGTTACTCTATGACGAAATCGACAACGTGTTTCGTGGCAATGGTAAAGACGACGATACGAAAGACCTTCGGGCGTGTCTTAACAGCAACAGCGCGGCGTAGCAAGTGACCTTGTTTAGATCGGGCGCTAATCTGCGCCACTGCGAATCGCTCGGCAGCGGCAGCGGCACTGTCCGGTCTTGAAAATCCAAAACGTCCATGATTGTCTCCTTTTCAGGACATCAAGAACTCGCGGCCAAACAAAAACCGCCAGACTATCAGGTCGGGCGGTTTGCCACTTCTCCGGCGGAGATTTTTCTTCAGCGAATTATTTCGCCGCACATCGGCGGGGACTTTCGTTCCCGCTCAAGGCACCGTGGCTCTCCACTGCTCGGTTGCCAGACTCATTTCGGAGTCATTCCTGATGTCGAGGAAATGTTATCGACATCGCCCTTAGCCTGCAACTAATTTTGTCACCTTCCGACACACTCCACGCTGCGCGCGGAATTGTCGCAGGGCCGAGATTACTTCTTTCCGTCTAAGCCAATTTGCGAAGTTCGATGATAAACTCAGCGTGTAAGGTGTATGATTTCTTGACCGGATTGGAATATGGCCACTGATTCTGAATCACATCTTCAGCTAGAGATCGGCCACGTCTTGTTCATCGACATGGTGGGCTATTCAAAGTTGCTTATTGATGAGCAGAGGGAGCGGATTCAAGAGCTGCGACAGATCGTGCGCGGAACCGAGCAGTTCCGTTTGGCCGAAGCGGAAGGCAAACTGATACGATTGCCCACGGGCGACGGCGGTGCGCTCGTTTTTCGCAACAGTCCGGAAGCGCCGGTTCTGTGCGCTTTGGAAATTAGCAAGTCGCTAAAAACGCATCCCGAGTTACGGGTGCGGATGGGGATTCACAGCGGTCCGGTCAACGAAGTGACGGATTTGAACGAGCAAATGAATGCGGCTGGCGCCGGTATCAATATTGCCCAGCGAGTGATGGACTGTGGGGATGCTGGGCACATTCTTCTCTCAAAACACACAGCGGAAGACTTGGGCCACTATCGGCAATGGCAACTGCAATTGCATGACTTGGGCCAATGCGAGGTCAAACACGGCGGCCGTCTTCATGTCGTTAATCTCCACACCGACGAACTGGGTAATCCGCGAGTGCCGACGAAATTTCGTCAGGCAGTTAAGAAGCGGCGACGCGCATTGATTGCCGTACTTATACTTTTCGCAGCCGCGGTGGGTGCCGGATTTTATTTTTTCTCACAGAGACCGGCTTTTAAAGCTCCAGACAAAAGCATTGCCGTCCTTCCATTCGAGAACCTGAGCGAAGACAAGGCGAACGCCTACTTTGCCGAAGGGATGCAGGACGAGATTCTGGCCAGGCTTTCCAAGATAGCAGACTTGAAAGTCATCTCACGTACTTCCACCGAGAAATACAAGAGCGCACCAGACAATCTACGCGAGATCGCGAAGCAACTCGGGGTTGGAAATGTTCTTGAGGGCAGCGTGCAGAAAAGCGGCGGCTCCGTGCGGGTCAATGTGCAGTTAATCAACGCGCTGAATGATGCCCATCTCTGGGGAGACATCTACGAGCGCAAACTGACTGATATTTTTGCGGTCGAAAGCGACATTGCCAAAACGATCGCGGACACGTTGCAGGTGAAGTTGACCGGTGCGGAGAAGGAGATGATAGCAGCCGAGCCGACGAGCGATCTGACGGCCTACGACCTTTATCTCAAAGGCCGATTGCTGTGGAGCAAACGTGGCGGCGAGAATCTCCGGCAGGCGATCGCGTTTTATGAGCAGGCGATCGCACTCGACCCGAACTACGCGCTTGCTTATGCCGGACTGGCGGAGGCTTATGTTCTCCTGCCATTCTACACGGCGACGGCACCATTGGAGGCATTCCCGAAAGGGAAGGCTGCGGCACTAAAAGCGCTGCAACTGAATGACAGGCTGGCGGAGGCGCACACCGCGCTCGCATACTTGCTGTATTTGGGCGACATGGATATGGCTGGTTCGACGGCGGAGTTTGAGCGTGCGATCGCATTAAACCCGAACTACGCCACGGCACATCAATGGTATCAAAACGGCACGACTACCGCCTTTGGCCGGTTCGATCAAGCGATTGCAGAGGGCAAACGCGCAATCGAGCTTGATCCGCTCTCGCCAGTTATTAACACGGACTTGGGTTACACACTGATCAACGCGCGTCGCTACGATGAAGCGATCGTGCAGTTACGCAAGACTCTGGAGATTGATCCGACATTTTACTACGCCCATTACACTCTGGGCATGGCGCTTCAGCTAAAGGGTGACCTGCCGAACGCGATCGCTGAATACACAAAGGCGCAGCGGTTGACCGACAACAATCTGCTTGCTCGGGTGCTGCTCGCAGTAACCAAAGCGCAGTCAGGCGACAAAAACGCGGCAGTGCAAATGCTGGCTGAACTGGAAGAACTCAGCCGGAACCGCTACGTGAGCGCATACTCGCGCGCACTGCTTTATCTCAGCCTTAAGAATCCAGAGGAAGCAATTCGATGGTTGGAAAAAGGTATCACTAATCACGAGGGTCGACCGCTCACCTGGATTAAAGTTGATCCGCTGCTCGACCCGTTGCGTGGCGATCCGCGATTCGAGGCGTTAGTGCAAAAGGTGGCTGGTTCCAAACAGAAATAACAAACGTTTTTGGCGATGCAGGAGCAGACACTGAAAAACCTCGTTACGGCGAGTGCAACGTGTAACGTGCGCGCACGCGCGCGCGCGAGGACTCGTTTTTCACGGTCGCTTTTACGGTCTGCGAAATTTTTGCTGCAAAACCGCGCAATTCTGCGCAATGCAGCGCGAATCAACTATGCCTCGGGCCAGCTCTGAAAAACACGCTGCGCAACGTCCTGAAAAACTGCGCAAAACGCTCTCTTTGAATTACAAATCAGCTCCCGTATGCGGCGGGGCTGTGGGCGCAAAACCAGGAAAGATACTTGAACGAACCGACTCTTTACTTTTCGGCAAGCGAGACATGCCCACTTTCGTGATTGTTGCCGAGGAGAGCGTTCTTCTACTCGTAACATTATGGTCGATTTGTAACGAGTGTTTGTCGTCCTCCGTCCGAAATTCCGTAGCGTATTCGGTAGCGTTGGTCTGATTACCTCGGAACGACCGCAGTTAAGGGTCACTTGCTCTGCCAATTGAGCTAACGGTGCCGAATACAAATCCGAAATCCAAATATCGAAATCCGAAACGAATCGCGAAATCGAGTCTCGATGCTCGAATTTTCGATTCGCGAGCGCCAAAATCAAGCCTGCGTATGACGAACGTACTGGCGCTGGGCGCCTTTCGGCAGCAAACGCTTGCGACCGCGTTGGCGCCGGCGCGCAAGGGTCGCGCGACCGCCTTTGGTACGCATCCGGGCGCGGAAACCGTGCTGACGTTTGCGTGTTCGCTTGGATGGCTGGTAAGTGCGTTTCATAAAAACCGAAAGCGTTGTCAGTGCGATTTAGGAGCGGTTATAGTAGGAATGCGCCCACGGTTGTCAACGTTGCTTAGGGCCGGCCCTAATTTACAAGATTGCCAGCAAATCCGATTTTTGACATAAGAGCTGTGGCCAATGAGCGGACAGGAAAATATCGTAATCGAGCCAGCGACCGAGGCTGACTTGGACGAGCTGTCTGGAATGCTGGGCGAATTGTTCGCTCAGGAAAGCGATTTCCGGCCGGACAAGGACAAACAGCTTCGCGGGCTGCGGCTCATTTTCGAACAGCCCAGCCGCGGGCGCGTGTTCGTACTGCGACGTGACGGCGCGATTGTGGGCATGATCAATCTGCTTTTCACCATCAGCACGGCCGAAGGCGGCTTCGTTATTCTGTTGGAGGACCTAGTCGTCCATAAACAATACCAAGATAAGGGCTACGGATCGAAACTTCTGCAGCACGCCATCGATTTCGCGAAACAGAAAAATTTTCTCCGCATTACTTTGTTAACCGATCGTCCGGAGAATGTGGCTCAGGCATTTTTCCGAAAACACGGGTTCGTTGAATCATCGATGATTCCAATGCGTCTGTGGATCGCGCCGCAGAATGAGCAGACGGAAAAAGAGTAACCACGAATTGACACCAATGAACACTAATCAGGAAAACCGAATTCGTGTCTATTCGTGTGCATTAGTGGTTAATTTCTTATCGATCCACGCGTTCAGTTGAGGCGCGAGGCGTTTCTTGAATTCCGCGCGGAACCGAACTTCGTCCACGACTTTTCCTACCTCCGGCGCGCTGGCAGGAGGCAAGTTAGCTTTCGCGTAGCTCTTTAATTCATCAGCGCGGGAGTCTTCAGAGAAAAAAGTAAAGAGACTGGCTGCATACCGATTCGCGCCAGCCGCGTCAGCCTTGGCGAGGAGCGCTTTCATATTTGCTTTCGCGAATTCCCAGGCAATCTCCGGGTGACCGCTTTCGCGCGCGACCAACGGGACCAGAAATATTGCCCGACTGGTTGGCAGCTCGTCGGTGAGGGCGATGGGAAGCGTCTTCTTCACCAGCTTGGGATCGATCGATTCGGCCAGCGCGTCGTAGTAATTCTGTTTTTCCTCAATACTCGTCGTTTTCAAGCCGAGGTCGTGAAGTTTGCTCCAGGTCTTTTCGTCTGCGTATCGGCCAACGACCGCAAGAACTGACGGACGCAGATCAGGCGAAAGTGATGCGGGATTTACCAGGTATTTCTCGAAACGCTCGCGACAGCCTGCAATGATTTCTGGATCATTTAGATTTCGCAGAGCGTTGATCAGGCTTGCCCGCAAGTTCCCTACCGTGGGCCGCTCACCCTCTTTCGGTTCCAAGTCAAGAGTCGCAAACGTCGGACGCAAAATTGATCGGGCGTAGCGCTGAAATTTTTCGCGTTCCGGACTGTTAACGAGGAGCCGATCGATAAAATCCAGCACAGTAATGATCTGTTCGCGCTCCGCCAGTTCAGTCGAAGCAGGCAATTTTTCCACCAAACCAAGATAGAGCGAGACGGGCGCGCGACCGGCTTGCACAAGCGCCCACGCATCGCTCAAAAGATTGACGCGATCCTCAACACCGAGCTTCGGCAGAGCGTCGAGTAATAACTTCCGCGACGGCTCATCATATTCGACCCGATAATTTCCTGCGCCGTTTACATTCAGTTTGAGCGCACGATCTGCGGGAATGTTTTGCAGGTTCTCGATTTTGGCGGTCATCAACAAAGTCGCAGGTGCTTCTTCCGCCGGCGCCGACGCTTCGGTGGGCAGGCCGACGACTGAGTATGTCAGCGGGATTTTCCACTCTAGTAGCGGCGCGTTTTTGAAATTCACCGTGAAGCGCTCCTGTGTAAGCTGAATCTTTTCATCTCCTTCTCGCTTAACTTTTACGACTGGAAATCCGGGTTGCGCTGTCCAGGGAGCGGCGATATCGCCGATCCGTTTCTTCGAAGCTTCCGAGAGCGCGTTCCACAGATCTGCGGTGGTCGTGTTTGAATATTTATGCGCAGCGATGTAACGGCGAATTCCATCGCGGAAGACATCTTCGCCAAGAAAACTCTCCAGCATTCGCAGAAACGACTGGCCCTTTTTGTAGGTGATATCGTCAAAAGCGCTGTTGGCCTCCGCTTCCGTTGCGATGCGTTGCTGGATCGGGTGCGTTGTCGATCGTGCGTCGCCCTCCATGGCGACCTCCTTCGCGATACCGGCGCGCCGTGTCGGGTCCCGCGGTAATTCTCGTCGCAGCCAGACCTCCCATTGCGGGTTGAAATGCGCGCTGCATTTGGCGCTCATCCATGAAGCGAACCCTTCGTTGAGCCAGAGATTATCCCACCACGCCATGGTCACGAGATCGCCGAACCACATGTGCGCCATTTCGTGCGCGAGCACTTCGTAGATGTTTTGTTTCGTGTCCTCAGAGGAGTTTTTCGGATCAAACAAAAGCGCGGACTCGTAATAAGTGATCCCGCCCCAGTTTTCCATCGCGCCGCCGAAACCGCCCGGCAGAGCGATCTGATCGAGTTTCGGCAACGGATACGGCACGCCGAAGTAATCATTGTAATATTGAAGAATTTGCAGTGTCGCTTCGAGCGCGTAGCGGCCGAGTTCTGCCTTGCCTTTCGTCGCGATCACACGAATCTGCGTCTGCCCGCTTCGCGATTCGATAAGATCGAGTTCACCGGCAACGAAAACATTTAGATAGCTCGACATCGGCGGAGTGGCGGCAAAACGCACCTCCTTTCCGCCAGCGATTTTTTTCTCGCTCTCAATCGGCATGTTCGAGACGGCGAGCCAATTTTCCGGAACCACCGCCGTCAATTGAAAGCGCGCGCGAGATACTGGCTCATCCCAGCAAGGGAAAAACCGGCGAGCATCAGTCGCTTCAAATTGCGTTCCGAGCATGATTTTTTTTCCGGCGCCTGCTGGACTCCCCTGCTCCTGGTAATGCATGTAGAAAAGTCCCTGCCCCTGCTGATTGATTTTCCCGGAGAAACTGAGCGCGAGCGTGTGATCTCCGGCCGCAAGTTCGCCTCGGCGAATCCGTCCTGTGGCGGACTCCGACGGCAATGTGAGAACGAGCAGTTCCCTTTCCTTGTCGATCTTGATTGCAGACTTTGGCAATGGTTTGTCATCGAGAGACGCCTCGCTGATTTCCAGCTCAAGCGCATTGAGCACCAACTGACGAACCGGCTTCCGCACGCCTAGCTTTACCGTTTCCGTTCCGCTGAACGTCAACTTGTCGATGTTTGGAACGATCCGAATGGAGTAATCCGTCGGAACAACCTCTTTCGGCAATTTTCCCGGGGTGTTCTTGAAACTAAATGGCCTTTCCGCACTAACAGAGCCGTGAAGCATAATGGAAAAAGTAGCGATCAAAAAAAGAACGAGAGTTCGCATTTCTCGCGCTAAATAACCGGTGTTGGCAAACGCATCCAGCTTCGCCGCTTCTAAACCAATGGCGCTTAGAGATCGCGATCCATCTACAGCACAACTAATACCAGAAGCAATTGTCCGCCGCCGATCTGCGGGCCTTTGACCACCAGCGGGCTGCGTTTGCTCAGCTTGGTGTCAGTCTCAAGCAAAAGCTCTTTCTCCTTGTAAAGCTTCAGGTTCAAAACGTATCCGCCCGCGGTTTCGCCTCGAGCATCGACATGCAGCCCGAAAAATTTGCTCGTCGCAAGCCAGTCTTCCTGGCCGGTCTTAAGTGTCTTTTGCGACTGGCCAATCACTTGGAATTGGTTGTAGCCGAAAAATTTTTTTAACGACCCTTCAATCCGAGTCAATTCTGGTGGAATCGGTTGTGGCTGAGGCACGTTCTCCGCGATGACAAGTCCGCTCCACACCGTCTCTGCTGCCTGCAGCACGGGCGCCGCGCCCACCGTCAGGGCAATAAAGAAGATTAAGAACGCCGGCAAGCGAACCATGAGCGGCTATTTGGCTGCGTAGTCGGCCGGCAAACTTTGCAATCCCTCCGTCCAAAGCACCGTTACACGGTCTTGCTTTGCCTCGAAGATTGAGACGCTCGCATCTGGGCTGACGACGGGATCAACGCGGGCGTTTAGAATTTGTGTAAGGTATTGCGACTCCTCAGCCGGATTTTTCTCGTGCATGACGAGAACGGTAAAAACCAAAAACACTGCGAGTGACCCAGCGCCTGTCCACAACAGGCGAGGAATTGTCCACCAGGTCGATCTTGCTTCCCGCACTCGAGACGGCGCGCTACTTTCTCGCACGATGTTTTCGCGTAGTTGATGGCTAAAAAACTCTTCGTTCGTCAGTGTCCGGGCGCTTAGCTCCCGCTTCAAAAGCTCGCCAAGTTTTAGCGCGCCCGCTTTTTCCGCTTCCGCGGCAGCTGTGTCTGGAAGCGAGGCCTCGAATTCGGATAGTTCTCGTCCGCTCAGCTGCCCGTCCACCCATGCTGTCCATTTTTCTTCAAATGTTTTCATAAACGTCCCTCAACAAATTTTGCAATTTCTTGCGTGCATAAAACAGGCGTGACATCACCGTGCCGATGGAGCATCCCAGCGCTTCAGCAATTTCGTGGTATTGCATACCTTCGACTTCTTTCATCAAAATGACGGCGCGCTGTTCAGGCGAGAGTTGCGCAATTGCCTGGTCGATCCGCGCGCGGATCTCGCCGCGCTCCATTGTCTCGTACGGCAACGCTTCCGCTTTAGGAACGGTTTTGGATGCCGGATCAACTTCCTTTAGCAGTGTTGCGTCGTCGAACTCGGCGCCTGCGCCTTTGACATGTTTTTTGCGCAGCCAATCGATCGTCACGTTCATAACGATCCTGTAAATCCAGGTGTAAAATGACGACTGGCCGCGAAAGCGTTCGATCGACTTCCAAGCTTTGAGAAAACTGTCTTGAGCGAGGTCCCAGGCGTCCTGCTCGCTGTGGACCATGTTGTAAATCATGCTAAATACTCGTGTCCGGTTGCGGGTTACCAACTCGTCGAATGCTTCGGTGTCGCCAGCTTGGCATCGCCTTACCAAGTCGAGTTCCGAGACATCGGCCTGAGCCAGAGTCGCTTCCGTTTGCATGATTGGACGGAGCCCGCCCTTATTTCATTCAACGGCAATAACCTTCTGAACCGAACCGGCGACGCCACTCAGCGCGGTATTCGCCCATCAGAGTGATGATGCCGTCCCGCACTTGAAAGAGTCGCTGCTGCAGAACCGAATGCTGCGTGCCATTGAGCAGCTTTTCCGATAATAGCCGCGCCGCTGCGTTCATGGAAATCGTGATCGCCTTCAGCGCTCTCTTTAAGTACGCAATCGTCATCCCAATTTCATCGGCATCGTCGCCGCTCAGGGCCGCGGCCAGCTTGGCACTGGCCAATGCAGAATGCGTGGCCAATTTTATCGCGGCCGGCTCATTTTGTAGTGACGGCTTTTGATCGAAGAGTTCATCGATCCAAATTGTGAGAGCAAACGCTGCCTGATACAGGTGGTGCTCCTCAAATGTCGCGGCTGCTAGCGACACACCGTCCGGGTCGAGATCATCCTCTTGTTCCCCATCTTCATCAAAAAGCGCATCGACTTCCGCGCTCCAATCCTTCACCTCCAGCAATTGCGTCCAGCCCATTTCGCGCGCGATGATTTCGTCCCGTTGCGGATCGTCGAGGTAGGTTTCTACCAACTGCATGTACTTCTCGGTCTTTCGGTCCTGTTCCTGAAGAAAACGCTCCCAGTCGTACTCGTCCCACATGCGCTCGGACCCGCCCTCGTAACCTGCCATATCCGACTAAACGACAGCTTCGCGGCACGTGCAAAGGATTTTGCATTTGCAATTACGCCCTCGGAAACTCTTCGCGCTTTGTTTGTAATCGCAATTGGCCGCAGGCTGCATCGATGTCACCACCTTTCTCGCGACGAAGCGTAGCCGGAATTGCGTGCCTGTGCAGGATCGACAGGAATTCTTCCTGGCGATTCTGCGACGGCCGCGACCACGGCAAACCGTGAACCGTATTGTAGGGAATCAAATTGACTTTTGCTGCGAGGCGCCGGGCGGCTGCTGCGAGAAGATGCGCTTGATCATCAGTATCGTTCACGCCGGTGATCAAAATGTATTCGAAGGTCAGCCGCTGTTTTTTGTGCGCGACGTAGTAATCGCACGCCGAGAATAACGCCTCGAGGTTGTAGCGGCGATTAATCGGCATGATTTGATTGCGCACTTCGTCCGTAGCACCGTGCAACGAAATCGCCAGGCGAATTTGCAGTGGGTCGTCAGCGAGCTTTCTAATCTTCGGCGCGAGGCCACTGGTTGAGACAGTGATGTGGCGGGCGCCGATACCGAGGCCCCACGGGGCGTTAAGAATTCGAATCGCGCGTATTACATTGTTGAAGTTCGCCAGCGGTTCGCCCATCCCCATGAAGACGATGTTGTCGATCCTTTTGCTCCCGCCAAGATGGGACTCGATCGCCATGATTTGATCAACGATTTCGTTCGCGCGCAGATTCCGAGAAAAACCGTCCAACCCGCTCGCGCAAAACTTGCAGCCGTAGGCGCAACCAACTTGCGTCGAAACGCACGCTGTCCGCCGATCCGACTTTTGTCCATACAGCGCCGGCGACGCTGGAATCAAAACCGACTCGATCAAGTTCCTATCCTCCAGGCGGAAAAGAAATTTCCGAGTCGTGTCACACGATCCAAGAACGCGCACGACCCCAAGCTTCCCCATGGAGAAATTCTCAGTGAGCCGCGCTCGCAACGCCTGCGGCAGATCGCTCATCTCCTCGAATCCGCTGGCACGTTTTCCATAAAGCCAGTTCATGATTTGCCCAGCGCGATAAGAAGGCTCAGCGAGTTCGCGGAGCTTCTCCTGAAGCTCGGAAAGCAAGAGCGATTTGATCTCGCCGAAATCGCCGCGGCGACCAGCCTCGGCCGCCCTCCGGGTGCGATGCGGATCGATGTTTCCCCTAACCGTCATCGGAAAGCCTACGGGACGGCAGAGCTTGCATCAACCCGGCTGCAGGTTACGTTCGGCTGCTGTGACCAAACGCTTTGTAATTCCAGCGGTTTTGTTTCTCGCAATCGCATTCCTCATGTCGGCATGCGTTTCACACGACGAGGAGGTGAGCGAGCGATCCGGCTTGCAATCAACCGCACCAGTTCCGGGCGAGAAAAGCCACGGCGAGGACGCTTATGCTCCTGGCCCTGCCGGATCCAGCGGAAGCGTACGCTGGTGATCTCGCCGCATTCGCGACGCGAGATAGGTAGGGGAGTTCACCTGAACCGCCCGCAGGCGATTGAGGTCAATCGCCCCTACCCACAAAATGCATCAGCGCTTCGTGCACACCCGCGCCGTGGTTTTTCTGTGCGACGTAACCACCGGCGTTGCGAACCGCCTGTTGCACTTCTGCGATTGCATTGGCCGGGCACGACGGCATTCCAGCAACTTTCCCGTCCAACATCGAGATGTCGTTATGATGATCGCCTGCTGCGAAAATATTCTCCCGCGGCACTTCCAGCAGACGCGCCAGTTCGCTCAGCACCGCGCCCTTGTGGTAATCAGCGTGACAAAAACGCAGATAAATCCCGTTCCGCTGGTAATGAAACTTCGGATACTTCGTTTGCGCTTTCTCGATAAACTCGGCGATGCGCTCCATCTCTGCCTCGTCTTCCGCTGCAAGCCCTTCAAGACCTTCAGAATCGTAAATGAGGCGCGCATTCGTTTTTCGGTTCACGAAATCCACAACCTCAGCAAGAACCGAGTCGGCCGAAGAAAACAATTCGGTGTGGTCACGAGCGCAGCGGTCGTTCCAGTCGCCGAACGGTTCCCATTTATCCCCGTTTTGGCTGGGTCGGAAAACGTCACGCTCGGTCGTGAGAATGAAATCTGGCCGAATGGGAAACGCGAAATCGATGAGTCCGGATTCGAGCAGATCGACTGAACGACCGGTGTTGATCGCCCAGAGCGCACCAACATTCTGCAATTCGCGAATGAGATCCATGCATTGCGCGTCGAGAACAGGTTCGCTAACTCGCGACACAAGTGTGCCGTCGAAATCGATGCTGAGCAGTTTGATTGGTGAAAGCATTCAAGACAATTTAGGAATTGATTTTGCCGACGCAATTCGCGTGAAGCGGACAATCCTGTCTGCTATGGTTGAAGCCAATGAAATCGGCTTACGAACTCGCGATGGAACGGCTGGAAAAAGCGTCGCCGTCGCTGTCGCTTACTGAAGAACAGAAGAAAGAAATCGCGAAAATTGATTCCATGTACCGAGCGAAGGTCGCGGAGAAAGAGCTTTTTCTGAAAGATCAAATTCGCAAGGCGCAGGCCGCTGATAAAGTCGACGAGATAGAATCGCTGGAAAAACAACTCGCCTCGGAGATCCACCAATTACACGAACAGTGCGAAGCGAAGAAAGAAAAGCTGCGCGTGAGCTTCGGCAAATAGGTAGGGCGGTTCACGGAACCGCCCGCGGGCGATTGAGGTCAGCCGCCCCTACTTCGGCAGGCTCGCGCCGGCCGCGTTTCGGCAAGTCAGGATCAAGGAAGCCGAGCATGTGTGCACGCTTGATCGTGCGAACGCCTTCCCGCTTCTGCAAATCGGCAATGCTTTGCCGAAACTTTTCCATCTTCGTCCAGTGCACCTTCGGGCGGAAATGGTGCTCGGCGTGATAACCGTTGTAGAAGAAAAGCCAGTTATAAATCTTTCCGTAGCTACTTACGCCCCAGGCAATCGGTTTATCGGGGTTCGCCCCGTAATGCCGATAGTAACCGTTCAAATAACTGAAGCAGTGACCGAGATACCAGAACGGCAGGAAAAACAAGATGAATCGCCAGTTGATGAAGTGAATCGGTTTCGTCGGGACAATGATCGCCATAACGAAGAGTGTCGTAGCGAACGCGGCTAACTCGATATTTCCCCAGAAATCATCGCCGTTCTTGCGCTTGCGCAGTTCCCCGCGAATTGCGCCAACATCATCGCGAAAGAAACTTAAAAAGACATAGCTCCACGGATTTTCGGCTTCGCCATCATGGCTATGTCTGTAGATCGACAACCAATCAACCGTGTCGCCATTTTCATCCTGGCGGTCCGAGTTCCCCTTGTGATGCCGCATGTGCACCGCGTCGTACATCGTCTGAGAAAAGCAGCAGCCGATCGATTGCGTGATTCCAAACAAACGATTCAGGAATTTGGAGCCGAAAAACGGATTATGAATGAAATTGTGCCCCACCCCGTTGATGTTCGCGTTGATCATCAGCGAGTAGATGAGCCCAAGAATCAGCATCACCCACAGCGGCGCGTGCGGAAAGAGGAAGTAGAGTCCCAGGAAATACGCGAAACAAAAAAGACCCGCCGCAGCCGGGAGCGCATCCCAGCGCGTATGCGCGAAGAGCCTTGAATTGGTCCTCAGACGTTCTATTCGAATCGTGTCAGCACTCATCGGGGGAAATCCTCGAATACCAAACTATTCGCCAAGGAAATGGCACTGGCAAGTTTTGAAGATTGCCAAGGCGGTTTCCACGCAGGTAAGGTAGGCGCTCGTCATGTTTGCGCTTCAGCCAGAATTAAAAGTGTTCAGCGGCACGGCGAATCGCGATTTGGCAGAACGGATCTGCAAGTACATCGGTGCGCCGCTGGGCCAAGCAACGATCAGTTCATTTCCCGATGGTGAAACCTACGTCAAGATCGAAGAGAACATTCGGGGGCACGACGTCTTCATCATTCAGCCGACTTCTCCACCGACGAACCAACATTTGATGGAATTGTTGATCATGGTGGACGCGGCGCGACGCGCCAGCGCCGATCGGATCACGGCTGTCATTCCATTTTTCGGATACGCGCGCCAGGACCGTAAGGACCAACCGCGCGTCCCGATCACAGCCAAGCTGGTGGCCAATTTGCTGTACGCTGCGGGCGTGAGCCGGGTGCTCACCGTGGACTTGCACGCGCAACAGGTGCAGGGCTTCTTTGATATCCCGGTGGACCATCTCTATTCGCTGCCGGTATTGATCAAGTATTTGCGCAAACGGCTTAGGGGCAAAACAACTGTGGTTTCTCCCGATCTCGGCGGCCTGAAGATGGCGTCGGCTTACGCGGAAGCGCTCGGCGCGAACCTGGCTATCGTGGCTAAGGAACGCAGAAGCGCCACCGAGACTGAAGCGCTGTATCTAATCGGCGACGTGGAAGGTTCCGATGTGCTGCTAGTGGATGATCTCACTGAGACGGCGGGGACGCTCACCTCTGCGGCTGAGCTTCTGAAAAAGAGAGGCGCGCAAAAAATTTATGCGGGTGTTTCCCATGCAGTCCTGGTCGATGTCGCGATCCAGCGTTTGCAAAAATCGAAAATTACGGAATTAGTTACCACCAACAGCACTCCGGTGCGCACCGTGGACGGATTTAAGATCACGGTGCTTTGCATCTCCGAGCTTCTCGGGGAAGGCATCAAACGAATTCATAACGACGAGTCCGTATCGTCGCTATTCAACATCGAGAACGAAAGAAATGGCAAAACAAGTTAAGCTCAAAGCAGAACCGCGAACGAACGTGGGACGTTCGGCCGTGCGCAAACTAAGAGCGCGCGGACTGATTCCCGCGGTCATGTACGGCGGCCATAATAAACCACAGCCATTGCAAGTCACCGCGCGCGACATCAATGCGATGATGAGCCAAGCTTCCGGAGAAAACGTTTTGGTCGAACTGGAGATCGTCGGCGAAGGGTCGGGTCGCACCGCCCTTGTACAGGAAGTGCAGCACGCGCCTGTCGGCGGCGACATTCGTCACGTAGATTTTCACGCCATCTCCATGGACGAGATGATTCAGGCTGAAGTTCCTCTCGAGGCGACGGGGACGGCCGTTGGCGTGAAGACCTTTGGCGGATTGCTGGAGCAAAGCTTGCGCGCACTGGCAATTGAATGTTTACCGGCAAATTTGCCGGATCGGATCACAGTGGATATTTCGCAGCTGAACATTGGCGATTCCATCCACGTTCGCGACATTCAATTTCCGCAGGGAGTAACGCCCAAGGTGCAGCCCGATCTGACGGCATTTTCCGTCGTTGCGCCCGTAGTTGAGGAAGAACCGGTAGTCCCCGAGGCGGAAGCCGCGGCTGCCGCCGGACCGGAAGTGATCACCGAGAAAAAGGAAGAGGGCGAAGGTGCTGCTGCGCCAGCTCCGGCTGCGAAGGAAAAGGCTCCGAAGGAGAAGGAGCAGAAAAAGTAGCCCTCGTAAATTGTGGATTGCGGATTGAAAAGCGGTGTCAAGCCACCGCACTCCAAAGCGGCTCCGCCGCGAAAACCAATCCGTGTTATCCGTGTAATCGGTGGTTGCCTGGACTTCGGAGTCGGAATTGTGGATTGAGCAGACGTGCAAGAATCGGCTGGACACATTCGTCTCGTTGCGGGTCTCGGAAATCCCGGCACCGAATACGTGGCCACCCGTCATAACATCGGTTTCATGGTGGTTGATCAGTTCGCTGCGCAGTTTGGATCGACATGGGAAAGATCGGGAAAGTGGGACGCGCTCTCAACAAAATGCGGCCCGGTGCTGCTGATCAAACCGCTGAGTTTCATGAATCGCAGTGGCTATCCACTTTTCGCGGTTGCGCAGTTTTACAAAATCGCGCCGCAGCAAATTCTGATCGTGCTCGACGATTTTGCGTTGCCGCTGGGGCGCCTTCGCTTGCGTGCGCGGGGCGGATCGGGCGGCCACAACGGCCTTGAATCGATTATCGTGCAATTCGGAACCGAAGAAATCCCGCGCTTGCGCATAGGCATCGGCGCGGCGCCGCGCGAAGGATCAGTCGATTACGTACTGAGCCGCTTTTTTGAAGAGGAGAAACCTTTGGTGAGGTCCACAATCGATGGCGCGGTGGAAGCCGTGAAATGCGCGGTTGACAACGGGCTCGTTTCCGCGATGAACAACTTCAACCCCGAAAGCTTGAGGGGTGAACAAACCAAAGAAATATGAACCACCGTTACGAAGCGCTGCTGGTGCTGAACGCTCAGGGCAAAGAGGAGACCGTCAGGGAAATCATCGAGCGATTGGAGTCGGAGTTTCAAAAGGAAGGGGCTCAGATCGAACAGGTGCAAAAAATGGATAAGCGCCAATTCTCCTACGTGGCCGGCCCACTTGATTCCGGCTATTACGTTAATTTTATCTTCAGCGCGGATCCAGAATCGATTGAGAAAATGCGCACCAAATTTAAGCTCGATCCGGAAGTGTATCGCCAGAGTTACCAGCGTCTCCCTGAGAAAAAGCAGAAACCGGCGAAAAAGCTGGTAAAAGCCAAATAAGTTCGCTATACGGCAGGCATGGCCAGCTTTAACAAAGTCATTCTGCTCGGAAATCTCACCCGCGACCCCGAGGTGCGTTACACGCCCAAGGGCAGTGCCGTCTGCGACCTCGGCATTGCAGTCAATCGCGTTTACACGACCGACGGCGGAGAAAGACGCGAGGAAGTCACCTACGTGGATGTCGTGCTATGGGCACGTCTCGCCGAGATCGCTGGTGAATACCTGAAAAAAGGGCGACCGGTTTTCATCGAAGGCCGTCTGCAAATGGATCAATGGGATGACAAGCAAACGGGGCAAAAGCGAACAAGGCTGCGCGTGGTGGGCGAGAGCATGCAGTTGTTAGGCGGTCGTCCCGGTGGAGCCGGTGCTGCCGAAGGCCCTGGCGAAAATCGCCAAGCAAGCGCCGGCAAGACAACTGCGCCGCCCAAACCATCAGCATCAGCTGCGCCGGACGAAGACGAGATTCCGTTTTGATGCTCGACAAATCTTGCGCACAGCGTTGTAGCGGTGCTTGTGGCAAGCACCGCGGGTAATAAACAGGCGCTTGACACGAGCGCCTCTACAAAATGAACGCGACCGAAGCCTGCATCGCGCTCAATATGCTCCCGACCGTTGGACCGGTCCGGCTGCGCAAATTGCTCGAGGTTTTCAACGAACCGCAAGAAATCCTCGCGGCAAAGCGCAGCGAACTTCGCAAGGTCGAAGGAATCGGCAACGAGGTGGCGGACCAGATTTCGAATTGGGAATCGACTGTCGATCTTACCGCAGAGCTTACACGCGTCCGCGATTTCGGTGCGACTGTGATCACGCAGGAATCGCCATCGTATCCCCGTTCACTGCGCGAGATTCATGCACCACCGATCGTGCTGTACGTTTGGGGCGGACTGCAAGAGCGCGATCATCACGCCATCGGAGTGATCGGCGCGCGACGCACCACGCATTACGGAACGGAGTCGGCAAAGAGATTGTCCTATCAACTGGCTTACGCAGGCCTGACTGTAATCAGCGGGCTCGCGCGCGGGATCGACACCGCCGCTCACCAAGGGGCGCTCGCGGCGAAGGGGCGCACGATCGCAGTAATTGGCGCCGGCTTAGCAAGGCTCTATCCGCCGGAAAACGCTGCGCTGGCCGAGAAAATCCGGAGCGGAAATGGTGCAGTCGTGTCCGAATTTTCAATGGAAATTGAACCTGATCGACAAACTTTTCCGATGCGCAATCGGATCATCTCCGGGTGGAGCCACGGCATCCTGGTAGTTGAAGCCGGCCTCAACAGCGGTGCCCTAATCACCGCAGCGCAGGCGTTGGAGCAAGGCCGATCGGTGTACGCGGTGCCCGGCCATATCAACGCGCCGAGCGCGATGGGATCGAATCGCCTGATCCAGCAGGGTGCCAAGCTTGTCATGGACGCCGGTGACATTCTGGATGATTTGCAGATTCTTCTTCCCGAGAGCAAGCCATCGCCACAAGCCATTGCCCGACCGTTGCCCCCGCTTTCCGACGCCGAGCGCCGCGTCTATTATGCCATTGACGCGACTGAAACGTCCATTGACGACATCACCGCAAACAGCGAGTTGCCGAGCGCAGCCGTTTCATCGATATTGTTGCAGTTGGAGCTAAAGCGCTTGGTCAAACAGCTGCCCGGAAAATATTTCGTAAAGCTAGGCTAAGCCAGACACTTACAACTCGCCATGGCGGACGTAAATCTGCTCTGACTTGCAAAGACGCCCTAACTGGGTTCGATTCCTGCCCCATGTCCAAGTCCCTCATCATTACGGAGAAGCCCTCGGTGGCTGGCGACATCGCCAAGGCGCTCGGCGGCTTCAAAAAAGGCAAAGACTACTACGAGAACGAGAAATTCCTGATCTCGTGGGCGGTGGGCCATCTCTTTGAGCTCGCCGTGCCTGCTTCGATGAAAGAGCAGGATAAATGGGACATGAAGAAGCTGCCTATCATGCCGGTAGAATTCGAACTTGAGCCCGCCGAGAAAATGAGCGGCCGCGTCAATGTTCTTCGTAAGCTTATCAAAGACAAAAATGTCTCCGACATCATCAACGCGTGCGACGCGGGCCGGGAAGGCGAACTGATCTTCTGCTACATCACGCAGTACGCAGGCACGAAAAAGCCGATCAAGCGCCTCTGGCTGCAATCAATGACGCCGGAGGCTATTCGTGACGGCTTCGCACGATTGCGCAGCGACGCCCAGATGCAACCGCTGGCCAGCGCGGCCCGGAGCCGAAACGAAGCGGATTGGCTCGTCGGGATCAACGCAACGCGCGCATTTACGTTGCGGCTCAGCGGCGGTCGTGGGAGCACCGTGACCTCGCTTGGGCGCGTACAGACGCCCACGCTGACCATCATCGTGGATCGGGAGAACAAAATTAAGGAGTTTAAGCCGCGCGAACTGCACGAGATCATAGGCACGTTCCACGCCGCGGCGGGCGAATATTCGGGACGCTGGTTCGACGAAGGGTTTAAGAAGGAAGAAAGCGAAATTCAGAGAACGAAGAGGCTGCTGGCTCAGCTTCAATTAAATCTCGCAGATGCTGAGCAGAGGCTTGATTCTGAACACGGCTCGCTCTGGGACGAGCATCGCGCCGCGCCGCGATTGTGGCACCACGAAATCGCCGAGAGCGTTCAGCGCAAGTGCAGAGGCAAGCATGGCGTCGTCGAGCTCGAAGAAAAGAAGCCAAGCACGCAAGTCGCTCCGCAACTCTACGATCTCACTGCGTTGCAGCGCGAAGCAAACAGCCGATTCGGTTTCTCCGCAAAACGCACGTTGCAAATCGCGCAAGCGCTTTACGAGAAACACAAGGCCATCACCTACCCGCGCACGGATTCGCGCGCTTTGCCGGAAGATTATCTTGCCACAGTCAGATCGACACTCAGCAAAATCGATAATCCATTCGCGCGAAGAGTCCTCGATAACAATTGGGTCAAGCCAAATAAACGGATCTTCAACGACGCGAAAGTGGGCGATCACTTTGCGATTATTCCCACCGGCGCTGTTCCCCGCTTGCTTGACAACAACGAGCGCGCGGTCTTCGACATGGTGACCAAACGCTTTGTGGCTGTGTTCTTTCCACCTGCGCAATATGAGAATACGACCCGGATCACGCGCGTAGAGGGCGAGCCGTTCAAAACGGAAGGGAAAATTCTCGTCTCGCCCGGCTGGCTGGAAGTTTATGGGCGCGAGGCAACCAGTAACAAGCCGGAGGAGAATCTGCCGCCCGTCACTCAGGGCGAACGTGTTGCAACCGTGCGCATTGAAATCAA
>Ga0306922_10001467_pt1 | contig 21064 bp, 20 predicted proteins | sample sta12Cox44000082_FD_203758 | JGI IMG/M metagenome (GOLD analysis project Ga0306922, IMG submission 203758) | Lab enrichment of tropical soil microbial communities from Luquillo Experimental Forest, Puerto Rico - statoxic.12C.oxic.44.000.082 (v2)... | ecosystem: Environmental > Terrestrial >... | reverse complement strand
CCTTCCGGCGGTGCCCGGCCCGAACCTTCGCCGCGTTATCGGCAGGTGGCGGCGCAGGGCCAATACGGCGGAGGATTCATCGAGTTTCTGATGCGCGGCGGCCAGCAGAGCTCGGCCGGTTCGCATCCGGCCGACCTCGGACCCGGGATGGTGGAGTCGCCAACCCAGCCCGGCTATCTCGTGATGGATCCGCGCTTTGTGAAACAGCAAGTGAGCTACGCGGGCAAGGAGGAAGCCGGCACGATCATCATCAATACGAACGAGCGCATGCTCTATCTCGTGGAGGGCAAGGGCCAGGCGCTGCGCTACGGCATCGGCGTCGGGCGTCCCGGCTTTACCTGGTCGGGCGTCCATCACATCACGCAGAAGCGCGAATGGCCGGATTGGACACCGCCCGATGAGATGCTCAAGCGCCGGCCCGATCTGCCGCACCACATGGCGGGTGGGCCCGATAATCCTCTGGGCGCGCGCGCGATGTACCTCGGCTCGACCCTCTACCGCATCCACGGCTCCAATGAGCCCTGGACGATCGGCACGCAGGTGTCATCGGGCTGCATACGCATGCGCAACGACGACGTCATCGATCTTTACGGCCGCGTCAAGCTGGGCGCCAAGGTGATCGTGATCTGACCGATCACACGTCTTCGCTACCCCCGCTATAATCAGAATCGAAGTCGCCGTCGCCGGCGTCGTCCGCGTCCTCGAAATCCCCGTTGTCAAGACTGGCGTCCGACAGCCCGTAGCCGCTGTCCTGCGTGTCGCTCACCGCGCTGCCGCGCCCAACGTCGTCGAGCCCCGCATCGCGGGAAAGCTCACCGCCGGCGCCGCTCCATGGCGAAGGTGCTCCTGCGGCCGGGTCGAAGGCAGCATGGGTGCTCGGATCGAAGGCCGCGTGGGCCGTGCCATGGGAGCCCATCATAGAGCGAATTCCGTCGAGCAGCAGCGCGCCGCCGATGACGCCGGCTGCCGTCGAGGCGGCCGTCCCCAGAAACGACCCGCCCATTCCCATCGGAGCCGCGGCGGGCGCGAGGCCCGGGGATACCGGCTGCGCTCCGGTGCGCCAGGCGGGCGACATGCCGGGCGCACCCGCTTGTGAACCGGCATCGGGCCGCACCGAAGGAACCGAGCCGCGGCTCTCGCGCGCCCCGAAAAGGCTGTCGCGCATGCTGCCCAGAAAGCTTGTGTCGCGCGCAGGCGTCTCGCCCCCTTGCTCGAGCTCGCGGATGCGGGCATTCGCCCGCTTGAGCGCTTCGTCCTGCACCAGCACGGTCTGAACGAGCGCGTACGCCGCGTTGGGAGCCTGCGCCAAGCCGTCCCTGATCAGGCGCTCAGCCTCGGCGTCGCGCTGCGCATCCTCGAGCGTGCCGAGGCGATCGAAAAGCTCAATCACAAGCTTGCGTTCCTCCGGGGTCATTGGTCGGCTCCTTCCTCCCGCAGCGACACGCTTCATTTAGGCAAGAGCCGCGGCGGCAGAAGACTGACGCGGCAAAAATATTCGCGCCCTTTGCACTGCGCCGCTTCCATCAATTGAGAGCGACGCCGGCCGCGGCGAGTACCGCGGGGAAGCGCTCGCCCGCGAGAAATGCATGTTCGCGCTCGCGTAGCGTGGTGAGCGGGTCGAGCCGCTGCAATTCGGCATCGACAAAGCCGGGGTGGCACATCACGACGGCGCCGTCCGGCAGATGATCGAGAAAGCGCGGAAACAGCGCGGCGAAATCCGCGGCGTCGGTAAATGCGTAACTGCCGGCAAAGGCGGGATTGGTGCGCATGCCGAGTGCCGCGGCGCGACGGCGGAAGCTGTGGCTGGCAAGGTCGAGCAGCAGGCCCTTACCGTCGGCAAGGCGAACCCGCGGCGGGACCGCACGACCGCATTGGCGGACCCAGGCGTTCGGCGCGGCCTTTCTTGCCACATCGAGCACCGCGTCGCGGATCTGCGGCATGAGGTGCACATGCTGGTGGCCGTCGATGAAATCCGGCGCCCGGCCAAACAGCTCACGGAAGCGTTGCGCCTGGTTTTCGATCTCCGCGGCCAGCACGGCCGCGTCAAAGCGGCGCAGCAGGGCGTTCCGCACGGTGGCGGCGAGCGGCATGAAGGCGCCCGCGCGAAGCGGCGCAAAACCCCGGCTCAATGGCGCAAACGGCGCGGTCAGCGCAACGTGGAGCCCGATTGCGACGCGCCGCGCGGTGGAGTTGAGGGCCGAGAGCGCGATTGCCTCGGAGCGATGACAGCTCGGCGCCGCCACCAGCACCGAGGTCGCATTGAGGCGAGCGCGCACCACCAGGTCGCGTATGGCAATATTGACTGCGGGTGAGATGCCGTAATCGTCCGCGCACAGCCAGATGCGATGCATCGCTCATTCCGCCGCCGAGCGCGCCGGCGGCTGCTCGGCCGCTGTCTCCGCGGTCTTGAGCGTGCGCTCGGCAACGAAATATGGCGGTCGGCCTTTTATCTCGGAAAGGATCTTGCCGATATATTCGCCCATGATCCCGATCATGATCAGCTGCACGCCCCCCAGCACCATCAGTCCAACGACAATCGAAGGATATCCCGGAACCGATTCTCCGAAAATGAAAGTCTCGATCAGGATCTGCACGCCGAATACGAAGGCCGCGGCTGCCAGCAGGAGACCGAGCAGGCTGGCAAGCCGCAACGGCGCCACCGAGAACGAGGTGAGCCCCTCGATCGAGAGGCCGATGAGCGAATAAAGGCTCCAGGTGGTGCGGCCGTGGGCGCGCGCGGCCGGCTCGTAATCGACCCGGAGCTGGCGAAAGCCGATCCAGCTGGCGAGCCCTTTGAAGAACCGGTTGCGCTCGGGCAGCTTCCTCAGCGCCGCCGCCGCGCGCGGCGAGAGCAGCCGGAAGTCGCTGGCATCTTCGGGGATCTTTTGCCGCGCGCCCCAGTTGATGAGCGCATAGAAAACCTTGACGCCGAAGCGGCGAAGCCACGGCTCGCGCTCGCGATGGGCCTTGGCGGTGTAGACCACGTCGTAACCGTCGTCGAGCCAATGACCGACCAGCTTCTCGACCAGCGCGGGCGGATGCTGCCCATCGCCGTCCATGAACAGAACCGCGCCCAGGCGTGCGTGATCAAGGCCGGCAAGCAGAGCCGCCTCCTTGCCGAAATTGCGCGAGAGCGCGATCACCTGGACATCGAGGCCCTCGGCGGCAAGCGTGCGGGCCGCTGCGAGCGTCGCATCGCTGCTGCCGTCGTCGACATAGACGACTTCGGTGGCAAGGTTGCGCGCGCGCGCAAGCGCCCGGGCGCAATCGATAAGGCGATGGTGCAGAGCGGAGAGATTGCTCGCCTCGTTGTGCAGCGGAACGACGATTGAAAGCCCGGGCTGCGCCCCGACAGTCGCCCGTGGCAACGAGCCGTCCGCTGCACCGATCGTATCAGCTGCCATTGACTGCGCCTTTGAACCTCATGCTGCGGCGTGGGCGGATTTATACCCGAGCGGCAGGCAAGGGTGATACTCCCGGCCTGCAGCCCGCGTAGCCTGGGCGCCGCCGCCGGGGGCGCGCCCGAGACGACCAAAGGAGGTGAAGGCAGCGGCCGGGCCGTGCTAAGGCGAGGCCGCCATGAGGATACCCGCCAGGATCGCCCCGCTGCGGAGCCGCCTCGAAAAGGCGTGGCAGCAGCGCGCAGTCACGTTGAAGGCGGCGAGCTTTGCCCTCATCGGCATCATCAACACCTTGATCGATCTGAGCGTCTTCCTGGCAGCCTACAATGTGTTCCATGTGCCGCTGGTTCCGGCCAACCTGCTCGCCTGGATGGTGGCGGTGTCCGGCTCCTATGTGATGAACTGCTTCGTCACGTTCGCCGCCGAATCCGGCCGTGTGCTGCGCTGGCGCGCCTACGGCGCGTTCGTTCTTTCGGGGGTCGCCGGCGTGATTGCGAACACGACGACGCTGGTTGTCGCCTCCTACTGGATGCCGGTCCTGGCGGCCAAGATTTTGGCCATAGCGGCAAGCTTCGTAGTCAATTTCTCGCTCTCGCACCTCGTCGTGTTCAGGACACCGGAGCAGAGCGCCGAAACCTCGGCGGAATGACAAGAGCAGCCGTCGGCCGCGCCACAATGGAGAAGATGATGCGGGACGACGAGAATCTCACCACCGAGCGTGCGACCTTTGTCACCCATCTCGAATGCTCGGCAACGGGCGAGCGCCATGGCGCGGACGAGCTGCATAACCTCTCGCGCGCCGGCAAGCCGCTCCTGGTGCGCTACGATCTCGCTGGCGTACGCAAGGCGCTGAGCAAGGAAGCGCTGGCGACGCGCCCGCGCGATCTCTGGCGCTATCGCGAGCTTCTTCCGGTGCGCCGGACGAAGGACATCGTGAGCCTCGGCGAGCCGGTCACCCCGCTCGTCTCCATGCCCAGGCTCGCGGCCCGCCTGCGCGCGGGCGCTATCCTCGTCAAGGACGAAGGCCGGCTGCCGACGGGCTCGTTCAAGGCGCGCGGGCTGGTCATGGCGGTGTCGATGGCAAAGGCGCTCGGCGTCGCGCATATGGCGATGCCGACCAATGGCAACGCCGGGGCGGCGCTTGCGGCCTATGCCAGCCGCGCCGGAATCAGGACCACGATCTTCTGCCCGGACGATACCCCGGAAGTGAATGTCAGCGAGATTGGGCTGCAAGGCGGGCGCGTCTATCGCGTCAACGGCCTGATCGACGACTGCGGCAAGATCGTCGCGGAGGGCAAGGCGAAGATCGGGTGGTTCGATACGTCGACGCTGAAGGAGCCTTATCGCATCGAGGGCAAGAAGACGATGGGGATCGAGCTTGCCGAGCAGCTCGGCTGGCGCGTTCCCGACGTCATCCTTTACCCCACCGGCGGCGGCACCGGACTCATCGGCATGTGGAAGGCGTTTGCCGAGCTCGAAGCGATCGGGTTCATCGGCGGCAAGCGCCCGCGCATGGTGGCGGTGCAGGCCGCCGGATGCGCCCCGATGGTGCGCGCCTATGAGGCCGGCGCGGAGCACGCGCCGCGCTGGGAGAATGCGCATACCATCGCCGCCGGCATCCGCGTGCCGCAGGCGATCGGCGACTTTCTCATTCTGCGCGCGGTACGCGAGAGCGGCGGCTTTGCCATTGCCGTTCCGGACGATGCGATCGAAGCGGCGCTGGCGGAAGTGGCGCGCGAGGAAGGCTTTCTGATGTGCCCGGAAGGGGCCGCGACCTACGCCGCACTCAAGCTTGCGCTTGCCGACGGCCGCATCCGCCGCGACGAGGAGGCCGTGCTGTTTAACTGCGCGACCGGCCTGAAATATCCCCTGCCGCCGGTGCATCGCACCCTGGATCGGACCAAGCTAATCGACTTCACTGCATTTAGCTGATGCCCTTTCCGGGCCCCGCCGATGGATGGAACTCTGGATTTGTTCCGCAAAAAAGGGGGCGCTGACTTGCAGCTTGATAGAATTTCAACTTAAGGTAGCGGACCTGCAGGCCAAAGAACTCACGCAGCACCAACATCATTGATTTGGTGCCGGCCCGCCGCGGACGAAGCAACTCAATTGCGCGCAGGCCCCTTCCTAAATAACATCGCATGGCCTGATGCCGGTTCTCCTTCTTCCGCCATTCGCCACAGACACATGGAGTAGCGTACGTGAGCACTTACAAAGTTCTGATCATGGGCGCTTCCTATGGCTCCCTCCTGGCCATCAAGCTCCTGTTCGCCGGCAACAAGATCAAGCTCGTGTGCCTGCCGGCGGAGGCGGAGGCGATCAACAAGGAGGGCGCGCGCGTGCGCCTGCCGGTCAAGGGAAGAAAGGAGCTAATCGAGATCGACTCGCGCAAGCTGCCGGGAACGCTCTCCGCCGACGGACCGGGCGCGGTCAATCCCGCCGACTACGACCTTGTGGCATTGGCCATGCAGGAGCCGCAGTACCGCTCGCCGGGCGTGCGCGAGCTGCTCGGCGCGGTTGCGCGATCGCACGTTCCCTGCATGTCGATCATGAACATGCCGCCGCTGCCTTATCTCAAGCGCATCCCCGGCCTCGCCACCGACGGATTGCGCTCCTGCTACACCGACGCCACGGTATGGGAGGAGTTCGATCCCAAGCTGATGACGCTGTGCAGCCCGGACCCGCAGGCGTTCCGCCCGCCGGAAGAAAAGATCAACGTGCTGCAGGTCACGCTGCCGACCAATTTCAAGGTGGCGCGCTTCGATTCCGATGCGTCGACCGCCATGCTGCGCGCGATGGCCGCCGACATCGAGGCGATCCGGTACGATTGCGACGGCGCCAGGATCGAGCTGCCGGTCAAGCTCAAGGTGCACGACTCGATCTTCGTGCCGCTCGCCAAGTGGGCGATGCTGCTGACCGGCAACTACCGCTGCGTCCAGAAGGATGCGGCGCGCTCCATCAAGGACGCGGTGCACTCCGACCTCGAAGCGTCGCGCGCGGTCTACGACTGGGTGCGCGAGCTTTGCATCAAGCTCGGCGCCTCGCCTGACAACCTCGTTCCGTTCGAGAAATACGCCGCCGCCGCGCAGGGGCTGGTGCGTCCCTCCTCGGCCGCACGCGCGCTGTTTGCCGGCGCGCCCAATATCGAAAGGGTGGACCGGCTGGTGCAGGCGATTGCGGCGCAGAAGGGCATGCGCAATGCCGTGGTGGACGAGACGGTCGCGCTCGTCGACGCACGCCTTGCCGTCAACCGCAAGGCCGCCGCCTGATCGGGATTGCACCTGCGCCCATCAGGCCGCTTTGGAGATTCGTATCTCCACCCGGCAGCCGAGTGCCTCGGCGATCCGCACCAGGCGGTCAAGCGTGAAGCGATCAAGGTCCGCGTTGCGAATGCGGGAAAGATCGGCGGCGGTCGCGCCAGCATCCTTGGCTGCAGCGCGCGTCGAAAGAGCGCGGCGCTCGAGGGTGCGGGCGATCTCGTTCGCAACGCGGGACTTCAAGCGCACGAGAGGCGCATCGGCAAAACCCAGATCGGCGAACACATCGCCGGACCCGCGCAGAGTGTCGATATCGGCCTTCTTACGTCGCATCAGGCGATACTACAGGTAGTTGTCAAATTTGACAACAGATGCCTTGGTTGCGCCGCCTGCCGCCGCCACTTTCCATCCTTTGACGAAGGGGCAGCATTTTCGTAATTGGAATCGCACGACGCTCGCCCGAAAGGAGGGCTCCATGAAAAAACTGGTGTTGGAAACGACCGCGCCGTTCCAGGGACTGCCTGAGCTGGTGGCCTATGATGAAGGGCTGTTCGCCAGGGAGGGGCTCGCCATCGAATGGGCCGATCGCGAGAAGGGCGTCGAGAAGAAGACCGACATCACGGTGATCAGCCCCAAGGGGGTCGATCCGTTCTCCAGCCACGGCAAGCTGTTCGAGCAGGGACAGGCGGACATGTACAACGCCTGCGAATGGGGCAACTATTGCCGGGTCCAGGACACCCGGATCGGCAGCCGCCAGATCGGCCGGCGCGCCATCGTCACCTATGCCGCGCTCGCGGTGCGGCCGGACTCGCCGGTCTTTACCGCGCAGCAGCTCGCCGGCCGCACCGTCGGCGTGCCGTTCTATTTCGGCACCCACTACCTCGCGCTGCACATGCTGGAAGGCTTCCTGCCGCGCGAGCTGATCAAGGTCTGCCGCGCGCCCAGCGGCTCGCGCTACCGCTTCGATGCCATGATGAACGGCGAGGTCGAGGCCACCACGCTCACCGAGCCCTATGCGACGCTCGCCGAGAAGAAGGGATGCCGGCTGATCTGCGAGGCCTTCTACCACGGCACCGAGGTTGCTTCCGCCAAGGTCGACGGCGAGACCTACGCCGCCTTCAATCGCGCCGTGCGCGAGGCGGTGTGCCGCATCAATGCCGACAAGCGCGCGTACCTGCGCTATTTTATCGACTATTACCGGGCGAGCGACCCTGAGATCGCCAACCTGCAGCCGAGCGACATCCGCGAGAGCCGCGTCGTGGTCTGCGATCCCGCTCCGATCCCGCTCGATGAGATGCAGCGCACCTACGACTGGCTCAAGAGCTGGGGGATGCTCGAGGAGACCGCCTCCGCGCTCGATCTCGTCGACATGGAGGTGCAGACGCACGCGCATGTCGCGGCGGAATGAACCTGGGCCGCGAGCGCGCAGGAGCCCTCTTACGCGGTTTGGCGCGCGCGGCGCTCGGTCTGGCCGCGATTGCGACGGCGGCAGGCTCCGCGACCGGCGGCAGCGCTGACTTCTACGCCGGCAAGAGCATCCAGCTCACGATCGGGTTCAGCAGCGGGGGCGGCTACGACATCTATGCCCGCACGCTGGCGCGCCATATGGGCCGCCACATCGCGGGCAATCCGCGCTTGATCCCGCAGAACATGTCCGGTGCCGGCAGCCTGCGCGCCACGAACTATCTCTACAACGTCGCGCCCCGCGACGGCACAGCGATTGGAATTTTTGCCCCCGGAGTGACGGTAGAGCCTCTGTTGGGACGGGCCGAAGCGGCGCAGTTCGATGCCTCGAGATTCACCTGGCTCGGCAGCGTCTCGCAGGAAGTCAGCGTCTGCGCCTTCGTCAAGTCGGCGGGCATTGCTACCTGGGCGGATATGCAGACAAAAACCTACGTCATGGGAGCATCGGGGGCCGGCGCAGAAAGCGACGTGTTTCCCAACGTGCTGCGGAAGCTGTTCCATTTGCCGCTGCGGATCGTGAGCGGCTATCCCGGCGGGGCCGAGATCATTCTTGCCATGGAGCGGCGCGAGGTCGATGGCCGCTGCGGCTGGTCCTGGACCAGCCTGGTGAGCCGCAACAAGAGGCTGCTCGACGCCGGCGCGATCGACGTGCCGCTTCAGATCGGCCTGCACCCCGAGAAGAGCCTGCCCGACGTGCCGCTGATCATGGACCTGACCGACGATCGCCGTAACAAGGCCGCCCTCAGGCTGATCGTCTCGCGCCAGCTCATTGCGCGGCCGTTTGCGGCGCCGCCGGATGTGCCGGGTGAGCGTGCGCGCATCCTGCGCCAGGCGTTCGACGCGACCATGCAGGACCCCCAATTCCTTGCCGAGGCGAAAAGCCTCAATCTCGACGTGAACCCCGTCGGCGCCGCCGAGATCGAGGCACTGCTCAAGGAAATCTACGCCTCACCTCCCGAGATCGCGAAGCTCGCATCCGATCTCGTGCGTGAAGGCCCGTGAGTAAGTCGAGTCGTCATGCTCGCGCTTGTCGCGGGCATCCACGTATTAAATCGCCAGTAAAATCAAACACGTGGATGGCCGGGACAAGCCCGGCCATGACGCAACAGTCTATCGATCTCAATCCAACGCGCTATGGATTGCCGCCGCCCGTACCGCTGCCGCCGGTGTCGTCCGACGACGGAAAGGTTGGCATGCTCCAAGACGGCGCAGCTGCTGGCGCCGGAGCGGGTTTTGGCGCCGCGGGTTTCTTCGGGGCTGCCGCTTTCTTCGGCGCCGCCGCTTTCTTCGGGGCCGCCTTCTTGGCCGACTTCTTCGCTACGGCGCGTTTCGCCTTCTTCGCCGGGGCGGCTTTTTTCGCCTTGCTCTTCTTGGTCTTCGACTTCGATTTCTTCGCTTTCTTGGCCATTTATCCACTCCCGAATTTGCGGCTTGGATGTCGAAGCCGCTCCCAAGGTCTAGGTTCGCTTTGTGACTCTGACTTTGCCACTCTTACTTTGCCGCTCTCACTTCGCCGCTACCGCCTCGCCTGCCGTGCTGGCGATTCGTTTGCCGGCGGCTCGCTTGCCGGCAAGCACCACCGGCGCCGGTCCTCCCATCGCCCAGTCGATCAGCTCTATGCTGTGGACGACCGGGATCGACGTGCCCGCCGCGATCTGCGTCATGCAGCCGATGTTGCCGGCCGCGATCACGTCGGGTGCCACCTTCTCGATATTCGCGACTTTGCGTTCGCGCAACCTCCCGGCAAGCTCCGGCTGGAGCATGTTGTAGGTCCCGGCCGAGCCGCAGCACAGATGGCCTTCAGGTACATCTTTAACTACGAATCCCAACTTGGAAAGCAAATCTTTTGGTTCTCTCCAAATTTTCTGACCGTGCTGGAGGGAGCAAGCGGAATGATAGGCCACCACCATGCCGCTCTGCTCGTGGCGACTGGTGGGCGAAGGCGAGGTCAGGTATTCGCTGATATCGCGCGCGAGGGCCGATACGCGGGCCGCCTTGCCGGCATAAGCCTGCTCGGTCCGCAGCATGAAGCCATAGTCCTTCAGCATGGTCCCGCAGCCCGAGGCCGTGACCACGACGGCGTCGAGCCCTTCGCCCTCGATCTCGGCCGTCCACGCGTCAATCTGGCGGCGGGCTGCGCGACGAGCCTCGTCCGCGCGGCCGAGGTGATGCGCGAGCGCCCCGCAGCAGCCGTCACCGGCAATCACCTCGATACCGTTTCGGGTCAGGACGCGGATGGCCGCCCGCGTGATCGATGGAGCAATGACCGGGCCGACGCAGCCGGTCAGGAGCCCCACCCGGCCTCGGCGCTCGCCTTGCGCGGGGAACCGGCCGCGCCCATCGAGCTCGGTCATCGCGGGCAGGTGGTCCGGGGCGAGCCGCAGCATGGCAGCGATTCCCGCAAGCCCCAGCGCAGCGCAGAGGCCGGCGAGCGGCTTGGCTATCCGGGCAGCGCCGAGCGCCCGGCGGAAGGCGCGATTATCGGGCAGCATTCGGGCCAGCAGCGAGCGCAGCGCCCGCTCGCGCAGCGGCCGCGCATAGGTGGACTCGATATGGGCGCGGGCATGGTCGACGAGGTGCATGTAGTGCACGCCCGAGGGGCAGGTGGTCATGCATGAAAGACAGGAGAGGCAGCGGTCGATGTGCTTGACGACGCCCGCGGTCGCGCCCGCGCCCCCCTCCAGCATGTCCTTGATCAGGTAGATGCGCCCGCGCGGCGAATCGAGCTCATCCCCAAGCAGCACATAGGTCGGACAGGTCGCGGTGCAGAAGCCGCAATGGACGCAGGTGCGCAGGATGCGGTCCGCTTCCGCAGTATCCGGATCGGCCAGCTGGGCGAGGGTGAACGACGTCTGCATTCATACCCCCGCCCACATTCGACCCGGATTGAGAATGCCCCTGGGATCGAAGCTTTCCTTGACCCGCTTCGTCAAGGCGGCGAGCGCGGCGTCATGGGGTGAGAATACGTCAACGCTTGCGCGCACCGGCGCGGGCGCGCGCATGAGCATGGCATGCCCGCCGCTCGCGGCCACGGCCCGCGCGATGATGGCGGCCGCGGCATCGCCGTCGGCCTCGGGCTCGAGCCAGAGGAGGCCGCCCGCCCAATCGAACAGCACCCGCCCTCGCGTCTCTTCGGCAATGCGTCCCGCCAGCTCGGCACCGCGGCTTGCCTGTGTCGAGACGCGCCAGACCGGGCGCGCGCTGCGGTCCCCATTTGCCGCAAAGGGTGCGGCATCGCGCACCGCCCGCCACAGCGCGCGCGACACCAGGGGGCCAGCCGCGTGAAGCTCGCCGAAGCGACGCAGCTCCCCCTCCAGCATTTGCCTTCGCTGCGCGACGGAGGGCGCAAAGCCTTCCAGGCGCAACGCGGTCAGTGCTGTCCCGGCACCCGCAATCTCGTCGGCGGGAATGCGTGCCGCGACGTCGGCGGGCAGGTGGGCCGCGCCCGATACGTCGCAGGGCGATGCCATGGCGGCCGCCATGGTCGCAACCGCCGCCGCCGGTGCAAGTCCGCGCAGAAGCACGGTCTCCTCGGTCTCCGGCTTCGGCAGAGTCTTGATGGTGATCTCGGTGAGGGCGGCAAGCGTGCCGAACGAGCCCGCCATGAGCTTGCACAGGTCATAGCCGGTGACGTTCTTCACCACGCGTCCGCCCGACTTGAAGATTTCGCCCCGGCCCGACACGGCATGAAATCCCAGTAAATGGTCGCGCGCCGCGCCCGCCTTGATCCGCCGCGGCCCGGACAGATTTGCCGCGAGCGTCCCGCCGATGGTCGCGCGGCTGCAAGCGCCGCCCAGGATCGGCCCGCAGTCCATGGGCTCGAAGGCGAGCTGCTGGCCGCTCGCATCGACCAGCGCTTCGATCTCGGCGAGCGGCGTTGCCGCCCGCGCCGAAAGCACAAGCTCCTCCGGCTCGTAGAGCGTCACGCCGGTGAGCGCGGAGAGGTCGAGCGTGAGGTCCGTCTGGATGGGCCGCCCGATCGCGCGCTTGGTGCCTGCACCCACGATCTCGACGGTCTTGCCTTCGGACAGCGCCCATTGCACCGCCTGCTCGACGTCCTTCGCATCACGCGGCTTGAGGCTGTCGCTCATGGGGCGGCGAAACCGGTGCCCCCCTCACCCGGCGCCTTCGGCGCCGACCTCTCCCCGCCCGAACTCGGGCCTGCCCGAGTTCGGCAGCATAAGTGGCCCAAGTCGGATATATCCGACTTGGGCTGGAGAGGTGATCGAGTCCGCTGCTCGTTCAGGGATGCTCCCAACCAGTGGGAGATATTCTCAAATCGTGCCCCAAGCACGGTTGACCTCTCCCCGGTGGGGAGAGGTCGCGAGCGAAGCGAGCGGGTGAGGGGGACCCGGGCCATCTGCTAACACTCTGCCTCCAATCAGAATCTCTCCAGGTGCGGAAACGGGATGCGGCCGGCGTGGATGTGCATGCGGGAGAGCTCGGCGCAGCGGTGGAGCGTCGGAAACACCTTGCCGGGATTGAGCAGGCCGCCGCTGTCGAACGCGCATTTGAGCCGCTGCTGCTGCGCAAGGTCGCCCTCGGTGAACATCACGGGCATCAGGTCGCGCTTCTCGACGCCGACGCCATGCTCGCCGGTAAGCACGCCGCCCACTTCGACACAGAGCTTGAGGATCTCCGCCCCGAACCGTTCGGTGCGCTCGAGCTCGTCCGGCTTGTTGGCGTCGTACAGGATGAGCGGATGCAGGTTGCCGTCGCCGGCATGGAACACGTTGGCGACCGCAAGCCCGAACTCTTCGGACAGCTGCCGCATGCGCGCGAGCACCTGCGGGAGCTTCGCACGCGGGATGGTGCCGTCCATGCAGTAGTAGTCGGGCGAGATGCGGCCGACCGCCGGAAAGGCTGCCTTGCGCCCGGCCCAGAACAGCAGCCTTTCCTCTTCCGAGCGCGACACGCGGCTGGTCGCGGCACGGCAGGAGCTCGCGATCTCCTCGACGCGCGTGATCAGGTAATCGACCTCGGCCTGCGGGCCGTCCACCTCGACAATCAGCAGCGCCTCGACCTCGAGCGGATAGCCGGCATGGACGAACTCCTCGACCGCGTGGATCGCAGGCTTGTCCATCATCTCCATGCCGGCGGGAATGATGCCCCCGGCAATGATGAGGCTGACGCACTCCCCGGCATCCTCGGAGGAAGCAAAGCCGACCAGCACGGCGCGCGCGCATTGCGGCCGCCGCAGGATGCGCACCGTGATCTCCGTGACCACGCCGAGCAGGCCTTCCGATCCGGTCACGATACCGAGCAGGTCGTAGCCGCCGGCATCGAGATGCTTGCCGCCCAGCCGCACGACCTCGCCGTCGATCAGCACCAGCTCGCAGCCGAGCAGGTTGTTGGTGGTCATGCCGTATTTGAGGCAGTGCACGCCGCCGGAATTCTCCGCCACATTGCCGCCGATGGTGCAGGCGATCTGGGACGACGGATCGGGCGCATAGTAGAAGCCGGCATGCTCCACCGCCTGCGTGACGGCGAGGTTGGTCACCCCGGGCTCGGCCACGGCTACGCGATTGGCAAAATCAATCTCGCGGATGCGGTTGAACTTGGCCATGCCGAGGAGCACGCCGTCGGAGAGCGGCAAGGCGCCGCCCGAGAGCGAGGTGCCGGCCCCGCGCGGCACCACCTTGATGCCCTGCGTGTGGCAGAACCTGAGCACGCGCCTCACCTGCGCGGTAGTCTCGGGCAGTACCACCACCATCGGCGGCTGCCGGTAGGCGGTGAGCCCGTCGCATTCGTAAGCGCGCATCTCCTGCGCGCCGGCGATGACCCCCTCCCCCGGAACGATGGCGCGCAGCGCCGCCACGATCTCGTGCCGGCGGGCGAGCAGGGCGGGGTCCGGTGCGGGCAGCCGAAGTGACACGAACGCGGCTCCCTGGGTTTTCCTTATCATGCGCCTTGAGCGCGGACGCGCCGGCGCTTTGTCGCTATGACGTAAGATGGGATAACGCAAGATGCGCGGCAACTCCTCTCATCTTCGAGCCCGGAAGCTTACGCGGTTGACTCTGCGCAGAGTTGACGCCATTCGAACGGGGTTACGCCTTGAGGTGTGACGACGAGATTGACGCAGCCGCTTTTTACCTCTCCAGCCCAGGTCGGATATGTCCGACTTGGGCGAGATAATGGTGCCGAGCTCGGGCAAGTCTTACTGCGTCAAGCCCGAGTTGCGGTGGGGAGAGGCCAGAACCTGGAGGATTTGATGAGGACTTGGATAATGGCGTTGTTTGCTCTTGCCGCTTCTATGGGGTCGAGCCTGGCGCAGGATGCCGCCGCCGGCGAGCAGGTATTCAAGCGATTATGCTCGCCCTGCCACGACATCGGCCCGGAGGCGAAGATCAAGCTCGGTCCTCCGCTCAACGGCATCGACGGCCGCAAGTCCGGCACCTGGGAAGGGTTCAATTACTCGGAAGCCAACAAGGGCTCCGGCATTACCTGGAGCCAGGAATCCTTCCCCACCTATATCCGCGCGCCCATGCAGGCTATGCCCGGCACCCGCATGGCGTTTGTCGGCATCAAGAACGACAAGGACATCGGGGACCTGTGGGCCTACCTCAAGCAATTCGGGCACGACGGCCAGAAGAAATGATCGGGCAAGGTCGAGGCCGCCTCGTTTTCAGGGCGATCGGTGTGCCGCGCGATCTGGGAGCTCTGCCATGATCAAGGATGTGGTGGTCAATCTCTCGCGCGGGCAGGATTTTGCCGCGGACTATGCGATCTCGCTCGGCGCCGCGTTTGGCGCGCATCTTGTGGGCATCTCGTTTGTCTATGATCCCGTCATCCCCGACGGCACCATGGGCGGCCTCCCCGTCGACCTGATCGAGGCCCAGCGCAACGAGAACAGCAGGGAGGCAAGATCCGCCGCCGAGCGCTTCGAGGCGAGCGCCCGGGCGGCAGGGATTGCTGTCGAGACCCGACTCATCGATGCCAGCGTCGGCGGCGCCGCGACGCGTTTTGGCGAGATCGCGCGGCGCTTCGATCTTGCCGTCGTCGGGCAGGCGCAGCGCGATCACATCGCCTCCGAGGATCTCACGATCGAGGCTGCCCTGTTCGAGTCCGGGCGCCCGGTGGTCGTGGTGCCCTATATCCAGAAGCAGGGGCTCAAGCTTGATCGCGTCATCGTCGGCTGGGACGGCTCCCGCACCGCCGCGCGCGCCATCGGGGATGCCATGCCGTTTCTCGAGCGCGCGCGGGCGGTGGAGGTCATGGTCGTCGCCGAGGAGCGCAAGCGGGATGAGATTCCGGGCGCAAGCGTGATCGCGCATCTTTCCCGCCACGGCATTGCCGCCATGCTGCGCCAAACCACCAAGGGCGATATCAGCATCGAGAACGTCATCCTGTCCTACGCGGCCGACAACGCCGCCGACTTTCTGGTGATGGGCGGCTACGGGCATTCACGCCTGCGCGAATTCATTCTGGGCGGCGTGACGCGTGGAATTCTTTCCTCCATGACGCTGCCGGTGCTGATGTCGCACTGAGAGCCAGGCTTGCCGCCGGACGAGTTGACGGGCTTGCGCTTGAGCTCGCGGTTTCATAAGCGGCGCAGACCAAGCTCATTCCGGCACATCACCGGCAACGGCATGCGCGCCGCCCCGACCACAGCCATCGTCGGTGCAGGCCCGGCGAGTACGCATACGAGCGATACCTGCCGCCGTAATAGCCGTAATAGCCGTGATAGCCGTAGTAGCCCCCCAGCTGGATCTTCAGGTTGTTCGCTGCGGTGCCGGTAGGCTCGGTCAGATCCCGATTGGATTGAGCCAGTACAAAGGTCGTGCTGCCAGTCAGCGACATGGCAAACACAACGATGCCTAAAAACTTCCTCATCGTGGTTCTCCCGGTATTGGCATGTTCCCGGGATAACGCAGGAGAGCGACGTTTGGCGCCTGCACGCTGACAGACGATCACGTGACCGTGATGCGCACCACGACGTGGGGCGACGCCGGTTGGCCGCAATGCAGAGTTCGCACCTCCCGGCTGTTCGCCGACACGCAACGAAGGGGTGAAATCGCGCCCGCTTTCGGGCCATCGTCCCCTAAGGCGCCCGCGGTGCGACCATCACCGGCGGTCTGTCGCGCCATCCATGGACGACATTGGCCGCTATCGTAAATGTCGAATAGGCGATAATGCAGGCCAAGGTCGGCCAGGAATACGTCAGCCTGTGGTCGTACTGTTCCAGCGCGAAGACGCACACCGGCCCGAGCGCCCTGATTACCTGCGCAGTCAAGGGAGCGGTGCGGGCGACGCCAACTTGCAAGGCGAATGTTGGCAGTACGATTAGTACTGTCGCTGCGATGGAGATCGTCATCAACTGCGCAGAAGTGCTCATGCTTGTCGGCCACCCTTTGAATATCTCCATGCCCGTCGCGACGGCGATAATCAGCAAGTAGCGTACCGCCGTCACGCCTTCGGCACTCAGGCCGTGATCATGAAGTCGCTTCGAGTAGAGCAGGCTGATTGTGATCGATGACCCGCTGACCAGCAGCAGTGTCAGGCCAAGCAGGCTCGATTCGGCATCCTGGCTCTGAAATCCCGAGTGACCCGAAAGCACCACCCACCACAGGCCCACAAGGGAGAGCGTGAGCCCGGCATAGCAGGCATATTCTCGTCGGCTTACGACCTCTTCCTCTTCCTCTGTCAGCCGTATCCCGAGGGCGGCCAATACGATAACGGTCAATGGCGCCATACCGCTATGGACCGTATTCACGATGGAGGGCTCGAGGTGCTTGAGGGCGAAAAAGTAGCAAGTCCATGCAAGCGCGGTGGTGACGTTCATCGCTATCGCTGTCCGAGCATGTTTGCGAAGCTTGGTGAAGTCGCCAGGCGATCGAGCCGCTGTCAGAAAGCCAAAAATCAAGGCCGACAGACCGAATGCAATTACGATGACGGCAAAGAAATCAAGTCCCTGGAAGATATTGGCGAAATACACATCGCGAAATGCCTGCGACAGGCAGAATATCAGCACCATGAGGGGTCCGAGTAGGGCCGGGGCCGCCATTGCCGGAACCTCGTTCGATAGGCAGGCCACCATGGAAGCTTGCCCCAATCGGCGACACCCGATTCTTGCTCTTGAATTCGATGTGACGGCTGTCAAAGATATGACATTCGGGTCGCGCGGGCAGATGATCGAGAATAGCGAGCGGGGATTTCGTATATGCCCAGGGAGAAATGGAAATGGCCGGTCCCATGAAGCTTTACAATCACTCCATGGCGCCCAACCCGCGCCGGGTGCGCATCTTCGCTGCGGAAAAGGGCATCGAGCTTGCGCTGGAGGAGGTCGATATTCTGGCCGGCAAAAGCCGCACGCCAGATTTCCTTGCCAGGAACTCTTCCGGCGGCGTGCCCGTACTGGAGCTCGATGACGGCTCCTGCCTCTCCGAGTCGGTTGCGATCTGCCGCTATCTGGAGGGTCTGCATCCCGAGCCGAATCTGCTCGGGCGCGACCTGCGCGAGCAGGTGGAGATCGAGCGCTGGAACCGCCGCATGGAGCTCGAGCTGTTCGCGGCGATCGGACGCACAGTTCAGAATATCAGCCCGATCTTCCAGGGCCGTTTCAAGCAATTCCCGGAATACGGTGAAACGCAGCGCTCGGTCGTTCACCAGCGGCTCGAGCGGATGGATCGCGAGCTCGGCGGACATCCGTTCGTTGCCGGCGACCGCTTCACCATCGCCGACATCACGGCGCTGGTCGCAATCGACATCGGCGACCGCCTGGCCGACATAAAGATAGCTCCCGAGCTCGCCCATCTGACGCGCTGGTACGCCGCCGTGTCGAGCCGTCCCAGCGCTGGCGCGTGATGACACATCCGCCTTCCGGCTCTTCCGGCGCCCACAAATGGGTGACACAGCCAGCGAAGAGACGTAGTCGGCTAATTGCTATGATACAGCAAGCCGTATTGGTTATTTGAGACCAGCCGCGTGGAAGGCCTCGATGAGCGCTTCCTCCGGGTTCTTCCAAATCAGAGCATAGCCCAATGCGGCTTGAGCCCATGGTTCATCGGCGTTCATTGACAGCGCTTTGTGAGCTGAGGACAACGCGATGGGCACGGCAGCGCGCCGATTGGTCCAGCCCATGTGAAGGCGGAATGTAGTGATGATCGACAGCAGGCTGTGAGCCTGTGCCGATTCGCATTCGATAGAGCTGGCTTTTCTCAAAAGACCAACAGCCTTACCTGCATTGGTTCTGTCGCGCGTGTTCATAAGCGCGAGGGCTCTGACGATGCACTCCCAGGAACCTAGATTCTCAGGTTTTGTACGCTCCGCGCGAACCAGCTCGGCGAGATAGAGCTGAGGCTCTATGGAGGTTACGACCTTATCGCAGATGTCAGTATGCACCGTGAAAATGTCATGGGTCATCTTCTTGTCGTACTGCTCGGCCCAGATTTGATGGTCCAGCAGACCATCGACGAGCTGCACCGCTATGCGGGCGCAATCCGCCGACACGCGGATGCTGCCCTCAAGCACGTAACGCACCCCGAGCTTCCGGGCGATCTGTCTCGTATCGATCGCCCGGCCTTTGCAGGCAAATGACGATGCATGCGAAGCAACAAAGAGCCACCCCACTTTGGAGAGGGCAGTGATCAGCTCCTCGGTCAGGCCGTCGGCCAACGGTTCTTGCCTGCGATCGCCGGTAATATTTGCGAAGGGCAGAATCGCGATCCGCGGCGGACCCAGGAGCGAGATCGGGTGCAGCCTTCGATCATCCTCGAACAGGCGCGACCGCGGGCTGGTTGACGTCTCCTCCTCGCGCACCGCGCCAACAAAGCGAAAACCTCTTGTGCGGATTGTCTTGATCAGACGTTGGTTTGCTCCATCATCGTTAATCGCGGTCCGCGTTGCATTGATTCGCGTGTTGAGCGCCGCCTCTGAAACGCTGCGGCCATGCCAGACCACCGTGAACACATCATCCCTCGTGACGACCCGGTCACGATTGCGAATCAAATATTCCAGGAGATCGAACACTTGCGGCTCGAGAGGGCGTAACACCCCCCCGCAGCGCAACTCCCGGCGCTCGGTGTGAAGAAGACAATTCTCGAACCGGTACCGCAAAGGCTCGCCCCGGCCGGAGGTAACTTGTTCCGGCTCAACTATAGCGAGAATTGTGACGGTTTCTCAACAGAATCTTAACGTGGCCTTTAGCCCGCCTTAAAGCGTGCTCGGCGGCGTCATGCTTAGATGACGCGGCTTATGTCTTGCGGCCTGCGGGCATGACAGACCCCCACCTCCATGCTGCGAATGAGTTTGCACAGGCGTGCACGGTGCGCGCGCCGGACCCCACGCTCACTCCGATGAGATCGAGAGACAGCCATGGCGACGACGAAGACCTACGGAAACGGCAATCAGACCATCGTCGAGGGTTCTAATGAGACGATCATCGTCGGCAATGGCAACGACAGCATCACCATCGGGTCGAGCGATACGCTGACGGTCGGCAACGGCAACGACGCAATCACGGCCGGCGTGAACGATGCCATCACGCTTGGCGAGGGCAGCGATACGGTGGTCATGGGCGCTGGCGACACCGTCACGATCGCCAATGGCACCGGCACCGGTACCGACAATCTGACCGCGAGCCAGGGCGGCACGATCAACATCGGCACCGGCACCCATACGGTCAATGTGATGGGTACCGTGCAGGAGACGATCAACGTCGGCGGCGGCAACAACACCGTAACGGTGACCGGCGCCACTGCCAGCACGATCACTGCTGGCAATGGCACCGATGCCATCACCCTCATCGGCGGGTCAGGCAACACCATCACGGTCGGCGACGGCAACGACACCCTGGTGGCGATGAGCGAACACAACGACACCATCACGGCAGGCAACGGCAACGACACGATATATCTGGGGGTGAACGACACCGTCACCGTCGGCAAGGGCAGCGATCTGCTGATCGTGCCGGCCGGCAATACGGCCTTGGCCGCGCCGAATTCAGTCACGGTGCTGGAAGATCACTCGATCAGCCTCGGCATCAGTGCGAGCTTTGCTGTGAAGGCCATTGGCCAGGAAACCGTCTACGGCTTCGCCGCCGCCGACCAGCTGCAGTTCACCACGTCGCAATTCGCCGGCTTTGCCGCGGTGATGGCCGCCGCGAAGCAGGTGGGGCAGAACACCGTCATAACCCTCGACGCGTCGGACGCCGTCACTCTGGAGAACGTCCAGCGTTCCAGCCTGCAATCCAAGAATTTCTTGTTCACGAGCGGCGGCTCGGGCGCGATCGTGACGGTGACCATCGGCGGCGTTCCGTCCGATGCAACGCTGAGCTCTGCGGCTGATCCTTCCGGCGTCAGCTACAGCAGCGCTACGAACACGTGGACGGTAGCGGCGGCCGCGCTCGGCGACCTTAAGCTCAACGCCGGCGAGGTCACGACCGCGTCGCTGACGGTCACGGCAACGAACAGCACCACCGGCAGCTCGGTCACGCAAACCACCGTGCTGACGGTGAACCCGGTGGCGCCGGCCTTGACGGCGCCGACGTCGCTCTCCGTCAACGAGGACGGCACCGTGGCGCTCGGCATCAGCGAGACGCCGTTCGACGCGCGCGACACGGTATCGATCACCATCACCGGGGTGCCGAGCGACGCGACGCTCTCGGCCGGCACCAACAACGGCGGCGGCAGCTGAACGCTCACTCCGGCGCAGCTGTCGGGGCTGACTTTCAGCCCAGCCACCGAGTTCGCCGGTGTGGTCAATCTCACGGTGACGGCGACCAACACGGCGGGCCAGCGCGCCTCGTCGCCGCCCCGGGCCGTGGCGATCACGGTGAACCCGGTAGCAGAGGCGCCGTCGCTGGCGGTCACGGCGGCGAACGGCAACGAGGGCAGCCCCATCCCGCTGTCGATCAATGCGGCGCAGTTCGAGACCGATCTCGCCACGGCGAACCTGAGCATCACCGTCACTGGCCTGCAAGGCGGTAGCCTCAATCAGGGCACG
>Ga0306922_10001466_pt1 | contig 21070 bp, 18 predicted proteins | sample sta12Cox44000082_FD_203758 | JGI IMG/M metagenome (GOLD analysis project Ga0306922, IMG submission 203758) | Lab enrichment of tropical soil microbial communities from Luquillo Experimental Forest, Puerto Rico - statoxic.12C.oxic.44.000.082 (v2)... | ecosystem: Environmental > Terrestrial >... | reverse complement strand
CTCGACGGGTTCACCGGGATCTATGCAGACAAGCAGGCAGTCCGGGTTGACGCGCTTCGCGCCGACCGCGCGGCGATCGAGTTCCGCGGTTTCCCGCCCTCGGTGCGTGACGAGCTCGTCAATGCACTGGACGGCAAGATCACCGTCCAGACTAGCGACTGGAACTGCGCCAGCTTTGTGGAGCCCAACCACAAGAGGAAACCGTTCGACGATGCCCGGGTGCGCCGGGCATTGACCTTGGCGATCGATCGCTGGCACGGTGCGCCGCAGCTCGCCAAGATCGCCAATGTGCATACCGTCGGTGGCATCGTCTTCCCCGGCTCGCCGCTGGCGGCGGACAAGGAGGAGTTGGAGGACATCGCCGGGTTCTCGCCAGACATCGAGAAGTCGCGGGCGGAGGCGAGGCGGCTGTTGAAGGAAGCGGGAGCCGACGGGCTCAGCTTCGAGCTGCTAAACCGCAATATCGATCAGCCTTACAAGTACAATGCGACGTGGGTCATCGACGAGTGGAGCAAGATCGGCCTTCACGTCACGCAGCGCGTGGTGCCGACCGGTCCCTGGTTCGAAGCGATGCGCAACGGCAGCTTCGACGCCGTTCTCGCCGGCAATTGTCAGGACGTCGTCAACCCGCTGCTCGACGTGCAGCGGTACCTGCCGACCTATGCCGCAAACTACGGACAGTTCAGTGACCAGCAGGAAATCGCTCTATACGACAGGATGCTGCGCGAGACCGACATTCCGAAGCAGCGCACGCTGATGCGCGATTTCGAGAAACATGTGCTCGATACGCAAGCGCACGAGATCTTTCTGCTGTGGTGGTACCGGACCGTGCCCTACCGGTCATATGTGAAGGGCTGGAAGATCAGCCCTAGCCATTATCTGAACCAGGACTTGGCGACAATCTGGCTCGACAAATGAGAATTCAGCGAAGAATAGTGAAACTCAAAACGGCGGCGGTCGCCGCTTTTATCGGAATGATGGCACCGGCTACATTCGCGGCGGCCGACGAGGAGCCGAAATATGGCGGTACGCTGACCTATATGATCCCGGCAGATGCACCGCCGAGCTTTGACGCGCATCGGGAGGAGACCTACGCGACGATCCACTCGGTCGCACCCTTTTACAGCGTCTTGATCCGCGCCAACCCCTATGATCCAGGCAAGACGGACGATCTCGTCTGCGATCTGTGCACGGCGATGCCAAAGCCGACCGATGACGGCAAGACGTACACCTTCAAGATCCGCGAGGGGGTCAAGTTCACCGACGGCTCGCCATTGACAGCGGAGGATATCGCCGCGAGTTGGAACGAGATCGTCTTTCCGCCGAACGGCGTCATCAGCGTCAGGCAGAGCAACTTCGTCATGATCGAGAAGGTCGAGGCCACGGATCCGACGACCGTGGTCTTTCGTCTAAAGTTCGCCACCGACGCATTTCTGCCGGCGTTGGCGGACCCCTACGCCTGGATTTACAAAAAGGCGATCATCGACAAGGACCCGCACTGGTACGAGAAGAACATTCTCGGCTCGGGTCCGTTCAAATTCGTAAGCTACGATACCGGCCAATCGATCAAGGGTGAACGCAACCCCGACTACTTCCGTAAGGGCCTGCCTTATCTCGATGGCTTTACCGGGATATTCGCCGAGAAGCAGGCGATCCGCGTCGAGGCGATCCGTGCCGACCGGGCCGCAATCGAATTTCGCGGTTTTCCGCCTGCCACCGTCGACGAGCTGAAGAAGGCTCTCGGCGACAAAATTACCGTACAGACCAGCGACTGGAACTGTGGTGGGGTGATAACCCCGAATCACACACGCAACCCGTTTGACGACGTCCGCGTCCGCCGCGCCCTGACCTTGGCCATCGACCGCTGGGGTAGCGCGCCAGAGCTGTCCAAGATCGCGATTGTTCATACGGTCGGCGGCCTGACGTTCCCGGACTCGCCGCTTGCCCCGACAAAGGAGGAGCTGCAGCAGATTGCCGGCTATTGGCCCGATATCGAGAAATCGCGGGCGGAGGCGAGACGGCTGCTAAAGGAGGCGGGTGCTGAAGGGCTCAGCTTCGAGCTGCTGAACCGCAACGTCGATCAACCCTATAAATACTATGGAATTTGGGCCGTCGACCAGTGGAGCAAGATCGGACTGCACGTCACCCAGCGCGTGTTGCCGACCGGACCGTGGTTTGAGGCGCTGCGCAGCGGCAATTTCGATGTCACTACCGAGGGCAACTGCCAGAACGTCGTCAATCCGCTCGCCGATGTCGGCAAATACTTGCCGCATTCGGTGTCGAACTCGAACTACGGGCAGTTTGACGATCCGAAGGAAATCGAGATGTACGACAGGCAGCTGCGCGAACTCGACAAGGCCAAACAGCGGGCCGATTTGCTCGAGTTCAATAAATACGTTCTCGACGAGCAGGCGCATGCGATCTACCTGCTGTGGTGGCAGCGGACCGTGCCGTACCGCTCCTATGTCAAAGGCTGGAAGATCGGCCCCAGCCACTACGTCAATCAGGATTTGGCGACCATCTGGCTCGACCGGTAAGCGAAGATGACCGTGGCCGCGATCGACGGACGTCCGCTCCTCGAAGTCAGAGGGCTGCGGATGCATTTCCCGGTCACCGAAGGGATCGTCGTGCACCGCAAGGTCGGCGAGGTGAAAGCCGTCGACGGTATCGACTTTTGGGTCCGCCGCGGAGAGACCCTAGGCCTGGTCGGTGAGAGCGGCTGCGGCAAGACCACGACTGGCCGCTGCATCCTGCGGCTCGAACGGCCGACCGCCGGTGCGATCCTCTATGACGGCATCGACGTCGCAAAGGCGGAGGGCAAAGAGCTGTTGGCCCTGCGGCGCCGCATCCAGGTCATCTTTCAGGACCCGTACAGCTCGCTCAACCCGCGCATGAAGGTCGGCGAGATCATCGCCGAGCCGATCATGGTCCACGGCATCGAGCGCAATGCGGCGCGGCGCGCGGCCCGCGTGTGCGAGCTACTGTCGGTTTGCGGCCTCGATCCGAAATTCGCCGACCGCTACCCGCACGAGATGTCGGGCGGCCAGCGCCAGCGTGTCGGGATCGCACGGGCGCTGGCGCTCGAACCCGAGTTCATCGTCTGCGACGAGGCCGTCTCTGCGCTCGACGTGTCGATCCAGGCCCAGGTGATCAACCTGCTCGAGGATTTGCGCGAGCGCTTTGGCCTCACCTACCTGTTCATCGCCCACGACCTCTCGGTCGTGCGGCATCTGTGTCAGCGCGTCGCGGTGATGTATCTCGGCCGGGTCGTCGAGCTGGCGGCGTGCGACGAGCTGTTCGACCACCCGCTCCACCCCTATACCCAGGCGCTGCTGGCCGCGGTGCCGGTGCCCGATCCGAGCGTCGAGGTGACCCGCCATTTCCGGCCCGTCCAAGGCGAGGTGCCGAGCCCGATCAATCCGCCCTCGGGCTGCGTGTTTCATCCGCGCTGCCCAATGGCGGTCGAGAGCTGCAAACAGGTCCGCCCGGAGCTGCGCGAAGTTCGGCCGGCCCACTGGGTCGCCTGCAGCGAAGTTCGCATGTAAGGTGTTAAGGACTGCGATGGTCCACGCGGAGAGGAAGGCGAGAATGAACCTAAGATCAGGGCTGGTAGCTCTAGCCGTCCTCACAACCCCTGCCCCTACACTGGCGCAAGAGACGCCGAAACAGGGTGGCGTGTTCACCTACATGATCCCCGCCGACGCTCCGCCGAGCCTCGATGGCCACCGCGAGACCACCTACGCGACCGTTCATACCGCAGCGCCCTTCTACAGCACGCTGATCCGGATCAACCCGGAAAACCCGTCTTCGACCACCGACTTCGTCTGCGACCTGTGCACGACGATGCCGCAACCGAGCGATGACGGGAAGACTTACACCTTCAAGATCCGCGACGCCGTCAGATTCCACGACGGATCGCCGCTGACCGCCGCCGACGTGGCGGCGAGCTGGAACGCGATCATCCATCCGACTGAAACCACAACCAGCGCTCGCGAGAGCTATTACATCATGGTCGACACGGTAGAGGCGCCAGATCCGTCGACTGTGGTGTTCCGTCTGAAGTTTGCCACCGGTGCCTTTCTGCCGGCTCTCGCCGACCCCTTCGCATGGATCTACAAAAAGGAGATCCTCGATAAGGACCCGCGCTGGTACGAAAAGAACGTTATGGGCTCCGGTCCGTTCAAGTTCGCCGGGTACGAAATCGGCCAGTCGATCAAGGGAGAGCGCAACCCCGATTATTATCACCAGGGACTGCCCCGACTAGACGGTTTCACTGGTATTTATGCCGAAAAGCAGGCAGTGCGGGTCGAGGCGATCCGCGCCGACCGGGCGGCGATGGAGTTCCGCGGGTTGCCGCCCGCGGCGCGCGACCAGCTGGTCAAGGAGCTTGGCGACAAGGTTGCGGTACAAGAGAGCGACTGGAACTGCGGCAATCTGGTGACACCCAATCACAAGAAGAAGCCGTTTGACGACGTTCGGGTTCGCCGGGCGCTGTTGCTGGCGATCGACCAATGGCACGGCGCCCCGGCGCTCGCCAAAATCGCCAATGTGCACACCGTCGGCGGTATTGTGTTCCCAGGTTCGCCGCTGGCCGCGACCAAGGAGGAGCTGCAGCAAATCGCCGGGTTCTGGCCCGACATCGAGAAGTCGCGGACCGAGGCAAAGCGCCTGCTGAAAGAGGCAGGGGCTGAGGGGCTCAGCTTCGAGCTGTTGAACCGGAATGTCGATCAGCCCTACAAATATGTCGGTACTTGGCTGATAGACGAATGGAGCAAGATCGGGCTCCGCGCGACGCAGCGTGTGGTGCCGACCGGTCCATGGTTCGAGGCGATGCGCAGCGGCAATTTCGATGTCGTCCTCGAAGCCAATTGCGAGGGCGTCGTCAATCCGCTGATGGACACGCAGAAATATCTGCCACGGTCGGTCTATACCGAAAATTACGGAATGTATGACGACCAGCCGGAGATCGATCTCTATCAGCGGATGCTGCACGAGCCCGATCCCGCTAAACAGCGCGTCTTGATGCGCGAGTTCGAGAAGCACGTGGTCGACAGCGAAGCGCACGAGTTTCCGATGCTGTGGTGGTACCGCATCATTCCCTATCGCTCGTACGTGAAAGGCTGGAAGATTAGCCCGAGCCATTACCTGAACCAGGATCTGGCGACCGTCTGGCTGGACAAATAGCCGGTAGGAGCCGAGGCGATGTACCGGTACATTATAAAGCGGCTACTGCTGGTGATCCCGACCCTCCTCGGGGCGGCGGCCCTCGTGTTTCTGCTAATGCGCCTCATCCCCGGCGACATATGTGTCGTGCGGCTCGGCTCGGGTGGCGGCACCTTTGATGAACGCGCGGTCCAGGTCTGTCATGCCCAACTCGGCCTCGATCGCCCGGTGTTTCTGCAATTCGTGGATTTCGTATGGGGATTTTTCCGCGGCGACTTCGGCATTTCGATGTGGTCGGGCAAACCCGTCCTGACCGAGATTGCCGCACGTTTTCCGGTCTCGCTCGAAATCGCGATCATGGCCGTCGTCGTCGCCAACGTCATAGCCATCCCGCTCGGGACGATCTCGGCCTTGAAGCAAAACAGCCCGATCGACCTAGCGATCCGCGTGTTCTCGATCGCCGGTCTCGCCACTCCGTCTTTCTGGCTGGGGATCCTGTTCATCCTCGCGATCCTGAACATCTCGCAGGCGGCCTTCGGGTCGCCGTGGATGCCGCCGATCGATTATGTGCCGATCTGGCGGGACCCGCTGCGCAATCTGTCGATGGTGATCTTTCCGGCGCTGACTGTCGGCTACCGAACGTCCGCGGTAACAATGCGGATGACCCGCTCGGCGATGCTCGAGGTATTGCGTGAGGATTATATCCGCACCGCTCGCGCCAAGGGGCTAGTCGAGCACATCATCATCAACCGGCACGCATTGAAGAATGCACTGTTGCCGGTCGTGACCTTGATGGGCATCGAGGCCGCTTTCCTGATCGGCGGTCTCGTGGTCACCGAGCAAGTGTTCAATCTGAACGGCATCGGCCGCCTATTCGTTCAATCCGTGCAGAATCAGGACTACACGATGACCCAGGCTTTGGTGATGCTGGTCGTCGCCGCCTTCGTGCTGACCAACACCGTCGTCGACCTGCTCTACGCCTGGCTCGACCCGCGCATCCGCTACGGGTGAACTGTCATGACGATCGCCGCCCCGACTTCCCGCGCGATTCCCGCCATCTCAGATGATGTGCCAGAGATCCACCGCTCGGTCTTGCGCAGAGCCTGGATCTTTTGCCGCCGTCAGCCGCTCGGCACCTTTGGTTTGCTCATCGTCGTGATCACGGCGATGGCCGGATTGTCGGCCGACTGGATCGCCCCCTACAGCCCGACCGCCAATGACTTCTCGGCGATGACCGAGGCGCCGAGCTGGGCTCACTGGCTCGGGACCGATCAATTCGGGCGGGACCAGTTGTCGCGCATCATTTTCGGCGCGCGCACGGCGCTGATTGTCGGCTTCTCCTGCGCGATCGTCGCCAGCGTTGCGGGGCTGGTGCTCGGCGTCGGCAGCGCCTATTTCGGCGGCCGCCTCGACCTCTACCTGCAGGGCGTCCTCGACGTCGTGATGGCCTTCCCGCTGATCATCATGGCGCTGGCTGTCGTCGCGATCTTCGGCACCGGCGTCCACAACGTGATCGTCGCGATCACGATCCCGCTGATCCCGCGCTGTGCGCGGGTCGTGCGCTCGAGCGCACTGTCGATCCGTGAGGTGCCCTATATCGACGCCGCCCGTGCCTGCGGCTTCGCCCATTCGCGGATTATTCTGCGCCACATGGTGCCGAATGTGATGGCGCCGTTTCTGATCCTGCTGACCGCGTTTGTTGGGCAGGCGATCCTCGCCGAGGCCACCCTCTCCTATCTCGGCCTCGGCGTGCAGGAGCCGGTCCCGGCCTGGGGCCTGATGTTGCAAGGCGGAGCCGAGGAATACGCCTCGACAGCGCCCTGGATCGCGATCTTCCCGGGCTTGGCGATCGCGCTGACCGTCTTCGGCTTCAGCCTCTTCGGCGACTCGCTGCGCGACGCCCTCGACCCCAAATTGCGCGACCGCTGAGCTCGTGGCTTCCTATTTATCTAGTCTAGCCAGACGACAGTCAGTCTTTTGACAAACGGTCGCCGGCAGGAGGAATGAGACGACCCAGCGGGAGGTGAACCGGTGCGGTCTTCCGAACCGATTAGCGGCCTTCGCGCACTACCGGGTTGCGCAGGGTGCCGATACCGGTGATCTCGATCTCGACCGTGTCGCCGTGTTTGACGTTCTCGGGGGCGCCCTCGGTGCCCATCCACACCACGTCGCCCGGGTAAAGGGTCAAATATTGCGACATGCGGCTGATGAAGGTGGCCGGCCCGAAGAGCATGTTGGCGGTCTTGAACCGGATCTTCTCGGCACCATTGACGCGGATTCTGGTCTCCGCCGCGGCGAGGTCGAAATCGGTCTCGATCCACGGTCCCATCGGCTTGAAGGTGTCGGCGTTCTTCGCGCGCCACAGGGTGCGGTCGCCCGCTTGCCAGGTGCGTTCGCTCATGTCGTTGCCGATCGTCCAGCCGAGCACGCATGACAGCGCGTCGGCTTCCGACAGGCGCTTCGCCTTGCGCCCGATCACCGCGACGAGCTCACCTTCGTATTGCACGCGCTCGGTTGCGTCGGCCGGGATGACGATCGCCTCGCCATGGGCGATCAGGGCGTTGTTGGCGCGATAGCCGATATCCGCGGCTTTGGGGAGGTTGGGTTCCTGGCCGCGCTTTCTTGCCGCCTCGATGACGTGCTCCGCGTAATTGAGGCCCGCGCAATAAAACGTGCGGGGCTCAACCGGTGTCATCAGCTTTACCGACGTCACCGGCTGGCGGATCGTCGTCCTCTCGTACCCGGCGAACGGATCGCCGCGCACTTCGGTGACCATGTCGCCCTCAACGATCCCGTAGGCCGGATGACCATTTGTTTCATATCTGATCCAGCGCATTGCCCAATCTCCTCCGCGTCTCGACCCCTACCGGTTTCACGAAGCCGATGCCTGGCATCGGCCCCAGGACTATTGCACGGCTTCGTCGGGATAGACACCCCAGACGTCGCTGCGCAATACCCAACCCGAAATGCCGGCGGCTTCGATCCGGCACCAAGCGCGGCGGCATTCGATAAGATGCGCAAAGACACCGGGTTCCGCGCGGGCGACGATCTCCGAGGCAGGGTCGGGTAGTCGATGCAGCGCCCGGACACCGCCCTTGACGGCGATGGTGCGCTTGCCCGACACCATGCGCTCGTGCACCCAGCCTTCGGTGCCTTGCCAGTCGTGGATCATCCGCCAGTGCTCAAATTCTTTGATGATCTCGACCGGCATTTCCTTGCGGGTCAGCACCCATTGGATCGGATAGTTCTCGCCCGGGCCGACCCGCAGGTTCACCTGGTCCGAGCGCAGGCTGACAAAGCGCGGCAGTTTGCTCTCCGACTCCGCTTCGCCCCCAGAAGCCAACGGCGCGCGGAAGACGAGAACGACCGAGAACGCGAGACCCGCCATGAGAATTTGGGCTATGTGGCGCCTGGACATCCCTGCCCGCCTCTTGCTAATGCGAGGCTGCGCTCTTCGCAGACGCTTCCGCCATGCGGTCCAAACGGCCATTTGTAATCGTCACCCGCAGGCTCCCGGATCCGATCGAGACCCGGATGATGGAGCTTTTCACGTGCCGACTCAACCTTAACGACAAAGTATTCGACAAATCAGAGCTGAGCGCCGCGGTCGGCCGAGCCGATGTTCTCGTTCCGACGGTCACCGACCGAATCGATGCCGAGGTGCTGGCGGCCGCCGGCCCGGGCTCAAGCTGATCGCCTCCTTCGGGACCGGGGTCGACCACGTCGACCTCGCTGCGGCGCAGCAGCGCGGCATCATCGTGACCAACACACCGGGGGTGTTGACCGAGGACACTGCCGACATGACGATGGCGCTGATCCTCGCAGTTGCACGGCGACTGGCCGAAGGCGAAAGATTGATCCGAGGCGGTGGCTGGACGGGCTGGAGCCCGACCTCGATGCTCGGGCACCGGATTTGGGGCAAGCGGCTGGGGATCGTAGGCATGGGCCGGATCGGCATGGCGCTGGCGCGCCGTGCGGCCGGCTTTGGCCTGTCGGTCCACTATCACAACCGGCGCCCAGTGCCGGAGGATGTCGAGAGCGCGCTTGAGGCGACCTATTGGGAGAGCCTTGACCAGATGCTTGCCCATATGGACATCGTCTCGGTCAATTGCCCGCACACGCCGGCAACCTACCACCTGCTGTCGGCGCGGCGGCTGCGCCTCCTGCAGCCGCACGCAATCCTGGTCAACACGGCGCGCGGTGAAATCGTCGACGAAGAGGAACTGGTCCGGCTGCTCGAAATCCGCGCGATCGCGGGCGCCGGGCTCGACGTCTTCGAGCATGAGCCGGCTGTCGACCCGCGTCTGCAGGCGCTCGACAACGTCGTACTGCTCCCCCACATGGGCTCGGCGACGATCGAGGGACGGATCGCGATGGGCGAAAGAGTGATCATCAACATCAAGACCTTCGCCGACGGCCACCGCCCGCCCGATCGGGTCATCGGCTCGATGCTGTGATCCGCGGCCGGCTCGATGAATTTATATGACGTGGCGTTCGCTCCGTTCGCCGAGTTCGGCTTCATGCGCCGCGCGCTGGTCGCCTGTCTTGCGTTGGCGTTGGGCTGCGGGCCAATTGGTACGATCCTCGTGGTCCGGCGGATGAGCTTGATGGGCGACGCGCTTTCGCATGCCGTGCTGCCGGGTGCGGCACTCGGCTTTATCGTCGCCGGTCTATCACTGCCGGCGATGAGCCTCGGCGGGGTCGCCGCCGGCCTTCTGGTGGCGTTGCTGTCCGGGCTCGTGACCCGGCTGACGCCGTTGCGCGAGGATGCAAGCTTCGCTGGCTTCTACCTGATCTCACTGGCACTGGGCGTGCTGTTGGTGTCGATCCACGGCAGCAATGTCGATCTTCTGCGCCTCTTGTTCGGCTCGATCCTGGCAGTCGACGATGCAGCACTGATCCTAATCGGCGGCATCGCCACCGCCAGTCTGCTGCTGCTCGCCGTGATATACCGGCCGCTCGTCGTCGAATGCTTCGATCCCGGCTTTTTACGCGCCGTCGGCGGAGGCGGTGGACTAGTCCACACATTATTTCTGACGCTCGTCGTCTTCAACCTAGTCGCCGGGTTTCAGGCGCTCGGTACATTGATGGCCGTCGGGCTGATGATGCTGCCCGCGGCAGCGGCGCGCTTTTGGGTGCGCGAGTTGTGGGCGCTGAGTGCTGCCAGCAGTGCGCTGGCGCTCGGCTCGGGCTTTCTCGGTCTGCTGTTGTCCTATCACCTCGACCTGCCCTCGGGCCCGGCGATCGTCCTCGTCGCCGGGCTTGGCTATCTCACCTCGGTGGCTTTCGGGCCGCGCGACAGCCTGCGTGCCCTCTATGTGCAGCGCGCTCACCTCGAAGCGTAAGCTGTCCATTTTTCGTCAGGAAAAATTGGGCGATTTAGCCGGCACAGGCGGCCCGCCCTCTCCCCTCTGCGAACCGACGGCGGTGATCAGGCCCTGCGCGACGAACCGTTCGCGCACGTTTTCCAGGGCAACGGCCCCTACGGGCCGCGAGATTCACCAAATTTTCTTTGTTTCCCTGCTCATTCCATGCTGCAGCATTCGATTCGGTGCCGCGAACGGGGCGGTGGATTGTGGTTGCGTGCGGAACCGTTTTCCGACAGCGGCAAGCAACAGGCAACTTGGAACGCCGGAAATCGGATGCTAAGCGAAGACGGCGGATCTCGGTGAGCAACGCGTCATACGAACCTTGGACAATGGTCGAATGCAGGAACAACACGCGCGGGATTTGAAGAACCCGAGAGGACCAACCCCCATCGCCGACCGGCCCGCGACCGATGAGGAGATCGAGCAATTCAAGGCGGCCGTGCTCGCCAAGCTCACAGCTGCCATCGGCAAGGATCCGCCGGCGGCAACTGGCCGTGATTGGTTTTTCGCAACCGCGCTGGCTCTGCGCGACCGGATCATTCACCGCTGGCTGGCGGCCGACCGGGCAAGTCTCGCGCAAGGCCGCAAGCGGATTTATTACCTGTCGCTCGAGTTTCTGATCGGCCGGCTGCTCAACGACGTCGTCGGCAATTTGCGCCTTACGGAGGTGGTGCGGCGCGCGCTCGAGGACCTCGGCGTCGACTACGACCGGATGCGCTTGGTCGAGCCCGATGCCGCGTTGGGGAACGGCGGCCTCGGCCGACTCGCCTCCTGCTTTATGGAGAGCATGGCGAGCCTCGGCCTGCCAACTTACGGCTATGGCATCCGCTACGACCACGGTCTGTTCCGCCAGATCATCAAGGACGGCTGGCAGCAGGAACATCCCGAAGAGTGGCTGTCCTTCAGGAACCCATGGGAATTCGAGCGCCCGGAGGTCACCTACGATATTCTTTACGGAGGTCAGGTTGAAACCGTCGTGTCCCGTATCGGCGGCGGGCGGCAGGTTTGGCATCCGGCGGAATTGGTGCGGGCCGTTGCCTACGACACGCCGGTTGTTGGCTGGCGAGGTGCCTATGTCAATGCACTGCGCCTGTGGTCCGCCCGCGCCGCCGATCCTATGCGCCTTGACGTCTTTAACCTCGGCGACCATGTCGGCGCGCTGGCCGAGCAGGCGCGTGCCGAGGCAATTTCCAAGTTCCTCTATCCGAGCGACGAGACGCCGGCGGGCCGCGAGCTGCGGCTGCGCCAGGAATATTTTTTCGTCTCCGCTTCGCTACAGGATCTCGTGCAACGGCATTGCCGCTCGTACAGCGCGATTTACACCCTGCCCGACCACGCCGCCATTCAGCTTAACGACACGCATCCGAGTATCGCCATTGCCGAGCTGATGCGCATCCTCGTCGACCTGCACAACGTTCCTTGGGATCAGGCCTGGGAAATCACTGTTGCGACCTGTTCATACACCAATCACACGCTGCTGCCGGAAGCCCTCGAAAGCTGGGCGGTTTCGCTGTTCGAACGGGTGCTGCCACGCCATCTGCAGATCATCTACAGGCTCAACGAACATCATCTGGAGGCCGCAAAGCGGACGCATCCGATCAGTGAAGAGGTCGCCGCGAAGGTTTCGCTGATCGATGAAGAGAACGGGCGGCGCATCAAAATGGGCCACCTCGCCTTTGTCGGCTCGCACCGCACCAACGGGGTGTCGGCGCTGCACACCGAGCTGTTGCGCAACACCCTGTTCGCCGATCTCGAAGCCGTTTATCCCAATCGTGTGGTCAGTGTGACGAACGGCATCACCTTTCGGCGCTGGCTGCACCAGGCCAATCCGGGACTGACGCAGCTGCTCTGCGAGGTGATCGGCAGGCGAGTGCTTGACGACCCCGACGCCGTCACGACCTTCGGCGAGCACTGTGCAGACCCGGTACTGCAAGATCGCATCATGCGGGTAAAGCGAGCGAACAAGATCGCTCTCGCGCGAGTGATCCGCGAGCGCCTCGGGCTCGCGGTCGATACTGCGGCACTTTTCGACGTGCATATCAAGCGTATTCACGAGTACAAGCGACAATTGCTCAATCTGATCGAAACCATTGCGCTTTGGGAGGCGATGCGCGCCGAGCCAGCACGCGACTGGGTGCCGCGAGTAAAGATCTTTGCCGGCAAGGCAGCCGCCGGCTATGCCGTGGCCAAGTTGATCGTCAAGCTGGCCAACGACATCGCCTCGGTGATCAACGGCGACCCATGCGTCAAGGACCTGCTGAAGATTGTCTTTTTGCCGAACTACAATGTCAGTCTCGCCGAGGTGATTATTCCGGCGGCTGATCTGTCGGAGCAGATTTCGACCGCCGGGATGGAGGCCTCAGGGACCGGAAACATGAAGCTCGCGCTCAACGGCGCCCTGACGATCGGTACATTGGACGGCGCCAATGTCGAGATCCGCGAGCGGGTCGGCTGCGACAATATCTTCATTTTCGGTCTGCACGCCGACGAGGTGGCGCAACGCCGCCGGAATGGGCGGAACGCAGCGGATATCATAGCAGCCTCGCCGCCGCTCATTCGGGCGATCGACGCGATCGCGTCGGGCGTATTCTCGCCCGGCGATGCCCATCGGTTCGACGAGTTGACCCAAGCGCTGCGACATGCCGACCGCTACATGATTACTGACGATTTCGAAGACTATTTTGGCGCGCAACGGCGCGTCGACGCGCTGTACCGCACGAAGGAGGCCTGGGCCAAGGCTTGCATCACGAATATCGCCGGCATGAACTGGTTCTCGTCGGACCGCGCTATCCACAACTACGCCGAGGCGATCTGGCAGGCGCCGCTATAGCATCCTTTGCTATAAGGACATGCAATTGCCACATTGATATTGCGTAATTCCAACCCGTTGACGGCTCGAGAGGTGGGCGTCCGCCGGATGCGGACAGGCGTTTCAACCTGAAGGCGAGATTCCGCTGTAAATTTGCTGCAGGTGCAGCAAATCATCAGCTTTTGACTCAACGGTTTGTTGCAGCCGATGGCGACATGCAGGGGCCACATGCGCAGCCGTTTATGAGTATGATGAGAGGTCCCGGGCCGCTACCTTGTCGGCGGATTCGATGGATTACAGGAGAGGCGGATGACCGAGACGGTACGGCTCGGGGTCGTCGTCCCCAGCGTCAACATCGTGGTCGAAGAGTGGTACCCCCGTGTCGTGCCGGACGGGGTCAGCGTTCATTTCGCCCGGATGCTGATCGTCGATGGCAGCTCACCGGAAAAAATCATCGCGATGGATCGTGCGGACGGCATGCGCGCCATCCGCCAGATCGCCAGCTGCCGGCCCTACGTCATCGGCTATGGCTGCACCGCGTCGAGCATCATCCAGGGCCATGAATTCGACAAGAGGCTGCGCGACGAGATCCGGCGGATCGCCGGGGTACCGGCGACGACCGCAACCGACAGCATCTTCGCCGCCTGCCAAGCGCTCGGCCTAAACCGGGTGACCGCAATCTCGCCTTACACCGAGGCGGTCGACGCGGCCGAGCAGCGCTTTTTCGCCGAGGGCGGGATCGAGACCATCGCTGGCGCGCATCTCGATATCGCCGACGGCTTTCGCCTTGCCGAGCCCGAACCCGATGCGATCCTGGACCTGGCTCTCCGCGCATGGGACCCGCAATCCGACGGGCTTATCGCCGCCTGCCTCAATTTCCGCTCGCATCCGATTATCGACGCGCTCGAGGCGAGAATCGGCAAGCCGGTCGTCACCTCGACCCAGGCAGTGCTCTGGCACCTATTGCGGCTCGCCGGCGTCGAGACGCCGATCGCCGGCTTCGGCCGGCTGCTGCGCGAGCATTAGTGGCGGCATGGCAGGGCAAGGTCTGCCGCACAGCGCGCATTGGGGCGCCTTCTCGGTGCTGTACGACGAAGAGGGCATCGAGGTCGTCCCTCATCCGGAAGATCCCGATCCTTCGGCGCTGCTTGGCAACATTCCGGCCTCGGTGTCGCACCCGGCGCGGATCGCCCGGCCGATGGTTCGACGCGGTTGGCTGGACCGCGGTCCCGGTGCCGATCATCGGCGAGGCCTCGACGAATTTGTCCCGGTCTCCTGGCCCCGCGCGCTCGACCTCGTCGCCGCCGAATTGCGGCGCGTCTACACTGCGCATGGGCCGCGCGATCTTCGGCGGATCATATGGCTGGGCAAGTGCCGGGCGTTTCCACGACGCGCAAAGCCAGATCCATCGGTTCCTAAACCTCGCTGGCGGCTATGTGCGTTCAATCGGCAGCTACAGCTCGGGTGCGGCGAGCGTCATCCTGCCGTATGTCGTCGGCCCGCAGGGGGCGGTGGCCGGCAACAATGTCAGCTGGGCCGAACTCGTGTCGGAGGGGGCCTTGGTGCTCGCCTTTGGCGGCATGGCGTTGAAGAACAACGATGTCGGCGGCGGCGGCACGAGCCGGCATATCGCGCGCGAGCAGCTGCGAGCCGCTCGCGATCGGGGGGTCGAATTCCACCTGATCGGCCCGTTGCGAGATGATCTGCCGGCAGAAATCGAGACGGTCTGGCACCCAATTCGCCCCGGCACCGACGTCGCGCTTATGCTGGGTATCGCCCATACCCTGGTCAGCGAAGGAAGGCACGATCGCGCGTTTCTCGATCGGTTCTGCGTCGGCTACGAGTTGTTCGAGGCTTATCTATTAGGCCTCCGCGACGCTCAGCCGAAAGACGCGGCCTGGGCGGCGGAAATCTGTGGGCTCCCAGCTGACGAGATCATCAGCCTGGCGCGCCGGGCTGCCGGGCGTCGCACCCTGATAACCTGTTCGCAATCGGTGCAACGCGCCGAGCACGGCAAGCAGCCGGTGTGGATGGGCGTGGTGCTGGCGACATTACTCGGCCAGATCGGGCTACCGGGCGGCGGCTTCGCCTATGCCTTGGGATCGACCTCGAATACGGGGAAGCCCGCCGTTGCGGTGCCGGTCCCTACTCTGCCGCAAGGCGGCAACAGCATCACCGATTTCATCCCGGTCGCGCGCCTCGCCGACATGCTGCTGCGTCCAGGGGAACCCTTCGACTTTAACGGACAGCGGCTCGCTTACCCCGGCATCAGGCTGGTCTACTGGGCCGGCGGCAATCCCTTCCACCACCATCAGGACCTGAACCGGCTGCGGCGCGCCTTTGCGCGTCCCGATACGGTCATTGTCAACGAGTCGGCATGGACGGCGAGCGCCCGACACGCCGATGTCGTGTTGCCGGCGACGATTACCCTGGAGCGGGAGGATATCGGCGCCGCCGCTGGCGATCCGCTGATGGTGGCGATGCACCGGGTGGTCCCGCGCTATGGCGAGGCGCGCGACGATTACGACATCTTCGCAGGGGTGGGCGAGCGCCTGGGCTTCGGCGACCAATTCACCGAGGGCCGCTCGGCGCGACAATGGCTGGAATACCTCTATAACCAGACGCGCCGCACGCTGTTGGCGCGCGGCGTCACGGCACCCGCTTTCGACTTGTTCTGGGAAGCTGGGGAGCTGCTGTTTCCGACGCTGCCATGGGACGGTGGCATTGTCCGGGCCTTTCGCCGCAATCCTGAAGCTGCACCGTTGCCGACGCCGAGCGGCAAGATCGAGATCGCCTCGGCGAGGATCGCGTCCTTCGGCTATGCCGATTGCCCGGGACACCCCACGTGGTTGCCGCCGAACGAAGGTGCAGGGTCGCCCGCCTCTACGCGCTTCTCGTTGCAGCTCGTCGCCAACCAGCCGGCGACCCGGTTGCACAGCCAGCTCGATTTCGGCGCGACCAGCCTGGCCTCGAAGATCAATGGGCGCGAGCCGGTCCGTATCCACCCGCGCGATGCCGCGGCGCGCGGCATTTCCGACGGCGACATCGTGCGGCTTTACAACACCCGCGGGGCGTGTCTCGCCGGCGCGGTGCTGAGCGAGGCGCTGCGTCCCGGGGTCGTTCAGCTGTCGACCGGGGCCTGGTACGATCCGGACGATCCCGCCTCCGACCAGCCGCTTTGCTTGCACGGCAATCCCAACGCGTTGACGCGCGATGCCGGCACCTCCCGCCTCGCACAAGGCTGCAGCGGGCAACTCTGTTTAGTCGAGCTCGAACGCTATGATGGCCCTCTGCCGCGCGTGAAGGCATTCGACCCCCCGGCGGGTGCAGCGTGATCCGCAGATGCGTTTGTCCGCTAACAAGGTTATCCTGCGTTCCGGCAAAAGCGACGGAGGCGCAGTTGATCAAAGGTCTGCACCACAATGCGTATCGCTGTCGGGACTCGGAGGAGACGCGGGTCTTTTACGAGGACTTTCTCGGTCTTCGCCTGGTCAGCGCGTTCAAGATCGACGAGGGCCGCGGGCTGCACACCTTCTTCGAAATGGGTGACGGCTCCTGCCTGGCCTTTTTTGAGGTCCCCGGCATGCCGTTCGAGTTCAAGCAGCAGAACGCCCTAGATCTGCACATCGCCCTCGGAGTCGAGGCCGAGACCTTCGACAGCATGCTGGAGAAGGCGAAGTCGGAGGGCCGAGAGGTCCGCGGGCCGGTTGACCACGGTTTCGTTCGCTCGATCTACTTCCGCGATCCGAACGGCTATGTCATCGAATTGACCGCCAGCACCGGGGTCCAGCAGGAAATCATGGATCCCGCGATCTCGAAGCCGCGCGAGGCGCTGGCGCACTGGCAGGCGGCGAAGACCCACTAGAGGAGGAAGCCATGGCAATATTTACACATGTCACAGTCGGCACCAATGATTTGGCAAAGGCCCGCGCGTTCTATGACGCCGTGCTGGCGCCGCTCGGCTACAAGCGCCTGAATGATCTCGGTGACAACGGCTCGATCTGGGGTGAATCGGCTGCGGAATTCTTTGTGCTGAAGCCGGCCAACGGTCAGCCCGCGACCTTTGCCAACGGCGGTACGATCAGCTTTGTTGCACCCAACCGGGCGGCAGTCGCGGCCTTCCACAAGGCGGCTCTCGCTGCCGGCGGCAAAGACGAGGGTGCGGTCGGGCCGCGCAGCTGGCATCCGCATGCCTACGGCGCCTATGTCCGCGATCTCGACGGCAACAAGCTCGCCACCTACTGCTTGAAGCCGGAGTAGTCGAGAATTTCGCCGGTCCGCCGACTCGCTGAACTGGGGTCGGCGGACCCCGCCCAGCCCTGGCAAAAGGTTATTAATAATAATCGGCTACTGATCCCCTCGTGATCCGGCCTTGCGCTGCACGAAAGGGGATCGGCGAATGGAAAATCGTTCTCGGATTTGGTTGCTCGCCAGCATCGTCGTCACCGCGATGTCGGCGGCGCCTGCTGCCCGGGCCGGCGACGAGCTAGCCGAAATTTTGCGTGGCTATGAGATTGCGCCGGTGCGGCTCAACTTAGCCGGCAAGGATTGGGCATTGGTGGGCCTCGGCAGCTATATCGTAAATACAACCGGTTGCAACGATTGCCACACCCATCCGAACTGGGCGGCCGGAGGTAATCCCTATCTCGGACAACCTGAGCAGATCAACACCACGGAATATCTGGCGGGCGGACGGCAGTTCACGACGCCGGCCGGGATGTTCACTTCCGCGAACATCACCCCGGACGGAAACGACCGGCCGGCCGGATTGACCCTGGCGGGATTTCTAGAGGTCATGCACTCCGGCCATGATCCCCGGGATCCACCCGGCGATTTGCTGCAAGTCATGTCGTGGCCGCTATACCGCTATAAGACCGAGCGGGATCTGCATGCAATTTACGAATACCTGCGCGCGATCCCTGCGCTTCCAAACAATCTTCATCCGGGCCCGTGATTCAGGCGTCAACGGCCTCGACCTGGGCCGCATCGTAATCGTAGAGCCAGCGCAGGGCGTCGGGCGAGCGATCGGCGGTCTTCGCCCACTCGGCATCGCGCGCCTGTTGCGGCGGGCCGTCGCGCATGTGGAAGCGGGTCTTGTTGGCGCGCGACATGTCCTGCAGCCGGGTGACGCGCGGTAGGCGTAGTTGTTCATAACGGCGCAATGCCTCGGCCGGGTCGGCATTTCCGCCGCCGGCCAGACACGCAGCCAGCGCCGCCCCGTCCTCGATCGCTTGGGCTGCGCCCTGGCCCATAAACGGGTACATTGGGTGGCAGGCGTCGCCGAGCAGTGTCGTGCGGCCGACCGACCAGCGCGGTAAGGGATCGCGATCGAACAAGGCCCAAATAAAGCACGTATCGGCGGCGCTGATGATCCGGCAGACTTGCGGGTGCCAGCCCTCGAAGGCAGCGAGCGCACGGGCCACCCTGGCGCGGTCGGTCCAGTCTTCGCGGTTCCATTCATCGTGCTCGGTCCAGCCGACAAAATTCAACAGGCGACCGCGTGAGACCGGGTAATGCACGAGATGCGCCCCGGGGCCAACCCAGGACTGATTGCCGATCTCGAGCGCGAGATCGGCGATGCGCTCGACGGGCACCAATCCGCGATAGGCGACACAGCCGGCAAAGACCGGCGCCTCCCCGCCAAACAGAGCGGTACGTACCACCGAATTGATACCATCGGCCCCGACGAGGATGTCGGCGGTGATGTGCGCACCGTTTTCGAACCATGCCTCGACGTTGTCGCCTTTGTCCTCGAGGCCGGCGAGACGGTGGCCAAGGTGAATGCGCTCCGCCGGGAAACCCGACGCAATCACGTCGAGCAGGTCGGCACGATGGATCGTAATGTGCGGCGCGCCGTAGAGCTCTTCGCATAACGGATTGAGCGGCGCCCGTTGCAAGGCGCGCCCGTCCCGCCAACGTCGCTGATGCGTGAAGAACGGGCGGACCCCCTCGCGGTCGAGTCTTGATGCGAGGCCCAGCCGGCGCAGGATGCGCACTGCGTTCGGGCCCATGTTGATGCCGCCGCCGATTTGGGTGAGCTCGGGAGCCTGCTCGTAGACATCGACCTCGAAGCCGGCTCGGCGAAGCGACAGCGCCGCGCTAAGCCCGCCGATGCCGCCGCCGACCACAATTATTCTCATCCCCACCCTCAACAAAGCTCAAACCGGCGCGGTCAGCCGCTGCAGGAGGGCCTGAGCCGCCGCGGGGGCGCGGATCTTGGCACCGCTGATGAAATAGACAAAGCAATCGCAGGCCTCTGGGGCCGATCGCTCCCGCAAACACTGTGCCCAGCCGTCGAGCGCCTCCGGCGGGTAACCAGCCGGGTCCTCGTGGGTGCAATGCCGCAGATGGGCGTAAATGAAATTTGCGGTGACCTCGAACTCCGGCCGGCTGTCGTCGGCGACGAGCGCTACCCCGCGCCGGCGCAAGAGGTCCGCGGCCTGATCGCTGGGGATCTTCGGCCGGCGAAGCTCTACGGCGTGCCGCAATGCCCGGCCGTCGATGCGCTCGGGCAACAGCTCGACGAAGGCGGCGAAATCGCCCTCGTCGGCCGGTGCGCTCGGGGGAAATTGCCACAGGATCGGCCCGAGCTTGTCGCCCAGTTCGAGCACACCGGTCGAAAAGAACCGGTCGAGGGTCGGGCCGGCGCCGGCGAGATCGGGTCGATGCGTCGCAAAGCGCGGGCCCTTGACCGAGAAGACGAAATCTTCCGGGGTCTCGTCGTGCCAGCGGCGGAAGCTCGCCGGCTTTTGAGCTCCGTAGAAAGTGCCGTTGATCTCGATCGTGGTCAGCGCGCGGCTCGCAAAGTGAAGCTCCTGCGCCTGCGGCAGCCCTGCCGGGTAGAAAACGCCGCGCCATGGCGGGAAGATCCACCCGCCAATCCCCACGCGGATCTTCGGTGCCCCACTCATCCGCGGGTCAGCACCGAAAGCTCGACAAACGACGGCGTTTTCTCGGTGTGATGAATGGTGTTGGTGGCGACGCGGATATCGGCATCGCCATCGTTGGCCATGACCGGGTGGCCGCTGTTGGTGTTGCGGGCACGGCGCGGAAAATTGCTGCTGGTCACATCGACTTCAATGCGATGGCCGGCGCGGATGGTATGGCATATGTGCCCCAGGTCGATAGCCAGCTGCTCTACCCGACCCGGAACCAGGTGCCGCGGCTCTCCCGACGGGTCGCGATACATGGCGCGCGTCACGCCGTCCATTAGAAGCATGGCGCGCCCGTCGGGCATAAGCTCGATCAGCTTGGCGATGAAATCGGTGTCAGGGCAGTTCGACTGGACGTGCAAGGCCAGGCGAACGGCGCCAGCGATAGTGAGGTCCCTGTCCAGAGGGTCGGAGCGATAGATCAGACCATAATTCGGCAATGATTGAACCGGCCGCTGGTCGCGCGGTCCGGCATCGATCAGCATATTCCGCCCGCCCAAGGTCGGGATCGGGAGGCGCGGGTCGTACTCGTAGCTTCGTGCCGTACCGCTGGGACCATCTGCGGCAATCCCGCCATCGCCGCACAAGTAGAGACGGCGGGGGGTCGTACCCGGCGGCGGCCAACGCTCAGCATATTGCCAATCGTCGGGGACATAGGCGACCTTGTCGTCGATCCAGGCCCACGGCGAATAATACACGGCCGGCCCGTCCATGGCGCGGGTTGCTGCACCCTTCAGCCAGTGGTCGAACCATTCGAAGTAGGGATCGCGCGGCCAAAAATTGCTGGCATACACAAA
>Ga0306922_10001465_pt1 | contig 21072 bp, 19 predicted proteins | sample sta12Cox44000082_FD_203758 | JGI IMG/M metagenome (GOLD analysis project Ga0306922, IMG submission 203758) | Lab enrichment of tropical soil microbial communities from Luquillo Experimental Forest, Puerto Rico - statoxic.12C.oxic.44.000.082 (v2)... | ecosystem: Environmental > Terrestrial >... | reverse complement strand
AGATACGCTTGCAGCTCGGTGCCGGAAAGTTGCCCGATGATGCACTGCTGTTTGCGGACATCGAAGGTAACCCATTTAATCCCAACGCGGCCTCAGCAGCGTGGTCCAACTTCGCCGCCAGCGCTGGTATGCCTGAGGTGACGTTCCACGCGCTGCGACACACTCACGCTAGTCAGTTGATTGATGCGGGCGTCGATATCGTCACGATTTCCAAACGTCTCGGCCACGCGAAGCCAGACATTACATTGCGCGTCTATGCGCACCTGTTCCGCAACGACGACAGTAGGGCGGCAGCAGCGATCAACGCAGCGTTTCGGTAGCAAAGCGGTAGCAACGAACGCTGTTTGTTCTCGTGCGACTACTGCTAGGTCATTGAAAGCACAAGCTGGGAAAGACGTCCGCGCGGCTTAGGCAGGCGATCATCGACATCTCCAACGGCTTTGCGTCACGACGGCCGCGGTGGTGCGATCACTTCCGAATAACGCCATGGCCTGGGCGCAATGGACGGACGCCGGCAAGCGCAGGGCCTTCTCATAGCAAAACCTCCTCATGTTGCGCGCACTCGCGGAGCGGCGCATTGTGCCACCCGTCAATGCTATCCTGCGAGAAAGTCCCCTTCCCGCCCCGCCCCATGACGCGCACATTCGATCGATACCGCCTAGCCGCGATTTTCGCCATGATCCTCGCCAATACCCCGTCGCCGTCACGCGCCGACGATATCGTGCTCAAAGACGCCGCGTCGATGACCGGGGCGGTGATGTGGCTGAGTTCCGGCGCGCCCGGCCTCGTGCTGGCAGTGGTGCGCGGGGACGAATCGGTGGTGCTCGGCTTCGGCGCCACGCGGCCCGGCGGCAAGGTCGCACCCGACGGCCGCTCCATACTGCGCATGGGGTCGATCGCCAAGGTAATGGCGGGGCACACGCTTGCCAGCATGGCGGCCGATGGCACGCTCAAGCTTGTCGATCCGCTCGCCAAATACGCGCCGCCCGGCGCAAAGGTGCCGGCATTCGCGGGGCGCGAGATCACGCTCCTCGATCTGGTAACCTATACGGCCGGGCTGCCGCGCGAACTGCCGGATGTGCCCGATCCGAAACCGGGGGAGAATCCGTTCGCGCGCTTTGAGGCGGATGCGTATTGGCGCTGGCTTGCGCACGCCACGCTGCCGTACGCCCCGGGCTCCGGCGCGATGTACTCTAACCTCGGCTTCGGCCTGCTCGGTGAGGCGCTCGCGAAGGCCGGCGGCAAGCCCTATGCCGCGCTGCTCGCCGAGCGCGTGGCGACGCCGCTGGGAATGGTCGACACGACGACGAAACTTTCTCCGGCACAAATGCCGCGCACCATGACCGGCCTCGACCTCGACGGCGAGGAGGCGCCGCTGTGGGATACGCCGACGGCAATGGATGCCTCCGGCAATGTCTTCACCACCGGCGACGACATGACAAAGTGGATGCGCTGGCATCTCGCGGTCAACGACGCCGGGGGCGCCGAGGTGCGTACCATCGACCACGCTCCCTACCGCTGGCACGACGGCCTCAAAGCCGCTGTGGGCGTCGGCGGCGAGAAGATGGACGGGCTCGGACTCGGCTGGATCATTTCGATGGCCAGGGAGAAGCGCCCGCTGATGCTGACAAAGAGCGGCGGCCTCGCCGGTTTCATGACTTACGTGGTGCTAGCGCCCACGCGCGGCGTCGGCGTGTTCGTCGCCGTCAATCGGCTCAACTTTGCCATGTTCGAGGGGCTCACCAACGCCGCGCACGACCTCGTGGCCGATTTGGCGCCACGCTGAGACGCTTGGACAGAGCGCGTTCATCCCTACTTTCACGTGATGCCGCCCCATCTCTTGACCATCGGCCACTCCAACTTGCCGGCCGAGCGCTTCATGGCTTTGCTTACGAGTGCCGGCGTGACCGCTGTGGCCGACGTGCGCTCGGTCCCTTTCTCACGCTGGTGTCCCTGGTTCTCCGCCAAGGCGCTAACAGAGCGGCTCGTCAATGAGGGCATGGCTTACCTCGCGCTGGGCGATGCGCTCGGCGGACGCCCGCGCGATCCGAAGCTTTATCGCGACGGCGTCGCCGACTACGAGGCCATGGCCGCGCGGCCGGAATTCGCCGCCGGGCTCGCGCGAGTCGTGGATGAGACCGCGCACCACCGCATCTGTCTGCTGTGTGCCGAGCGCGAGCCGCTTGACTGCCACCGCTGTCTGCTGGTCGGCCGGGCGCTGACCGAACGCGGACTGAAGCTTGGTCATATTCGCGTCGACGGTTCGGTCGAGCCGCATGCAGCGACGGAAGACCGTTTGCTCACGCTCGCTGGCGGCGACGCAGACCTGTTTTCTGATCGTGGCGAACGTCTCGCCCATGCCTATCGCCGTCGCGCGCACGCGGTTGCCGCGCGTTTGAAGGCGTGAATGGCAACGGTAATTCGTCACCTTCGGGAAGCAATCGTCGTCAAGCTCCGCTCATCTTGCTTGACGGGAGGAATCTCGCGGGTTACCCGGCCGCATGCGGAGCCCGGGGGCGACTCGGGCTCGCGAGGGGCGGCGGAACTCTCGATCGGATGCAAGCATGACGACCATCATGGCGTCGAACGGCGCAGCCGGGCGCAGGATCGGACGATGCGCGGCCGCGCTCCTGTTGGCTGGATTGCTCCTGCCCGTGAGCGCGATCGCGCAGGACAGGGGCACCCTCAATCCGAAGCCGCTGCCGCCGCTCGCCAAACCGGACGATCCCGCAACGCCCGCCAAAGAGCTGTTCGGGCGCAAGACCGCGCCCGCGCCTTTGCAAGCGCGCACGATCGGCTTCTATTCCAAAGGCTGCCTCGCCGGCGCCGTAGCGCTGCCGATCAACGGGCCGACGTGGCAAGTGATGCGACTCTCGCGCAACCGCAATTGGGGTCACCCGAACCTGATCGCATTCCTCAAGCGTCTTTCAGCGCAGGCGCCCAAGACCGGCTGGCACGGACTGCTGGTCGGCGATCTGTCGCAACCGCGCGGCGGCCCCATGCTCACCGGCCATGCCAGCCATCAGGTGGGGCTCGACGCCGACATCTGGCTCACGCCCATGCCCAACCGCGAGCTGAGCCGGCCAGAGCGGGAGGAGATGTCGGCGACTATGGTCGTCGCCGAAGACCGCCGGGACGTCGACCCGCAAGTGTGGACCCCGGCGCACCTGAACTTGATCAAGGCCGCCGCGAAGGACCCCCAGGTCGCCCGCATCTTCGTCAATGCGGCGATCAAGAAAGCATTGTGCCGCGACGCCGGTAGCGACCGCCATTGGCTCGACAAGGTGCGGCCGTGGTGGGGCCACGACTATCACTTCCACGTGCGGCTCCATTGTCCGTCCGATAGCCACGATTGCAAGCCGCAGCCGGAGCCGTCGGCCGACGACGGCTGCGGCCACGACCTCGACTATTGGTTCACCGACGCGGTGCTCCACCCCAAGCCCTCGCCGCCGTCGAAGCCAAAACCAGGACTGAGGATGGCCGATCTTCCCGCCGCCTGCCGGCAAGTCCTGCTGGCGCCGTAAGCGAAGTAGCCCCGATTGAAAATCGGGGGCGACACCGGCGAAGGCTTCCCGCATTCGGCCAGATTCAATGCGGGCTGCGCGGCTGCACTGATTTCGCTTGGCCGCAAACCGCTGTAGATTCGTCTGCATGACCGGAGGCACTGCGAGGAAGCCCAGCGGGCGCGAGCTTGCGATCCTGCGCGAGCTCGAGAAAAAGGTGCTGTGGCTCGCCAGCTGGACCATCCACCACGCCAACCACGTGCGCGATAACGTCGACGGCGTGAAGGTCGGCGGACACCAGGCCTCGTCCGCCTCGCTCGCCAGCATCATGACGGCGCTCTATTTCCGCGCGCTGCGGCCGCAAGATCGCGTCGCCGTCAAGCCGCACGCCAGTCCGATCTATCACGCCATCCAATATCTGCTCGGCCGCCAGAGCCGGCAGAAGCTCGAGGACTTTCGCGGCTACAAGGGCGCGCAGAGCTATCCCTCGCGCAGCAAAGACACCGACGACGTCGACTTCTCCACCGGCTCGGTGGGCCTCGGCGTGGCGCAGACGCTGTTCTCCGCGCTCGTGCAGGACTATGTGCGCGCGCACGGCTGGGGCTTGGAGCAGCCTGAAGGCCGCATGATCGCCCTCGTCGGCGACGCCGAGCTCGACGAAGGCAACATCTTCGAGGCGATCCTCGAAGGCTGGAAGCAAGGCCTGCGCAATTGCTGGTGGATCATCGATTACAACCGCCAGAGCCTCGACGCGGTGATCCGCGAGGGCCTGTGGGCGCGGTTCGAGGCGCTGTTTCAAGCCTTCGGCTGGGACGTCGTCATCCTCAAATATGGCACGCTGCTGGAGGAGGCGTTCCGCGAGCCAGGCGGCGAGCGCCTGCGCGCATGGATCGACAATTGCCCCAACCAGCTTTACTCCGCGCTGGTCTTCCAGGGCGGTGCCGCCTGGCGCAGGCGGCTCCTCGACGAGATCGGCGACCAAGGCGACGTTACACGGCTGATCGAGGCGCGCTCCGACGAAGAACTTGCGCGGCTGATGACCAATCTCGCGGGCCACGATCTGCCCTCGCTGATCGAGGCCTTTGGCAAGGTCGATCACGACCGGCCGATCTGCTTCATCTGCTACACGATCAAAGGGTTCGGGCTGCCGTTTGCCGGCCACAAGGATAATCACGCCGGACTGATGACGCCGGCGCAGGCGGAAAGCTTGCGCGCCGCGATGAACATTCGCCCCGGGCACGAGTGGGACAAGTTCGAAGGGCTCGGCATCGCGGCCAGGGAGCTGCAGCAATTTCTCGAGCACGTGCCGTTCGCAGCTAGCACCCGCCGCTATCGAGCCGCGCCCATCGAGGTGCCGGCGGAATTATCGGTGACGATCCAGCCGGTGATGTCGACGCAGGCCGGCTTCGGCGCGCTGCTCAACGAGCTCGGCCGCGCAAGACCCGCCATCGCGGAACGCATCGTCACCACCTCGCCCGACGTGACCGTCTCGACGAATCTCGGGCCGTGGGTCAACCGGCGCGGATTATTTGCGCGCGAGGCGCTCGCCGACACGTTCAAGAGCGAGCGCATTCCCTCCACCTTCAATTGGGATTTTTCGCCCAAGGGGCAACATATCGAGCTCGGCATCGCCGAGATGAACCTGTTCATTCTGCTCTCCGCGCTCGGACTCTCGCATGCGATCAACGGCGAGCGCCTCATCCCGATCGGCACGCTCTACGATCCGTTCATTCAGCGCGGGCTCGATGCGCTCAATTACGCCTGTTATCAGGATGCCCGTTTCATCCTGGTGGCGACGCCATCGGGAATCACGCTCGCTCCGGAGGGAGGTGCGCACCAGTCGATCGCAACCCCGCTCATCGGGCTCGCGCAGGACGGGCTCGCCGCCTTCGAGCCCGCGTTCGTCGACGAGCTAGCGGTGATTCTCGCCTTCGCCTTCGACTACGTCCAGCGCGATGCCGAGGGAGAAGCCTCCGAGCGCAACTGGTTGCGCGACGAGACCGGCGGCTCGGTCTATCTGCGCCTCTCCACGCGGCCGATCGAGCAGATCAAGCGGACGATGACGTCCGAGCTACGGCAAGCCATCGTCGACGGCGCCTATTGGCAGCGTCCGCCCGGTCCGAATTGCCAAGTCGTCGTCGGCTATACAGGGGCGGTCGTGCCGGAAGCGATCCAGGCGGTGGGGCTGATGGCCGAAGACCGCCGTGACATGGGCTTGCTTGCCGTCACTTCTGCGGACCGTCTCAACGCCGGCTGGACCGCGGCGCAACGCGCGCGCGAGCGTGGCCTCGTGCACGCCCGCTCGCATATCGAAAAGCTGTTGGCCGATGTGCCATCCCACTGCGGGATCGTGACCGTCATCGACGGCCATCCGGCGACGCTCGCCTGGCTCGGCGCCGTGCACGGCCATCGCGTGCGCGCCCTCGGGGTCGAGCATTTCGGACAGACAGGCTCTATTCCGGAGCTCTATCGGCACTACGGTATCGATGCCAATGCGATCGTCGCCGCGGCCGCAGCGCTGACGCCGGGCCGGCCGATCCGGCATCTCAAAGCGCTGCCGTAGGATGGCAACCAGCGACATAAGATCGGTTGTGGATTGGCTGGTTGATGGCGCACGCTCGACGATGCAGGCTCACGAAGTGCTGGCAGAGCTGTGCGACCGGCTGGTCGGTTGCGGCATTCCGCTCTGGCGGGTGGCGGTATTCGTGCGCACGCTCCATCCGCATATCATGGGGCGCCGGTTCATTTGGCGGCCGGGAGCCGGCGTTGAAGTGCGGGACGCTCCGTTCGACCTGCTCGAGAGCGCGGAATTCCGGGACAGTCCGGTCGCGCACGTTTACGCTCGCGGGAAGCCCATTCGCCGGCGGCTTGCAGACGCTGATTGCAGCATCGAGTTTCCGATGCTCAAGGAGCTGCAGGACGAAGGCGTGTCGGATTATTTGGCCTCGCCGCTCCTTTTCACCGACGGCGAGATTCACTTGGCGACCTGGACGACGCGGCAGCCAGGTGGCTTTACCGACGCGCAGATCGACGGAATCGAATCAATCGTTGCTCCCCTCGCACGGGTCGCTGAAGTTCGCGCCCTTCGGCGAACCGCGAGCAATCTCCTCAATACGTATGTCGGTAACAACGCTGGCGAACGTATTCTCGCCGGCCAGATACGGCGCGGCCACACCGAAGCGATCTATGCCGCAATTTGGCTGTCCGATATGCGTGGATTCACTTTGTTGGCCGACCGTGTGCCGCCGCAGACCCTGGTTGAATTGCTTAATGGATATTTTGACTGCCAAGTTCCTGCGATCCTCGACCGTGGTGGCGAAGTTCTCAAGTTCATGGGCGACGGCCTGTTGGCAATCTTCCCGATCGAAGACAATCCCGACGAGGCTTGTGCACGGGCATTGATCGCCGCGTATGAAGCGCGCCGACGTATCGCTGCTCTGAATAAGCACGAGCGAGACGCGGTGCGTTTTGGATTGGCGCTGCACGTTGGGGAGGTATTGTACGGCAACATAGGCGGCGGAAACCGACTGGATTTTACCTGCATCGGTGCCGCTGTGAATCTGGCCGCGCGGCTCGAGAAACTTGCCAGCAAATTGGGCCGCACGATTCTCGCTTCTGACGAATTCGCCCGCCATTGCCGAGGCGATTTTCAGCCGATCGGCAAATTCGCGCTCGCGGGATTTGCCGCACAGCAGACCGTGTTCGGCGTTGCTGATGAGGCAAACGATACCGTTTCGATGTCCTGATCTACCGCCGGATTTTGCGACGGGCCTGATCGCTCGGGACGCGGCGCGAGCCCGGACCGGGGCGCGGTGGCGACAACGCGCATCCGCTGTCGCGGGGACAAGCGCGGTCAGGCCGCCGTCCAACCCGGCCGGATCGTTCCCGCCACGCCATCGAACGCGGCGTCGGCGAGCTCGCAGACGAGCAGCCGCGCCGGATCGACCGGACCCGGCAGGGTGGCGCGGCCCTTGGGAATGCGCTTGAAGCCGGCTTTCCCGTAATAAGGCTCATCTCCCACCAGCACGACCAGCCGGTGACCTTTGGCTTTCGCTTCGGCGAGCGCGCGCTCGATCAAGGCATAGCCCACGCCGCGCTCGCGAAACGCCGGCTCCACAGCCAGCGGGCCGAGCAGCAGCGCCTTATTCTCGCCGATGCGAATGGGCGAGAGCCGCACCGAGCCGATCAGCAGCGTGCCGATCCGCGCGGTGAACGACAAATCGAGCCGATGGCCGCTGCCCTCGCGCAGCCGGTACGCCGACTTGGCATAGCGCCCCGGACCGAACGTGCGCTCGTGCAGGCGCTCGATCGGCACCGTGTCGTCGGCCGTTTCCGGCAGGATAGTGAGCGACAAATCGGTCATTTGCTCAGGCTGCGCGCTTAGCATTTGCCAGGCATGAGGTCCATTGCCGGAGCCAAAAGCCGTTGCCAGTTGGGCGAGGAGGTGCAAGCGTCCGCGCTAATGACTAGATCATCTGCGGGGATCCGGACAGGGACAATGACATGGGCCTACTGGTCGAGGGCGTGTGGCGGGACGAGCAGCCCGGCGAGCGCACGCCCGACGGGCGCTTCCTGCGCCCGACCACCAGCTTTCGCAACTGGGTGACGGAGGACGGCAGCGCGGGGCCGACGGGCAAAGGCGGCTTTGCCGCCGCGCGCGACCGCTATCACCTCTATGTGGCGCTTCCCTGCCCATGGGCGCATCGCACCGTGATCATGCACATGCTCAAAGGTCTCGAGGAAGTGGTCTCGATGTCGATCGTCGAACCGCTCTACGGCCCGCACGGCTGGTGGTTCGGGACAAGCCCGGGCACCACTCCGGATACCGTGAACGGTGCGAGCGAGCTCGCCGAAATCTATCTGCGCGCCGAGCCGCGCTATACCGGTCGCGTAAGCGTACCGGTGCTGTGGGACAAAGAACGCCGCACCATCGTCAACAACGAATCGGCCGAGATCATCCGCATGTTGAACGGGGCCTTTGGCAGGTTCACCAACGTGCGCACGGACTATTATCCTGCGGCGCTGCGCAATGAGATCGATCGCGTCAACGCGCTCGTCTACGAGAACGTCAACAACGGCGTCTATCGCGCGGGCTTTGCCACCTCGCAGCAGGCCTATGAAGACGCGTTCCGCGCGCTATTCGGAGCGCTCGACGAACTCGAGCGGCGGCTCTCGCGGCAGCGCTATCTCGTCGGCAAAGAAATTACCGAGGCCGACTGGCGGCTGTTCACGACGCTCGTTCGCTTCGATGCAGTCTATTACAGCCACTTCAAATGCAACCTGCGCCGCATCATCGATTATCCGAACCTCTCCAATTACCTGCGCGACCTCTACCAGCAGCCAGACATCGCCGCGGCCGTGAACATCGATCAGATCAAGCGGCACTACTACGCCAGCCAGCGGCACGTGAACCCGACCGGCATCGTGCCGCTCGGGCCGCAGCTCGACTTTCTGGCGCCGCACGACCGCGGCAGGTTCGAGAACTAGGCTACGTCCGCTGCTGAAGTATCACCGCGGCGCAGGCGCTGCGTGGCGTCCAAATCCAGCCGCCCATCCGCGTCGATGACTACGCCATAATCGCGCCGGGCGTCCTGCGCGCTGATGAAGCCGTCGAGCACGTCCTCGAGCACGCGCTGCGGATCGCGCGTACGCGGATCGCCGACGCCGCCGCCTCCCGGCAGCTCGAGGCGAATGGCGTCGCGCGGCGGCACCGTCTGCCGCCCCTTGGGCCGAATGGGCCGGCCGGAGCGCAGCGACACCGCGCCGCGCGCGCACGCGCTCGAAATTGCAGAGAAGCGCGATCGGCTGGGCGCCAGCGCCTCCGAGCTCGATCACCTGGCCGAGCCCGCCGCGCGATCGGCCGGGACCGCCGGAACTGTCGCGGAATTCGCGTCGATAGAACACGACGGGAGCGACGGTCTCGGTCGCTTCCACGGGGATCGTGCGCACGCCCGACGGGAACGAGGTCGCGCTGAGCCCGTCCTTGGTCGGTCGCGCACCGGCGCCGCCGCAATGGAAGATGACGGTGCTGAATTCCGGCAGCGCGTTGGCGTCGGTCCCCTCCTCGACCTCATCGACCAGCGAGCCGCCGCCGAAGATCTGCGGGTTCCAGAGCGAGGACGCGCCTTCGGCCGGAACGCCGCCGGGCATCACCTGGTGCAGACAGCCGAACACGACGTCGGGCAGCATCTGCCCGACCGTGTGGCGCGCCGCGACCGGCCATGGCCGCTTCACGTTGAGCACGCAGCCTTCCGGCGCGCCGACGCTGATCGGGGCAAGCGAGCCTGCATTGTTCGGCACCTCGGGCGCCACCAGGCATTTGACGCCGAACGCGGTGTAAGCGAGGCAGTAATTGTAGACGACGTTGATGCCATGCGACGAAGCCGGCGAGGTGCCGTCGAAATCCACATGGATGCCATCATCGGAAATGGTCAAGGCGGCATTGAGCACGAGCGGCTTGTCGTAGCCGTCCATGGTCATGCTGTTGCGATAGGTGCCTTTGGGCAGCGCGCGGATGCGGGCCAGCGTCGCTTCCCGCGATGCTTCGATAATGGTGTCGCCGAGCCGGTCAAGATTGGCGATCTCGAACTCCTCCATCATCTCGATCAGGCGGCGGCTCCCTTCGTCGTTCGACGCCGCGGTGGCATAGATGTCGCCCTCCACTTGCAGCGGCTCGCGCACGTTCGCGCGCACCAGGCGCAGGAGGTCATCATTCATGCGGCCCTCGCGCGCGAGCGGCATGATCGGGATGGACAAGCCTTCTTCGAACACCTGCCGTCCGTCCGGTCCCATGCCGAGCCCGCCGATATCGACGACATGGATGGTGTTGGCGAACAGCCCGACGGCTTGGCCGTGATAGAAGCTCGGCGTCACCACGGTGATGTCGTGGAGATGGCCCGAGGTCAGCCACGGATCGTTGGTGATGTAGTGGTCGCCCGGCTTCATGGTCGCGAGCGGATAGACGTCGAGAAAATACCGCACCGCATTCGCCATCGAGTTGACGTGTCCCGGCGTGCCGGTGACCGCTTGCGCCAGCATGCGGCCGTGCCGGTCGAAGACACCAGCCGAAAGATCACCCGCCTCGCGCACCGAGGTGCTGAACGCTGTCCGCAGCATGGTCTGCGCCTGCTCTTCCACCACGGCGATCAGCCGGCTCCACATGATTTGCGCGTGGATCTGCGCGAGCGCGGCATTGGGGCGAGCGACCATGGTTCAAGCCTCGTTGCGGATGAGCTCAATATAGCCGTACCGGTCGATCCGGGCGTCGAAGCGCGGGCTGACCACGGTCGAGGTCTCGTCCTCTGCAATGACGGCCGGGCCGCGGATGCGCGCTCCAGGCGCAAGATCGCCGCGCCAATAAGGGCCACCTCCTGGAACTCGCCGGTGTCCGGATGGAAGATCGCCCGCCGCGACGCCGGCTCTGGCTCGGTCGGCTGCCCCGCCGCCGGCGTGCCGAGTCGGCCTTGCGGTGGCGCACTCACGGCGACCACCCAACTGAGAATCTCGATGTCGACGCCGGGGATCGCGCGGCTGTAGAGCCGGCGATAGGCCGCCTCGAACAGATCCCGGATGGTCGATCGATCGGCAGGAGTGAAGTCGCGCTCCGGAAGCGCGACGGCGATCTCGTGGCCTTGCCCGCGGTAGCGCATGAACGCCGAGCGCTGCTCCCGCAACTCTTCAGCCCGCGCGGCGCGCCGCACGATCGCTTCCGCTTCAGCGCGCATCTGCGCCAACAAGCGGTTGGCCGCGACGGCGTCGAAGCTCTCGAGGCGAATAAGCCGGCCGCGCACGACCTCGTAGGCAACGGGAGCGCGCAGCAGCCCCACCGCAGAGCCCACGCCCGCATTCGTCGGCACCAGCACTCGGCTGATGCCTAGCTTCTCGGCGACCCGCGCGGCATGCAGCGGAGCAGCGCCGCCGAAAGCGATCAGGATGCGCGGCTGAAGGTCCTTGCCACTCTCAATAGCGTGCACGCGCGCCGCATTCGCCATGTTCTCGTCCACCATCTCGCTGATGCCGAGCGCCGCATGTTCGGTTGCAAGCCTGAGCGGCGCGGCGATCTGCTCGTCAACTGCGTGCTTCGCCGCCGCGAGGTCGAGCGGCATCTTGCCGCCCGAGAACGTCGTGGGATCGATGCGTCCGAGAACGAGATCGGCGTCGGTCACGGTCGGTTCTTTGCCGCCGCGGCCGTAACACGCCGGCCCTGGCTCCGAACCGGCGCTGTCCGGACCCACGACGATGCGCCGCAGCGTATCGATGCGCGCGATCGAGCCGCCGCCGGCGCCGATCTCGACCATTTCGATCACCGGAATGCGCAGCGGCAGTCCGCTGCCCTTGAGAAAGCGGTAAACGCGCGCCACCTCGAAGGCCCGCGCGGTCTGCGGCTGTGCTTTGTCGATGAGGCAGATCTTGGCGGTCGTTCCGCCCATGTCGAATGAGACAACCTCATCGAGCCCGTGTTGACGCGCGATGCAAGCGGCGAAGATCGCGCCGCCTGCGGGGCCCGATTCGACCAGTCGGACGGGAAAGCGAATGGCGGTCTCGGCGGTGGTGATCCCGCCACCCGAGGTCATCAGCAGCAAGGGACAGTGATAGCCGCCAACCACCAGTTCGCGCTCGAGCTTGGCGAGATATCGTCCGATCAAGGGTTGCAGGTAGGCGTTGGCGCAGGCGGTGGAGAAGCGCTCGTATTCACGCATCTCCGGCGACACGTCGGAGGAGAGCGTCACCACGACATGCGGCAACCGCCGGGCAACCGCCTCACCCACCCGGCGCTCGTGATCCGGGTTGGTGAAGCTATGCAGGAAACCAACCGCCACGGCCTCGACCTGCTGCGCCGCGAGAGTTTCGATCGCGCCGGCGAGGCTCGCCTCATCGAGCGGAAGCAGAACTTCGCCTTGCGCATCAATCCGCTCGCGAACCGCGAGGCGCAATCGCCGAGGAACGAGCGGCGGAGGCAAGTCGATATTGATGTCGTACTGCTCGAAACGGTTCTCATGCCGGATTTCGAGCACGTCGCGGAAGCCTTCGGTGGTGAGAAGCGCGGTTTTCGCGCCCTTGCGCTCGATCAGCGCATTGGTGGCGAGCGTCGTGCCGTGAACGATCAGGTTTACTTGCCCCGGCGCCACGTTCGCTTTGGCAGTGACCGAGCGCAGCGCGGCGAGCACGCCCTCTTCCGGCGCCTGCGTCGTGGTCAGAATCTTTGCCGTAAATCGCCGCTCGCCCACTTCCAGCGCGACGTCGGTGAACGTCCCGCCGATATCGACGCCAAGCCTGACTGTAGGCGAAGATGTCACGCGTGAGCGCTCAAACCGCTGTCCGCAGTGACACTAACGTGGGAGGTGGGTCAGGGCAAAGCGCCTCGAATGCTTTGCGCGACGAGCAAAGGTGCCGCAGCGATCGGGCACCGATCGAGGTTAAACTCTCGAGCCGAGGATTGTAGCTCCGATCAGCACCGGCACGCCGACCGCAAGCGCGATGAAGGCCAAAGGCAAGGCATCGATCATGACCGTCTCCCCTGTTATTTTGCCGGAAGCCCCGGTGCTTTGTTGGGGGGAGCATGCCAAAGCGCGGCTTCGGCCGATGTGACGCCGGTCACAAAGCGGTCGATTGTAATTGTCAGGGATGCGTCGGGGCGGAACGCCGAAGAGGCATTTCTCTCTCGAACCAGCGGAGGCGCGGTGCAGTCATGCTCTCCGCCACAATTTCGCCTTACACAATGGTCGGATGCCGAGCGCCCTATGCGATTGGCCTTTTGGCCGCAGTCTTGCTCGTGATGGCTGGGATGGCCGACGCGGCGAGCGCCCGCTCGAGCGGAAGCCAGGGCTCGAACCTTGCGAACACGGAAAAAAACAAGATCAGTCCGCCGAGCCCTCCGGCGAGTCCCGTGCCCATCCCCTACCCCAACGTCGGCAAGCGCGACGCGGCCACGGGTCAGGCGTCGGGGAAGCGGAGCCACAAGCCCATCAAGGCGCGCTGACGCGCGCTACTGCATTTTCTCTTTTAAGTCGGCTCGTTGCGCAGGAACGCGGCGATTTTCGCGTGCCGCTCGAGCTTGGCCAGATCCTCCGCCGAGGGCAATTCTGGTTTGTCGCGAGTGGCGTTCACCATGCAGAGGAAGCCGAGCGGCTCTCCCCTGGTGGCGCGGAACTGGTGCCAGGTCATCGCCGGCACGGTGACAAGGTCGCGGGTCTCAACCGGCCTGACCTCCTCGCCCACCAGACAATGGCCGCGTCCGCGCAGGATCATCACCGCATGCATATGCCGGTGTCGCTCCAGCGTGGAGAAACCGCCGGGCGCCATCTCGAAATAGCGTAGTTCGCCGTGCAGCTCGGGATCGGCGAACAGCACCTGCCGGGTGATCGATTTGAACAAGGCGCGATCGTCTTCCTTGTACGGAAGCTCCTCCACCCCTTCCCAGCGGTAGTCTTTGGCCTTGCGGTGGATCGTTCGCTTCGCCATCGACCTCATCCATCCGTATGGCGGCGGAGTTCGGCCACAAACGCCGAAGTGGCTGCACGCAAACCCTCACGCGCCGCGAGCAGGGCCCCGCCGATCAGCAACATCACGTTGGCCCCGTAGAAATCAAGCATTTCGGCGACACGGTCGGTTGTCATGCCGCCGGCCGGGACCGGGACCGCGGGGCGCAGCCCCTCGCGCGGATCCAAGGCTGCGCGCGCCAGCGCTCGGCATGTATCTGGGGAGTAGCCGAAGCGACCGCCATAGTTCGGGAAAATCACCGCGTCTGCGCCGAGCATACGCAACAGCTTGCCCAAGAGCAGCGGCGGAGCAATGCGCGCCGCCCCGGCCATGGTGGGATGGGCAAAAAAGGCGATGGTCGGATTCTCGCGCACAAGTCGGTGGAAATTGGCGAAGCCCGCGATCATTGGCGCCACCATGACGGTGTCGATGCCGGCATCCTTTGCGATCGCAATCTGCGAACGCATGGTGTCGAGATCGCCCGAGAGGCTCGGCACGTAGCGCGGCGCACCGCCTTGCCGCGCGATGGTACGCAACGCGCTCGCAACAGCTTCGAGCCGCGCGGCGAACGGCGAGTAGGCCTGATTGGCGAGTCCGTGGTCATCCTTGATGTAATCGATGCCCGCTTGGGCAAAATCTTCGGCCAGCTCGGCGAGCTTCGCCGGAGGCAAGCCTTGCGGTTTGAGCGCTGACGAGGTCAACGCTCGCACCGGCGCACCGACCCGCCGCCGCAACGCTTCAAGTCCGTGCCGGGGACCGCCGAGCGTCGCGATCAGCTCCTTGGGAAGCGCAACATCCGCGAGCACCACGTCTTCATGCAGCGAGGTGTTGCCGAACAGCATGTTGATGAGTTGCCCCGCATCCTGCCCGACGGTCTCGGCCGCGAGGGAGATACGGACCTCGAAGAGATTGCTTTCCTTTTCGCTAATGGCCTCGACGCGGCCGACGATCTGCGAACGCACGAAATCATCGGTAATCGCCGCAAGCGGCATCTCGACGCTTTGCTCGACCGCAATGGCGCGCGCACGCTCCTCGATGGAGCGCGCGTCGCAGCGCACGAGATAGATGGCCTGCAGACGCGAGCGCATGGCCCCCACGCTCACCAGCGCTCACTGACCGGCGCGCCGCCGAGTATTTCGATGATGCGAGCGCGGGTTGCCGCGGTGGTATCGTTGGGCAGCGCATCGACGGCAAAGAAGCCGTGCTGGATAATCTCGCGATCAGGAACCGGCGCCGCCGACTGGCGGAAGTCCCGCACGACAAACACCGCCACGTGATCGCGCCGGGATGCCCTACTGTTGAAAAAAAGCCCGTGCAGCTGCGGCGGCGCCATCATCTCGATGTTGCCCTCCTCGCGCAGTTCCCGCGCCAGCGCTTGACTGAGCGTTTCACCGGCCTCGACGCCGCCGCCCGGCAGGTGCCAACCGCTCACGTAGCTATGCTTGACCAGAAAAATTCGGCCCTCCTCGTCGATCACCAGCGCGCGCACGCCGAGCGTCATGGCGCGCCCGAAACGCCAATAGGCGTGCAACGCGCGCCGTATCGCGGGCTCGAGCGCGCGGCGCGTCGCACTGAGGCTGAGGCGTTTCATGCCGCTTTTCGCCACCCCTTGGGTTCCGTGGCAACAGAGGCAATCGCCTCCGGCTTGTCAAAAGCCCGGCTTGCTGTTTAGAAGATTTCTAACATAGTCGTTATCGCGTGCGGGGCCCCGTGAAACGCTTTTCCGACCTCACCGAACAGGAAATCCTCGCGCTTGCGATCACCAACGAGGACGAGGACAGCCGCATCTACCGCGGGTTTGCCGAGGGACTACGCCAGACCTATCCGGCCTCGGCCAAGGTGTTCGACGAGATGGCGGAAGAGGAAGTACGCCACCGCACCATGCTGTTCGACCTTTATCGGTCGAAATTCGGCGAATACCTGCCGCTGATCCGCCGCCAGGACGTCAGGGGATTCATTCAGAAGAAGCCGCTGTGGCTCATGCACCCGCTCAACCTCGACGAGGTGCGCAAATTCGCCGAGAACATGGAATACGAGGCGGCGCGTTTCTATCGACGCGGCGCGGAGACGACGCGGGACACCTCGGTGCGTCAACTGCTGCTCAAACTCGCCGAGGCCGAGGTGGAGCACGAGGGTCTCGCCCACAAGCTCGGCCAACAAATCCTGACGCCGACTGCACGCGCCAAGGAGGACGAAACCGCGCGGCGCATGTTCGTGCTGCAATACGTGCAGCCGGGCCTCGCGGGGCTGATGGACGGCTCGGTCTCGACCTTGGCGCCGCTGTTTGCCGCGGCCTTCGCCACGCACAACACGTGGGAGACATTTCTGGTGGGGCTTGCCGCATCGGTGGGCGCCGGCATCTCCATGGGTTTTGCCGAGGCGCTCTCCGACGACGGCTCGCTCACCGGGCGCGGCGCGCCGCTGGTGCGGGGCGTCGTGTGCGGGGTGATGACCGCGATCGGCGGGCTCGGCCATACCCTGCCCTATCTCATTCCCAATTTCTGGACTGCAACCACGGTCGCCATCGCCGTGGTGGTGGTCGAACTCGCGGCCATCTCCTACATCCGCCATCGCTTTATGGATACGCCGTTCCTCGCAGCGACGTTTCAGGTCATCGTCGGCGGTGCGCTGGTATTTGTCGCGGGGATTTTGATCGGAAGTTCATAGCTTCCGAACGCTTTCATGTTCGTCCTCGCGCATTTGTCGGATCCCCATCTCGGGCCCCTGCCGCCGCCCCGCTTGACCGAACTCGCCGGCAAACGGGCGGCCGGCTTTTTCAACTGGTGGCGCAAGCGCCAGCGCATCCACCGCGCCGAGGTGCTCGCGCGGATCACGGCCGACCTCGAGGCGCAGGCGCCCGACCACATCGCCGTGACCGGCGATCTCGTCAACATCTCGCTTCCCGGCGAATATGCACCGGCGAGCGCCTGGCTCGCCTCGCTGGGCTCGCCGCGCGACGTCACCTTGGTGCCGGGCAATCACGACATCTATGTTCGGGCGGCCGCGCATCATCCGCGGCTACACTGGGGGGAATATATGCGCGCCGACGATGCGCCCGAGGCGGTGTTTCCGTTCGTGCGCCGGCGCGGTCCGCTGGCGCTCGTCGGATTGTCGACGGCGGTTCCGACGGCGGCCTTCCTGGCGACTGGGCGCCTAGGGCACGCGCAGATCGAAAAGCTCGCCGCGGCGCTGGAGCGCTGCGGTCGCGAGCGGCTCTTTCGCGTGGTGCTGATCCATCATCCGCCGGTCAGCACGCCGGCGCGGCATTTGAAGCGGCTCGTCGACGGCGCCGAATTTCGCGCCGCACTGGCGCGGCATGGCGCGGAGCTTGTCATCCACGGCCATGACCACGTGCACTCGCTCATCGAGCTCGAAGGACCGCAGCGGCGCATTCCGGTCGTCGGGGCGCCATCGGCGTCGGCAGCGGCATCCGTGCCGGCCGGCGAGCGCGATCACGGCGGCTACAATCTCTACCGGATCGAAGGCGATAGCGGCGGCTGGCGCTGTGAAGCGATCTGCCGCGGCCTTGCACGCGACGGCGAGCGCATCGTCGAAATCAAGCGGACGGTGCTGATCGGCTAATGAGAGCAGCCAGTCGGCAAGGCAACGGGACGCCTACGATGCTGATGGTCTTTCTCGCGGTGATGTGGTTCACTCGCCCTCACCCGAGCAGCAACCGAAGCGGTCACGCCGGGCGACGTGCTGATGCCGCCGGACCTATTATCCGTCGGCCGCAGGAGCTGCCCGGACAAGACCGACAGGGGAACTTTATTGCACAGGCTACGTTTACCCCGGTTCTGCCGCCGCAGCCGAGTTGATCCACGGGTGGCCGGCCGCTCGGAAGAACGATCATGAATTAAACAGCACCACCGTGAATCGAATCGTGGATGGGGCGACGAGGAGGAACGCATGAAAACGCATTGTCTGATCACAGCGGCCGCAACCATGCTAGCCACGCCAGCCCTGGCGGCAGACGCCGACACCATCACCATCGGCTTCACCGCTTCACGGACTGGACCGCTTAACGTCGATTCAACCGGCCAAGAGCGCGGCTACGAGTTTTGGCGGGACGAAGTGAATGCCAAAGGCGGCATCAAGGTCGGTGACAAGCAATATAAGGTGAAGTTCGTCAGTTATGACGATCAGTCCGTGGGCGGCCGCGTCCAGCAACTCTATACGCGGATCATCAACCAAGACCACGCCCAATTCCTGTTCAGCCCGTATTCTTCGGGCCTGGTGGCGCCGGCATCAGTGATTTCCGAGCAGTACGAAAAGATCATGATCGACAGTGGCGGCGCCGAGGAAAAACCCTTCCAGCTCGGCAACAAGCACCTCTTCATGGTGATCACTTCGGCCAGCCATTACCTTTCTGGCGCCGTCGACGCGCTGAAGTCGAAGAATCCGCAGGCGAAGGTCGCCGTGGTCTATTCCGATGATCCGTTCTCGAAAACTGTCCTGGCAGCGACGAAGGAGCAGGCGAGAGCGGCCGGACTCAACGTTGTCTTGGATGAATCCTACGCGCCATCGACCACCGACTTCGGGCCGATAGTCAATAAGATCATTTCGTCGAACGCCGACGCGTTCCTCGGCGGAGGCCATTATTCTGACGGTGCTACGCTGGCGCGACAGATGCACGACCAGAAAGCCAATCTGAAGTCGATCTCGATTCTAGTCGCGCCGGCCGACGATAAGTTCGCAGAATTGGGAGCGGCCGCGCTGGGCGTTACGGTGCCGTCGCAGTGGGAGCTGCAGGTTTCCTATAAACCGGACTTTGGGCCGGCGGCACAGGAATTTGCCAAGGCTTTCGAAGCCAAATTCAACGCGAAGCCGGATTATCATGGGGCTTCGGGCTACACCAGCGGCGTTGTTCTCCAGCACGCCATCGAGACTGCCGGGTCGCTCGATCCGGCGAAAATAACGGCAGCGCTTGACGCTACCGATTTCACGACGTTCTTTGGCCACATCAAGTTCGCCACCGATCCGGGGCATCACGGACTGCAGGCCGCGCATCAGATGGTGCTGGCGCAGTGGCAGAAGGGGAACGGGAAGCTCGTCCGCCAGGTTGTTTGGCCGCAGGCGGCGCAGTCGGCCGCCCTCATCTATCCGATCTCCGCAGCGACCCAGTGATCGAGGCCGCCAAGCCGGCGGCGCCGCCGCCGGCTCTGGTCCGTCCATGCTGGGGATCATCGCTTCGATCATCGACGGCGTGCTCGTGGGCTTGGTCTATGGCCTCGCCGCGATAGGGCTGACGCTGATCTGGGGCGTCATGGACGTGATCAATCTGACGCACGGCGCGATGATCGTCGCCGGCATGTTCGCCGTGTATCTGCTCGTGCAGGCGCTTGGCATCTCTCCTTACGCCGCTCTGCCGCCGGTGCTGGTCGTCGGTTTCGGCGTCGGCGTATTGCTTTATTGGATCGCCGTTCATCGCATGATCGGCCGACCGCCGCTGATGAGCTTGTTGTCAACGTTTGCCGTGAATCTCGTGTTGATCGGTGTCGGCACCGCCATTTGGGGCACGGCGCTGTTCAATGTCGAGGTCTCGATCCCAGGACTGAGCATCGGCCGCTATACATTTCCCGGCGCCCACATTCTGGCTGCGGTGCTGGCCGCCACGATGGCCTGCCTGCTCTATCTTTTTTTGCACTACACCCGATTGGGCAAAGCGATCCGCGCGGTCGCCAATAATCGCGAGGCCGCGGAGCTAGTCGGCATTCCGACCACGCGCGTGCTGGCGCTCTCGGTCGGCATCGGCGTCGCACTCGCGGGCGTATCCGGGACGCTGATCGCCACGCTATTTCCGTTCACCCTGCTCTCGGGCGATGGCTATCAGCTCAAGAGTTTCGTTGTGACCGTCCTCGGCGGTCTTGGCAATCCGGTAGGCGCGCTGATGGGCGGCATGGCGCTCGGCCTGCTCGAGGGGGCAGTAGCCCCCTTCGTGCCAGTAAGCTGGACACTGGCAATCGAGTTCGCGCTGTTTGTGGTGGTGCTAATCGCGTTTCCCGCTGGAATCTTCGCGTCGAGGCGCGGAGCACTGTGATGCTGAGGCTGCTGCGCCGACCCTTCTTCTGGGTCATCGCGCTGGTGATCGCCATATTCGCGATCGCGCCCAGCATCGGCAACAATGTCGAGTTGCGCGAGAGCCTGATCCTGGCAGCGCTTTACATTACGCTGGCGAGCAATCTCAATCTGATGCTCGGTTATGCCGGTTACGTCAATTTCGGCAGCATCGTCTTCTTCGGGCTGGGCGGCTACATCTGCGTCTGGCTGGTGGATGCGCATGGCTGGCCGCTCGGCATCAGTCTGCTGGTCGCCGGCGTTTGCGTAAGCGTTCTGGCGCTGATTTTCGGACTCGGGATCCTGCGGCTGCGCGGCGCTTTCTTCGCCCTGGCAACGATCGGCGTCAACGAAGGGGTGCAGGCCGTCGTGCAGAATTTCACGCCGTGGGGTGGCTCCTCCGGCATGTATCTCTCTCCGGTAATTTTCCAGCCGCTGGGCGGCCCGGCACAGGCGCTTTGGGTCATCTATTTCCTGATGGTCGCAGTGATGGGGCTGTCGCTTTATCTGAGTTACGCTATCAAGACCTCGAAGTTCGGTCTCGGTTTGCTCGCAATCGGGCAGAACGAGGACGCGGCGGCCATCCTCGGCGTGCCGACGCCGCTTTATAAGGCGCTGCTCTACAGCGCCTCCGCCTTCCTGCCGGCGATCGCGGGCGGGCTGTATTTCTTCAAGAGCGCTTTTATTCAGCCGGCTGACGCGTTCGATCTGACGCTGTCGACCGAGGCGATCGTGATCGTCATGTTGGGCGGGCAAGGTACCGTCACCGGTGTCGCGCTCGGCGCCTACCTTTACGAAGAGTTGCGCGGCTATCTGCTGACCTCGGAAACCTTCGCGAACTTCCAGCTGGTGGTCGCCGGCGTGCTGTTGCTGCTCATTGTGCTGTTCTTTCCGAGCGGGCTCATGGGCTGGATCTATGCCCGGTTTCCGCGCACCCAAAAGGTGCTCGAATGACCGGACTGCTCGAACTCGACAAGGTGCAAAAACGGTTCGGCGGGTTGCAAGCGGTACACAATCTCAGCTTCACGGTTCA
>Ga0306922_10001464_pt1 | contig 21072 bp, 23 predicted proteins | sample sta12Cox44000082_FD_203758 | JGI IMG/M metagenome (GOLD analysis project Ga0306922, IMG submission 203758) | Lab enrichment of tropical soil microbial communities from Luquillo Experimental Forest, Puerto Rico - statoxic.12C.oxic.44.000.082 (v2)... | ecosystem: Environmental > Terrestrial >... | reverse complement strand
CTCGTGGACCAGCGCCGCCCGCTGGGCCGCGAGCTCTGTGCCAACTATGGAATAGCCGGTGATGTTGCCTCCCGGCCGGGCGAGACTAGCAACGATTCCCATGCCGACCGGCTCGGCCGAGCTCCCCATGACGATGGGAATGCTCGTCGTGGCGTTCTTCGCGGCCAGCGTCGCCTCGGTGCCGCCGGTGATGATCAGCTCGACCTTGAGTCGCACCAGCTCTTCGGCAGCACCGGGCAGCAGTTCGTACTTGAAGTTGGTGAAGCGGCGTTCCACGACGATATTCTTCCCCTCGATCCAGCCGAGATCGCGCAAGGGCGCCTCGTACCCCAGAGGGAAGGGTGCTGAGGGTGCCAAGACGCCGAGGCGGCGCATTTTTGTCGGGTCTGCGCGCGCACAGCGAGTGGTGCGACAAAAAGGCCAGCGGCAAGGAGGCAGGTGAAAGCGCGGCGATCGATCACCGGACCGACCTCGTCGGCACGCAACAGCATCGCGCGAGATCGACACTTGTCCACTGTCGTCCGCTCCCCTTGATTGAGGCTAGGAGGTCAGATGACTATAGGCTGCGCCCGCGGACTGCGCAATTCGGGGTATGTCCGCTTTGGGTCGGAAGCGGACATCGGTTAGTCTGCTGTCGGCCAGAGGGGGCACCTGTGCCCTTGGCCGACGGGTTCTGGAATAAAGGGCCAGGTAAAGCGGTCTATACCCGCGAACTAATCGCACGTCGGGAGATTCGATATGTCCTTCTTCATTCGGTCGGGGTTTGATCGGCTACTGCTCGCCGTAGCGCTGGCGCTGAATTTCGGGTTCGCAGCGGCTGCACCAAAGGCATATATCGGCAATTTCGCAGACAACACGGTTTCCGTCTTGGATACGGCTACGAACAAGGTCATCGCAACGATCCCAACCGAGCCGGGACCACACGGTATGGCAATCAGTCAGGATGGTCGCACCGTTTACGTCAGCGGCGATGGCTCCTCGTCGCTGAGTGTCATCGACACCGCGACGGACCGGGTCGTGCAAACTGTGCAGGTCGGTAAGACTCCCAACGGAGTTGCGCTAACACCCGATGGCAGGCTGCTGCTCGTCACCATCTATGCCGAGGATCGGGTCACCTTCCTGGATACCGCGACGCGTTCGGTCGTCGCCTCAGTTGGTGTACCGAAACCGCATACCGTCTCGATCAGCCCAGACGGCAAACTCGCCTACATTACAAGCCAGGAGCCAGGGCACTTCGCGCTTAGCGTCATCGACCTCGCGGCCCGTGCAGTCGTGCGCAGCATCCCGCTCGAAAAGACGCCACGCGATGCGGAATTCGGCTATGACGGCAAAGCCTTCTACTTCACTGAAGCCGGAGTCAGCGCCGTCCAGGTGCTCAGCCCCGCGTCGGACAAGATCGTCGCCGAAATCCCAACCGGCGTATCCCCGCACTTCGTCAGCGTGTTTCGCGGCGCGCCACTTGGAATGGTTGTCGTGCAAGGACCTGGAGAAGTGCTCCTATTCGATCCAACGACGAACCGAGAGGTTCGACGAATAGGGGTCGGCAAGCAGCCGCACTGGCTCGCGCTCTCCAGCGACGGCAAAGCCGCATACGTTACTAACGAAGGCTCGAACGATGTTTCAGTGGTTGATATTGCAACCGGCACGACCATGGCTGTCGGTGTCGGCAAGGCGCCTCGCAAGATCGTGGTCCAGCAAGCCACCGAACAGCCGTCGGGGACTGGCTCAAGTGTTTCCATCGCCGGATTTGCGTTCGGACCACAAGCGATCACCGTCAAGGCCGGCGGGAGCGTCACTTGGAGCAACGACGACGGCTCCCCTCATACGGTGACGTTCAAGGACGGGTCGGCCGGTGCCAAGTCGCTATCCCCGGGAGAGAAGTTTTCTCGTGTGTTCGACCGCGCAGGAACTTACGACTATTTCTGTTCGTTTCATCCCTACATGACGGGCCGCGTCATCGTGAACGCGAACTAGCGGCCGAATGTCCGCTTTGGGTCGGAAGCGGACAAACGCAAACGTCCGCTGTCGGCCAATAGCCGTCTTAAGCGATATTGCAAGATTTCGGCGCGGCTAGTTCAGCCGACGGCGCGAGAAGCCGAGGCCGGCAAGGCCAAGGGCGACTAACGCAAGTGTGGCGGGCTCTGGGGCACCGCCTGTTACATCTCCCGAACGCACAGCCCACGCCACCAATCCAATGCCTGTGTCGGCGGGAGGCTGGGTGCCGAAGCCGAAGCTGAAACCCCACGCGTGGCTAGAATCGAACTCCGTGCCGGACCAGTAGCCGTTCTGAATGTCGTCGAGCGTAACGCCGCCGAGCGCCGTCTGGTTGCCTGTTTTGTTACTGCCGAGCGTCCCGCCCAAGTTGTGATAGAACATGTAGCCCATCTCGTTATCGCGGCAGGCCAATTCCGTTACCGTGCTGCAATCAATCACTGTGGTTGTCGGACCGGCTCCCGCGCTCACGCTCGCATAGGGCAGGCGCCAGTCCGAAAATCCCCGGTAGACGAGGTTCGCGGCCCAGGTGTTGGCGTCGTCCCAAGTCATGTTTCCGAACGCGTCGCCGTTCACGCAGTTGTTCAGCGTCAGGCACAGGTTGGCGTCCTGCACCCAGGTGATGTTGAGCACGGTGTCGTAGATTAACCCGTTGCCACGATCGATCAGGGTGGCGCTTGCCGGCAGACTCCCCCCACAGCATAAGGTCAGCACGACCACTCCCGCAGCGACCGCGCGAGACCCATTTTGATACCTGCGCGTGATCTTCATAGCACGCCCTCACGCCGTTGGAGCCTACGGCGCAAAGAGGCATACTTCATGCCCTGTATCGAACATGTTGATTCTCTTTCTTTGACGGGCTAAGGGCGAATCGCCGTTGTAAAGCAGCTCGACATGCAACGCTGCACAATTCCCTACGCCCAAGCGAGAAACCGACCGATGGCGGCAGCGGGAACGGTTTGCGAAATAACCCTAAGACGCTGGGGTGCGACGGATCAACGTCCGCTTTGGGTCGGAAGCGGACATGCCAACGTCCGGTATCGGCCAAAAGTGGACATTCGCCGTAAGCTCTGTCCAAGGTGCTCAGTCGCGCTCAGGGACGCGCACGACGTGAACGCTGCAATGCGCGTTGGCCGTGACCCGCGACGCCACAGAGCGCCACCATGCCAGGCCGAGCTGGGCCGGCGTCGGAGCGCCGAGCACGATGAGGTCGACGTGATTGCTTCGCGCAAATTCGAGCAGCGCATTTTCGGGGTTGGCCGATTCGATGACGTGCAGAGAGAGTCGTCGGGCGGGCAGCCGAAGCGGTTCGACCCAGTGGCGCAGTCGCGCAAGATGCTCGAGGTAGGTCCCCGACGCCGTGTCACCATCGGCAGCGCGCTCCGCTGCCACCGTGACGCGAATTACGGAGACGCAGATCAGGCGGAACTCGGAAGACAGCGACAGTATCTGAGCGGTAGCTCGCTGGAGAGCAGGGAGCCGCTCATCCTCAAAATGGGTCGTATCGACTGCGACCATGATGATTGGTGTCGATGCGAGTTGCGTCCTGCGCAATTCGCGCAATCCTAGGCGGTCGCGCCGCGCCAGCCACCAGCGCCGCCCCTGCCCGAAGAGCCCCGTAACCGCTGATTTGTTTGCACGCGAAGTCAGGGGGACCTGCTCCGGATGCCTCAGATCGAAAGCGACATGCGCGGCCGACTGATAGCGATCCTCGGCGAGAGGCTCGAGGCAACGGAGAATGATTTCCTGCAGCAACGGCGGAAGATCGGGCGAGAGCGCGCGCGGCGGGACAGGGTCGCGCCACACTCGGTCCCGCAGGCCCGCCATGGTGGCCGGCGCGCCGAAGGGCAGCTTACCCGTGGCCATCTCGTAGATGATCGCTCCCAGCGAGAAGATGTCGCTGCGCGGATCGTCCCGGGCTCCTAGAACCTGCTCGGGTGAAATGTAAGGTGCCGATCCCGCGGCAAAGCGACGCTCCTCGGCGAGCAGGTCCGGGAAACGAGCGTGGTACGCAATCCCGAAGTCGATCAGAACGACCTCGCCCGATGACCTGATGATCAAGTTCTCCGGCTTCAGATCGAGATGAATCGCATCCTGCAGATGCAGGCTGTGCACCGCATCGGCGACCGCAGCGCCGATCCGTACCGCCTCGGTGGAGTTGAGCGGCCCGTGCTTGAGTCTCTGCGCGAGGCTCTCGCCCTCGATCCACTCGGCAACGAGATAAGGCGTCTTGGCGATACTGCCTGCAGCGACAAAGCGCGGCACATGCGTCCCCGATAGAGCAGGCAGAAGCATCGATTCCATTTCGAAGTTGATGAGCCCCTCGCCGGACTCGCCCGGTCCCACGCGCGGGACCTTCATGATCATCGGGAAGCCGACGTCGCGCCCAGTGACGCGGAAGATGTGTCCCATGGCACCCGTGTGAATTCGCTCGGCGAGCCTGAACCCGTCGATCTCCCTGCCGGAATGAGCCTCAGACATCGCGCTGGGCGCGCTCATATCCCCTTCGCTACGCGATAAGCGATCGACAAGGGCAACCCGGCCCGTTCAATCTTCTCTGCCGCGGCGAGATGATCGTAGGGAATCCGATGAAAAGTAATTCTCTCGCGCTCGACGTCGAATTGCGCGTAGGCCGCGGCAGGGTCGTTGTCGCGCGGTTGCCCAACTGAACCAACGATCGCCATCCAGCGCCGGTGCCGGCCGACCGGAACCGGACTGCCGCGCTGCGGCCGAAAGACGCGCGCTTTCTGACGAGCGACTTCGAAGTAAAGCTCTTGCTCGTGCACGTGTCCCGCGAAGGTGTACGAGGTTTGCGCCGCCTCGATGCTGCGCTGGGCGGCCGCCGGGCTATCGACGTAGTCCCAGCGTTCTGGCGCTGCAGCCGAGGCGTGTACGAAACACATGGCCGACTCGCGCACGCACAATGGCAATGCGGCGAGAAAGGCCTTGGCCTCATCCGACAGAATGGCGCGGGTCCAGTCGATCACTGAGCGCACCGAGTCGTTCATGTATCTCGGCGTCTTTTCCACCGCCTCGTCGTGGTTTCCTTTTACGACGACGGCTCCTTTGGACGCGAATTTCGCAACGGTGTCCACCACCGCCTGCGGATCGGCGCCATAACCCACGAAATCGCCGAGGAACGCGTAGCGGTCGACTCCGCTTCCACCCGCGTGCCTGAGGCACGCGTTGAGCGCCTCGAGGTTGCCGTGAACGTCGGAGAGGATCGCGATGATCATCTGCGCAGACTACGGCGCAGCACCGGGATTTGACAAGTCAGTTTTCAGCTTCCGGCCGGCTAGCGTAACCGCAAGAGCTTCGTGCTCAACTAGGGCCCGCGAAACCTTCCAGATCCCATGACGTTTAACTTGAGATGGTCGGAGAAGCCAGCCATCCGTCGTGAGATCTTGCTTCACGCATTGAACGCGGTTTGCCCAAAGGCTTGCGCTGTGGCGGTATCGAACACTCACCTCTTGCGCGGTCAACGCCGGAAACTGCTTCGCCAACTTTGGATACACATCGCGGCAATGCAACTGTTGTTCGGGCTCGGACAAGAGAAGGAGCACCAGCTGCGTCCGTATACACTCGTGGCTTGGTAGGGCCATTGTTAGCTCCCGCAATCAGCTGGCTTATTCCTCCCGTAACTTCCCGGACGGGGTTAATTATCCGCACTAGTACAACATTGCGGCCAAGACAATTAGTTATCACGCGCCTTCGGAATCCCGCATATGTGCGGTCAGGCGATCACAAGCCAAATAGCGCACCAACGCCATACGTGACACCCATGGCGAGCGCACCCCAGACGAGAACTCGTGCCTCACCGATGATAGTTGGGGCACCTCCAGCGCGAGCGGCGCCAGCTCCAAGATCAGGAGGAAGACCAGCGAAACAGCCGCTACGGCTGGAATGAGATTAATGTCCCCCGCGACGAGCGCGACGAGAAATGGCACAGCACCACCGACGGCAAAGCTAATCGCTGACAAAATTGCTGCTTGAAGCGGTCGTGCCGTCAGCGCGCTCGAGATCCCGATGTCGTCGCGCGCGTGCGCGCCGAGCGCATCATGCGCCATCAATTGCTGGGCGACTTGTTTCGCGAGTCCCGGATCCAGTCCGCGCCGAACATAGATGGCGGCTAACTCGGCACGCTCATGGGCATAGTCGTCTCGCAGCGAGCAACGTTCGATTTCAAGGTCGGCACGCTCAGTGTCAGCCTGCGATGCGACTGAGATGTATTCACCTGCGCCCATCGAAAACACGCCCGCCACCAAGCCAGCGACGCCGGCGACGATAATTCCGGTCGTGCTTGCGTGCGCTGCCGCGACACCCAGCACTAGGCTCGAAATGGATAAAACGCCGTCGTTCGCGCCGAGAACGGTGGCGCGCATCCACCCTGTGTGGTGCGTACGATGAACATGTGGACGCATGATTAGTCTGTTTCAGCAGATCAACCGAGCTCTCCTTCGACGACGGTGTTCGGCTTAGGCGCCCGTCATTCTTCGCGCCTTCGATGCTCGCGCTTCGCGGGCGATCTGCTGACGGAGCGAGGCATAACGTTCCTCGCCCTTCGTCACGAACAAGGGATCATCGATGTCCGGTATGGCGGCACGAATTGCTGCCCAGTCAGCTTCGCTCATCAGCTTCGCCGCCAGAGGCAAGATCGCCTTTTCCTCCTTGAGCATATGGCTACGGAACTCCGCGATGTAGGCTCGACCCGGTACCTCGACGCGGTCCCGGGATGTGATCGACCCGTCGATGATGTTTTCAAGCGAGCGAACCAATGCATCCCCAAAGTCTTTGAGTCGCACATGCTGCTCAACTAGGTCGCTGACAATCGGACGGGAGTTGACGTCGAGCTCTAGGATCCTTGCAAACGCCAAGTCTTCCCTAGGGTGATGCAAGACGTCAGGGTAATGCGTCATGTAGAACATGATGTCCAGCATCATTTCGTAGTCCGGGTTCTTGCCCTGGTGGAATAGATCTAGCTGGTCCTCCAGAAGATCAAGTAACGTGGCGAAATTGACGTGCTCTGCTTGCCAAAGTGAGATCGAATCCGACATGGCTATCTCGCTCCTGAAAAAAACTGACCCAGCGGAGGCTGCCCGCTATGAGCTACGTCGGCGTTCGGTACCCGCACACTGTACGTAACATCTCGGGCCGGTTTCGACTGACCCTTTTTCGCCCTTGCCCGACTTGCGACCGCCGTCGAGCTCCAGCGTCACGATGACCTGCTCGCGATCGCCCGGATCGGGCCTGGCTTGGAAACCAAGCGCAGCCATCAGTTTGAGCATCGGAGCGTTGGTCGCCAGAACATTGCCCACCAGCCGCTCGAGCCCGCGCCTGCGCGCGGCGGCGATCAGGAGCCCCATCAGGCCGTAGCCCACACCATTGCCCTGAAGTTCGTCCGCTACCACGACCGCGAACTCGGCGCTTCTGCCATCGGGGTCGGCTACGTAACGCGCCACGCCGACGATCCTATGCGGACGCGACCGGCCATCGAGCACGACGAGCGCGAGCTCCCGGTCGTAGTCGACCTGCGTGAATCGCGCAAGCATCGACGGCGTAAGCTCGTGCATCTGATTCATGAAGCGGCGGTAACGCGTTTCTTCCGATAGGCCGCTTACGAACGCCTGCTCGGCGTCTGCGTCATCGGGACGGATCGGCCGCACGCGGAGCTTGAGTCCGTCGCGAGTCGACAGCGTGGTTTCGAGCTCGACCGGATAGGGATGCAAGATGATTTTGTTCATGGTCTTACCTTTCGCCAAAACAGCCATGAACTAATGTTGGACCCGGTCGGAATCTCGGGTCTTGATCTGGGTCAATACGTGCGCGCTGCTTGGTCCTCTGCCGCTCGAAACGGTCCGGCGGATATTCGCTTTGGGTCGGAAGCGGACATGTGAAGGTCGGCTATCGGCAGAAAATGGATGGTCAAAAGTCCACGGCCGCTCTGAGTCCTCGCCATCTCGTTGAGCGGGCGCGGATTGCCATTTCTGAATATCGACTGACACCAGGACTCACAACCAAACTCACCGCCACCTTTTGCGACGAGGTTTGATGCATATCAATGTTGCCACTTGGCGAGGCATTTAACTTCGCAACCAGTAGAGCGGCGCTGGTGATGCACGGCGTCAGGGATTCACCCCTGGCGAGATCGAATCGGTTGCCGCCTACGTGCAATCGAAATAAATGTATGGCGTTGCCTGCTCTCTCACCACTCGTGTTCGATCCGGATCTGATTCGGAAATATGACCGCCTCGGCCCGCGCTATACATCCTATCCAACCGCTGACCGCTTCACCGAGGCCTTTACCGTCGAGGATCTGACCGATGCGCTTCTCGGCCGCGCCACGGAAGGGTGGTCGCGCCCGCTGTCGCTCTACGTGCATCTGCCGTTCTGCAACAGCATCTGCTACTACTGCGCATGCAACAAAATTGTCACCAAAGACCATGGCCGCTCCGCGAAGTACATTCGCTATCTGGGCCACGAGATAGCAGCCGTCTGCGGACTGATCGGGACGGGTATGCCCGTCAACCAGCTGCATTGGGGCGGTGGCACCCCGACTTTCCTTTCGGACGAGGAGATGACGCTGCTGATGCGCGTCCTACGCGATCATTTCGCGATTGCCCGTGACGCGGAGTGCTCGATTGAAATCGATCCGCGCACCGTGGGCGCCGAAACAATCGCTTTGCTGGCGCGGCTTGGCTTCAGCAGGATGAGCCTCGGCGTCCAGGATTTCAACAGCGACGTTCAGCGCGCAGTGAACCGCATCCAGAGCGAGGAGGAAACTCTCGCAGTGCTCGACGCCGCGCGAGCGAATGGTTTCCGGTCGATCAACATCGATCTAATCTATGGCCTCCCCCGCCAAACCGTCCCTGGCTTTCGTGAAACGCTGAGCAAAGTGCTTCATGCTGCGCCGGATCGCATCGCGCTGTATAGCTATGCGCACGTGCCGCATCTGTTCAAGCCGCAGCGGCGAATCAGCGAAGCAGAGCTGCCATCCCCCGAAGTGAAGCTCTCCATGCTTTCCCTCGCGATTGACGAGCTGACAGCCGCCGGCTATGCGTACATTGGCATGGATCACTTTGCTCGCCCCGACGATGAACTCGCGCTCGCACACCGCAACGACAAGCTGCATCGCAACTTTCAGGGCTATTCGACCCACGCCGAGTGTGACCTCTTGTCATTCGGCATATCGGCGATCAGTCAGATCGGCTCGACCTACAGCCAGAACATGCGCATGCTCGACGACTACTACAAGCGTCTCGACGCGGGCGACTAGCCGTGTTTCCGGGGTTGGCAACTCTCAGCGGACGACCACGTGCGGCGAGATGTCATCCAGGCGCTGATGTGTCAGTTCGCAGTGGACTTGACGGCGATTGATGCGATGCACGGTATCGCGTTCAACGATTACTTCCGCGACGAGCTCGAGGCACTCGGGCCGCTGATGGCGGATGGTCTGATCGGAATCGAAACGGATCGCATCACTGTAACATCGTCTGGTCGGCTGCTTGTGCGAGCGGTTGCAATGATCTTCGACCGGTTGCTGCGCGAGCACCGGGAATCGCGCCGTTACTCAAGCGTCATCTAGGACGACACCGCTCTGCACTTTCTCGATCCAGGCGGTACGCAATCGATCTCAAATCGGAAAGCTGATGTACGAAACGCCAGTCAAAATGGTGATGAAGCGGCGCGACCTTCTGACCGCACCGCCGGGCATTTCAGTTGCGGAGGCGGCTCGGCGAATGGCAAAGAAGAAGGTCGGGGCAATAATCGTTATCGAGGACGAAACCCTTACCGGGATCTTCACCGAACGCGACATCGTGTTTCGCGTCGTGGCACTCGGTCTCGATCTTTTTGCTACCCGAATCGGAGACGTGATGACTCGCTCGCCGCGGGTCGTCGATGCTGACGAGTCGTTCGGATCTGCGTTGCTTATCATGCACGACAGCAGATTTCGGCACCTGCCGGTGATCGAGAATGGCAAGCTCGTGGGCATTGTCTCCGCACGAAGCGCGTTGGATCCGGAGCTCGAGGATTTTGTCTCTGAGGCGCGCCGGCGAAAATACTTCAGACGTGAGCGGGCGCGTCGTGCAAGTTTGAGATTGTCCAAAGGAGCGAGATAGGTCGGCGCCGACAGCACCTTCGAATGGCTTCGCGCGTCAATAGGCGAGATACTGTTATGAGCGACTCCGTCAAAGCATGGCAGTGCATCGGCTGCGGGGCAATTGAGGCGCCGCAGACTTGTATCGGCGTCTGCGAATACCGCAAAGTGGAGTTGGTTTATGCCTTCGACCACGCGCGGATTCTTGCTGAAGCGGTGGCCACTTCGCGCCGGGCAGAGGCTCTCGAAGCCGTCGTTCGCCAGCTCGCCCGCGTTACGCCCCGCGAGGGCGAATGGAAACGCTCCTATCGAGCCCTGCAAGAGCAAGCGCGTCGCTCGTTGACGATGTTGGCAAAATGAGCGGGAATGTCCGCTTTAGGTCGGAAGCGGACATTGGCCAGCGCTATCGTTTCGACCGTCTGCAACGCGATCGCTTGGCTTTGGGCTTGGTCGGCGCCGCAGTGATCTTCTCGAGCTTGGGTCCGCGTGCCAGCGAGGCATTCAGCGGATTGACACCTGGCCCCGCTCCGGCGGGGCTTTTGTTTTGTCGCTCTAGGTCGGAAGCGGACATTAGCCAACCTCAGCTATCGGCCAAAAGCAACAGCATGTCGACGCGCCTTACAGCCGAGAACGTCCCTATGCCAAGAAATCCAAATCTGTTTCGATGACCGACATCACTCGACGATCGTGAGGTTGCCTGCTCTTTGCTATGGCTAATCTGGTGTCGACCGGCTTTACTGTTGGCTAAACGACCCGCGCAAGGTAGGTACTCAACACATTGTTTTTTTGAGAATCACCGTGGCGGGTACAGCGTATGCATGCACGCCACGTGGGGGGCTTGCGGTCGGAAGCGAGGACCCTGTGAAGATTTCTTGGCGATTTCTAGTTTTGGTCGCCGCAATGGCGACGCTGTCATGTTCGCCCGCGCAGGCCACGCTCATCGTACTCAGCGGCATCCTCGACGCGGCACAGGTTGTCGATGGTGGTGGAAGCGCATCGACGGCAACGGGCTTCGCCACGGTGACAATCGACACAACGCTTTTCACCATCACTACGGATTTGAGTTGGACCGGGTTGACGGGACCCGCCGACCGGGCGCATCTGCACGATGCTCCCGCAGGGCAGAGCCGCTTTACTCCGCCGAATGACAATTTCTTCCACGAGCTACTGACCGACTCGACCGTGTCGAGTGAGGTGCCTTGCGGCTACCCGAACGGTGGGTTCATGACCGAGTGCGCTCCAACGACGGGATTTGCACACGACGTTCTGCAGCTCAGTGCTAACGATGGTTACGCGGTCAGCGCTGTTCCCCCCGCCACGGGCTTTCCCAACTTTGCCGCTCTGACCGCCGCGTTTGTTGCCGACGGCGTGTATATTGATATGCACACGCAACTTTATCCCGAAGGCGAAATTCGTGGACAGCTTTTCGCCCCGGTTCCTGAACCGGCGACGCTCACACTGCTCGGCATCGGCCTCGCTGGACTCGGTTTCTCGCGGCGCGCGCGCAAGCAGTAAATCGAATCCGAGCACTAATAAGGCCCCGCTTCGGCGGGGCTTTTGTTTCCATGGAGAGCTGTAGCTGAATCCCTTTGGGGATGTCCGCCTTGGGTCAAGTGGACTCAAGAAGGGTCAGCAATCGCCCACGGACATTTAGCGAGCGGCTTGGAAGTGCAAATCCATGGCGAATGGAGCAAGCTATCCAGCTCAGGCTCGTCGCCGCGCCGTGTCCGTCCATTCCGTTGGGCATGGACACAGGGTGGTGTGATACCGAGCAATGAATCAGTCGGAGGTCGCATGATCACAGCTACCGTGCGTTACAAGCTACCGCCGCATATCGACTATGCAGCATGCCGAGAGCATTTTCACCAGATCGCGCCCGGCTTCCGAGAAGTGAAGGGTTTAATCAGCAAGCATTTCATTTGGAGCACAAGCGGCTGGGCGGGTGGCGTCTATCAGTGGAAGACGCTCGACGACGCGAAGGACTTCTATGCGGGGCCGTGGTTTGACGGAATCGTCGCACGTTACGGCATGCAGCCGCAGATCGAGTTCTACGAGGTGTTCGCGGTCACCGACAACGCGCGTGGCACAGTCGAACTGTTCGAGGAGCCGGTCCTCCGGCAAGCAGCGGCGCAGGCCAGCGAATGACGCCCAACCTCTCGCTCAAGCGGACCGCCCCTCGGCGGCGCTAGGCAATGTCCGCTTTCGGCGGTCGGCTCAACCGGTCGTTGCAACACCTGGTCCTCTTATAGGCACGCCGTTGAATTTCAGACCCTTCTCAAACGAGGCCACACGCAATGCGCGCCCGAGGGAGATCGACCGATCCGAGCTGCTTCGTGTTCCTAGATCTCCTTGAAACAAGCTGTTGGGCGATTTCCTAGGTGTTGCGCTGACCCATTGATACCACCGCCAAAAGCGGACATAACGAGAGGTCGGATTTGACGATGGCTAGACGCAGGCGCATCCTCACCTCGGGGAGCTTAACCACAGCAATGCCGTTAGGCCGTACTAATTCGGACAACCCCATTGATTTCAGGGCGCATTGGGGCCTTGCACATCAGCCAAGAGCTCAATTGACCCTTTGGGCCGCCAAACGTGGGCGGCGGATGGTAGGCGCTCATTACTACTTGTTCAGTATGGAGGAACGCACTATGTCTGTTGTATCAAGCGGATCTCAAACCACGGCATTGGGACTCACGGGCTGGAGTATTTTCGCGGTGGCCATCGGTGCGTCCCTTTTGGGTTGCAGTCGCAACGAGCCGCCCGCCACCGCCTTCACAAAGACGGAAGGCCAAGTGCTGGTGCGTGCGAAGAGCATCAAATGGAGCGATGCGCCTCCAGGCTTGCCTCCGGGAGCAAAGGTCGCCCTGCTGCAGGGCAATCCGACTGCACCCGGGCGTTATGTGATCCGCGTGCAGTTGCCGGCGAATTACAAGATTCCTATGCATTCGAACTCCAACGCGGTGGACGTGACCGTACTGTCCGGCACGTACTACGTCGCAAGTGCCCAGACTTTGGACAAGAAGCAGGCCTTTGCGATCAAACCCGGGGACTATTACCATCTGCCAGCGCTTGCTCCGGAATTGTCGTTCACGACGAACGAGACGGTGCTGGAGATCCATGGTGAGGGTCCGTACGAGATTAAGTACGCGAATGCGGCTGACGACCCGCTCAAGGGTGCCGCAGCACCGGCCTACTATTTCCCGGCCGGGTTCGAAACCAACGAGATAAATGCGCCAAATTCTGACGCCATTGTTGATATGACCTTCTGACCGTCCAACTCATTTTTGCGCGTAAACAAATATATCGGTGGCAAATTGTCCCGCATGTCAGTTGGCACAAATGGTTTCGATTAGGTAAGGCACGCTTTGGGTCGGAAGCGGACATCCGACAAGGTCCGCTTTCGGCCAAAAGCGGACATTCGAGGCCTACAGTTGGCCGCCGGGCGGCGAGAGTCAGGGCGCCCTAAACGGATCGGGCAGGCGGTGCATCACATCAACCGTCCCTCGATCACACCAATTACTCCATCGCTAGGGAACCAGGTTCCCTGCATGGTCCAGCCGGATACCCTTAGAAGCTCACGGTATTCTTCGCCCGCTCGTTCGCGGCCGGTGCCCCAGCACATCATGTGCATGTCGAACAGCGCCGCGTAGTCAGGCACACCGCTATCCGGTATCACATGCTCGATGATGAAGACATTGCCTGGTTTTGCCGCACACCGACGTAGGTTGCCGAGGATTCGCACGCACTCGTCGTCGTTCCAGTCGTGAAGGATCATCTTCATCAGGTATGCGTCGGCCTTCGGCACTTCGACAAACATGTCGCCGGCTACAAACGAGCAGCGATCACCGACGTTCAGCTTATCAATCCACGAATTCTGGGCCTGCGCTACCACGTCCGGCCGCTCAAGAATCGTTCCGGTCATGTGAGGGTATTCGACCAACAGGTGGCAGAGAAGGTGACCGTGGCCTCCGCCCACGTCACATATGTGATTAATCGGGGCGAGGTTGCAGTTCCGCAGCGCTTGGATGGTCCAGACCGTTTGAAGATTGGATTGACTAGTCATGCCCGCGTTGAAACTGGCGCTATAGGACGGTGTGCGCGCAGCGTAGTCGAACGCCGTTGTCCCATATTCGCGAATAAAGCCGTTCGGCTTCCCGTCCCGGACAATGTCTGGTAGGTGCTTCCATATCGCAGTGTGTTCCGGCCCCTCGCGATTCAGGATTGCGTCACGCATGGACTGAGGATGATCGCTGCGAAGCATTTCGCCAGCAGCGGTGAGCGAAAACTCGTGGCCGTCGTGCTCGAGAAGCAGACGCAGTGCCCCTAACGCCCGCATCAATCGATAGCCGAGCGCGCCATCGAGTCCAAGCTCGGCCGCAACCTGACTGGCATCTTTCGGCTCCTGCCCGATTGCCTCGAAGATACCGAGCCGGATTCCGGCGTAAACAGTCTGACTGCGCCACCGGCCATAGAACAGCTCGAGCAGCGTCCTTTGAGCACTTTCCATGATGGCCCCCGCTGACTATGAGGGAGCCTTATCAGGCAAGCCTGTTAGCGCGTCAACCGGGACGCAACCGCTTTAGAGCAGATCCCACGAGAGGAGACCTGGGCATGTCCGCTTCCGACCCAAAGCGGACATTCGGGATAGGACTAACCGGGTGCGAAGAGGCGTAACTTTCGCGTGTCTAGTGCTGCGCGAGATATTGCCGTGTGGCGCGGACCTCGACTCGGTCCGTGTCGGCCTTGGCCGTGAGTTGAGCCAGTCTTCGGTAATAAGAGAGCGCCTTCGCCTTGTCGCCGCTCTGATCCGCTGCAATCGCCGCGCCGTAGTAGCCTCGAAGCCGGTTCGGGGTCGCTAACATCGATGCCTCGTACTCCTTGAGCGCGTCGGACGGCCGTCCCGCTTCCAGCAGCATATCGGCAAGCAGCTCGCGCATTGGATATAGCCGGTTCTCCATCGCGACGTGTTTCTCGGTGGAGTCCTCTAAGTCGGCAGCAGAGCGCATTAGCTTGAGTGGCTCCTCACGGCTACCGCTGAGCCTGGCTAACCAAGCCGATGCGGCCAGAATCTGAACATCAGTTTGCTCGACCCAATACGCCTGGTGCGCTTGCTCAAGTTTGGCGCGGAGTTCCTTCAGTTTGTCAATTTCTGCTTGAGCCACGTTAGCTTCATTTGCGCGTGCAGCGCCGAGCGCACGGGCAAAATAAATGATCGCCTGCGCTTGAGTCCACCGCGTTTCTCGAGGCTGCAATGCCATTGCTTCTTTCCACGCCCCGCGCTCCAGCGCATACCGCGCTTCGACAGCCTCGAGGCCAGTTAGGTTGCCCAGCGGTTCTAGGCCAAATTCTTTTGCCGCAACCGCTTCGTCTCGCACCTTGCGTGCGTGCCCGTCCTGACCCATCTGAAGGTACGCATACTCCATGAAATCCCAAGAGTGGCCGACCGAAGGATGATACTTGCTCGTGCCCGGCCACAACTTCGCCGCCGCCTCGTTCGCTACAGCGAGCGCCGCCTGGTTGGAGCGCACCGACTCCTCCCACATGCCCAGCATGGAGTAGGTGTGCGATGGCATGTGCTGTGCATGTGGCGCGGCAGGGGCAATCTGTGCGTATTTATTCGCATAGGGAAGCCCCCTCTCGGCGAGCGGTGCGTAGTCGTAGCTGTGTATCAAGTAATGTGCGACGCCCGGATGATCGGGCTGTTCGCGATCGATTCTTTCCAGGATCGCCGCGGCCTTTAGTTGCTTGGCGAACGACTTGTCGCCAGGTGAGGCGGTCTCATTGAGCGCCAGCGCGTAGAAGATCGCCGCTTCGCTGTCATTAGGATATTTCTGCATCAGATGTTCCATCGCTTGCTCATAGGCAAGCGTTCGCGTCTCTTGGTTTATTTTGTCGTAGTCTTTGTAAAACACTTCGATCGCCGCAAGCCAGTCGCGCTCCCGCTCGGTCTTCGGCGGGATCGCCAATCCTTTCTGAGCGGCTTCTAACCCACGCTTCAGCGTCGCCTCGTCAAACGGGCCGACGAGCGGGTTCGGACGCTGGCTTATCGCGATGCCCCAGTAGCCAATGGCACACGAGGGATCGGCGTCGACCACCCCCTGGAAGGCCTTCAGCGTATCTGGGTAGAAGAACGAATGCACCATCGCCAACGCACGCTCAAACTTTGCTTGCGCCTCGGCGTTACACGACGTTGGGAAATTGACCTTCCCGAGCCTCGACTCTGCGGGCTTGGTGCTTGGCTGGCCGGTTCCTTCACCGTGCGCCCATCCAGCTAGTGCCAAGGCCAGGCATACAACCGTTGCCGGCAGAAGAGTGTTCGTCGGTTTCATTGGGACCTCCTTTGATAGAGAGATCCTAGACACGCCTAACTTGCCCAGTGGCAAGCCGATATTAGCCTACGCCGCGTAACTGCGCCCCGCAACGGGGGGCGTCTCGGGACAAAGTCCGCGTGAATTTGGATTCAACCGGGGTCGTGAGCGTCTGCAACTTCATCTCGATTGCGGGAAGGTCCAGATGTACGTGTCCTTGGCCAGGCCAGACTTGATTGCTTTTTCCCGCAGTTGCCTTGCATCGTCCAACGTCAACTGCGCTCCTATAACGACCGCGTAATATGGATTGCTGCCGTAGGGGGCGTAGACGGCGGCTTCAGCGAAGCCTTTGCTACGGGCTTCTACTGCGTTTTTCTCGGCAACCGCCGCTGTCGGAAAAGAACCCGATATCACGTAATAGAGATTGTCCGGAATTGAGCCGAACAGTCCCCTCTTGACCTGCTGGCTCACTGTCTCCCTCGGAAGAGAAAACTGTTTCAGCTGGCGATCAATGTCGTTTGAGCCTGCGGGTTGAGCGTACGCCGGCGCTAGAAAATCAATGTTTACTTTGGATTGGCCCGTTTGCGTTTGCAGTGTTGTTTGCGGAAGGGAAATTTGACTGCCGTTTAGGGCGGCGGTGATTAGAGCCGGGCCAGCTATCCCCAGTTGGAATAGCTTCGTGGGATCGGATTCTTTCTTGTGCAGCCAGGCGACGAGCCCTCCGAGTAAAAATAGACCGATGACTTTGATCAAGTAGGATCCAATCGCAAGCCAGCTCAGTGTCAGGAGCAGCGTCTTGAGATCAATGACTAGCAAGCTGAGCAACACTGGCGCGAGGCCGCCAATTCCTCCATAGATGAATCGCTCATTTAACTTCGATGTGATCATGGCGATCTCCGGGCTGGGCGATCAAGGTTAGCGAACGCGCCGAGGAACAGCGTTCCACGCATAGCGAGGCCGATGACATGGCGTGTGGGGCGGAGTACCCCGCGCGCTTCGGTTTCGCAAGCGCTCCACGGCTCTCGACAGCGATGAATGAGAGTTCATCGCCAAATCCCCATATGAAATCTAGTTAACGGCCACGACCAACATGACGGGCAGCCCCTTAGCTTCCTCTGCCACGCGATGAGTTTTCTTGTACACTACCTTTTGTTCACCAGCTTGTCCACCTAACGTGACAAGAGCTTGGCGAGAGGGTCCCACGATGTCCCGGGATCCCAAGAGCAGAGGGGAGGACGTATGAGCAAGTACCCGAGCGGCATGAAGTCGCTTGCGGCGCCGTTCGTCGTGTGCTGGCAAACCACCAACCGGCTCTAAACCCCGTTTTGGGCACCGCAGTGATACGGCGCTCGGCAAGTCTCAGGGCTTCGCCATGAGTTGCGCGACACAAGGGGGAGAGAAATGAATCTCACGTTTAGACAAGTCGCAATTGCAGCAATGCTTCTTATCGTGTGTCCCTCGTTTGCATTAGCACAACTAGGGACTGTCAACCGGAACGTGCTCCTTCATCGAGATGCATCCACAAAGAGCCCAAACCATTGAGCACCTTCCCGAAGGAACGAGGGTGGTACTGGTAGACGAAGCTGCCCAAGGCGGGCTCTATCACGTGAGGACAGAGGATGAACAGGTTGGCTGGATATGGGCGAAATTCGTGGACGTATCACCAGCTCCGCCCGCTGGCACGCCAACAATCCCGGACGTACAGCCGCCCGCTGATGCGGGATGCGATGCAACTCTCTGGACTCATGTCTACCACGCCCAACGCCTTATCGTGAAGCATCAATGCATCGCCGTGACAGGCGTTCTAGTAGATGCAACCAGTGGCGGACAGCCAGACGGTGTTCGTCACGAAAAGGACGGAGATACGCACGGGTGGCTAAAGCCAGATCCAGAATTTGCGAATTTGTTGAATGCTGGAAACATGAGCGCCGAGGGTGGCAACTTGGTGTTCGAGATCGTGTGCAAATTTCCTGTGACACAACCGGACGCTATATCGGCGTGCAAAGGTTTCTCGGATCCCATCGTAATCCCTCCGATAGGCTCTCACGTTCGCATCGTGGGAACCTACGTGCAGGACACGTTCCATGCTCAGTGGATGGAGATCCACCCCGTGACAAGCATCAAAGTGATCCCCTAAGCAGACTTCCAGTGCATAGTAAAGGGAGAACGTTATGAAACGCTACTACGCCGCAGCAACCGCGATGGTGATCGGTTTGGTGGGGTGCGCCGTCAACCCTGTGACAGATGAGAAGACCGGACCGAAAGTTGTCTTCAACCAAGGCGACAAGACGACTGACGAGCTCTTCCTCAAGCCCGATAAGGCCACCCCAGCGAAGTTCGGACCGGAGTCGTTCACGTGCGTAGCGACGGACCCGGGCGGCGTCAAATCGATTTCTCTTTCGTATTTAGACAATACGACTCTCTGTGTGTACTCGAGCGGGTGCGGCACCGCCAGCCCCTTCTGCATTGGCACCGGTGGGAACATTTCCCCTGCGATTTTGGCGCCCCAATCAGAGACATCGCATCCGGACTACTTGGGCCAGGTGCCGAGCGCGCTTCTTCTACTGGCGACCCTGAAAGAGGAGGCCTACGAGTGCAGTGATACCGGGGGCGGAAAAACGGTCCACGGTGAGCCATTTGGACAAACGATAAAGGTGACCTGTACCGCGACTAACTACTCGGAGAAGACATCAATTGCCACACTGCCCGTGACTTTTGATCCTCCGACGGGAGCGCCGTGTTGTACCGGCAGCCCATGCAATTGCGGCGGCAAATCATCATCAACTAAGGTCAACGTGTGCTGTGCAGGTCATGTATGCCAATCGAATGGCTCCTGTGAGAAGCCTAAGTAGATGCCGTCAATTCGGGGGGTCGGGCGTCGCTGCTGCTGCGCGCGGACGAGGTGATTCAGTAGGCAGTCCTTATGTCCGCTTCCGACCCAAAGCGGACGTTCAGCCCCCGGGGCGACCACCCGAGTCATCGCAGCTATGCCGCGCCGTAAAGGCCGAAGGCACGAACTTTTGCTGGGCTTGTAATTAGACCTACTGGCTCGCACCCGGCCCACGGTGGGCCCGGGTGCTATTGCTTCACACGGCTAATCAGAAGGTGTCGATGGGCTCCGACGGTGCACCGTCGGGCTCCTTGAATTGCGCGGGAAAGTAGTAGGTGTCCGAGAGGGAAGCGTCGGCGCTCGCCTGAGCAGCAGGGTTAGCAGCGCTCGCACCGGAATCGACCGATGAGAACTTCGATCGCGCGTCAACCGCCATCCCGCTGAACACGGCGACCAGAGCGGCGATTGCGAGCGTGCTTGCGATCCGACCAGACTTCGAAGATGACTGCTTGAGCTGAGACATTTCAAACCTCCAAAGATGAATGTGCTGTTCTCGTGCGATCGCCTAAGGTCAACAACCAAGCCGCTCGAACGAAGGGCACATTCTGGTCGCTGTGCTGCGCCAATTCCAGGTGAATATTCCGCTTTTTCTATGCGGAATCATCCTTCTGACCGACAGCTCGCGGCGCGTCGCCTCGTGCATCACGAGGTCCGCTTCCGACCCAAGGCGGACAGTCCCACGAGTGAGGGAACCCTCGGCGCCCTCCTTGACCTGCCGAGGGTGGCTGTGTAGCGTCAGTCCGAAAAGATCACGGGCGACTTGCCCCTCGTGACGTGCACCCGCGAGTATCTCGTTTCATGCCGCCGGATTTTGCGCCCCTTCATCTGGACCTGACCTTTGTGGCACCGCTGTCGGAGCAGCGCGCCAACCAGTTAGTTGACTTCGTCTCCAAAAACTTCGCTGGAACAGTTATAGATGTCGGGTGCGGTTGGGCTGAGCTTCTTATCCGGGTCTTGGAAGTCACTCCTGCAGCAAGAGGCATAGGCGTAGATCTGAAGGACAGTTCCATTGAGTATGCCCAAACGCTAGCTCGGAAGCGCGGTGTCGCGAACCGAATAACATTGATAGCCGGAGACGCCAAGGACCATCTCCCAACCTCCTCACAGGCGGCAATCTGCATCGGAGCGAGTCAGATATGGGGCCCGCCGGTCGAAGCTAAGATGCCACTCGACTACCGCAGCGCTCTGACCGCTGTGAGGTCAATACTTGGGACCGGTGCACCGGTGATTTACGGAGAAGGGATCTGGGCTTCGCAGCCTACTGCAGCGGCAGTTGCCCCGCTGGCTGGAAGGGTAGATGAGTACGTCTTCTTGCCAGACCTGCTGGACATCGCACGCGCGTGCGGCTTTGTCGTCATGCAGGTCCATCAAGCTTCGCTGGATGAGTGGGACGCTTTCGAGTCCGGGTTTGCCGCTCGTTACGCGCGATGGCTGGCAGGCCACTCTGAAGATCATCCTGATGCGCAGAGCGTCCGGGACTTGGCGGCAAACCAAAGTGACGCATACTTTCGAGGCTACCGCGGCGTCCTCGGTATGGCCTACTTGGCAATGTTGGCTGTCTAGTGTTCTAGCCTGATTGTCTTGCGCTCGCTCGCACGCCCGAGCACCCATGCCACTATGAGCCTAACCTCTTGCGCAACCGGAGGTCTCGCGGGGGGCCAATGTCCGCTTTTGGCGGTGGGCTCAACCGGTCAATGCAACACCGCTCGTAGTCTATCGACCGGCGTTTCAAAGCCCAAAGTCTTCCTCGGTCGTTGGTTCAGACGCAGCGCGATTCTGTTTAGGTG
>Ga0306922_10001462_pt1 | contig 21083 bp, 21 predicted proteins | sample sta12Cox44000082_FD_203758 | JGI IMG/M metagenome (GOLD analysis project Ga0306922, IMG submission 203758) | Lab enrichment of tropical soil microbial communities from Luquillo Experimental Forest, Puerto Rico - statoxic.12C.oxic.44.000.082 (v2)... | ecosystem: Environmental > Terrestrial >... | reverse complement strand
TACCTGACGGGCATGAACATCCGCCTCGACGCGGGCGCGATGCTCAAGGGCGGCATGTCCTTCTGACCTCCGGCTTTCCGGAATCCGGCCGCGCGACATCCCGGAATGCGGCAGCTGCAGATGCGCCGCGCGATAGCGGATCACTCGCGTCACTCCGGCACCAAGTTGGCTTGACAGCTCGATTTGTTCCGGATTTCCGCCGCTATAGCGGCTGAATCCGGGGACAAAGCCGCGGGCTTCGCCTCCGTCGGCTCAGCGGTCACGGCTAGTCACGCCTGGCGCATCAGGAGATTTGATTGCGATTTCCCGTGTCATGGCACAATGCCGCTTAGCTTAAGTTGATCATGCTGCAGCCGGCGGGTTTGCCAGCCGGATCGTGGCGGGTCCGTCGTGCCGGGTGCCGTGGTCGGCGGGTTTCTTGATCCGGTAAGAATTGTGCCTTCCCCGTTTCACGACGCGGGGGTAGGTGCGGTGACGGCGCCGCGGGTTGAGGTTCTTCGCCCTGGTGATGTCGGCCGCGATCTGAGCCCGCAGGGCGGCGGCGTGGTCAGGGGGGAAAAGCCGGGCCGACGGCCCGGCGGATGATCCGCAGGGTCCGGGTGAACTTGACCCGGTCCGGATCAATGCCCGCTGCAGTGGCCGCAGCGCAGGTCAGGGCGCTGATCGCGTAGTGGGCCAGCAGGTAACCCCACAGCTCCTGCTCGACCAGGGCCGGGGACTGCGAGCGCAGCACCCGTCCCGGGCCGCGCAGGTAGGTCTTGAGCTGGGCGTTGCCGGCCTCGTGTTCCCACCGCTGGTGGTAGGCCAGCGCCAGTTCCCTTGCCGGGGCCAGGCGGGTATCGGCGATGGTGGTGACCAGGACGATCAGGTCGTCGTTCCCGTCTCCGTCGCGGTCCGGGACCTCGTACTCGACCACCCGGACATACCGGGCCCGGTCCGGCTCCAGGTCATCGCCGCGGCCGGCCGCCTCGAGCAGGGCAGCCCGCCTGTTCCACGTGATCTTCGGGTTGACCAGCACCGACCGGTAGGACCCGTCCGCCAGCAGCTCCAGGACAGGCAGGCGGATGTCGGACTTGACCCGCCAGGCCAGCGCGGCCCCGGTGTCCGCGGCGGTGCACCAGTCCTTGAAGCAGTAGAAGTTCCGGTCCGCGAGCAGCAGCCAGTCCTCTTCCAGCTGCGGGAGCAGCCGCCGGGCCAGCGACTGCTCGCCGCCGCCCTTCCCGCCCGCCGCCGGGCCCGTCGCGGCCAGCACCGCGGCATGCGAGGCGCACTCGCTGACCGTCACCAGCCGCACCTTCGGATACGCGCCCGGGCCTTCGGAGCCGCCCCGCGACCCGAACGCCTCCCGGTTCGCCGCCGTGTCCGGGACGTCCCACTCCATCCCGTCCACCGACATCAGCCGCCAGGTCCCGAAGAACGCCCCGGCCGTGTCCAGGCCCGCGACCGGCACCGCGACCTGCGCGAACACCCCGGCCAGGGGCTCGGGGCCGAGCCGCTGGCGGGCCTGGGTGATCCCGCCCCGGGTCGGTGTCTCCCAGTCCGTCTCCCAGCAGTCCCAGCCCCGCAGGGTTTCGGTGAGCCGGGCGGCGACTTCCTCGTAGTCGTCGTCGGCGAACAGGGCCAGCGCCATCACGAAATACACCATCACGTGCGGCGGCAGCTTCCCCCGGGCCCGCCTCGCGCCCTTGCCCGCCTCCGCGATCGCCTCATCTACCACGTCCCGCGGCACCGACGACGCCAGGACTCCCAGCGAGACCCAGTCCGTCAGCAACCCGCCAGCCACCACACCAGTCTGCGTCATGACCCGCGATCATGGCCCGGCCCGCCACCCACCGCAGCCGAAACCGCCACAAGCCAAGATCAACTTAAGCTAAGCGGCATTGTGCCATGCAGCACGGTTTCGTCTGACGGAGTCGCGCTGGGTCCGGTTACCGCAGTCCAGAGCGGGTTTGGTGTCTGGAGACGTCTGGCCTGGTCTGGCCAAATCTGGGGGCGTTGGCACTTAGTCTGGTCCTGGTTTTCCGGACCTTCCATCAATGGACATCCAAGCACGACGGTCCGAATCACCGACGACACGATGACTCTGGAGGTCGGCGAGCTCGTCGCGGCCAGGTGCTGGGCTGAGGTCACGGTGATGGTCAGGACCGTCCGGCTCTTACTTCCCGACCCGTCACCGGAATGCGACGGTGAGCCTGACGTTGTCCATGCAGTAGATGAATACGGGGAGATACCGGTGACAGCGCTAGCGCTGGCGGGCTGTCACCGCGGTGTAACGGCCATGCTCGTAGCCTCTGACCGGACCTGGAAACGCGGTGGTCGCGTGGGCGTACACCACGGGAAGTAAGGGCCGGTAGAAGTTCAGCCGGCAGGCCGGCGACGTCACGTTACGGCTGTCCATAGCGTCATAAGTACCAGGGGGGCATACCTGTCAGGGGGCTGAGATGCGGCTAGCGATCTACCACAGAACCACCACAGCGGTCCGGGCCGAGGCCTTGTTCGTGTCGGCGGTGCAGTGTTCCGATGAACCCAGCGGGGATCAGGTCCGCTCGGCCATCGCCGCGGCCGTGCGTGCCTACGGTGAGCGTGGGTGCGCCGAGCGGGTGGCCCAGGAGTTCGGCGATCATCCGGAGACCGCGGTCTGGCGGATGCGCTGGGCTCGTGCGGCGGCCGGCGAGGCGTTCGGCTGGCCGGAGCCCGCGCCGGACGGTACCGGGGGACGGCCGGGACTGCCTGTTACCGGCTCCCGGGCCTGGCGGCTGGCAAGCTGATGAAGCGCATCCGTTCCGTCGCGCCGAAGAGCCGGCGGGAACGTCCGTGGCTGGAGGACCTGCCTGCCGACCCGCGAGATCCCGATGTGGTCCGGGCCAAGGCGCTGGCCCGTGCCCGGCCGCCCGGCTCATCCCGGACCGGCCGGGCGCACAAGGAGGCGCTGTGACGATCCGCATGGCGCCAGGCCTCGCGTATCGCGCCGGTTACGGCCCCGGCCGATGAGAGCCGGCACAGCCAGCGCGGCGGGTGCCAGGTGCGGTCGCCGGGCAGGGCCATGGCGGAGGGGAGCAGCACGCCGCGGACACCGCGGCGCCGGGCCGGGCATCCGCCCGGCCGGTAACGACTGCTGCCAGGCTCGCCCACCCGGGCGAGCCCAAGGGCTTCCATATAAGGGGAACAGCTAACCACCAGCCGAGAGCCCGGGAGAAGCAGGGACCGAGGCATGCGGTACAGCTGCGCGCGCTTCGCGGCAAAAGCGGGCGGTCCGCGCCTGTGACGAGAGCCGCCGAGGTGGGCGAGATTCGCCGGGGCAGGCTAGGCGCGCCTGCCTCGTGAACTGGTGGACTGTCGGTTCGTGGTGATGGCCGGGCCGCGCGCCGTGCGGCTGTGGGTTCCCGGCAGTGGCAGCGGCCGGTTGTCAACGATGCGTTTCATCACCATCGTCGAGGTGATGCGCTGGACGCCCGGCAAGGTGGCCAGCTTCTGGTCCCGCAGCGCCGCGTAGTCGTTCAGGTCTGTCGCGACGACGCGCATCAGGTAGTCGGGGTCGCCGAACAGCCGTTCCGCGTGCCGGATCTGCGGTACCGCGGCGAGCGCGGCTTCGAAGGCGGCCACGGTGTCGGCGTCCCCGCGATCCAGCGTGACGCTGACCAGGGTTTCGAAGCCGAGGCCGACGGCGGCTGGGTTCAGCACGGCGCGATAGCCGGTGATGACGCCGGTGCGTTCCAGTTCGCGCAGCCGCCGGTGACAGGGCGCAGGGGTGAGCCGGACCCTGTCGGCCAGCTCCGTTACTGTCAGGCGGCCGTTCTCCTGAAGCTCAGCAAGAATCTTGCGGTCAATATCGTCCACACTTATAGAATATTTCAACATCACACTGATTATATGGGATGTTCGCAAAAGTTTTCGGCTGTTCCCGCAATAGACTTTCGTTGCGAAGCTGCCCACCCTGCCGAGCGACAGGGGATCCCCGATGCGCGCCGTTTTCAGCTTGCTGCCCCTCGTGGCCGCGATCCTTGCCGTGCCGCAGTTCCTGCCCCAACTGGCACGCCTGGCGCGCACCGGGCAGACGGCCGGGGTGTCCTGGTCGTGGGCAGCGCTGACGAGCATCAACAACGCCGCCTGGGCCGGCTACTTCGCGCTGTCGGGATTTTGGACCGCGCTCGTGCCCGCCATCTCGGCGACGGTACTCGCTGGCACACTGGCCGTGATGCTCGCCCGCCGCGGGGCCAGGTTCCCGCGCCGCCCCGCAGCGCTCGCACTGGTGTGGGCCGCGCTGCTCATCACCGCTGCCAGCCTGTTCGGCCGCGCGGGCCTGGGCACCGCCCTGACCGCCGCCTTCCTGCTCCAGGTCACGCCCTCGGTCTGGACGGCGTACCGAGCCGATCACACCACAGGCATCTCCACGGGCACCTGGCTGCTCATCTTCGGCGAGCTGCTGTGCTGGGGCGTCTTCGGCATCTACCACGCTGACCCACGGCTCATCGTTCTCGGCGCGACCGGCGTCGCGGCCAGCCTGCTCATCCTCGCCCGGGTGGCCAGGCCACCCGCGCCCCGCGCCCGGGCAACTGAGATCACGCAGGTGCCGTGACGGCATCCGCCACATCCAGTCACCCCTCGGGCCTGCGATGCCCGGCCGGTGACGGGCGGGAGAATAGCCGTCATGCAACTGGCCGAGAAGGTACTCGTCCACCAAGTCCATCCCGCCAAGATCAGCGCGGATGTCACGGCCTCGATAGTGTCCAGCACGCTGCTCTGGCACGGACGGCCCAAGGCCGCGCTCGCGGTCCGCATCATGCTGCCCGCGGCCGGCTCGCTCGCCGTGCTGACGCTGGCCGACCTTGATGCGCTCGCCCAGACCGCACCGGGACGGTACGTGCTCGCGCACATGCCGCCGTCAGCCCAGGCGGTCCGGCTGGTCGGTGATGCCGTGATGGGGCTCGGCGCTCGCCGGCGCAAGGTGCCGCTCCTGCTTGCCGGCGCGGCCCTCATTGCGGCCGGCTGGTCCCACGCGGCCTGGCCGAAAACATCCACACGAGCGTGACGACCGCGACCTGAACGAGCTTTCATCGCGGCATGAGCGTGCACTGGAGGCGCCGACCAGGGTGCGCATCCATACAGCTCACTTGCCGCCAGGTCCAGGCGTGGCGAGCAACGAGGCTCCTTCATGCGCGTACGTAGCCGCTGATCGGCGTAGCTATGAAGTCCAGCACCGCGTTAAGCGTGCGCGGGCAGGAGTGCGCTGATAACCCGGGCGGCACGGTCGGGATCGGGATGCTCGCCGGTGATCAGCGCGAGGTAGATGTAGGACTCCATGATGCGGGCCAGCACGTAGGGCAGATCTTCCAGAGGGACTGGGGCGTTCAGGCGCCCGGCTGCGGTTTCCTCGCGGACGAGGTTGCCGATCAGGTCGATCAGCCGGGCTTCGAAATCGGACGCCTTGGTGGTCAGCAGGCGCAGGGCCAGGTCACCCTCGCGGTCGATGAAGCGCTGCATGCCCGGATTGGCGATGACCGCACGCACCGTGCCGGTGAAGACTGCGGCGGCTGGTGACTGACCGGCCACCGCGGGCTCGCCGGGATGGCAGTGGGCCGACTGCAGCCGGGTGATGGTCGGGTCGATCAGCGACCAGAGAATCTCGGTCAGCAGCTGGTCCCGGGAGCCGACCCAGCGGTACAGGGTGGCCCGGTCCACCGCCAGGCTCCGGGCCAGGGCCTGCATGTCGACGCGTTGGCTGGCGAGGAATGTCCGGCGGGCCTGCCGGAACGCATCGAGCGCGGTCGGCCGAGGGGTCTCGGTGCCGTCGAGCTGGCGCTGCAGCGGCGTGCTGGTGGGGCGCGGGGCGCGGACTGCCATCTGCCCTCCTCCTTTCCGGGTGTCCCCTCGGGCGTCTTGACACACGTCGGCTCCCGGGAGACAGTATGCGACAAGACATCAAAATGTTGCAATGGAGCCACGGATGAGTGAGATGGGACAGCCGGTCGTCCGGCTCAGCAACGGTGCCGTGCGCGGTAAGGCCCAATCCGGCGTGTACGCGTTTCTCGGCATCCCTTATGCAGCGCCTCCGTTCGGCGCTAACCGGATGCGGCCGCCCCAGCCGGCGTGGCCGTTGGAAGGGGAGCGAGACTCAACCGCCTTCGGGCCGACGGTCCCGAAGGGTGACTATCCGCCGCAGTACGCCAAGCTGTTCCCTGAGGTAGTGATCCCCGGGGAGGACTGCCTCAACTTGAACGTGTGGACACCCGACCTTGGCGCGAGCGGGCTGCCCGTGCTCGTGTGGATCCACGGCGGCTCGTTCATGAACGGGTCGTCGTCAGTGGGCGCGTACGACGGCGCGGCCTTCGCACGCGACGGCGTGGTATGCGTGAGCATCAACTACCGGCTGGCCGCGGAGGGCTTCCTGTTCCTGGATGACGGAACCGCCAACCTCGGCCTGCTCGATCAGCTGGCGGCGCTGCGGTGGGTGCAGGACAACATCGCTTCCTTCGGGGGCGATCCGGCGCGCGTCACCGTCGCGGGCGAGTCTGCCGGGGCGATGAGCGTGACGACGCTGCTGTCGATGCCGCTGGCTGAGGGCTTGTTCGCGCAGGCCATCGCGCAGAGCGGGGCCGGAGCCCACACCCTGACCAGCCAGGAAGGCCGAACCGTGGGCGGCTATCTGGCCGAGGCCCTCGGCGTGCCGACGGACCGGGAATCGATCAAGGCCGTGCCCCTGGACAAGCTCGTCCAGGCCGCCTCCGACCTGGTCGTCGAGGTGCAGACAGCTGCGGACCCAGCCAAGTGGGGACAGCTCGCACTGAGCCTCCTGCCATTCGCGCCCGCCGTCGACGGCGCGGTCCTGCCCTCCGCGCCGGTCCCCGCCATCGCGGCCGGCCAGGGGGCAGGCGTTCCGCTGCTGATCGGGTCGAACCGGGACGAGGCACGGCTGTTCCTGGTCGCGCCGGGCACAATCGACGTCATCGACGAGCCAACGCTAGCCGCGGCGGCAGGCGGGTACGGGCTAGCCGGGAACGGCGTGGCCGTGTACCGGGCGAACCGTCCGGGCGGCAGCGCAGGCGACATCCTGGCCGCCCTGATCAGCGACTGGTTCTTCCGTATCCCGGCGATCCGGGTGGCCGAAGCCCGCGGCGCCTCAAGCGCAGCGAGGACCTGGATGTACCGGTTCGACCAGCCTGAGCCGGAGGCCAACCATCAGCTCGGCGCTTGCCACGCGACCGAGATCCCCTTCGTCTTCGACACCATCACCCGTGCGGAGCTACGCCCGCTCATCGGCGACGCGCCCTCGCAGGCGGTCGCGGACCTGGTCCACCGGGTCTGGGTCGACTTCATCACCCACGGGGATCCCGGCTGGGCCGCTTACGACACCGCCAGCCGCACCACCGGCCTGCTCACCGACACGATCCACCCCGTCGATGACCCGGCTGGGGCCGAGCGCGAGCTCTGGGACGGCATCCGCTGACCAACCTGGGCATCAGTCCTGCGCCCACCACGGACGGGCCGACCGCTCATCGGCAGATCCGGGCGTCGGCTAACCGGACTGTGTGCATAGCGGCATACAGATCAACCGTCGGCCCCGGCGCCGTGCCCGCTTGTCGGCCGGATCCATGTCATCAGCAACGTTTACGTGCAGTAGCAGGATGCGGGACGCAGTGCCTCGGGCGTGGACCGGTTCGTGGACCGGGTCGCCGGATAATCCCAGCGCGGAGTGTGGCATGAATGCGATGATCGGTGCCATCAGTGCAGCTAGCGCGTGCGCGGCGGGTGAGCAGGCCCCTCGTAATGCGTAGGTCATCGGTTCGATTCCGATAGGCGGCTCCCACGTCAAAGCCCCTTTCCAAGTAACTGTTCGTGCCGGGGAGGGGCTTTTGCTAACGGGTTTGCTAACAGCGGATTCCTAAGCGGCCTTCACTGCCTGGGCGAAAATGTCCGCGGCGGCGGCCTCGGCCGAGCGGATCACGTGGGCATAGACGCGGAGGGTGATAGCCGGGTCCGCGTGACCCAGGTGAGCGGCCACGACGTGGACCGGGACGCCGGAGAGCAGCAGGGTTGTGGCGTGCAGATGTCGCAGATCGTGTAGGCGCGCGTGGGGGTAGCAGCTCGTTGGCGCAGATGAGCTTGGTCATCAGCGACGTGACGGTATCGGGGTAGATCGGCTCTCCCCATCCGGTCGTGAAGACGTACCCGTCCTTTGTCCCGCGCCAGGAGTCGCCCGCGTGCAGTTGCTCTGCGGTCTGGTCGGCCTTCCGCTGCCGCAGGACGGCCGCTGTCTCGTCATCGATGGAGACGACCCTCGTCCGGCCACTCTTGGTCGTCCCGTTGACGCGCTCGCCTGCGATCACGGCCGTCGAGCCGGTGATGGTGATCTTCTTGCCGTCGGGGTCGACGTCTTTCCAACGCAGATTTAGCAGCTCGCCACGGCGCGCTCCGGTGTACGCGGCAACGTGGAAGAAGGCGAACAGCCGGTGCTGCGTGGCGGTGGCCAGAAACGACCGGAGCTGAGCGATAGTCCAGACGGTTCCGGGCTCTTGGGCCTGAGCGCGTGGCCTCTTGGCCCGCTCCACTGGGTTACTGCCGATGAGTCCATCCACGACGACGGCATCGCGGAACGCCTTCCTGAGCACTGCGTGCAAATGGGTCACAGTGGCCACGGCAAGCGGCTGGCCGTTGCGGCCTCCGCTGGTCAGCAGGTCGCGGTACAGCTTGGTAATGGTGGATGGCCGGACAGCCTGGATTGGCAGGTGCCCGATGCGTGGTGTTGCATAGAGCCGGATGTAGGCCCGGTAGTCGGCCAAGGTCCGCGGCTTGATTTCCATCGCGTGAGCGTCGATCCAGTCATTCAGGTACGCCGCCACGGTGATCCGGTTGCGGTCGACGTACTCGCCATGCCGGGCCTTCACCCGGGCTTCGTCCCTGGCGGCCTTGACGGCCTCCTCGGTGGCGAAGCCGCCCACCCATCGCGGCTTGCTAATCCCTGTCTCGGGATCCTTGACCCGGATCACGTACCACCAGGTGAGGCCGCGCTTCGTAACGCCATCGCGGAGCCGCGGCGTGTTCTTACGGTTGGTTGCGGGCATCAGGCGGCGGTCCTTTCGGCGAGCAGCCTGGAGACGTATTCCTCCAGAGCGATGAGCGGGATGCGCCGTGATCCGTCGATGCGGATCGAGGTGATGGCGCCGCTGACCAGCAGCTCGTAGAGCTTGCTGCGGGAGATGGCCAGTGCCTCAGCGGCCTCGGGGACGGTCATTAGGAGCCGGTCCATGGCACACCTCCCGTCGGCACCAGCAGGTCGATGAGCGGGTGTCCGCGTCCGGCGTAGTGCCAGTCGGTAAGGGTGAGCGTGGTGTCGCTGGTGACGTCCGGTTGCAACCCGACGGCGATGGCGTATTCGCGCTGATGGGCGGCCCGATCGGCGCGCAGCGCGCCGAGAGTAATGGAGTAGGCGCGGCTCTTTGTCGAGAAGTGGCCGCGAAAGCCGAGCATGTGCGCCCACGCGGCGAGACGTAGTTCCTTGAGCTGGGGAAGCTTGCTGAGGCGGAGGCATTCGGCGATGTGGCGGCGCGCGTGCTCGCGTACGGGAAGGTCGGCAATCCGGTCGGCCGGGGTGATGCGACGATCGAGGGCGCCAGTGTATTCGGCGGCTTTGGTGGCGCATTTGGCCACGTAGCCAGCGACCGTAGTGTGAGTGACGTCGCCGGTGGTGGTAACCGGGCGGATATCGAGTTGGCGGCCCCATGCCAGCGTGCGGGGTGGGAGGCCAGGGGCGGCAGGCGTCCTCACGTTGACGGCGACGGCGGCCTGGTCGATGGCGGCGGTGAGTACGGCGCGCGTAGCCCAGGCAGGCGGTGCGGCGGCCGGACCAGCGGGGCCGTCGAGTCGGATGATGGCGTGGAAGCGGACGACGCCACGCCGCTGATACTCGGCGACCTGGGCGTATGAAACCCGGACCTGCGTGGCGAGGGCCTTGCCGGTGAGCCCGGCCTGGCGGGCCAGGGTTCGGCGCAGGGAGATGGTAAACCGGCGCCACAGCTCGGGGGCGTGGGCGTTGAACAGGACTGCGCCCGTGTAGTCGTAGCAGTCCGGACACAGCGGCTCGCCGAGCCGGTGATCATCTCGGGCATGTTTCTCGCCGCACGATAGGCCGATGCCGTGCGGGCAGGTCTTGCCCTTCCTGCGGGGTCGGCAGGCTAGCACCCGGCCGTCTTTCTCGCGCCGGGCGTGGACCGGGCCGAACGAGGGTGCCGTGAGGGTGACGAAGACGCACGGGTGCTCGGCAACGGTGGCTGGGATGCCTTTGCCGCCGCTGAGCCCGGCGCGGATGACCTGGTAGGTGTCAGCGCGGTAGACCTCGGCGCAGGGCGGGCAACGGGAGGCGCGGCGAGTCTTGCAAGCGATCGGCAAGACGCCGCCGGGCTCGTGGCCGGTGGTGTAGCGGTGGATCAGTTCGCCGGTGCCGCCGTCGATGTAGTCGGCGCGGCCGCGCAGCAGAACTGGTTGCAAGCATCCTCCGGTGTGCCGGAGAGTGCCTGCGGGGGCAGGGATTGGCAAGGGCGGTACTCCTCTCGTCGGGGTGGACGAGCGGAGGCATGCTCCAGCCAGGCAGATATGGGCGGGTTTCGCTGATCAGCGGTGCTATGCCGCACGCGGGCCTGGCTAGAGTTGCCTGCCGCTCAGGCGTGTCATGTGGTGGCGTGTGCACCGTGACCCGGGACCCGGTGACTCACCGGCCCGGCATCTGCACGGTCATCCCTCGATGGGGCCGAGGCTCCTACGGCCTCACCACTACAGTATCCATAATACGTGTCTAGTACACAAAGTATCAGTCGGGTTTTGCGGTCAGACGCTTGGACAGGTCGCGCAGCTCAGCGCCGGGCGGATCCTGCATGGTCAGCAGGTCCGAGGTGAGCTGGCGGACCAGGCTGTGCGAACGGACCTGCTCGGGCGTAATGGCCTCGGCCTGGAGTAGCGCGGCGACCGCCTCGCGGACTTGGCGGCGCTGGGAATGCGCGCGGGCCACGTCGACCAGCATCCTGGCCCGTCGCTCGGCCGACAGTCCGCTGGTATCCACCGCGGCGGCAGCCCGCAGCGCGCGGCCCGCATCACCAAGCTCGACGGCGACCGCGATCTCATACAGCCGCACGTTGGCCGGGCCGAACTCGGTGTTGTACTCGTTGTGCCCCTCGCCGAGCCGCCCAGCGACCTGGCTCGCCTGCTCGAGCTGGCCGTAGGCGGTGTCTGGGTCGTTGAGGTGGGCGGCGATGACGGCACGCTGCAAGGTCAGCCCGCCCCACAGCGACATGGCTTGCGGAGTGCCTTGATTGACCATCGGCTGCAAGGCTTCAGCGGCGGTACGGGTGGTCTCCTCGGCTTGGTCGTAGCGCCGGGCGTTGATGAACACGAACACCAGACGGAACGCCCCGGCGGCCACCATCAGCGGGTTGCCTGCCCGGTCGGCGGCGGCCATGGCCCGGTCGGCGGCGATCCATGCGGCGTCCGGCTCGCCGAGTTTCGCCAGCGCGGCGGAGCACGCCTGATAGGTAGCGGCCATCAGCTCGAACACTTCAGCTCGCTGATCCTCGGGCACTGCCCGGGCGGCTGTTTCGAGATCCGGGACCAGGCCACGGAGCAGCTCGCTCAGTTCGGTGTAACGCCCGGCGTGGGTCAGTTCCCATGCCTTGCGGGTCTTGGTCCGAAGCGTGCTGAGCGCAGGGGCCCGTCGGCCGTCGAGCATCGCGCGTAGCGCGTAGGCCCCGGACAGGACCAGCCGCAGTCCGCCCGCGCCAGGCGGTTCCCCGGTGACAGCGGCGACCACTGGTGCCTCGGCGGCCAGCTCGGCCAGCGGCACATCCAGCGCGGCGGCGAGCGCTTCCAGCACCGACATGCGGTCAACCTTGCGCACGCCGCGCTCGACCTGGGAGACCCAGGCGACTGACCGGTCGACCATCCGGGCCAGTTCGGGCTGGGACAGGCCTCGGCGGCGCCGCTCGACGGCGATCTTACGGCCTAGGGCCTTCTGGTAGTCCGGAGTGGTCACCCGCCGGTGCCCTTGCCGGTCTGCAGGGTAAGCCAGTCCACCTCGGTGCTGGCTAGGTACTGGTCTCGCGCCTCCAGGTAGCGGCGGGTGTGCGGGGATGCCTCGTGCGCCTCGAACGCCGCCCGGTCCCGGTACAGCTCATAGAAGATCCGCTGCAACGGCTGGCCCTCCACCGTATGGGAGGCGTACACCAGCGTTCCCGGCTCGTTCGCCTTGATGGCCTCGATGGTCTCGGCGACCAGCTGGTCATAGCCCTCGGCGGCGGCCTCGTCCTTGCACGTGAAGCGCACGCACAGACCGAACATCGCTCTCCTCCAACTCTCCTGGCGCCATGCTCGCACCAATTGTGCCAGGCCAGTACACGAAGTAACACGTATTTATTGTATGGCACCATGACTCAGAGTACGCTCAAGGCTGCAGAGACCATGGACCATGCGCCGCAGCGAGGACCCATGCACACGCCAGCACCCCGAGCACTCAAACTAACCTGTACCGACGTCAGCTATCCGGGCGGTACAGAGCACATCCGCAGAGTCCGCGCTGACCTCCGTGTAGTCCTCTACAACTGCCCGCGGGCGGACGATGTGATCTTGTGTGCCTCAGAACTAGCGGCCAACGCTGCGTTGCACAGCCGCTCCCGCCTGCCAGACGGCACCTTCGCTATCCGCACCACCATCGATCCGGACCATTACGTTCGGGTCGAAGTCCAAGACGACGGCGGCCCCTGGAACCAGGGAATGATCGATCCGACCCGGCACCATGGCCTAGACATCGTCCGTGCGGTGGCAGACGAGTGGGGCATCGACGGAGACCACACCAGCCGCACCATCTGGGCACGATTCGACTGGCTTGAGTAACCGTGATCTGATCGCTTCCCGTCGATCCGACACAGCCGTCATGTCAGTGCTGTGAGGATTTTCTTCACGATCATCAAGGGCGCACCTTCGGCGCGCCGGGGTCTGCGGCCAGGCCGCAGCGGACTTGACAAGGGAACCCTCGCGACGGCCCGGATCGGGCTAGGGCGGGCAGGCCACAGGCCGCCCGATCGCCGGACAGCGTACAGGCCGCCGCCCCTTGTCAAGTCCGCTGCTCCGTCCGCGCGGGAGTGCCGGAAGCTGGTGGTTCAGGCGCGAGGAACCCGGCGAGACGATGACCACCAGGGCGACGGCCTCAGCGGGAAATGACGGGGACGGTCCGCGCCGGGGGCGTCGGCAAGAGCCTCGCCCTTTTGGGCGGGAGCCCGCCGGGCGAGGCGAGCCGACGCCTGGCGACCGCCCCCGCTTCCCTAGGCCGGTGGTGGCCCGCCGTTACGCGCCGACCGGCACCGGCATCGCGCGGCAAGCAGCGGTTGACGGTGGGCGGTAAAGCGAGTCCATAACGATGCTCTTGCTGACCGCATACGGCTGGCCATGCAATCCACCCGTGACCTGCGAGCGCGGGCCTCCTGCATCACGAGAATTCCGGGGTGCTACGGCGAGCCAGCCGATGTAGCGTGAGGCCAGGCCTGATCAGGGGAGGGGCCATGGAACTGACTGCCGGGAAAGTCGCCGTCGTGACCGGGGCCGCCAGCGGCATCGGCTTGGCGCTGGCCGAGCGGTTCGCCCGCGCCGGGCTCGACGTGGTGCTAGCCGACGTCGAGGAGCCTGCACTGCAGGCCGCCGCGGAGAAGATCGCGGGCCTGGGCGCCAAGACGCTCGCGGTGCCCACCGATGTCAGCGACGAGGCGGCGGTCAATGCCCTGGCAGCTGCCGCGGTTGATCGCTTCGGCGCGGTGCACGTGGTCTGCAATAACGCGGGCGTGGCCAGCCATGCCGACCCGTGGTTCGGCCCGCTGTCGGCGTGGAAGTGGGTGCTGGGGGTCAACTTGTGGGGAGTCATCCACGGGGTACGGGCCTTCCTGCCGCTGCTGGCCGCGCAGGGCGAAGGCCACATCGTGAACACGGCGAGCATCGCCGGGCTGATCCCAGCGACTGGTCCCAGCTATGACGCGACCAAACATGCCGTGGTCGCTATCTCCGAAGACCTGTACCGGGCGACGAACATGGCGATGCTTCCTGTCGGGGTTAGCGTCTTGTGCCCGGGCTGGGTCCACACCAGCATCGGACAAGCCGAGCGCAACTGGCCGCAGAGCCTGGGGGAGGCCCCCCCGCGGGCGGCGACCGCCGAGGTGATGGTTCCGCACTTGCAGCGGGCAGTTGACGAAGGGATGGCGCCTGCCGCCGTGGCCGACCTGGTGGCGGACGCCATCGCTGCCAGCCGGTTCTGGGTATTCACTGATCCGCAGTTCACCCAGATAGCGCTCGACCGATGGCAGTGCATCGCCGAAGGCCACAATCCCCAGACCGAGGTCGACGTACCTGGGTTCCCGCCAGCCAAGCAGCTCACCGCGGAGATCCGGCGACTGCTGGCTGGCCCGGGCGGCGCGTTATAGCTACCCGGGAGACCCGGACCCCGGCTTGACAGGACCACCGGGTCCCTGATGACCACGGAAGCTGCAAAGGCCCGTGGCCAACCCTGCTGCGTCGCCTTGCCGAGCGACGCACCTTTGGCAGGTGAGTAACTAAGTGAGTAACAACCGCCACAGACACCGGAGGACACCCGCGGATGTCCACGGACCCGTGCGAGGCAGGTCAGAAATAGTAAGAAATAGTAAAGGTCGTGGTAGGCGATCTCGCGCGTTGGCTTCGGGACGAAGAGGCCATCTGCTAACGCGGTGCTAACAACAGTTGTGGACGCGAGGGGTCAATCCTGGACACCGAGATGCCCGGACCGGCCATCTGGCCTGCTCACGTGGTCTGCGGTGGACTCACGCGGACCCGGACATTCTCCCGAAAAGCGAAGGCCCGGACGCACAGCCCCATCGCATCACGAATAGCAGCGTGCCAGGTACGTCAGCGAGCATCCACTCGATAACCGCCGTGAACTAGCGGACCTCATACCACTCGTAGTCAACCGATAGGTCCTCGTTGACGGTGCCTTTGCCCACCGCCTGGATCCGGTTCAGCCACGCGTAGCGCTCATCCCCGGTCTCGAAACGAGGTGCCACGTAAGCCGTCAGCGGAAACTGAAAACCCCGCGACAGGTCCACCCGGCCCTGGTAATACACGAAGATCGCGGCGCCGTCATCGGTGCGAAGCGTCACGCGGACGTCAACCGTTCCTGTCCCCTCCGGGCCGACGAGGACGCAGTCACCAGCGGATCCCTCCAGTTGGCCGCGCAGGCGGTCTCCGCGGACCTGGACGCCTGTCTCCTCAAAGACCATCCGCGTTCCTGCCGGTCCCGCGCCTACCTCGACCGGCGGCTTGGCCTGAATCCGCATCGTGCACAATGGCACCAGTTCGATCGCCATGACTTGCCCCTCCATGTCCATGGCCTGCAGGTTGAACGCTATAGGCGGACCGCACTTCATGCCTGGGCGGCCTTCGGCTTCCCGGCCAGGACGTACCCCGTTCAATCAGCGGTCGTGGTCATGTGCCGAACGGCCTGATCGATGTTTCTGCCCGAGCGGTCGATGTCGTCCATGTAGAGCCGACCCCAAAGGATGCGGCCATGCTGGGTGCCGAAGATCGTCACCCCGCGCATTTCCAGCCGCGTCCCGTCAGCCCGGGTCCCATGCCAGTCCCACTCCGCCCAGTGGACGTCCTCCACCTCCGCCGAGCGCACCAGCTCGGCCCGAAAATCCGGGACGCCATCAAACACTGCCGCCCAGTTCTGGCGGACCTGCTCCCGTCCGGTGAAGGCCCGGTCCGGGTGCACCGGCTGTTCGCTACGGTAGGCCGAATCGAAGCAGTCCACCATGGCATCAAGATCGTGCCTGTTCTGGGCGTCGTACAGTCGCTTAAGCGCGTCTCCGGACACTGTTGCCCCTCCCCCTTGGCGCTTCGGACATCTAGCAGATGCACGACATATGGAAGTGGAGCGCAGGACTTGTGGAGACCATGTGCAGATCGAGGCCTGAATCGCGTATCGACGCGATCCCCCAGGGGGACAGCGGAGCCCGGATCACAGACGCTCCTGGCCAGCACCGTACTCAGCCGCGCGAACCTGGGAAGCGTGCTGGAGCCAGCAGTCGCTTACGTCCGGCGTCATCGGCCGAGCACGCGCCGGGCGTGCGGCCCCCGCGGCGGCCGACCCGGCGCGGCGCGGCCAGGATGGGGGGCGGTCGAAGTCCCAGCAGGGATCGGTCGTGCTAACGGATTTGCTAACTACGATCCTGGACCACCACGGACGTAGGGGGACTGAGAAGCCGCGCGAGCAGGGCAGGTGTGGCCGTCTGGACAGCTGTGGACGGCCTTAATCCTCCTCGTAATGCGTAGGTCATCGGTTCGATTCCGATAGGCGGCTCGGATATATCTGCAGGTCAGAGACGCATTTCACCACGTTCTCCGAGATTACGGACGGTAGCCGTGGAACGAGTGACCCGTTCCACGAACGCGACATATCACCACGTCGGCTCCCATAGCACATAGCACGCGAAGCTCTCATCGCACACGCGACGCTGAGGAGCCCCATAGCCGTAGCGGCGGACACACGGAGATAGCAGAGCGTAGTCGGCGCTGATGCGGCCGCGTAGAAGATCCGCCTGATCTGGCGTCGATCTCTGCACGTCAGCTTGTCCAGCGGGGCACCACAAGAATGGCTGATCGGTGTGTGTTCGGCAGGCCTGGCTATGCCCGGACCAGCCGGTCACTGACTGGTGCCAGTGCTTCTTCAGCGTTTAGGTGACGGATCTGGCTCTGCCAAAGACGCCTTGTAGGCCGATCATCTCGGCGTCCTTGTGACCGGCGATCACCGCGTCGACGCGGTGCAGGTCGATGGAGGCGGAGTCGCTGAAGTTGACGATCTGGCCGGTGCCGTCGAAGGCGGGCCTGCTGGGGAGCCAGGTCGGGTCGTGGTGGTATCTGTCGTCGAGGCGGACCTGAAGGAACCGGAGGTCGAATGACGAGACCGGTACAGCAGGTTCGGTGAGCGGCCAAGGGAAGTGCCCAGGAGCATCCCGTACCGCGCCCGATCGATATCGCAGACCGGCAACGTCACGACCTCGAGCTTCATCTCGACGGTCCCCGCCTCGGGCATCTCTTCGAAGTGTCACTGCTCAGGTCGGTGCCGGCCGTATAGACCTGCGCCGGTGAATTGGTATCGGGCTGGCTTGGAGTTAGCGGCGGCCTTGGGTCTTGAGCGGTGCTGCCTTTTCTTCGATCGCGGTGAGCAGCGCGGCCCAGTCCGCGGTGAAGGCGCCTGCTCCGTTGCGCTGGAGCTGCTCAGCGAGGGCATCAGCGTCGATGCCGGCGTCGGCGGCCGCTACGATGGCCCGTTCCCCGGCCGCGTAGTCGGGCTCCAGCCGCTCGTCGAGGCTTCCGTGGTCGGCGAAGGCGAGCAGCGTCTTCTCTGGGACGGTGTCGATCGTGTCCGGGGCGGCCAGCCGGCCCAGGTAATAGGTGTCGGGAAGGTCCGGGTTCTTGGTCGAGGTGGATGCCCACAGGACCCGCTGCGGGCGGGCGCCGGCCTGGGCGAGCGCCTGCCAGCGCTGGTCCGAGAGCAGCCGCACATGGGAAGCGTAGGTTTTCTGGGCCATCGCCAGCCCCAGGCTGCCGTGCAGCGCGGGCGGCAGCAAGGGGTCGGCGGCGGAATCCCAGCGGGAGATGAACACCGAGGCTACCGAGGGCACCGCCAGGTCCAGGCCGGCGCGGCGGCGGCGCTCCAGGGCCCGCAGGTAGGCGTCGGCTGTGCGCAGGTAGTGGGTGTCGGAGAACAGCAGTGTCACGTTCACCCCGATGCCGGCGGTGATGGCCTCTTCCATGGCGGTCAGGCCCGGCGGCGTGCCGGGGATCTTGACCAGCAGGTTGGGGAAGTCGGCCTGGCCGTGCAGGCGCCGGGCGAGCGCGACCGTCGCGGCGGCGTCGTAGGCGGCATCGGGCGGGACTTCCAGCGACACGTAGCCGTCCGCGCCCTCGGTGCGCTCCCACTCAGGGCGGAACAGGGTCGCCGCCTCGGCCAGGTCCTCCAGCGCCAGGGCGTACACCAGGTCCTGAGCATCAGTCACGCCTTCGCTCACCAGGCGGGTCAGCGAGCTGTCATAGTCCGACCCGGCGGCCATGGCATGCCCGAGGATCGTCGGGTTGGACGTGAGCCCGGTGACCGCCAGGTCACGGACGTACCGGGCCAGCGCCCCGGTGCGCAGCATGACCCGGTTGATGCTGTCCAGCCACAGGCTCTGGCCAAGCGCGTGCAGCCGCTGCGCGGGATTGAGCTCAGCGCCCATGCCTATCACCCCGATCGGCTGCCGCAGTCATCTCCGCTACGTAGTACGACAGGCCCAGGCCGTGGAAGGCCTGGCCGCCGGGCAGCACCATCATCGCTGGTCCTTCCTGCCGGGCAACGCCCGGCGTCTCGAGTCAAATCAGTAATGCTGATCGTCAGGCAGTCCCAAGTCCGCAGCCGTGTACCGCCTCCGCAGCTCCGGCCCCGGCCGGAGCCGTTCCCGGAATGCCCGGGCCAGGTTTTCCGTGCTCGGGACGCGGCTCTTGAGCCACGGCACGTCGGTGTTCAGGTTGCGGTGGTCCACGTCGCGGATGACCTGCCGGGTGATGATGTCTGACAGCAGTTTCAGGTCCAGGAGGTAGCCGGTGGCCTGGTCGATGTCGTCGGCCACGACCACCTCCAGGACGTAGTTGTGCCCGTGCAGGTTCGCGCACTTCCCGAGAAGGCGCCGATTGTGCTCATCTGACAGGGCCGGGTCGCGCAGCTGGTGCGCGGCGTTGAATGATTCGCGGCGGCCGGCCAGAACGGTCATCAGCCTCAGTCCTCTTTTCTAACGGCGGGAAACGTGAGTGAGCGCGCCGCCGGACGAGGCGGCAGCTGCGGTGGGCATCGCCCGCGCGCTGGGGGTACTCCAGCTCCCGGGCGGTCTGCCACATGAACCTCTCACTGACTTCGCCGGCTGCCGGTCAGTCGCCGAGGAATTCCTCCAGGGGCACATCGGGGCTGGCGAGCCTGGCCACATCCACGGCGCGGCCGCCGCGGACGATGGCCTGGATCACCTCGTTGACGTCCCAGACGTTGACGTTCATCCCGGCCAGCACCCGGCCGCCGCCGAGCCAGAACGCGATGAACTCCCGTCCCGGCACGTCGCCGCGGAACACGACCTGGTCATAGCCGCCCGGCTCGACGTAACCGGCGTACTCCATGCCCAGGTCGTACTGGTCGGTGTAGAAGTACGGCACCCGGTCATAGGCGGCATCCTGGCCGAGCATCGCCTTCGCCGCGGTGTGCGGCTGGTGCAGCGCGTTGTACCAGTGGTCGACCCGGATGGGCTGGCCGAGCAGGGGATGGTAGGCGTGGGCCACGTCCCCGGCGGCGTAGATGTCGGGGTCGGAGGTCCGCAGCCGCGCGTCGGTGATGATACCGTTGCCGACCTGAAGGCCTGCGGCCTCGGCGAGCTGGGTGTTGGGCGTGATCCCGATGCCGGCGATGATCGCGTCGGCCCTGACGTGGCCTCCGTCCGCGAGCCGCACGCCGTCGGCCCGGCCGCCGGTTCCGGTGATCTCGGCGACCTGGACGCCGAAGCGCAGGTCGACCCCGTGGTCGCGGTGCAGGTCGGCGAAGACCTGGGCTGCCTCCCGGCCGAGTACCCGCAGCAGCGGCAGCTCGCCCCTCTCCAGGATGGTCACCTGCGCGCCGGCCGCCCGCGCGGCCGCGGCGGTCTCCAGGCCGATCCAGCCCCCGCCGACCACCGCGACCCGTGACGCAGCCTGGAAGGCGGCCTTGATCTGGTCGCTGTCGCCGACCCGGCGCAGGTACAGCACGCCATCGGCGTCGGCGCCGGGCACGGACAGGCGCCGTGGCGAGGAGCCAGTAGCCAGCAGTAGCTTGGCGTAGCCTGCCCGGCTGCCGTCGGCCAGCGTCACCTCGTGCGCCGCGGGGTCCAGGGCGGTGACCCGGGTGCCCAGGCGGAGGTCGACATCGTGCTCGGCGTACCACGCCTGCGGGTGGACGTAGATGGTCTCGCGTTCGGCCTTGCCCAGCAGGTAGTCCTTGGACAGCGGCGGCCGCTCGTACGGCCGTTCGGTCTCCTCGCCGATCAGGATGAGGGGGCCGTCGAACCCCTCCTCGCGCAGGGTCTCCGCGGCCTTGGCCCCGGCCAGGCTGGCCCCCACGATCATGTACGCCGCATCCGCGTTCATGTTCGGTTCTCCTCTCGCGTCGATCGTTTCCTAGCTGAGCGGCTAGCTGGTCGCCCAGGTCCTGCCAGCTGGCATCGAAGGCGGCCAGGCCGTTGTCCTCCAGGACCGAGGTGACGTCGTAGTCGACGCCGAGCGCCTGCAGCTCGCTGAGCACCTGCCGGGCGTCGGTGTGGTGGCCGCGCACCGAGTCCTGCGGTATGTGGCCGTGGCCTTTTGACCGCGCGCAAGGTGGGCCTCGGGCATGGTGTTGACCACGCCGGGCGCGACTAGGGCCGCTGACGTAGCGGGCGTCGGGGCAGGCCGAATTCGCCGGGGATGGCTGGGATCCGCGACTTCCCGGCCAGCAGGCCTGCCACGTTGCAGACGGGCCGGTGATAGAAGTGATCGACCTTGATCGGGGCTCGTTCACCTGACCATCTCCGCCACATCGTGGTCGGCAGTACCTGGATCGGCTTCGCCGTCCGGCTCACGCCCGGCTCAGCGCCAGCGGCGCCAGTTGACCGCCCCCGGCTGGGAACCGGCCGTAACCTCGCCCTTCTCGGCGCCGAAGGCGGCCAGAACCTCTGCCTTCTCGCGCTCGGGCACCTTGAAGTCGTCCATGGCGTTGATCAGTTCCTGAGTGACTTCGTCGAATACCTCGGGTGAGATCTTGAGGTCCCAGTGCGCATCGCGCATCTCCAAGCCGGTGTACTGGAATGGCCCCCCCGCCTTCATGGCGACCCACAGGGTTCTTCCCCACTTCAGGCCCGGCATCCGCGTGTGGTATGTCACCGTATGCCACTCATGCATTTCGGGGTTCGCGTTGACGATCTTCGGGTTCTTCACCAGCCGGTCGCTGAAGTTGTCGATGACAGCGGCGATGGCGAAGATGCCGCCGAGACGTT